>CEVI01059989.1_pt1 | contig 77316 bp, 72 predicted proteins | sample 531471 | NCBI WGS metagenome assembly CEVI01 (sample SAMEA2623513, study PRJEB7988) | marine metagenome | isolation source: saline water (ENVO:00002010), including
GTCACGCCGGGGGTCGCGGGTTCGAGTCCCGTCCGCTGCGCCATTTCCCCCTCCTGCAGTACTCTTGTTTTATCCTGCTTTCCCGCCTTCGGTACAGATTCACATTCGTTGTTGTCCCGGTAGCCTGCACCTGCAAGCCCTGTTAAGCTGCCTGCTTACTCTTTCGCCCGTGTCGGGTCTGTCTATTGAGGTAAGCATGAAGCGTAATTTGCTGGCAGTCAGCGTTGCAGTCGGTGTTCTTGTTCTGGCCGGGTGTGACAAGGAAAAACAACCGGAACTCACCACCCCAATCCAGCAAGCCTCCTACGGCATCGGCCTTAACATGGGCCAGAGCCTGCTGCAGGACGGTCTGGACGATATTGATCCGCAAGCATTGGCCCTGGGGCTGCAGGACGCCCTTGGCAAGCAGGAACAGCGGGTAGGTGATGAAGAGCTGACCAACGCCTTCAATGCACTGCAGCAGCGTGCTCAGGAGCGCGCAGAGGCGCTGGCCAACGAAGCGCTGGATGCTAACAAGCAATACCTGGAAGAGCATGCCGCCAAAGACGGCGTGACGACCACTGCCTCCGGCCTGCAGTACGAGGTTGTGACCTCGGGTGATGAAGACGCAGCGCAGCCGCAAGCAGACGATGTTGTTGTCGTGCACTACGAAGGCCGTCTGGTTGATGGCACCGTGTTCGATAGCTCGCTTGAGCGTGGCGAGCCGGCAGAGCTGCCGGTTGCTGGTGTGATCCCGGGTTGGGTTGAAGTGCTGCAGCTGATGCACGTTGGCGACAAGTGGACCGTCACCGTCCCTGCCGAGCTGGCTTACGGCCCGCGCAGCCCGAGCCCGGTAATCCCGCCGAATTCCATTCTGGTGTTTGATATGGAGCTGGTCTCCATCAAGTCACAAGAAGAGTGATCCGGTAACACGTCGAAACGCCCGAGGCAAGGCCTTCGGGCGTTTCAGTGTTACTGTTATGCACATTTTTCGGTAACACCCACTATTTACTTTCCCCTGCTTTTCTGGTTTCTCTCCTCCGCCGTAACTGACTGAAAAACATGCAAATTTTTCATTGGTTAAAATATGCGCGGATTGTCTGCAGGCGCATATAAACGGGCGTTTGAGGCAGTTTTCCTGATTTTTTTCACAGAGTTATCCACAGATCCTGTGGGTAACCTGGCATCACTGATATCGATTGAGAATCTGTTGGATCTGACCGAGTGCCAGCAGCTTGTCGATGGCCTCGACCAGATCGGCGCTGCCGGCTGTCGTCTTGGGAGCGGCGCAACGCAAGGCAAAGAGCTCCAGTGGCCAGTCGCTAACGCGAATGTCTGCCGGGTGTTTGTGCAGCTGGTAGCTGAGGGCCCGGCGCAGGTCGATGCTGGCGTCCAGGCGGCCACGCTCGAGCATCTTCAGGCGTGTTTCTATATTGCGGACATCGCGCCTTACCAGGTCACCGCGCTCGAACGCGCGTGTCAACTCGCTGCTGTAGTGATAGCCGATGGTGGTGCCTACCAGCGCGCCTTGCAGGCTGGCCAGGGTTTGTGGCGCGGGCTGACTGGCAGGGGTGGCCAGTACGTCGGCATCTTCATAGAGTACGGCTGACCAGTGCAGCAGCTCGGGTTGGCTGTGCCACTGGGGCTGGGTGTTGCAGATCAGGTGAATGCGCCCGCTTTTGAGCGCGTCCTCGATGCGGTTGTTGGGCACGGCGACAAAGGACAGCCTGCGGCCCAGGTTGGCGGCCACCAGCTCGCCCAGGTCACGGGTGACGCTGTTGTCCAGCTCCGCGCCTGTCATCTCGACGTAGGGAGGCGGATCGGAAGGTGAGTAGCCCCAGACCAGCGGCTCGGCCAGCAAGCCGGTGCTCCAGCCCAACAGCGGGATAAGGCAGCGAATCATCAATCTCACGACAGCCTCGCAAGCACGGTTCTGCTTTCAAGCATAGAACATTGGTGGCAATCAGTTGCAGAGGTTGAGCGGCGCGTCCTCTTCGCGCTGGGGCTGCCCCGGATGTTGCAGGACGACACTGAAGCCGCGCTGCTTCTTGGCGTCGTGCTTGGCGCGGGAGGCCAGTTCGGCCAGGCGCGCGGCGTCATACAGGTTGGCCTGGTGTCCGGGCAGGGAGATGACACCAATCGAGAGATTGAGCAGGTCGTGGTGGCGCCACTTGCCTTCGCGGTCCGGGGCGGTGAAGCCGTTGGCCTGAATGTGCTCGTCGCGGTACAGCGTGCGGCACAGTTGCTGGAAGCGTTGGTCCAGCTGCTGCAGGCGGACGTGCCAGTCATCGCTGCGCATGACCAGCATAAAGTCGTCGCCACCGATATGACCGACGAAGTCGCAGCGCGGGTCGCAGAGTTCACGCAGCAATTGGGCCAGCCCCAGCAGAATCTCGTCGCCCTTGCCGTAGCCGTAGATGTCGTTGAAGGGCTTGAAGTTGTCCAGGTCGATGTAGCACAGGCGCGCGTCTACCTGGCGCTCCAAGAGGCGCTGCAGGCACTGCTGGATCGGGATATTGCCGGGCAGCAGGGTCAGGGGGTTGGCGTGACGCGCCTGCTGCAGCTTCAGCTCGGTGATCTGGCGCAGCACGTCGATGCCTCGCCCGAGCCCCTTGTAGATGCCCTGGTCAACGATGATGAAGTCATCTTCCAGTCGCTGTCTGGCGCGACTGGTCAGCAGGCGACTGACCCGCTGCAGGCTCTGGCGGATATCTACGATCAGGCAGTCCGGGTCCATCAATTGGCGAATCGGCTTGCGGCTGTAGATCTCCTGGCCGAACGGCTTGAGCATGGTCTGGCTCAGGGCGTGCCGCTGCACTGCGCCAATCGGGCGCTGTTGCTCATCGACTACCGCCAGGGTGTTCAGGGTGGGCTGCTGCTGGAAGCACTCCAGTACGGCTTGTACCTTGGTATGTTCCGGTACGCCGCTGACCGGCAGCAACAGGCTGTGAATAGGGGCGTCGTCGTTGCCGCTGGTTTGCCGCTGATCCAGTAGTGTGCTCAGTTTGCTGTCGTTCAGCTCGGGGTGGCTGTCGGGGCGCCCGAGCAGGTAGCCCTGCACCCAGTCAATACCGATGTCGGACAGCACGGCGAGCTCTTCCTGCTGCTCGATGCCTTCGGCGATGACCTGGGCGCGCGACGCTTTGGCCATCTGCAAAATGGAGCTGACGAATTCCCGTTTTACCGGGTCGCGGTGAATGCCGTCGATAAAATGCCGGTCGATCTTCACGTACTCGGGTTGCAGCTCTGACCACAGGCGCAGGCTGGAGTAGCCGGCTCCGAGGTCGTCCAATGCGATGGAGAAGCCCATATCCCGGTAGTAATGCAGCGCCGACTGCAGCAGCGAGAGGTCCTCAATCGGCGCTTGCTCGGTCAGTTCGATGACAATCTGGTCCGCTGTCAGGCCATTGGCTTCCAGCAGTGCCAGGGTCTGCCCACGGTAGTGTTGTTGTTCCAGCAGGCTTTCTGGGGACACGTTGAGAAACAGCTTGCCCGGCAGGCCAAGGCTGCGGAAGCGGCTGATCGCTCGCTCGCGGCAGAGCATTTCCAGTTCGGTCAGAATGCCGTGGTGGCGCGCGGCGGCGAACAGGGTAAGCGGGGAGTGCAGCGGGCTGTTGGATGGTCCGCGGCTGAGGGCCTCAAAGCCAACAACGCGCTCTTCCAGCGTGGAAACAATGGGTTGGAAGAGGGTGGTGACGGCGGCCCGATTCAAGATGGTGATCAGGGCCTGACGTTGTTCGGATACGGTCATAGTTAGTCCAGGCATGTGAATTTGGCCCTACCTGGCCGCCCGGAATAGTGTTGTCGGGCACGCTTTCATGAGTCCTGATCATGGCAGTGTGCTAGTGCTTTGTGACCGTGTTATGACAGGGCCCGCCGCAGGGGCGGGCGCTATTGTCAGTTGGCGCGGGCGACCTGATGCTCTAGTTGCAGCAGGTCAACGAGGATGTGGCTGGTTTCGAGCAGGAAGGCGTCATCCTTGGGGTCGCTGTCCTCGTCCTCGGTGTGCACTTCAGCCAGCAGCGGGTCGCTCTCCTCAAGGGTCGTCAGAGGCTCTTCGCCACGCGCAGTGAGTCGCTCGTTCTCAAGCTCCAGCAGGCGGTTTTCATAGTCCTCCTGCTGTTGCTTGCGCTTCTCTTCATTCAGCGGAATCGTCTCGCGCGCCTTGATCTGGTTGTCCAGGCCGATGCGGGCCAGGGTGTAGATAAAGTCCGGGTCCTTGGCTGCGCGCGCCTCATGCTGCTGCTGCAATTGTGCAATAAAGGGCTGCAGGTGGCTGCTGGTCTGGTAGCGTGCCGGCGGGATGGTGTCCCACGGCATGGCATTGGGCAGTGCGCTTTCGCCAATCTCTTCGCTGTCGAGCAGTGACGGATAGCGGATGTCGGGCACGACACCGCGGTGCTGGGTGCTTTGCCCCGAGACGCGGTAGAACTTGGCCAGGGTCAGTTTCAGTTCGCCGTGATTGAGCGGTTGAATAGACTGCACGGTACCCTTGCCGAAGGTGGATTCACCGATCACCAGCGCGCGACCGTAGTCCTGCATGGCGCCGGCGAAAATCTCCGAGGCCGAGGCGGACAGGCGGTTGACCATGACGGCCATGGGGCCGGTATAGGTAACGCCGGCTTCCGGGTCATCCAGCTGCTGCACCTGACCCTGGCTGTCGCGTACCAGTACGGTCGGGCCGCGGTCGATGAACAGGCCGGTCAGTTCGGTTGCTTCCTGCAGTGACCCGCCGCCGTTGTCGCGCAGATCCAGTACCACGCCATCGACCTTCTGCTCGCTCAGCTCGCCGAGCAGGCGGCGCACGTCGCGTGTGGTGCTGCGGTAGTCCGGGTCACCCTTGCGGTAAGCATTGAAGTCGATATAGAAACCGGGGACGTCGATCACGCCGATGCGGTAATCGTGCCCGTTGTTATTCAGTTCAATTACCGAGGATTTGGCTGCCTGGTCTTCGAGCTTGATGGCTTCTCGGGTCAGGTTGACGACCTTGCTGGTCAGGTCGCCCGGCGGGTTGCTGGCCGGGATGACCTCAAGACGAATCGGTGAGCCTTTGGGGCCGCGAATCAGCTTGACCACTTCATCCAGGCGCCAGCCGACCACGTCGACCATCTCGTCCTCGCCCTGGCCTACAGCGATGATGCGGTCGCTGGTCGCCAGCTGTTGGCTGCGCTGAGCCGGCCCGGCGGGTACCAGGCGGACAATCTTGGTGTATTCATTGTCGCTCTGCAGAACGGCGCCGATGCCTTCGAGCGAGAGGCTCATGTTGATGTCGAAGTTTTCAGCGTTCTCTGGCGACATGTATTGCGTGTGCGGATCGTACACCTGTGCCAGGGCGTTGATGTAGTTCTGGAAGATGTCTTCAGAGCGGGTCTGATTCACGCGAATTTGCTGTCCGCGATAGCGCTTGCCGAGCAGTTCGCCAATGTCGTCCAGGCTTTTGCCGGCCAACTTCAGACGCAGGACTTCATCCTTTATCTGGGCGCGCCAGAGTTGGTGCAGTGCCTGTTCGTCGCTCGCCCAAGGCGCCTCTTCACGGTCGACCAGAATGTCCTGGTCGGTGTTGAAGTCGAAGCCATCGAGCTGGTTCTCAACCAGGTCAATGCTGAAATTCAGGCGGTCCTGCAGGCGTTGCAGCTGACGCTTGTGCATGGCAAAACCAACACTCAGATCGCCCTGCAGCAGCAGATCGTCCAGACGCAAACGGTTGCCGGAGAAGGCATCGATGTCCTGCTGGGTAAACAGGCTGCGCTGCGGGTCCAGATGCTTGAGGTAGGTGTCGTACATCTGCGCCGACAGGGCATCGTCGAGACGAGTGCGGTTGTAATGGTGGCGGCGCAACAGCTCTACTGTATTCTGGCTGGCCACTACCTGATCGCGAGTGGGTTGCAGTTGATCCAGATCCAGTGCAGGGACCTGTTCGAGTGCCAGAACGCTGCTGCTGACAGTCAGCAGGGCGAGCAGGCAGGTGCGGCGCAGGAGGGGGAAACCTTTCATCTGGGGTATCGCGTCCGGAGAGAGTATGCTTTTAGGAGTGCACGCGGGACAGCGAGTTCCCGCTGGTGACCATTGATAAGAACTATGGAGGTAGCGTGAGAGGATTGCAAGCCGAGGGCGGGGCGCTGACGTGGCAGCCCCAGAGTGCTGTAGAGCTGAAGTCCGGCGAAGTGCGTATTCGTGTGCAGGCCGCTGGCTTGAACCGTGCTGACCTGTTGCAGAAGGCCGGCATGTACCCGCCGCCGCCGGGTGTGACCGGTGTGCTGGGTCTTGAGTGCGCAGGTGAGGTAATCGAGGTTGCAGAAGGCTCGCGCTGGCAGTTGGGCGACCGTGTGTGTGCGCTGCTGGCCGGCGGTGGCATGGCCGAGGAGGTGGTTGTTGACCAGCGCCACCTGCTGCCAGTGCCCGATAGCCTGAGCTGGGCCGAGGCCGCCGCTATCCCCGAGGTGTTCAGCACCGCGTGGTTGAACATCTTTGTGCTGGGTGATGCGCGCCCGGGCGAGAAGGTACTGATCCACGCCGGCGCCAGTGGTGTCGGCACCGCCGCGATTCAGCTGTGCAAGGCCCAGGGCAACCCCTGCTGGGTCAGTGTCGGCAGTCAGGACAAGCTCGATGCCTGTGTCGAGCTGGGCGCTGAAGGTGGCGTGCTGCGTCAGAACGGCATTGCCGCGCTCAAGGACTTTGGGCCTTTCAATGTGGCGTTGGACCCGGTTGGTGCGACCTACGCCGCTGACCATCTGGATCTGCTGGCCGTTGATGCGCGCTGGGTGCTGATCGGCCTGATGGGTGGCCGTGAGGCAACGCTGGATCTGGCCAAGGTGCTGGCCAAGCGCATCAGCCTGCTGGGCTCCACCCTGCGTACCCGCGATGCTGATTTTAAGGCGACCTTGCTGGCCGATATGGAGCAGCGTCTGATTCCGCTGTTTAATAGTGGTGAACTCAAGCCGATGGTTGCGAAAACCTTCGCCTTCGCCGACGCCGAGGCGGCATTCGAGGAGCTGGCGCGTGATCAGGTGGTGGGTAAGGTGATTTTGCTGCGCGAAGACTGATTGTTCGTCCATCGCGGTATATCAAGCCCCATGCGTTGCTGACGCATGGGGCTTTTTTGTGGTGTTGTGCGGGAGTTTGCCAGCGATAGCCGTGATGGGGCATGCGCGGACACGCTGCGCTTAGTCCGCCCTACAGCACAGCACCGGCCCGTAGCGCGTCCGCGAACGGGATCTTATATCAGCTGTGCGCTGTTGCAGAATGCCGTCAGCACGCTGATCAAATAGCCCGGATCACGGCTGCCGGCCAGCTCGCGGATCGAGTGCATGGCGAAGGTTGGTGCGCCAATGTCCACGGTGCGCACGCCCAGGCGGCTGGAGGTGATTGGTCCAATGGTGCTGCCGCAGCCCATGTCGCTGCGCACCACAAAGGTTTGTACCGGCACGTCGGCACGCGCGCACAGGTCGCGGAAAAAGGCCGCGGTTTCGCTGTTGGTGGCGTAGCGCTGGTTGTTGTTGATCTTGATGACCGGGCCGGCGTTCAGCTTGGGGCCGTGGTTTTCGTCGTGCTTCATGGCGAAGTTCGGGTGCACGGCGTGGGCGTTGTCTGCTGATACCAGTAGCGAGCGCTGAATCACCTGAATACGCTCGGCGTCGTCGCTGATCAGCCGGCGCAGGACGTCTTCCAGGAAGGGGCCGTCGGCGCCACAGCAGGAGCTGGAGCCAATCTCTTCGTGGTCGGTACACACGAGCAGGCAGGGCTGCTCGCCGTCGCTATCAAGCAGGGCGTTCAGGCCGGCGTGGCAGGAGAGTAAATTGTCCAGGCGGGCTGCGCTGAAAAAATCGCCGTCTAGCCCCAGCTGTGCCGGGCTCTGGGTGTCGTAGAAGCTCAGTTCGTAATCCAGTACCTGGGCGCCTTTGCAGTCGGGGTGTTCGCTCGCCAGCTGGCTGGCCAGCAGGGTGCGCAGGTCGCGCCCGCCATCCAGGCTGTGGGCGAGGATGGGCGGCATGTCGGTCTGCGGGTTGATGGCCAAGCCATCATTGACGCCCCGGTTCAGGTGGATGGCCAGGTTGGGCACTACTGCAACGGGGCGCTGGAAGTCGAACAGGCGGCTGTCCAGCGCGCCGTCAACGTTGCGGAAAGTGACGCGACCGGCCAGCGACAGGTCGCGGTCAAACCAGGGCGCGAGCAGGGCGCCGCCGTAGATCTCGACGCCCAGCTGCCAGAGCCCTTGCTGGTCCTTCTCTGGCTGCGGCTTCACACGCAGGCAGGGGCTGTCGGTATGGGCGCCAATCAGACGCAGACCTCGTTTGCCCAGCGCACCTTCGGCGCCCAGCTGAAAGGCGATCAGCGAGGAGTCGTTGCGGGTCACCAGATAACGCCCGCCGGCCTCCAGCTGCCAGTCACTACGCTCATCCAGCGCCGTAAAGCCGGCCGCCAGCAGGCGCGCGCGCAGGGTGGCGGTGGCGTGAAAGGGGGTGGGGGAGGCAGCAATGAAATCGGCCAGATCCTGAAGCGTTGGGTCCTGCATGTAACTCTCCTGCAACGGGGTGACGGGCGCCTGCTCAGAACGGGCAGGGGCTCTCAAATGCCATGCGCTCGCCCGTTTCCGGGTGACTGATGACCAGTCGCGCGGCGTGCAGTGCCAGACGCGGGCAGGCGTCCAGCGCGGCGCCTTCGGCGTAGAGGCGGTCGCCAAGCAGCGGGTGGCCGATGGCGAGCATGTGCACGCGCAGCTGGTGCGAACGACCGGTGATCGGTGTCAGCTCTACGCGGCAGTAGTCTGCGTGGCGCTCGAGTACACGCCAGAAGGTCTGCGCATGCTTGCCGAGCTCGTGGTCGACGATATGCCGTGGCTTGTTGGGAGGATCATAGCGCAGCGGCAGGTCGATGTGTCCCGCATCGCCCTCTGGCTGGCCCCAGCACAGGGCGATATAGGCCTTCTCGGTCTCGCGATCATGGAACTGGCGTGACAGCTCGCGGTGGGCGTCCGGGTTGCGGGCAATCACCAGCAGGCCGGAGGTTTCCCAGTCGAGCCTGTGCACGATGCGCGCTTCGGGATAACCGTTTTCCTGCAGGCGGGTGATCAGGCAGTCCTTGTTGTCCTCGGCGCGGCCTGGGACGGACAGCAGCAGCGTCGGCTTGTCGACAATCAGGACGCTGGAGTCCTGATGCACGATGCCGATGTGGGTTAGTGGCATGGGTCTTCCGGAGGGCGCCACCCGGGTGGGCGGCGCCGGCTGGTCAGGGGCGTTCCGGCAGGGTGATGTTCAGTTCGAGGACTGAGCAATCATCCTGGTTGTCGAGGGCGACATGCACCTGTTCACGATCAATGGAAACGTACTTGCTGATGACGTCGATGATTTCCTGCTGCAGTTGCGGCAGGTAGTCGGGCTGAGTGCGCTGCCCACGCTGGTGGGCGACGATGATCTGCAGACGTTCCTTGGCAATCGACGCGGGCGTCGATTTCTTGCGGTCACGGAAATAATCGAAAATGCTCACTTAACGCCCTCCGAACAGGCGCTGCAGCAGCCCCTTCTTCTGTGCTTCGAGGAAGCGGTGCGCAACGTCCTTGCCCAGCAAACGCTCTACGGCGTCGCTGTAAGCCTGACCGGCATCGCTCTTGTCGTCCATGATGACCGGGACGCCCTGGTTGGAAGCCTTGAGAACGGCCTGCGACTCGGGAATGACGCCCAGCAGCGGAATGGACAGAATATCTTCGACATCGGCTACCGAGAGCATTTCGCCGTTTTCGACGCGCTCGGGGTTGTAGCGCGTCAGCAGCAGGTGCTCCTTGATCTTCTCGCCGTTCTCGGCGCGACGGGATTTGCTCGAGAGCAGGCCCAGAATGCGGTCCGAGTCACGTACCGAGGAGACTTCCGGGTTGGTGACCACGACGGCCTCATCGGCGAAGTACATGGCCAGGTGAGCGCCTTTCTCGATACCGGCAGGGGAGTCGCAGACGATGTAGTCGAAGTTCTCTTTCAGCTCTTCAAGTACGCGCTCGACGCCTTCGGGAGTCAGGGCGTCTTTGTCGCGGGTCTGGGAGGCCGGCAGGATGAACAGGTTCTCCGAGCGCTTGTCCTTGATCAGGGTCTGATTCATGTTGGAATCGCCGTTGATCAGGTTGACGAAGTCGTAAACCACGCGGCGTTCGCAGCCCATGATCAGGTCGAGGTTACGCAGGCCAACGTCAAAGTCGACGATGACGGTCTTGAAACCGCGCAGTGCCAGCCCGGTACCGATGGCGGCGCTAGTGGTTGTTTTGCCCACCCCGCCCTTGCCTGATGTGACAACGATGATCTTTGCCAAAATGACCTTCCTGTCGAAAAAATGTCTGATAGTGGATTACGTCGGGCGGTGATGGTTCCCGACGTGGATGCAAGGCTGCGGAACTCGGTCACAGACCAGAGAAATCGGGCGCCCCGAATGGGATGACAGTATCTGTTAAAGCCCGGTTATCTTCAAGCTGTCACCCTCCAGGCTGATCTGGACCGGGGCTTTCCATTGCTGCTTGCGCAGATCTTCGGCCACCTTGTACTGACCGGCGATGGAAACCAGCTCGGCTTCCAGGCTCTGACAGAAAATACGGGCCTGGCGATCGCCTGTAACGCCGGCCAGTGCGCGGCCGCGCAGCGGGCCATAAACGTGGATGTGACCGTCGGCCAGCAGCTCGGCGCCGGCGCTGACCGGTGCCAGCACAATCAGGTCGCCGCCGCGGGCGTAGATCTGCTGGCCGCCACGCACCGGCTCGGTGATGATCTTGCCTGCGCCGGCCGGGGCCGGAGCGGGCGCCGCTGGTGCCGGCGCTGGCGCGGGCTCGGCTTTGGGGGCTGGCTTGGGCGCTGGTTCTGCGGCTACTTCAATCGGCTTTTCACGCTGGCGACCCGGCGGCAGCAGCACCATGTCGGCATTGCCGGCCAGCGCGCGAAAGTCTTCGCCGCCGCGCAGGGCAACCGGCTGCAGGCCGTGATCGCGGCAGATGCTCAGCAGGTGACGCAGGGTCATGTCGCTCAGCGGCTCGCTCAGCTTGTCGAGCGCAATCACCACCGGGGTGTCAACGAAGAAATTGGGGGCTTGTTCTACCTTCTCGGCCAGTTGTCTGGCGAACTGCTCCGGTGCCAGGCGGATGAGCTCGACCAGGGTCATCGTCAGCATGCCGCCCTTGAGGTGGAATACCGGATCGTTGTCGAGCAGGTCGAGGGTAGTGTCAGCAGTCATGGTCCATCCAGTTCCTAAAGATTCAGCGCTTCCTTATATAGATTGCCCCTACAGATCGCAAGCCGCGTGCGCCTTGGTTAGAATGTCGGTTTTCGCTGAATGGGCCTACTGATGGATCGTCCAGGTTTTACCGCTGCGTTGCTGCATCCGCGTTACTGGCTGCTCTGGTTGGGACTGGGGCTGCTGTGGCTGGTGGTGCAGCTACCCTATCGCTGGTTGCTGGGGTTGGGGCGCGTGCTGGGCTGGGGGATGTTTCATCTGATGAGTGACCGCCGCGAGGTGGCGCGCACCAATCTGGCGTTGTGTTTTCCCGAGATGTCCGAGATTGCCCGTGAGCGGCTGCTGCGGGAGAACTTCGCCTCCAACGGCATTGCCCTGTTCGAGATGGCCATGGCCTGGTGGTGGCCGCGTCAGCGCCTGGCGCGCCTGGCGCACATCGAAGGGCTGGAGCATCTGAACGACGCAGCAGCCCAGGGCAAGGGCGTGGTCCTGATGTCGCTGCACTTCACCACACTGGAGATTGGCGCGGCGCTCTTGGGGCAGGCGGTGACCATTGACGGCATGTACCGCGAGCACCGCAATGCGGCCTTTGATTTTGTTCAGCGCCGTGGCCGCGAGCGCCATAACCTGGATGCCAAGGCGGTAGAGCGCGAAGACGTACGCAGCATGCTGCGCTCGCTGCGCTCAGGCCGGGCGATCTGGTACGCGCCGGACCAGGACTACGGCCGCAAGGCCAGTGTTTTTGTTCCCCTGTTCGGTGTGCAGGCGGCGACGGTTACCGCCACCAGTACCTTTGCCCGCCTGGGCAAGGCGCAGGTAGTGCCCTTTACCCAAACCCGTCTGGCCGATGGCAGCGGCTATCGCCTGACTGTGCACCCGCCGCTGGAAGGCTTTCCGGGCGAAAACGAGACCGCCGACGCGCTGCGCATCAACCAGTGGGTCGAGCAGGCTATCTCGCAGCAGCCTGAGCAATATATGTGGGTGCATCGACGCTTCAAGACACGGCCGGAAGGCGAGTCGCGCCCCTACGCCAAGCGTCGGCGGCGCAAACGCAGAGCGCGTCGTCGCTGATGCTGGGTGAGACGAACGGCGCCTGTACCGGGCTGATTCTCTCGGGCGGCGGTGCCCGTGCGGCCTATCAGGTTGGCGTGCTGTCGGTGCTGGCGGAGTTGTTGCCGGCCGGTGCCAGCAACCCTTTTCCGGTGATCTGCGGTACCTCGGCAGGGGCGATCAACGCTCTGGCGCTGGCAACCAACGCCCAGGACTTTGGCGGGGGGGTAGAGCGGCTGCAGCAGGTCTGGTCGGCGTTCTCCTGTGATCAGGTCTACCGCAGCGACTGGCCCGGCGTCACCGCCCAGGCCTGGCGCTGGATACGGGCCAACCTGCTGGGTGTGCCGAGCTCCCAGCCTACCGCCATGCTGGACAATGCGCCTTTGCGTAACCTGCTGCAGCGCACGCTGCATTTCGGGCAGATCGACGAAGCCTTGCAGGCCGGCGTGCTGCAGGCGGTGTCGGTCAGCGCCTTCGGTTATCAGTCGGCCGAGTCGGTCAGCTTTTATCAGGGGCGCGACCGCATCCAGCCCTGGTCCCGGCATCGGCGGGTGGGGGTGCAAACGCGGCTGGGGCTGGAGCACCTGATGGCGTCCTCGGCCATTCCGCTGGTCTTTCCGCCGGTGCAGCTCAATCGTGAATGGTTTGGCGATGGCGCGGTGCGTCAGCAGGCGCCGATCAGTCCGGCGCTGCATCTGGGGGCCAATCGAGTGCTGGTCATCGGGGTATCCGACAATCTGGCCAATCAGCCGGCTGGCGGTCGCCGTGGTCCGCGCCTGCGCGCTGCCTTGCCGCCAACGCTGGCGCAGATCGGTGGTCACCTGCTGAGCAGCACCTTTGTCGATAATCTGGAAGCCGATATCGAGCTGCTGGAGCGCATGAACAAGCTGGCCGGCTATTTGCCGGTCGGCTCACGCATGAACGGCAAGGGGCTGCGGCAGGTGGAAGTCGAGGTCATCTCGCCCAGCGAGCCGCTGGATATCATCGCCGCCCGTCATCGCAAGCTGCTGCCGCGCAGCTTGCGGGCGTTTCTGCGGGGCAGCGGGGCGACTCGGGCCTCAGGCGGTAGTGTGGTCAGCTATTTGCTGTTTGAGGCCGATTACACCCGCGAGTTGATCGCGCTTGGCCGGCGTGATGCGCTGGCCAAGCGAGATCAGTTACAGCGTTTTCTTAACCTGCCACCAATACACGGATAGCGTCGAGCCGCAGCTTGGCCTGCGCCAGGGCAAGGTCACCGTCGGCCAGGCGCAGTTGCAGCGCCTTGATCTCATCGTCGCGTACCAGCGGGTTGACCTGCTGCAGCGCCTTGAGACGGTCGATCTCTTCTTCCAGCTCGGCGCGCAGCTGAGCGCGGGCGTCATCAACCAGCTTGCGGTGCTCGCCGTCAGCCGCCTTTTCTGCCTTGTTCAGCAGGCCTTCTACCGGCTCGCGCTGGGTCTTGGCGATCTTCACTGCCAGTTGCCGCGGTAGCGACTCGATCTGCCCGTCCAGCGTGTCAAAGCTGACCTTGGCTGCCAGGTTGTTGCCGTTAATGTCCAGCAGGCAGCGAATTGGCGTTGGCGGCAGTACCCGCTGCAGTTGCAGGGCGCGCGGGGCAACGGCTTCGCAGACGTAAATGCACTCGAGCAGCATGGTGCCGGGCTTGAGGGCCTTGTTCTTCAACAGGCCAACGGCGCTGTTGCCCATGCTGCCGGACAGCACCAGATCCATGCCGCCCTGGAGCATCGGGTGCTCCCAGGTCAGAAACTGCATGTCCTCGCGTGCCAGGGCGGTATCCCGGTCATAGGTGACGGTAACCCCTTCGTCGTTACCCAGCGGGAAGCCGGCATCCAGCATGCGTTCGCCCGGACGCAGGATCAGGGCGTTGTCGGAGTGGTCTTCGCTGTCGACGCCAAATACGTCAAACAGACGCTCCATGTAGATCGGCAGCTGGAAGTCGCTGTCCTGCCTGGCGATGGTGTCGATCATCTGGTCAGCGTCGGCCTGGCCGCGCGAGTGCAGCTCGAGCAGGCGGTCACGGCCGTTGTGTAGCTCTTGCTCCAGCGCTTGGCGTTCGTCGCGGGCGCGCTCGATCAGCGCATCCCAGCCATCGGTACCCGGATGATCCAGGTGCTGCAGCAGTTCGCTGCCGTAGCTGTGCTGCAGGGCGTTGCCGGTCGGACAAGTTGCGCGGAAGGCATTCAGCGCCTGGTCGTACCACTGGAACAGGTGCGCCTGCGCAGTGCCCTCCAGATAAGGGATGTGCAACTGGATGCGGTGCTGCTGACCAATGCGGTCCAAGCGCCCGATGCGCTGCTCAAGCAGGTCGGGGTGGGTCGGCAGGTCAAACATCACCAGATGATGGGCGAACTGGAAGTTGCGGCCCTCACTGCCGATTTCCGAGCAGATCAGCACCTGTGCGCCAAATTCCTCATCTGCGAAGAAGGCCGCCGCGCGGTCACGCTCGACGATACTCATGCCCTCGTGGAACACGGTGGCGGGGATGCCGCTGCGGATGCGCAGGGCGTCTTCCAGGTCGAGCGCAGTCTCGGCGTGGGCGCAGATCACCAGTACCTTGTTGCGCTTGAGCAGCTTGAGAGTATCGATCAGCCACTCAACGCGCGGGTCGGCCTGCCACCAGGGCTGTTCCTGGCCGTCAAAATCGGCCTGCAGTGGTTGCTCCGGGTAGAGTGCCACCTGACCTTCAAGGTCCTGATATTGCTCAGGGCAGGGCAGGGGGTAGGCGTGCAGGTCGCGCTCGGGGAAGCCGGCAATCGCGGCACGGGTGTTGCGGTAGAGCACGCGGCCGGTGCCGTGCCGGTCGAGCAGCTGGCGCACCAGACTGTCACGCGCGGCAGGTGCTTCATCGCCGCCCTTGTCCAGCGCGGCGAACAGTGGGGTGGCGCTGTCACCGAGCCAGCCGGCGATGGCGCTGCGGTCTTCGTCGCTGAGCTGATCCTGTTCAAGCAGGTGCTGCACGGCTTCGGCGACGGGCTGGTAGCGCTCCGCTTCCTGGATGAAGTCCTCCAGACTGTGAAAGCGATCCGGGTCGAGCAGCCGCAGGCGCGCAAAGTGGCTGGCCTGGCCGAGTTGCTCCGGGGTGGCGGTGAGCAGCAGTACGGCCGGCGTCTGGCGGGCCAGGGTGTCGACCAGGGTGTACTCGGGGCTCGGGTTGTCTTCGTGCCAGACCAGGTGATGGGCTTCATCGACCACCAGCAGGTCCCAGTCGGCTTGCAGCAGGTAGTCCTGTGCGGTGGTGTTCTCCAGCAGAAACTCCAGCGCCACCAGCGCCAGTTGCTCTTCCTCGAAGGGGTTGCTCTCTGCGCCGTCGCAGCGGTCGGCGTTGAACAGGGCGAACTGCAGGTTGAAGCGGCGGCGCATTTCCACCAGCCACTGGTGCTGCAGGTTCTCCGGCACTACGATCAACACCCGGCGCACGCGGCCGGTCTGCAGCTGGCGGTGCAGAATCAGGCCCGCCTCGATGGTCTTGCCCAGGCCTACCTCGTCGGCCAGCAGGACGCGGGGCGCCATGCGGTCGGCGACGTCGCGCGCAATATGCAGCTGGTGGCCGATGGGTTGCGTGCGTACGCCGGCCAGGCCCAGCAGCGGCGAGCGCTGGATGCGGCAAAAGTGGCGCAGGCTTTCAAAGCGCAGGCTGAACCAGGGCAGCGGGTCGATCTGGCTGGCAAACAAGCGGTCGCTGGCCAGGCGAAACTGGATGAAGTTATCCAGCATGGTTTCCGGGAAACTGGTGTTTTCGCCATTTTCGCGCAGACCATGATAGACCAGCAGGCCATCGGCCTCGCTGACGTCGCTGACTACCAGTTGCCAGCCTTCGTGGTGGCTGATGGCGTCGCCGGGGCTAAAGCGCACACGGGTCAACGGGGCGTTGCGCAGGGCGTAATGGCGGGTTTCGCCGCTGGCCGGGTACAGCACGATCACCACGCGGTCATCCTGCGACAGGACGGTGCCCAGCCCCAGTTCTGCTTCGCTGTCACTGACCCAGCGCTGTCCCGGGATAAAAGCCGTCATGCCACTCTCCTGATGGTGCCGAAAAAAAGGCGCATATCGTACCCGATCACCCGTCATCCCGGAACCGGCGGCTTGCCTTTACCGAGCGGTGGTGGGACATTCAAGTTGGTTAAAAAGTATCCGCTTTGTGCGCCAGGTCACTATCGGACGAGTAAAGGCGGCGAACCTGCGGTCGATATAGCAGTGTAGTAGTTGGTCTTCAGGGACGATGTGGACGAGGGAACAGAGCATGCTGATACCCGGTTTGCCGCCAGCCGGTGCGCAAAATGACGCAATCAAAAGCAGTCGCGAGGTCAAGCCCTCGGCGGCCAGCGAGCCGCTGCATGATGCGGCTACGCCTCAGGTCGAGCGGCGTCAGAATGACCGTGGCCGCTGGCCGGAGCGTCGGCGCCGCAAGCGTCGTGTGCATACCCGCCAGGAGCAGTCGCCCGAGGAGCGTCAGGTTAGCGCAGACGAGCTGGAGCTGCCGGAGAAGGGGCTGCTTGTCGATATCGAAGTTTGATAGTCTGAGCGCTGAGTGGAATGCGCTGGTGGGCAGCGCTTCCTTATACAGTGAGTGGAACCATGACCGACGACAATCGCAGTGGTGACGTGATCGACCTGGGGCAAGCCCGTCGTCAACGTATTCACGATATTCACGATGCCCGCCTGGAGGCCATGCGCGACGCCTTTTCCCGCGCACTGCCCCTGCCAGGCCCCGGCAAGGCCGGCAAAAAAGGCCGCCGCAATAAAAAGAAGAAGTAGCCGTCTCTCTTATTGATCAGCGTCAATAACCCCACACCCTGTGCGGCATAACCTGCAGTCATTGCCAACGCAGGAGGTGGGTTATGTACGTTGATGAAGCAGTCATTGCTGGTGTGATCACAGTGGGTTTGATGGTGGCCTTTCTGGGCGGTGTGGGCCTGTTCATCTGGCGCGACGCGCACAAGAAAAAGTCCAAGTAATAGCCAAGGGGCGAGCGGTGGGTGGGGCGTTTTTGCCCTGACCTGCGCCTGCTGCAGCGGGCATAATGGGTAATCACCGTTGTCTGGTTATCCGTTATGTCTGCCAATTCTTCAGTCGGCCGCGTCCGCTGCCCGGTGTGCGCCCGCCCTCAGGCCCAATGCCTGTGTTCATTGATTCCCCGTTTGTGGCCGCCAACCCAGTTGCTGGTGATCCAGCATCCCGATGAAGCTTCCCATGCGCTCAATACGGCGCGCCTTTTGGTGCCGGGGCTGGTCAATGCGCATCTGTTGATCACCGAAAACCTGCAGGAATATCCCGCCTGGATGCGGCGGTTGCAGGATCCTCAATGGCGCAACGAGCTGCTGTTTCCTGGCGAGCGGGCGCAGGTATTGGCGCCTGCACCCGCTGACTTGCGCCCCCGGCGGCTGGTGCTGCTCGACGGCACCTGGCGCAAGGCGCGCAAGCTGGTATATCTCAACCCGGTTTTACAGACGATGGCGCAGGTGTGCCTGCCTGACGGGCTGGTCAGCCGTTATCGCCTGCGCAAGGTGCCGCTGCCGGGCGCGTTGTCCACCATCGAGGCCGGGGCCGAGGCGCTTGCTGCATTACATCCCGGTTTTGACAAGCATGCGCTGCTGGCACCGTTCGAGGCATTGATCGAGGGGCAGATCCGCGCGATGGGCCAGGCGCGTTACCTTGAGAACTATGGCGCTGGGCCTGACCGGGCTGGCAAATAGAGACGCGCATTCACAGCTTTTATTATCCCCCGCCAGCGCTGGCTCGGGCCCGTGGGCTCGCTAGACTGCGCAGAACAGGCCGTCGCCTGTGGCACAACAAGAACAATTAAGGGGATCGCATGCAAGCAACAGGACAGCGGGTCGTTATTACAGGTGCAGGCAGTGGCCTGGGGCGGGAGCTGGCACTGCGCTACGCGCGGGAAGGGGCGCGGCTGGCGCTGGCAGATATTAACGATGACGGGCTGGAAGAAACTCGACGCCTTGCAACAGCGGCCGGTGGCTGGGCCTTTACCCAGCGCTGTGATGTCCGTGACTTCAGTCAGCTGGCTGCGCTGGCGCAGAGCTGCGATGAGCGGCTGCAGGGCGTGGACGTGCTGATCAACAATGCTGGCATTGCATCAGGCGGCCTGTTCTGGGACCTGTCGCTGGAAGACTGGGACGCCCAGATAGGCATCAACCTGATGGGCGTGGTCAAGGGCTGCAAGGCGTTCATGCCGCTGTTCATGCGCCAGGGGGCAGGCCGCATCATCAACATCGCTTCCATGGCTGCCCATATCCAGACGCCGGGCATGAGCAACTACAACGTGGCCAAGGCCGGAGTTGTCGCGCTGTCGGAGAGCCTGTTGGCCGAGCTGCACCCGCTGGGCATCAAGGTCAGCGTGGTTTGTCCGTCGTTCTTCCAGACCAATCTGCTGGCCTCCTATCACGGGCCGGATGCCAAGGCGCGTGACGATATGGCCAAGCTGCTGGAGAACTCGCCGATCAGCGCTGCTGACGTCGCGGACATTACCTACCGCGAAAGCGAAGACGATCAGTTCATGATCTTGCCGCACGAGCGGGGCCGTCTGGCACTGCAGCAAAAACGCGCCGATCCGCAGGTCATCTACGACGAGATGTTCCGTCTGGCTGCCAAACGCCTGCAGGCTGGTTAGAGTCTATAGACGTTTCGGTCACCCTCCTGCCGGAGGCTATTTTTCGGCCAGGCAAGGCGGGCGAACGAAACGTCAACGGACTCTAGGGCGTCTGTCGGCGGACTATGGCGTTTTATCAGCTGCGTCTATTGTGTTTCCTGTTGCGGCCTTGGGGCAGTATGCTTGGCGACCTTTAAGGAAGCACTGATTAATTCCACATGCCCTCTGGCGTTCAGGCGGGGCTGCAATCAAGGCGTGATTTCGAAGGCATGTCTAGACCTGTCGAGAAATCACAACGCATAGTGCGGCCCAGCCTGAGCGCCCCGTAGGGCGAGCGCTCAAGCGTGCAGAGGGCTTGTGGAATTGATCAGCGCTTCCTTTAATGACGGGTTGCCCGTCTGAACCCCTAGGCAAGCAATGAGGTTATCGCAATGCGTGAAGTCGTAATCGTCGACAGCGTCCGCACCGGTCTGGCCAAGTCCTTCCGCGGCAAGTTCAACATGACCCGTCCGGATGACATGGCGGCCCACTGTGTCAACGCGCTGATCGAGCGCACTGGCATTGACCCCAAGATGATCGACGACTGCATCGTCGGAGCCGGCTCCAACGAAGGTGCTCAAGGTCACAACATCGGCCGTAACGTTGCCGTGCTGTCCAAAATGGGCATCGACGTTGCCGGTATGACGCTGAACCGCTACTGCTCCTCCGGTCTGCAGGCGATTGCCATCGCTGCCAACCAGGTTGCTTCTGGCTGCTCCGACGCCATCGTTGCCGGTGGTGTTGAGTCCATCACCATGACTGCCAAGAGCCGCAACACTGACAACTTCGTCAACCCGATTCTGGAAAAAGACTTCCCGGGCATCTACTACCCGATGGGTCAGACTGCCGAGATCGTTGCCCGCCGCTACAACGTTACCCGTGAGCAGCAGGATAACTACGCACTGCAGAGCCAGCAGCGTACTGCCCGCGCTCAGGCCGAAGCTCTGTTCGACGACGAAATCGTGCCGATGAACGTCAAGTATCAGGTTCAGGACAAGGCTACTGGCGAAATCACCATCGTCGATGGCGTTGTTGAAGGCGACGACTGCAACCGCCCCGACACCACCATCGAAGGCCTGAACAGCCTTAAGCCGGTGTTTGCCGAAGACGGTTCCGTGACTGCCGGTAACGCTTCTCAGCTGTCTGACGGCGCTTCCATGACGCTGGTCATGAGCCTGGACAAGGCGCTGGAGCTGGGCCTGAAGCCGCTGGCCTACTTCCGCGGCTTCACTGTTGCCGGTTGCGAGCCTGACGAAATGGGCATTGGTCCGGTTTACTCCGTGCCGAAGCTGCTGAAATCCCGTGGCCTGACCGTTGAAGACATCGATCTGTGGGAACTGAACGAAGCCTTTGCTTCCCAGTGCCTGTACGCTCGTGACTTCCTGAAGATCGACAACGAGAAATACAACGTCAACGGCGGTTCGATCTCCATTGGCCACCCGTTCGGCATGACGGGTTCTCGTCAGGTGGGTCACCTGGTTCGTGAGCTGCAACGTCGCGGCAAGCGTTATGGCATCGTCACCATGTGTGTTGGCGGTGGCATGGGCGCAACCGGCCTGTTCGAAGCCTATCGCGGCTGATCCGCGCGGCCGCATATGCGGCTGTGTATAGAAGGGCGTCTCCCCCAGCGGGAGACGCCCTTTTTTGTTGCATAAAGCGGCCTTTTCTCCGGTGCTAGGCTGCCTGCCTTATGGCACAATGCGGTTTTGCTGACTCGGACAGGAACAGGCGCGTGGGCAATCACCATTGCGGGGCGGACAGAGATGGCGACTGAGCTGCGGCGAGTCGTCTTTGTGCTGCTGCCCGGTGCCCATCCCGGCAGCCTGATGCCGGCCCTGTCGGTGCTGCTGTCGGCCAACCGCATGGCCGAAGACCCCCTCTATCAGATCGAATGCTGCACGCTCGAAGAGCAATCGGTGCGCGCGTCCGATGGCCTGCTGTTGCAGCCCGCGCCGCTAGAGGCTTGCGCGCCTGGTTTTGCCCAGTTGTGGCTGGTGGCTGAGAGCCTCTCCGCGGTGGATTCGCTGCCGGATTGGCTGGCGCCGCAGCTGGCCGATTGGCTGGCTACCGGTGTGGTGGTTGGTGGTCTGGAGGCGGGTGCTGCGGTGCTGGCGGCCTGCGGCGTGCTTGATGGCGCGCGTTGCGCGGTGCACTGGCGCATGCTGGATGAGTTTCGTGAGCGTTTCCCGCAGGTCGAGGCGGTTACCCAGCTGTACGTGCAGGAGGCCAACCTGGCGACCAGCAGTGGCGGGCTGGCCAGTACCGACCTGCTGCTCGGTGTGCTGGCGCAGGAGCAGGGGCAGGACCTGGCGGCACTGGTGGCCGAGGACCTGGTAATCGAGCGCACCCGCGATGGCAGTGAGCGTCAGCGCATGCCGCTGCGTAACCGCCTTGGCAGCAGCCATCCCAAGCTGACCCAGGCGGTTATCCTGATGGAATCCAATATTGAAGAGCCGCTGACCACGGATGAAATTGCCCGTCATGTCTGCGTGTCGCGGCGTCAGCTGGAGCGTATTTTTAAGCAGTACCTCAACAGCGTACCGTCGCAGTATTACTTGGAACTGCGCCTTAATCGGGCGCGCCAGATGCTACTGCAGACCAGTAAATCGATTATTCAGATAGGGCTGTCGTGCGGGTTCTCTTCCGGGCCGCATTTTTCCAGTGCCTATCGCAATTGTTTTGGCGTGACGCCGCGTGAAGATCGCAATCAGCGGCGCGCACAGCAGACTGCTGAGGGCAGTGCCTGATTGAACCGTCTCGCAGGGGCGAGCGGGTATGACTGCACATCCTTTTGATGTGCCTTTTGATAGCAAGGAGAAGACAGTGTCAACAACGGTCGGTCGGTCCGATTTTGATCGGGTTATGGTTCCCAATTACGCACCGGTGAATATGGTTCCGGTTCGCGGCGCGGGCTCGCGTCTGTGGGACCAGGAAGGCCGAGAATACGTTGACCTGGCGGGCGGTATTGCGGTGAACGCGCTGGGCCATGCACACCCGGCGCTGGTTGAGGCACTGACCGAGCAGGCGGGCAAGCTGTGGCACGTCTCCAACATCATGACCAACGAGCCGGCACTGCGCCTGGCCGACAAGCTGGTGCAGGCCACCTTTGCCGAGCGGGTGTTTTTTGCCAACTCCGGTGCCGAGGCCAATGAGGCGGCCTTCAAGCTGGCACGCCGCTGGGGGCACAACACCGGTGGTGCGGCCAAGCACCAGATCATCGCCTGCACCAACAGCTTCCACGGTCGCTCGCTGTTTACCGTCAGTGTCGGCGGTCAGCCCAAGTATTCCGAAGGCTTCGGCCCTGCCATGGGCGGTATCAGCCACGTGCCCTATCAGGACCTGGCCGCACTGGAAGCGGCTATGTCCGATGCCACCTGTGCGGTGGTGCTGGAGCCGGTCCAGGGTGAAGGTGGCGTTATTCCGGCCAGCAGCGACTACCTGCAGGCGGTGCGCGCACTCTGTGACAAGCATCAGGCGCTCTTGGTGTTTGATGAGGTGCAAAGCGGCATGGGGCGTACTGGCAAGCTGTTTGCTTACATGCACAGCGGTGTCGTGCCCGACATTCTGACCAGTGCCAAGAGCCTGGGTGGCGGTTTCCCAATTTCGGCGATGCTGACCACCACGGCGATTGCCGAGCATTTTGCCGTTGGCACCCATGGCAGCACCTACGGCGGTAATCCGTTGGCCTGCGCTGTTGCCGAGCGAGTGCTGGATATCGTTAATACGCCTGCGGTACTGGATGGCGTGGCGCAGCGACACCAGCGTCTGCGGGCCGAGCTGGAAGCCATGGGCGCGGAGTTTGGTGTGTTCTCCGGCGTGCGCGGCAGCGGCCTGCTGCTGGGTGCGGTGATGAGCGACGCCTGGCGCGGCAAGGCCAAAGACGTGCAGATGCTCGCGCAGGAAGAGGGCGTTCTGGTGCTGCAGGCCGGTCCGGATGTGGTGCGTCTGGCGCCGAGCCTGATCATTGATGAAGCGGATATGGCAGAAGGCCTGGCACGCTTGCGCGCTGCGTTGCAGCGGCTGGTCGCCTAGGCCCTGGGAGAAAACTGGATGCTGATGCTGCGTTTGGGCAGGACGGCGGACCTGCCACAGATTGAGCGCCTGGCGGCGGCAAGCCCGGTCGGGGTGACCGCGCTGCCGGCCAGTCGAGAGCGGCTGGCCGATATCCTCGCAGCATCGGAAGCCTCAATGGCCGAGGAGGTAACCTTCAGCGGTGAGGAGCGTTACTTCTTTGTGCTGGAGGACACCGCTACCGCGACCCTGGTCGGCTGCAGTGGCATTATCGCTGCCTCCGGTTTTCGCTCTCCGTTCTATACCTTTCGCAATGAAATGTTTGTGCATGCCTCGCGTGAGCTGGGCCTGCACAACCGTATTCACGTGCTGTCGCTCTGTCACGATCTGACCGGTCACAGTTTGCTGGTTGGTTATCACCTGAGCGAAGGCCATCGTACGCCCGAGCTGGCGCAGCTCAATGCGCGTGGGCGCCTGCTGTTCATGGCCAGTCACCCGCAGCGTTTTGCTGAGTCCACCTCGGTTGAGGTGGTGGGTATCAGTGACGAACAGGGCAACGCCCCGTTCTGGGACGCAGTCGGTCGCCACTTCTTTGCCGTCAGCTACGCCGAGGCCGAACGCATCGGCAGTGAGCGCGGGCGCGGCTTTCTGGCCGAGCTGATGCCGGGCTACCCGATCTACGTACCCATGCTGTCTGACGAGGCTCAGGAAGTGGTCGGGCAGGTCAATCCCAGCGTGCAGGATGTGTTCGACATCCTCATGGATGAAGGCTTTGAGACGGACAACTACGTCGACATCTTTGATGGCGGGCCGGTAGTCAACGCGCGCACGGCCATGCTGACCAGTGTGCGCCACAGCCAGCTGGCACAGGTCGTGGTTGGCCAGCCGCAGGCAGGCGACACGCTGTGGCTGGTCGCCAATACCAAGGTGTGCGACTTCCGTGCCTGCGCCCTGCGCTTTGCCTGGCAGCCGGGCGAGCCGCTGCAGCTGGATTCGGCAACGGCCCAGGCGCTGCGTGTTGCCGAGGGCGATAGTGTGCGCCTGATTAGGGGAGACTGACATGCTGGTACGGGCCGCCAATCTGGGAGATCTTGAGGCGTTGCTGGCGCTGGCGCACAGTGCGGGCGCCGGGCTGACGACGCTGCCGGCCAGCGAGGAGCGTCTGCGCGAGCGCTTGCAGCTGATCGAGCAGAGCTTTGCCGGCCAGGTGCCGCAGGCCGATGCTGATTACCTGCTGGTGCTGGAGGGCGTGGACGGCAGCTTGATCGGCTCCAGCGGCATGCTGGGTGCCGCCGGCATGCGCGAGCCCTGGTATAGCTATCGCATGGGGCTGACCGTGGCTGCCAGCGATGAGCTGGGCGTCTATCGCCAGCATCCGACCCTTTTCCTGGTCAATGACCTGACCGGCGCTACGGCCCTGTGCTCCTATTTCCTTGCCCCCGAATTCCGCAGTGGGGATACGCCGCGCCTGCTTTCCAAGGCGCGGTTCATGTTTATGGCCGATGCGCCGCAGGACTTCTCCGAACGGGTCGTCGTGGAAATGCGCGGTCGCTCCGACGAGAGCGGCCGCTCGCCTTTCTGGGACAGCCTGGGGCAGCACTTTTTCCGCATGGACTTTGCCCGTGCCGACTATCTGACCGGTTTGGGCAACAAGGCCTTTATCGCGGAAATGATGCCCAAGTTTCCGCTGTACGCCTGTTTTTTGAGTCAGGCTGCGCGTGACGCCATCGGGCAGGTACACCCCGATTCTGAAGCGGGCCGGCTGGTGCTGGAAGAAGAGGGCATGCGCTATCAGGGCTATATCGACATCTTTGATGGCGGCGCCACCCTGGAGGCGCAGCGTGGACAGATTCGCGCCATCCGCGACAGCCGCACCCTGCTGCTGGCCATCGGCACACCGGGCGATGAAGCCGAGCCCTATCTCATCTCCAATCGCGGGCGTGACAATTGCCGCATGATTGCCGCCCCGGCGCGCGTAGCTGCCGGCACCCTGGTGGTGGGCGCTGAGTCCGCAGAGCGTCTGAAGTTGCGTGCTGGCACCTTGGTGCGCGCGGTCGCGCTGAACGCCTGAGGCTCTGGAATGTAAGCGCATGCGACCGACGGTGAACCTGTCGGCGACTCCGGGGGTCGGAATCTATAGAAGGCATAGTGAATATCAACCTTGGAGGTAATGCATCCAGCGCTCTGATGCTTATATAATGCGGCTCTTTGCCAGTTTGGATGCTCCATCTGGGGCAGCCTCTCCACGCGGCGCAGACCGCGACATGCTCCCGACGTTCAGCTGGCCGACCCGTCTCTGGTAAGGGAATTATGAAAAGCGCAGACATCCGTGAATCCTTCCTCCGTTTCTTTGAAGAAAAGGGGCACACCCGCGTCGCCTCCAGCTCGCTGATTCCGGCCAACGACCCGACATTGCTGTTCACCAACGCCGGCATGAACCAGTTCAAGGACTGCTTCCTGGGCCTGGAAAAGCGCGCCTATACCCGCGCTACCAGTAGCCAGAAGTGCGTGCGTGCCGGCGGCAAGCATAATGACCTGGAGAACGTCGGGTACACCGCGCGCCATCACACCTTCTTCGAGATGCTGGGTAACTTCAGCTTTGGCGACTACTTCAAGCGCGATGCGATCCATTATGCGTGGGAGTTTCTGACCTCGGACAAGTGGTTGAACCTGCCGCAGGAGAAGCTCTGGGTCACCGTCTACGCCAGCGATGACGAGGCGTACGACATCTGGACCAAAGAAGTGGGTGTGCCCGCCGAGCGCATGGTGCGTATCGGCGACAACAAGGGGGCGCCTTACGCCTCTGACAACTTCTGGGCCATGGGCGACACCGGCCCGTGCGGCCCCTGTACCGAGATTTTCTTTGATCACGGCGCCGATATCTGGGGTGGCCCGCCGGGCTCGCCCGAAGAGGACGGTGATCGCTATATCGAGATCTGGAACAACGTCTTCATGCAGTTCAATCGCACGGCTGATGGTGAAATGCACCCGCTGCCGGCGCCGAGTGTAGACACCGGTATGGGCCTGGAGCGCATCAGCGCCGTCATGCAGCACGTGCATGCCAACTACGAGATCGACCTGTTCCAGAACCTGCTGTCCGCCGCCGCCGAAGCCATCGGCTGTGCCCAGGACAATGCCGCGTCGCTGAAAGTGGTCGCTGACCATATTCGCTCCTGCAGCTTCCTGATTGCTGACGGCGTGCTGCCGTCCAATGAAGGTCGGGGCTACGTGCTGCGCCGCATCATTCGCCGCGCTTGCCGTCACGGCAACAAGCTGGGCGCTAAGGGCGTGTTCTTCCACAAGATCGTTGCCGCGCTGGCCGCCGAGATGGGCGATGCGTTCCCCGAGCTGAAAACCCAGCAGGCGCACATCGAGCGCGTGCTGAAAACCGAGGAAGAGCAATTTGCCAAGACACTGGATCAGGGCCTGCGCATTCTGGAGCAGGATCTGGCCGAGCTGAAGGGCAGCGAGATTCCTGGCGATGTTGTCTTCAAGCTCTATGACACCTACGGCTTCCCGGTGGACCTGACCGGTGACATCGCCCGTGAGCGTGAGCTGACCATTGATGAAGCCGGCTTTGAAGCGGCGATGGAAGCGCAGCGCGAGCGCGCCCGGTCTGCCAGCCAGTTTGGTCTGGATTACAACGCGCTGGTCAAGGTCGACATCGAGACCCGCTTTCAGGGCTACGATGGCACTGAGGGGCAGGGCAGTGTGGTTGCGCTGTTCCGTGATGGCGAGCAGGTCGAGGCGCTGAGCGAGGGCGAGAAGGGTGTGGCTGTGCTGGATCAGACGCCGTTCTATGCTGAGTCCGGTGGACAGGTTGGTGATACCGGTTTTCTGCGTGCTGACGGCGTGCAGGCTGAAGTGTCCGATACCACCAAGGCAGGCAATGCGCACCTGCACCACGTTGTTGTCCAGCAGGGCAGCCTGCGGGTTGGCGAGCAGGTGCAGGCCCAGGTCGACGCCAGCGTGCGTCAGGCAACCGCGCTGAATCACTCGGCCACCCACTTGTTGCACGCCGCTCTGCGCGAAGTGCTGGGTGATCACGTGCAGCAGAAAGGCTCACTGGTCGACAGCCAGCGTCTACGCTTTGACTTTAGTCATTACGAGGCCATCAAGCCCGAGCAACTGCGTCTGCTGGAAGACATGGTCAACGAGCAGGTGCGTCAAAACTCGGCCGTCGGCGTTGAACTGACTGACATCGAGACCGCCAAAACCAAGGGTGCCATGGCGCTGTTTGGCGAGAAGTACGGTGATGAAGTGCGCGTACTGACCATGGGCAACGGCTTCTCCGTTGAGCTGTGTGGCGGTACCCACGTATCGCGTACCGGCGATATTGGCCTGTTCAAGATTACCGCCGAGAGCGGCATCGCCTCGGGTGTGCGTCGTATCGAAGCGGTCACCGGCGCCGGTGCGCTCGCCTGGGTGGCCGAGACCGAAGAGCGTCTGCGTGACGCGGCACAGGTAGTCAAAGGCAGCCGCGACACCGTGCTGGACAAGCTGACCGCGCTGGTTGAACGCAGCCGCCAGCTTGAGAAAGAGGTTGAGCAGCTCAAGGCCAAGGCCGCGAGTGCTGCCGGGTCTGACCTGGCAGCGGCTGCACAGCAGCTGGGTGGTCGTACGGTGCTGGTACAGCGTGTTGACGGCCAGGACGGCAAAGGTTTGATGGCGCTGGTCGATCAGCTGAAGAACAAGTTGGGTTCAGCCGCTATCCTGCTGGGTGGTGAACACGAGGGTAAAGTGGTGCTGGTGGCCGGTGTCACCAAGGATCTGGCCGGGCCGTTGAAGGCTGGCGACTGGATTCGAACTACCGCTCAGGCCGTTGGCGGCAAGGGTGGCGGACGTCCGGATATGGCGCAAGGCGGCGGCACTGACGTTGCGGCGCTGGACCAGGCGTTGAGCGCAGCGACCGAGTGGGTCGCGCAGCAGTAGGGGAGGCGCTCGCAAGAGTGCTTTTAGACGGGTCGGAAGGCCGACCGCTGGGTGAGGATTGACGTAGCAAAATGGCGCTTATTGTCCAGAAGTTTGGTGGTACCTCGGTTGGCAGCGTGGAGCGAATCCAGCAAGTAGCCGAGAAAATCAAGGGCTTCAGGGAGCGGGGTGATGACCTGGTCGTGGTGGTCTCCGCCATGAGCGGGGAAACCAACCGCCTGATTGATCTGGCCAAGCAGATTCAGGCCGACCCCGATCCGCGCGAGATGGACGTGATCGTCTCCACTGGCGAGCAGGTCACCATCGGCCTGCTGGCCATGGCGCTCAAGGCTATCGGTGTTGAGGCTGTCTCCATGACGGGCCCGCAGGTACGTATTCTGACCGACAGTGCCCACGGTAAGGCGCGTATCCAGCAGATTGACGACGAGCGTATGCGCAGCGAGCTGGCTGCCGGTCGTGTGGTTATCGTGGCGGGCTTCCAGGGGGCTGACGAGAATGGCGCCATTACCACCCTTGGCCGTGGCGGCTCCGACACCACCGGTGTGGCGCTGGCAGCAGCGCTGAAGGCCGACGAGTGTCAGATCTACACTGACGTAGATGGTGTCTATACCACTGACCCGCGCGTGGTTGAGCGCGCTCGCCGACTCGATCGCATCACCTTTGAAGAGATGCTGGAGATGGCGAGTCTGGGCTCCAAGGTGCTGCAGATTCGTTCGGTGGAGTTTGCTGGTAAATATGCCGTGCCGCTGCGCGTGCTGCACAGCTTTAAAGAAGGCCCGGGCACCCTTATTACCCTTGAGGACAATGTATCAATGGAACAACCCGTCATCTCCGGTATCGCGTTCAATCGTGATGAAGCCAAACTGACCATCCGCGGCGTGCCGGATACCCCCGGTGTGGCCTTCAAGATTCTGGGCCCGGTCAGTGCTGCGAACATCGAAGTCGACATGATTGTGCAGAACGTGTCGATGGATAACACGACCGACTTCACCTTTACCGTGCATCGCAACGAATTTCGCAAAGCAGAGTCTATTCTCAAGCAGGTAGCCAGCGATATCGGCGCACGTGAAGTGGCAGCGGATGACAAAATCGCCAAGGTGTCTATCGTAGGGGTAGGCATGCGCTCGCACGCGGGCGTGGCCAGCAGCATGTTTGAGGCGCTGGCGGATGAAGGTATCAATATTCAGATGATCTCCACCTCTGAAATCAAGGTGTCGGTGGTCATCGACGAGAAGTATCTGGAGCTTGCAGTGCGTGCGCTGCATACCGCCTTCGGGCTGGATGCTCCGGCAGCCGAGGACGCTTAACGGCGTTGTCGGTCCCGGCTGACCGGCCTCGGCTGGTCAGTTACAAGGGCGCGGTTTCTGGCTGCCGTGTCCGCCTGCGTCGATCAAGGTCGCGCCAGGCTACTAGCCGGTTTTTTGCAGAGCTGTGTCCTGATCATTAGCAAGGAGAAATGGAATGCTGATACTCACTCGACGGGTTGGTGAAACCCTGATGGTAGGTGATGAAGTTACCGTGACTGTCCTGGGCGTCAAAGGCAACCAGGTGCGCATTGGCGTCAATGCGCCGAAAGAAGTCGCTGTTCACCGCGAAGAAATTTACCAGCGCATCCAGAAAGAGAAAGACGAAGAACCAAATAACTAATTTTATTGAGTTTTTCGTTGCAATAATAAAATCACGCGGGTAATATTCCCCGCGTGTTCGGAGAGGTGGCCGAGAGGCCGAAGGCGCTCCCCTGCTAAGGGAGTATACCTCAAAAGGGTATCGCGGGTTCGAATCCCGCCCTCTCCGCCATTTTTAGAGTTGTAGGTTTTGTCAGGTGTTACTTCTTGAATTTAAAAGAAAAAACATTTGACGGCGCGGTAAAAGAGCCTATAATTCGCCCCCAAACGCACTCGTAGCTCAGCTGGATAGAGTACTCGGCTACGAACCGAGCGGTCGGAGGTTCGAATCCTCCCGAGTGCGCCATATAAAGAACCCACTGATTTCAGTGGGTTTTTTTTCGTCTTTAGTTTGATGTTACTGATGACAAGGCGAAAAAAGTGCGTATAATGCGCCTCCACACGCACTCGTAGCTCAGCTGGATAGAGTACTCGGCTACGAACCGAGCGGTCGGAGGTTCGAATCCTCCCGAGTGCGCCATATGAAGAACCCACTGAATTCAGTGGGTTTTTTTTTGTCTTCATGAAAGTGCAGCTGAGTTGCCGGGTAAAGCCTGATAGGCTGAGTGCCAACTTGCTGTGGCCTGCCTGTGTCGGGCGGCGTCGATAGGTAAATGCCCGCAACAGGGCGGTCGGGAAGCCTTGCCATGTCGGAAATCAACAGAAAATCACCGGAAAGCCTGCAGGATCGTCTCGAGCAGGTGCAGGAGCTGTTGGAGCGCCACCGCCTGGTCGAGAATCTGGTGCACAAGCAGGATGGACAGCACCAGGAGCTGGTCGAGCATCTGGTGCATCAGCAGAACCTGGTCGAGCTGCAGCGCAAGCTCGATGAGCTGCATCCGGCCGACGTAGCCTATGTGCTGGAGTCGCTGCCGCTGGAGGAGCGTCTGGCGGTCTGGCAGCTGGTCAAGACCGAGCGCGACGGCGAGATTCTGCTGGAAGTGTCGGATGCGGTGCGTGAAACGCTGATCGCCGACATGGACAGCCATGAGCTGATCGCCGCCGCCAACAGCCTGGATGCGGACGAACTGGCGGACCTGGCACCTGACCTGCCGCGCGACATCGTGCGCGAGCTGATGGATAGCCTGGATGCACAGCAGCGCGATCGTCTGAAGTCGGCCCTGTCTTACGACGAGGATCAGGTCGGGGCGCTGATGGACTTCGACATGCTGACGATCCGTGATGACGTCAGCCTGGAAGTGGTTAGCCGCTATCTCCGCCGCTTTGACGCCTTGCCTGATCACACCGACAAGCTGTTTGTGGTGGATACCGAAGGCTTGCTCAAGGGTGTTTTGTCGATCAAGAAGCTGCTGGTCAGCTCTCCGGATGCGCTGGTGGCCGATGTCATGGCTGATGACCCGGTGGTGTTTGACCCGGCAGATGACGCCGGTGAGGCGGCTCAGGCCTTTGAACGCTATGACCTGGTGTCCGCGCCGGTTGTCGATAATCTCGGGCGCCTGTGCGGCCGTCTGACCATCGATGAGATGGTTGACTATATCCGTGAGGAGAGCGAGGCCGAGGTGCTGAATGCGGCCGGTCTACGCGAGGAAGAGGATATCTTTGCCTCGGTCTGGAAGTCCGTGCGCAACCGCTGGGCCTGGCTTGCTGTGAACCTGTGCACCGCGCTGGTTGCCTCCCGGGTAATCGGCCTGTTTGAGACGGCTATCGAGCAGCTGGTCGCGCTGGCGGCGCTGATGCCGATTGTTGCCGGTATCGGCGGTAATTCCGGCAACCAGACCATCACCATGATTGTCCGTGGTATTGCCACCGGGCAGGTGCAGGTGGCCCACGGAAAGCGCTTGCTGCGCAAAGAGGTTGGCGTGGCGCTGATCAATGGTCTGTTCTGGGGTTGCGTACTTGCCGGTATCGCCTACCTTTTATACGGCAGTGTCGCGCTGGCCACCGTGCTGCTGGCTGCAATGACGCTGAATATGCTGCTGGCGGCCTGTATGGGGGTATTCATACCCTTGATCAGGCTGCGTCTTGGCGGCGACCCTGCGCTGGGTTCAAGCGTGCTGATCACCGCTATTACTGACAGTGGCGGGTTTTTTATCTTCCTCGGCCTGGCGACGTTGTTCCTGCTCTGAGTGTGCTCTCCCCACCCTGAGTAGGTGTCGCCTTGATTGCCTAAAATGTCACATCAGGATACATTAGGCCGTTTTTTCGCGTGGGAGGCCCGTCCGCAATCGGGCTTTGGTCGTACACCCACTGAAGTTCAACTATTAAAAGAGCAGCATGGACCCAACCATGCCCAGAGCTGCAGGGAGAGAAAATGGAATCAACCAATCTGGTTCTTGAGGGCGTCGAGCTGATGCTCCTCGGGATGGGGGCAGTGTTCTCCTTCCTTATTCTGCTGGTCTGCTGTACCAGCCTGATGTCCGCCATCCTGTCACGTTATTTCCCCGAGGCCGCTCCGGCGCCCAAGCCCGTGCGCAAAAAGCCCAGTGCTGCGCCAGCCAGTGTGGACCCTGATGTCGTTGCCGCCATTGGCGCTGCTATCAAGCAGCACCGCGCGCGCCAGCGTTCCTGATTTCGTTTTGCGGTTTTCACCATTAAAAATCAAATAAAGGCCATGACACTATGACCGATAACAAACAGCCTCTGGGCATTACCGATGTCATCCTGCGTGATGCTCACCAATCCATCCTGGCCACGCGCATGCGTCTGGACGACATGCTGCCGATCGCCGGCAAGCTGGATCAGGTTGGCTTCTGGTCTGTTGAATCCTGGGGCGGCGCGACCTTTGATGCCTGCATTCGTTACCTCGGGGAAGATCCGTGGGAGCGTATCCGCGCTCTGAAAAAGGCCATGCCCAACACCCGTCAGCAGATGCTGCTGCGTGGTCAGAACCTGCTGGGTTACCGCCATTACGCCGACGACGTGGTTGAGAAGTTCGTTGAGCGCGCTGCGGTTAATGGTGTGGACGTATTCCGCGTGTTTGACGCGATGAACGACCCGCGCAACCTGGAAACCGCTCTGAAAGCCGTCAAGGCGCAGGGCAAGCACGCCCAGGGCACCATTTCCTACACCACCAGCCCGGTGCACACCCTGCAGATGTGGGTCGATCTGGCCAAGCAGATCGAAGACATGGGCGCCGACTCCATCGCCATCAAGGATATGGCCGGGATTCTGAACCCCTACGTTGCATTCGATCTGGTCAGCCAGCTGAAGTCCACGCTGAGCATTCCGGTTCACATGCAGTGCCATGCGACTGCCGGTCTGTCCACTGCCGCCATCCTCAAGGCTGCTGAAGCCGGTATCGACAATGTCGACTCCGCGATCTCTTCCATGTCGATGACTTACGGTCACTCGCCGACCGAATCGGTCGTTGCCATCTTCCAGAATTCCCCGCGCGACACCGGCCTGAATCTGGAGCTGTTGGAAGAAGTGGCTGCCTACTTCCGCGAAGTGCGGAAGAAATACGCCAAGTTTGAAGGCAACCTGCGCGGTGTTGATTCGCGCATTCTGGTCGCTCAAGTACCGGGCGGCATGCTGACCAACATGGAAAACCAGCTCAAGGAGCAGGGCGCCAGCGACAAGTTTGACGAAGTGTTGGCTGAGATCCCGCGCGTTCGCGAAGATCTGGGCTTTATCCCGCTGGTTACGCCTACCTCGCAAATCGTTGGCACCCAGGCGGTTATCAACGTGCTGACCGGCGAGCGTTACAAGTCGATCACCAAAGAAACCGCAGGCGTTCTGAAGGGCGAGTACGGCGCAGCGCCGGCGGCCTTCAATGCAGAGCTGCAAGCGCGCGTTCTCGATGGCGCCCAAGCTATTACCTGCCGTCCGGCTGACCTGCTGGAAGCAGAGATGGACAAGCTGACTGCCGAGCTCAAGGGCCTGGCCAGCGAAAAGGGCATCAAGCTGGCCGAGAACGAGATCGACGACGTTCTGACTTACGCGCTTTTCCCGCAGATTGGTCTCAAGTTCCTCGAAAACCGTGGCAACCCGGACGCCTTCGAGCCGGTGCCTACCGGCAACGAACTGCCGGCCGGCAGCAGCGCCGCTGCGCCGCAAGCCTACACCGTTGCCGTCAACGGCAAGGAGTACGTGGTTCAGGTGACCGAGGGTGGCGACATCTCCGGCATCAAGCCGATTGGTGAAAGCGCTGCACCGGCTCAGGCTGCTGCCGCACCTGCTGGTGAAGGCGAGCCGCAGGTTGCGCCGCTGTCGGGCAATATCTTCAAGGTACTGGTCAGCGTCGGCGATGCTGTGGAAGAGGGTGATGTTGTCATGATCCTTGAAGCCATGAAGATGGAAACCGAAGTGCGCACACAGCGCGCCGGTACCGTTGCTTCTGTTGACGTCAAGGTTGGCGACGCCGTTGCCGTTGGCGACACTCTGCTGACCATCGGCTAAGGGAGAGACTAATGGATAAGCTTCTCCAGCTATGGCATACCACGGGTATCTACCACATGGCCCCCGGCCAGGCGGTGATGATCCTGGTGTGCTTTGGCCTCATCTACCTGGCCATTCGCAAGGGCTTTGAGCCGCTGCTGCTGATCCCGATCGGCTTTGGCGGCATTCTGGCCAACCTGCCGGTTGCCAATATGGCGCAAGGGTCTGGCATCCTGCACCTGATCTATGAAGTGGGTCTGCCTACCAGTGTCTTCCCGCTGCTGATCTTCATGGGCGTGGGTGCCATGACCGACTTCGGTCCGATGCTGGCAAACCCCCGCACTCTGCTGCTGGGCGCCGCTGCGCAGTTTGGTATTTTTGGCACGCTGCTTGGCGCCTTGGCGCTGACGTCAGCCGGTATCCCGGGCTTTGAGTTCACCATGAAGGAAGCGGCATCCATCGCCATTATCGGTGGCGCGGATGGTCCAACCTCTATCTTTGTGACCTCCAAGCTGGCGCCGGATCTGCTGGGTCCGATTGCCGTGGCCGCCTACTCCTACATGGCACTGGTGCCGCTGCTGCAGCCGCCGATCATGCGCGCACTGACCAACCAGAAAGAGCGTGGCATTGTCATGACTCAGCTGCGTGTGGTCAGCAAGTCGGAGAAGATCATCTTCCCGCTGTTGCTGCTGATGCTGGTTGCTCTGCTGCTGCCTGATGCAGCTCCGCTGGTGGGTATGCTGTGCTTCGGTAACCTGATGCGTGAGTGTGGTGTGGTTGAGCGTCTGGCTGACACCACGCGCAATGCGCTGATCAACATTGTCACCATTGGTCTGGGTCTTGCGGTTGGTTCCAAGCTGTCTGCCGACTCCTTCCTGCAGCTCAAGACCCTGGGCATTCTGGTTCTTGGCATGCTGGCGTTCTGCGCTGGTACTGCGGCAGGCGTGCTGATGGCCAAGTTGCTCAACCTGGTCAGCAAAAACCCGATCAACCCGCTGATCGGTTCTGCCGGTGTATCGGCGGTGCCCATGGCGGCGCGGGTATCCAACCGCGTAGGCCTGGAGACCAACCCGCACAACTTCCTGTTGATGCATGCGATGGGTCCCAACCTGGCCGGCGTTATTGGCTCGGCGGTGGCAGCAGGTATCCTGCTGAACTTCGTCGGCTGATAGTGCAGGCAACAAAAAACCCGCTCAATTGAGCGGGTTTTTTTATGCCCTCTAGATGATACCGATGGCTTGGCAGGGTGTATCCGGGGAGGGCGGTGGTTTTACTGCTGTTCGTTGGCCAGCAGAGCAAGCAGTGCATTTTGCTGGCGGCGGCTCATTTCACGAAAGCGCAGCAGCAGCTCGCGCTCCGGGCTGCTCAGGCCTTCCGCGTCCTGCTCGTTGAGCATCTTGCGTGAAGGGTGGCCGGTGTCGGGCAGTGTGGGCAGATCAAGCAGGCTGTGTTCGAGCCGGGCAATGATCTCCGAGTTCATGCTGCGGTGATGCTGTTTGGCTACGTCGGCAATGCGATCACGCATGCCCTGTGGCAGACGAACAACAAACTTGTCGGCTGTGCGGCTGGTGTAGTGCTGGGTCGCTGTTTTCATGGGGCAATAATAATCGCTTCGCTGAAAAAATCGATACTGGCCTAGTGCCTCAAACGGCTCGGTAAGCCGTGGGCCAGTGCATCCTTGTCGTCAGGTTAGACAAGTTTTGCCTGCAAGGTGCCACTAGTAGACCCGGTTTTTTTTCAGAGCGCCAGAGCGCGACAAAAAAATGTCCCTAAAATGTGACGGGTTTACGACGAATGGCGTTTTGCCACCCCTCGGTGGCTCCCTCTGTTCGGTGGAAATGACTTCCTGCTTTGGTTAAGATGCGCAGCGTCCGAGAGCCATCACAGCGGCTCGTCACAGGGATACGCGCTTGTAGCTCAGCTGGATAGAGCAACCGCCTCCTAAGCGGTAGGTCCCCGGTTCGAATCCGGGCTCGCGCGCCAGTAAAAACAAAGGCTTGCACGGTTTTTTAATCGGCAGGCCTTTTGTGTTTTTGGTGCATGCTGGCAGTTCTGATGACAGTGCTGGCTGAGTTTTCTGCCTGGCTTCAAAACACCGACAACTTCCCCACACTGGTAATGCCGTCTGACCAGATCATTTCGTAGGCGGCGGTCTGCACGCAGCTGTGTACGATTTTGGGGGTGAACAGGCCCCAGCAGAGGGCGTGCTGGGCCTGGTTGCGTACTGACCAGTACTTCACGCCGTTGGCGCCGTCCTTGCGTACGCTGGCGCCGAAGGCCTGGCTGGCGCTGTAGTCGGCTGGTGCGTAAACGGGGTCGCTCATGGGGCGGTCGGTCAGATCAAGCAGGCCGTCGTCGGCGAAGGTGCAGCGCAGGCCGCGAAACAGCATGCGTTCGTATGCCAGTGCCGCTACCTTGCTCCAGTACAGCTGCTGGTGATGTCTGACCTCAAGTACGGCGGTTTCGATGGTGTCTGCGACATAGAGCACGCCGTAGCTGCCGTTGCTGAAGCGCGAGCCTGCCGGGTTGACGTGGGTGAAGGGGGCGGTAGCCATGTTGCAGCCGTTGATGCCAAAGGGGATGTCGGCGGTGTTGATCAGCTGCAGGTTGCCCAGTTCGTTTTGCAGGCGGGGGTTGGTCAGTTCCTGCAGCAGGAACAGGGCGTGGAAGTCGTCGACGTCGGCGACATCATCAAACAGCGAGGTCGGCGGGTATTTGCTGTTGATCAGGCGGTAGCCCGTGATGCTTGGCGCCGAGCTGGCCGCGCTTACCATTGGGCCCCGCGCAGGCTGTCGATGCGGCGAAAGGTTTCGTACAGGGCAATCATGTCGCCGCCTTGCACGACGTCCATCGGGCTTCTGCCGTTGAAGAATTCGTTGTGATTCTCCATTTGCATGAAGCCGTAGACGTTGGCTGGGTTATCAAACAGCATGCGCAGGGCACTGTGAATGTTGAGTACCAGTGACACGCGCTTGAGCTGGTCTTCATCCAGCGACACGGCCTTGTCTGTCCGGGCGCGGCTGATGGTGCTGCGCGATACTCGCAGAATATTGCCAGCCTGCTCGGTGCTGGTTTTCCATTTGGTCAGGATGTTCAGCGCGGTGCGCAGACCGACCAGGGCCATGTCTTTCTTTGCGGCGGCGGGTGCTGTGGTCATGGCGATGCCTGTTGAGTTGCTGGTGTTGGTTCAATGCTTCTCTATATTGCGCCTGCTGAAACGTAATATCAAATTTTGTATCTCTAGAGTCTGATTGGTGCTGTCCTCGGGGCACCTTTACTGCGGAACACGGGCTGCTATTGCCTGTCCACAAATGCATTGCTGCCGAATCCGTGTCTACAGGCGCTGTTTCATGTAGATTCGGCTACTCTTGTTAGGCGCTGATCTCGCCTGCATCGTGCCCGGTCGGAGTGCCGGGTTGGCAGGTCGGTGTTTAATCGCTTTCACGCACTGCAATCGCTACGGAGTTTGGATGTCTCGCGCGCTTACGGCCTTTTCCTCATTGTATTTCGCTACGCTGCTGATGCTGCTGGGCAGCGGTCTGTTGGGTACCTACCTGGGGCTGCGGCTGGCGGCCGAAGGGGTTAGCGAGTTGTGGATCGGTCTGTTGATGACCGGCTATTACGCAGGCCTGGTAGCGGGGGCGTCGATCGGGCACCGGCTGATCGCCCGGGTGGGGCATATCCGCGCCTTTGTGGCCGGTGCCGGCGTTGTCACGGCGTCGGTGCTGGGGCATGCGCTGACGGAGTCGGTGCAGGTCTGGCTGGCGCTGCGGGTGCTGGTTGGCATGGCAATGATGTGCCAGTACATGGTGCTGGAGAGCTGGCTGAACGAGCAGGCCGAGTCGCACCAACGAGGCATGGTGTTTGCCAGCTATATGGTGGTTACCTTCCTGGGGCTGGTACTGGGCCAGGTGGTGTTTGCGCTCAAGCCGGAGCTGGCGATTGATCACCTGCTGTATGTGGCGATGTGCTTCTCCCTGTGTCTGGTGCCGGTGGCAACCACCCGCCAGATTCACCCGGCACCGCTGCATCCGGCGCCGCTCAAGGTAAAACTCTTTGTGCAGCGCATTCCCCAGGCGCTGACGACCATTGCAGTGGCGGGCCTGATGCTGGGCGCCTTTTACGGTATGGCGCCGGTGTTTGCCGGTGCGGTTGGGCTTAACAACTCCGAGATTGGTATGTACATGGCGGTCACGATTTGTGCGGGCTTGGCGGCCCAGTGGCCGGCCGGTTGGCTGTCTGATCGGGTGGATCGCAGCCAGCTTATCCAGCTCAATGCGATGGTGTTGACGGCTGTCTCGGTCCTGATGGCAATAGGTTTTATACCGGGCGGTGCGCTGATCTTCTTGACGGCGTTGTTCGGGTTGATGGTCTTTACCCTGTATCCGATGGCGGTGGCGCTGGCCAATGACCACGTGGAGCCTGATGACCGGGTGCCGCTGTCGGCAATGCTGCTGGTGACCTTTGGTCTGGGCGCCAGTATTGGGCCGCTGCTCAGTTCGGCAATGATGAAGCTGTGGGGGCCGAGCATGCTCTACATCTTCATGGCGGCCTGCAGTGCCATTCTGGTGTTCCGCGTGCGGGCCGATGCGGTTACTGGCGAGAACCTGGTCGAGGCTGCGCCGCTGCAGTTCATGCCGGCTGCCGGTAACCTGGCCAGCTCACCGCTGGCGGCAGCCTTTGACCCGCGCGTTGATGAGCAGGCAGTGGCCGATCAGATGACCGATGAGGATGCCGCGGCGCCTGCCGCCGCTGAAGAGGTAGCGGAGGACGATCACCTGCCAGGGTGATCGTCTTCTGCCGGTCTGAGGTGGTTATGGAGGAGGGGCCTAGAACAGGTCTTCTTTCTCCAGTCGGCGGGCCTCGCGTTGCAGATAGTTGACGAAGCGATCGATGCTGCGCTGCGCCAGCGCACTGGGCTGCTTGAACATCAGGCCGACGTGGGTCTCGTTGGCGTCTTCTCTAAAATGCACGTGGCGCACTTCAGCTGCCACTTCCACCCGACCTGCATCGGGCAGGTTGAGGATGGCCGGGGTGTACAGCTCGCCCGCCATCATGAAGCGGCTCAGGTCTCCCTCCAGACGCACCTTGCAACCGGTGGCTGACAGGTCCATCAGATAGGCGGTGAAGCGTCGCTGGCGCTCCGGATGCGCCAGTTCGATGGCGATGTTGGCAGTGCGTCGAACACTTGCCCGAAAGGCGCCTCGCTTCTGGTGGTAGTGCATCTCATCAGGTACGCCGGTGGCGTAGGCTGGGGCATCTTCCAGTTGAACCTGGGTGGCGCCCGGGCAGTTCCAGCGCATGTGGATGCCTTCATGCCAGGCGTCGATACGGAAGGACTCGCCCTGGCTGGCGTACTTGTCGCCTTCTCGCGGGATCATTTCATCGATCCACAGCTCGGCCTGATCGGTATCAAGCTTGACAATAAAGCTCTGGAATTTCTGGTTGCGGTCGGCAAAGGTAATGGTCAGCGGGTCGCGACTTTGCATTAGCGTTTTGAGCAACGCCATGATTTCGACTTGGGCGCGGATCTCGCGGGGCGGCTGTGGGCCAGCTTCTTGTGAGAATAGGTTGGACACGTCTGCTACTCGGTTTCAGCAATAAATTGACAACTATACACAGCGTGCTGGCGCTTTGGCATATGCGATCAGGCTTTGGTGAGGTCGCGGGTCTGGCCGCTGCGGCTGGCGTTGCCCAATTGGTCATAAACGCCGGCGCTGGGTTCGCCTTGATTACGCAACAGATCCAGCAGTGAGCGGGTTGCGTGCTGGCTGTGGCGCACCAAGCGGGCGTTGCGGTCGTTGGCTTGCTGGCATGCGCTCAGTGCCGTGATGAAAGCCTGATAGGCCGCAGACAGAGCCGGGTCTTGCTGGGCGTTGATGTGATCAGCCAGTTCGCCCAGTTGCAGCTGGTTCTGCTGGCAGTAGCTCTTGATCTGCTGGTCGTGGCGGATCAGTTGCTCGGCGTAGGGGCGTTTGGCGTCAAGAATCTGCTCAAGGTTGCCGATATCCTGACCGGTCAGCGCGTCGCGTTCCTGGTCAAGCAGGGCCAGGTAGGACTGGCAGTCTTGTTCGGCTTGCTGAAAGTGCGGGTGCAAGGGGTGCATGACCTGCCTCCTGGCTGCGCGTTAATTGGATGCTGCAGCCAAGAGTACAGGCACGGAGGGCTCGGTGACTACTGGCTGTCAGCCTTCCAGGTTCAGCAGCTTGTCGGCAATGCGGCTGCTGTCCGGTTTGTAGCTGCCATCGGCGATGGCCTGACGCAGTTGGCTGACGCGCTCGCTGTCGACCTCGGGCAGGTCGCGCAGCTTTTCTTCGATGGCCTGCAGTTGCTGCGCCTGAGCGCTCAGGTTGACCGAAGAGGGTGCGTCGCTCTTTTCTGCCTGCTGCGCTGCAGTATCGGGGGTGCGATCGGTTACGGCGCCGGCTTCGCGCTTGGCGGCGGCACTGCTGGCTTGGCTGTTACGGCCGACGCCATTGGCTCCGTTGGGCGAGTTGAAGTCGATGACCATGATAAATTCCTCAAGCTGTTAAATCTTCTCTAACCGCTGTAACGGCAGCGCGATGGAAAACTTTAGGGAAAATTTGTGTGACGACGATCACAGCCCTGCAGGGCCCGAGTATACCCGTTTTGTCGTCGCATCACATGCCGGCCTCAACCTGTCCGGGGCCGGTTACTCGCGCGCGTATCACGCGGTTCGAGCGGGTGTTGCGCACGCGAATCTGCTCCCCTTGGGTGCCGTCCTCCAACGCTTCCCCCGGCATTTTTACCGACACGCTGCTGTTGCCGGAGCTGATCACCACCTTGTCGCCTCGGCGCACAATGCGGTTGTTCTCAAGCTGGGTGTAGCTCAACACGTTATCGGCCGAGACGTTGCGCTTGAGTTGCATGCCGATGGCCTGGGCCGGATCAAGCAGGTAATTGCTGCCCAGCAGCCCGGTGTCTCGTTCGGCCAGGTGCACATCCTCTGCGCCTACCACCGAGCCGCGGGACAGCGGGCGGGTACTGACTACCACTGGTTGAAACAGGCTGACCTGCGCCGGTACAAACAGCCGCCAGGGGGAGGGCGCACTGCAGCTTACGCGCACGGTTACGCGGCCCACCGGTGTGGCCGGGCTTTCAAGGCTTGCGCTCAGCGCGTCGTCATTACACAGCGGCAGACGCAAACGTTGATCCAAGCGACTAAGCTGTATCTCATGGCGCGCTTGCAGGCCGCTACTGGCGACATGTTCTTGCACTTGCTGTTCAAGAAAGTCGCGGGTGGCGCCGATAAGCTGATCGATGAGCGGGTTTGCGTGGAGACTGGCGGAAAAAAAGATCGCCAACGCCGCGCACCCGGTGATAAAACGCATACAATTACCTACATTCCTGATGTGTGGTGCGTGTCGGATTGCTGTCGCTTGCAGGCAGGTCTTGCAGGAAACATGCCGCATCACCGTGTTGACGATGAGGAGCAGCCCATGGCTGGTGTGATGGATTCAGTCAATCAGCGTACGCAGCTGGTTGGGCAGAACCGACTCGAACTGCTGCTGTTTCGCCTGGCTGGCAATCAGCTCTATGGCATCAACGTTTTCAAGGTCAAGGAAGTGCTGCAGTGTCCGCGCCTTACGGCCATGCCCAAGTTGCATCCGGTGGTGCGGGGTGTCGCGCACATACGCGGCGGCACCCTGCCAATCCTCGACCTCAATCGTGCGACCGGTGGTCCGGGGCTGGACAATCTGGATACCGCCTTTGTGATCATCACCGAGTACAACTACAAGGTGCAGGGCTTTCTGGTGCGCTCGGTCGAGCGCATCGTCAACATGAACTGGTCTGAAATCCATCCGCCGCCAAAGGGCACCGGTCGTGAGCACTACCTGACCGCCGTCACCCGGGTCGACAACCAGATGGTCGAGATCATTGACGTGGAGAAGGTGCTGGCCGAGGTCGTGCCGACCAACGAGAACATCTCTGCCGGCGTGGTCGATGCTGATACCCAGGCTGAGGCTGTGGCCCGCCGAGTGCTGATTGTCGACGACTCCTCTATTGCGCGTAAGCAGGTTACGCGTTGTCTGCAGGAGGTGGGTGTCGAAATTGTGGCGCTCAACGATGGTCGACAGGCGCTGGACTGGCTTAAGGCACGGGCCGACGAGGGTGAGGACGTCAGTCAGAGTTTGCTGATGATGATCTCCGACATCGAAATGCCCGAGATGGACGGTTATACGCTGACCGCCGAGGTGCGTAACGATCCACGACTTAACCGCCTGCACATCATGTTGCACACCTCGTTGTCCGGTGTGTTCAACCAGGCGATGGTAAAAAAGGTAGGGGCAGACGATTTTCTTGCCAAATTCAAACCGGATGACCTGGCCCAGCGTGTCATCGCTCGCCTGCACCTGTTACGTGAAGGCGGTGCTGGTGAAGCGTGATAGCTTGAATTCAACAACTACAAGGCAGACTTCGTGACTTTGGCGAATCAGGACTTTCAGCTGTTTCGGGACTTTCTGGAAAAGGCCTGCGGCATTGTGCTGGGCGACAACAAGCAGTATCTGGTCTCCAGCCGCTTGAACCGCCTGCTGGAACAGGAAGGCATTGCCAACCTCGGCGAATTGGTCAAGCGTATTCAGGCGCAGCCGCGTGGCGGTTTGCGTGAGTCGGTTATCGATGCGATGACCACCAACGAAACTCTGTGGTTTCGTGATGTGTACCCTTTTGAAGTGCTCAAGACGCGGCTCATTCCCGAGTTCATCAAGCAATCGCCGGGGCAGCGCCTGCGCATCTGGTCGGCGGCCTGTTCCTCAGGGCAGGAGCCGTACTCCCTGAGTATGGCGATTGACGAGTTTGAGCGCTCTAACCTGGGGCAGCTGCGCGGCGGCGCGCAGATTGTTGCGACCGACCTGTCTGGCGGCATACTGAATGCTGCCAAGAGCGCCGAGTACGACAGCTTGTCGGTAGCGCGAGGTCTCTCGCCTGAGCGGCTGAATCGTTATTTTGACCAGAACGGCCCTGGCCGCTGGACCGTCAAAACGCCGATTCGTAACCGGGTTGAGTTTCGTGCCATGAATCTGCTGGACAGCTACTCCATGCTCGGCAAGTTCGACTTTGTGTTTTGCCGCAACGTGCTGATCTACTTTTCGGCAGACGTGAAGAAGGACATTCTGCGCCGTATTCACGCCACGCTTAAACCCGGCGGTTATCTGATGCTGGGCGCCTCTGAGGCCCTGAACGGCCTGCCCGAGCTGTACCAGATGGTGCAGTGCAGCCCGGGGATCGTCTACAAGGCGCGTTGATTCGCGCCTTGTGGTATCTGCTTTGCCTTACTTGTTTCCCCTCTTTGCCGCTTGCCGATTCTGTTGCCGGCCTGCCGGTGCTATTGCCGTTTGCCGGTAAGCCTTTGCCGCTTTTCTGACGCGCTTATTCCTATTCCATTGAAAAATAGATGATTTTATATTTGGCACGGTGATTGCTTTGTCATGCCCAGTGACAGCTTTTGGTCAGTTGGCCGAAACGAGGATGGGTGCGATGAGTATCAACTTTGACAATGCGTTGGGCATACACGAGCAGGCGCTGCGTTTTCGCGGTCAGCGAGCAGAAGTGCTGGCCAACAACATTGCCAACGCCGAAACCCCGAATTACAAGGCGCGAGACCTGGACTTCGCCGCCGCGCTTGCTGCGCAGCAGGGCGAGGGTGAAAGCGGCTCGCTGCCGATGGCGCGTACCAATGCGCAGCACATCGCCATCGATGGCTTGATTGATCAGGTCGCAGGGCTGCGTTATCGCAACGCGCTGCAGCCAGCGGTTGACGGAAATACGGTGGATTCGGAGGTCGAGAAGGCCGCCTACACCCAGAACGCCATCGACTTTCAGGCCAGCTTCACCTTCCTCAACAGCAAGTTCAAAGGGCTGATGACAGCCATCAAGGGAGAGTAAGCATGTCCCTCGACAAGGTATTTGATATCGCCGGCTCCGGCATGAGTGCGCAGTCTCTGCGCCTGAACACGGTGGCCAGCAACATCGCCAACGCCGAGACCGTCTCCAGCAGCGTTGATGAGACCTACCGTGCGCGCAACCCGGTGTTTGCCACCATTTTCAACAGCCAGCAGGCCACCGGCGGCTCGCTGTTCAGCCCGGATCAACAGGCGGGTGACGGCGTATCGGTGCTCGGCATTGTCGAGTCTGATGCCACGCTGGAGCCGCGCTATGAGCCGGATCACCCGATGGCCAATGAAGAAGGCTATGTGTATTACCCGAATGTGAATGTAGTCGAGGAGATGGCCAACATGATGTCGGCGTCGCGGTCCTACCAGACCAACGTGGAAGTCATGAATACCGCCAAAACCATGCTGCAGCGCGTTCTGACGCTGGGTCAGTGAGCGGAGAGAAATAGACCATGAGCATTAGCAATGTTGCAACCGGTGCCAGCGCGCTGGACCAGTATCAGATCGACTCCGACCGGTTCGCGACTGGGGATGAGTTGGGCAAGGACCAGTTTCTGGAGCTGCTGGTGGCGCAAATGAATAACCAGGATCCGCTCTCGCCGCAGGAAAACGGCGAGTTTATCGCCCAGCTGGCCCAGTTCAGCACGGTCGAGGGTATTGGCAACCTGAACACCTCGATGGAGTCGCTGCTCAGTGGCTACCAGTCATCGCAGGCGTTGCAGGCATCGTCCATGGTTGGTCGCACGGTGATTGTGCCGGCGGACCAGGCTGTGGTGGATACCGAAGCGGGGCTGGAAGGTCAGCTGGCGCTGCAGCAGAACAGCACCAATGTGTTCGTCAATATCTATGACCAGGCCGGCAGTCTGGTGAAAACCATCAACCTGGGCAGCCAGGAAGCCGGCATGCATGACTTTACCTGGGATGGTACCGACGCCAGCGGCAACCTCGCCGAGCCCGGTATCTACACGGTCGAGGCCATGGCATCGATTGATGGCAAGAACACCCAGATGGCCACTCTGTTGCCAGCCAATGTCGACAGTGTGTCCTTGGGTGCTGGTGGTAGCGGTGAAATGCTGTTGAACGTAGCGGGGCTTGGCAGCATCAGCCTGTCCAACGTCTACGCAATCAAATAAGTGTCGTCCGACATACTGTAGGTGAGGAGATAAAACCATGGCTTTCAATATCGGCTTGAGTGGTATCCGGGCGGCAGCATCCGATCTGAATATCACCGGTAACAACATTGCCAACGCCGGCACCGTCGGCTTCAAAAGCTCGCGCGCTGAATTCGCCGACGTCTACGCCGCCTCGGTGCTGGGTTCGGGCAGTAATGCCACCGGCAGCGGTGTGGCACTGGCTGACGCGGCGCAGCTGTTCAATCAGGGCAACATCAGTTTTACCGAGAACAGCCTTGATCTGGCTATCAACGGTAACGGTTTCTTTGTGACCAGCAATAACGGCGCAATCAGCTACACCCGTGCCGGTTACTTCGGGACCGACAGCAGCGGCAACATCGTCAACAATGCCGGTGAGCGTCTGCAGGGGTTTGCGGTTAACGCGGTGACCGGTCAGATCAACCAGGGTGTGCAGACCGATCTGCGTGTCGACACCCGCTCGGCTGATCCGAATGCCACCACCGGTGTGGTGTCCACCCTGAACCTGAATTCCACCCAGACCCGCCCGACCGTGTGGACCCAGCAATATGACGCGGCCTACGCGGCGTCTATCGCCACGGCGGCGGATCCGGCCAACCCGACGGCGGCCGAGATTGCTACTGCCGAGGCAGCCGGTCAGGCTGCGGCAGCAACAACCTTTGATCCGACCAACTCGGCGACCTACAACAGCTCTACCTCGGTCACCATCTATGACAGCCTGGGTAACTCCCACGTCATGACCAAGTACTTCGTCAAGAACAGCCCCAACAGCTGGGATATGTATGTACTGATTGATGGCCGTGATGTGCAAAGTGGTGTCGAGGCCTCTGACCCGGCTTTCGATCCGACCACGACTACCCGTTTTGACGTGGACTTCAACAGCGTCGGCGAGCTGACCACCAATCAGCCGTTCAACCTGAGCGGCTGGGTGCCGCTGGACAGCGAAGGTCAGCCCACAGGTGCGGATTCTCCGGTCAACAACCTGACCATTAACCTCACCGGCTCCTCGCAGTACGCCTCCAGCTTTGCGGTGACCTCGGTGAGTCAGGACGGTTTCACCACCGGTGAGCTGGCTGGTCTGGAAATTGACGACGCAGGTCTGTTGGTCGCGCGCTACACCAACGGTCAGACCCGGGTTCAGGGTCAGGTAGTACTGGCAACCTTTGCCAACCAGCAGGGCCTGACCCCGCTGGGGAATACCGCCTGGTCGCAGTCCTACGCCTCGGGTGAGCCGGTGATCGGCGCGCCGACCACGGGCACCCTTGGCAGTATTCAGTCTGGTGCGCTGGAGGAGTCCAACGTGGATATCTCCGAGCAGCTGATCAATCTGATCGTGGCGCAGCGTAACTACCAGGCCAACGCCAAGACCATTCAGACCGAAGATGCGGTAACCCAGGCGATCATCAACCTGCGCTAAGCGCGCAGGCAATAACGCCAACAGAGCGGCAATACCGGCAAAGGGATTTGCCGGTATTGCCGCTTTTGTTTTTTATAACCTTCTGAAAATAAACAATAAAATACTATTTGCAAGGATTGGCATGATCTCTGCTTGATACTCCGTAAGCAAGCAAAAGCGGCAAATCCTTGTCGCGCAAACGAAGCGGAGCAGGGCATGGACAAATCTTTGTACATCTCCATGACGGGGGCCAGTCAGAACGCGTTGGCGCAGCGCTCGCACGCCAACAACCTGGCCAACCTGACCACTACCGGTTTTCGCCGTGACTTTGAGCAGGCGCGTTCCATGCCGGTCTTTGGTGACGGCTACGCCACCCGCGCCTACGCCATGACAGAGCGCCCCGGCACCGACCTGTCCTCCGGCACCATGATCGAGACCGGACGTGAACTCGACGTGGCTGTGCAGGGTGAAGGCTGGATCGCGGTGCAGGCGCCGGACGGCTCCGAAGCCTACACCCGCGCCGGTAGCCTGAATATTGACGCTTTCGGCATCTTGCGTACCAGTGGCGGCCTGCCGGTGCTGGGTAACGGTGGTCCGATTGCGATTCCGCCGGCAGAGAAGATCGAAATCGGCTCTGACGGCACCATCAGTATCCGTGCGCTGGGCGAAGGCCCGGCGGTGATGGCCGAGGTTGACCGCATCAAGCTGGTTAACCCGCCTGCTGCGGCGCTGGAGAAGGGCGAGGATGGCCTGATGCACACCCAGGCAGGCGAGGAGCTGGCCGATGGAGCAGTGCAGGTGGCAACCGGTTTTCTGGAGGGCAGCAACGTTAACGCGGTGGAAGAAATGACCGCCATGCTGTCGCTGGCCCGCCAGTTCGAACTGCATATCAAGATGATGCGAACCGCCGACGAGAACGCGCAGGTTACCGACCGCATTCTGCAGATGAGTTAATGCTACTGCGCGTCAATTACTCGGCGCGCGAGGAGAAAGGTGATGCTTTCAGCTCTTTGGGTCAGCAAGACAGGCCTGTCCGCCCAGGACACCATGTTGACGACCATTTCCAACAACCTGGCCAACGTCTCGACGACCGGCTTCAAGCGCGATCGTGCCGAGTTTGAAGATCTGCTGTACCAGATCAAGCGCCAGCCCGGTGGTCAGAGCACCCAGGATACCCAGCTGCCCTCGGGCCTTCAGCTGGGTACCGGGGTCCGCGTGGTCGGCACCCAGAAGATCTTCACCGAGGGTACGCTGCAGACCACCGAGCAGCCGCTGGACATGGCGGTCAACGGGCGCGGCTTCTTTCAGATTTTGATGCCTGACGGCGGAATCGGTTATACCCGCGACGGCAGCTTCCACCTGGATGCCGATGGTCAGATCGTGACTTCCAACGGTTTCCCGCTGGAGCCCGGCATTGTGCTGCCCGACGACGTGCAGACCTTCACCGTGGGTGAAGACGGCACCGTCAGCATCACCACCTTTGGCAACCCGGCCGCACAGCAGATCGGCAATATTCAGACTGCCGACTTCATCAACCCGGCGGGCCTGCAGTCGATTGGCAACAACCTGTTCCTTGAGACTGCATCAAGCGGCGCGCCGCAGGCCGGCAACCCCGGTCAGAACGGTCTGGGTACGGTGTTGCAGAACACCCTGGAGAACTCCAACGTCAGCGTGGTGGAGGAGCTGGTCAACATGATCACCACCCAGCGCGCCTACGAGATGAACTCCAAGGTCATTTCCACCGCAGATCAGATGCTGCAGTACATCAGTCAGAACCTCTGACGGGAGCCCATCATGATCCGTCTGGCTAATTTGTTGATGTTGCTGGCGCTGGCCGCACTGACTGGCTGCATGCAGGCGCCGCCTGTGCGCGATGATCCGGCTTATGCGCCGGTGCTGCCGCGCACGCCGCTGCCGCAGGAGCTGAACAACGGCGCGATCTATCAGCCTGGCTTCGAGATGAGTCTGTACAACGACCGCAAGGCTCACCGCGTCGGCGACATCATCACCATCACCCTGAGCGAAAGCACCGCTGCGCAGAAGAAGGCCGAAAACGAGATCGACAAGGACAGCTCGACCACCATCGCCAACCCCACCATTCTGGGTAACGCGGTGGGCTTCAAGGGACTTGACCTGGGCGTCAGCATGTCGGGTCAGCGCGCCTTTGAAGGCAGCTCCGATGCCAATCAGAGCAATAGCCTGTCTGGCTCCATCACGGTCACCGTGGCCGAGGTGCTGCCCAACGGCATTCTGGCGATTCGCGGCGAGAAGTGGATCACCCTCAACCAGGGTGACGAGCTGATCCGCATCAGTGGCCTGGTGCGCACTGACGACATCGGGCCGGACAACACTGTGCTGTCGACCCGTGTGGCCGATGCGCGCATTACTTATTCAGGCAAGGGCGCTTTTGCCGATGCCAACCAGCCCGGCTGGCTGAGTCAGTTCTTCCTCAGCCCCATGTGGCCGTTCTGACAGGAGTACTGCCATGCGCAGCCTGATTATCTGCCTCTGTCTTTGCCTTGCCAGTCCGCTGGCGCTGGCTGATCGTCTGAAGGACATCGCTAGCATCGCCGGGGTGCGAAGCAACCAGTTGATCGGTTACGGCCTGGTCGTGGGCCTTGATGGCTCTGGTGACCAGACCAGCCAGACCCCGTTCACCGTGCAGACCTTCGAGAACATGCTGACCCAGTTTGGCATCACCGTGCCGGAAGGAACGCGCATCCAGATGAAGAACGTCGCCGCCGTGGCTATTCACGCCGATCTGCCGGCGTTCTCGCGTCCGGGCCAGACTATCGACGTGACCGTGTCCTCGATTGGTAACTCCAAGAGCCTGCGCGGCGGGTCGCTGCTGATGACGCCGCTCAAGGGGATCGACGGCCAGGTGTATGCCATCGCCCAAGGCAACCTGGTGGTGGGCGGCTTTGGCGCCGAGGGTGCCGATGGCTCGCGCATCACGGTGAACATTCCGAGCGCCGGGCGTATCCCTAACGGCGCGACCGTTGAGCGTTCGGTATCCAGCCCGTTCGCCTCTGGCGATCACCTGATCTTCAACCTCAATCGGCCGGACTTTACTACGGCCAAGCGCGTGGTTGATCGCATCAACGAAACCTTTGGCCCTGGCGTTGCCCAGGCGCTGGACGGCGGCTCGGTGCGGGTCCGTGCGCCGATCGACCCCAACCAGCGGGTGGATTATCTGGCCATGGTCGAGAACCTGACCGTGGAGCAGGGCAGCGCGGCGGCCAAGGTCATTATCAACTCGCGTACCGGCACCATTGTGATTGGTCAGGATGTACGCGTGCAGCCGGCAGCCGTTACCCACGGTGGCCTGACTGTGACCATCAGTGAAAACCCGCAGGTCAGTCAGCCGGGCGGTGTGCTGTCCGGTGGCCAGACGGTTATTTCGCCGAGTTCACAGATCAATATCGAGGAAGGCGACAGCCGCATGTTTGTGTTCAATCCGGGCGTTTCGCTGGATGAAATCGTGCGTGCGGTCAATCAGGTTGGCGCTGCGCCGGGCGACCTGATGGCCATTCTCGAAGCGCTTAAGCAGGCCGGCGCCTTGAATGCCGATCTGGTCATCATCTGACCGGGGAGCGAGCCATGAGCATCACCACCAGCTACACCGACATCAACAGCATCAGTCAACTCAAGGCTGGCAGCGACGCCAACAGCCCGGAGAACGTGCGCAAGGTGGCGCAGCAGTTTGAATCGCTGTTCGTCAACATGATGATCAAGAGCATGCGTGATGCCAACGCGGTGTTTGCCGAGGGCAACCCGCTGAATACCCCGCAGACCAAGTTTTACCAGGAAATGTACGACAACCAGATGGCGGTGCATTTGTCCGAGGGCCGCGGGCTGGGCTTGAGCGATGCGCTGATGCGTCAGCTCTCGCCCAAGGCCGAGGCCGCAAGCACCGGCGCTGACACCGGTGCGTCGGGAGCGGCTGCGTCGGGCGCCGGCGCGTCGGCAGTAGATCAGTCCGCGCTGTTGGCGCGCCGCCGTCTGCAGGTTGCCTCCGATTACAGTGCCTGGGCCGAGCGTCTGGATCGTGCCGAGGCCAGCACCGCCAGCAGCCAGAGCAATGACTGGCAGCCACTGCGCGGTATCGAGGCCATGCGCCGCAGTGCATCGACGGTGGCGGCGGTATCCGGTGAGGCTGCTCAGCGTACTCGCTTTGCCAACAGCCAGGAGTTTGTCGAGACCATGCTGCCGATGGCCGAGAAGGCCGCGGCGCGTCTGGGTGTTGACCCGCATTATCTGGTTGCCCAGGCGGCGCTGGAAACCGGTTGGGGCAAGTCAGTCATTCGTCAGTCCGACGGCAGCTCCAGCCACAACCTGTTCGGTATCAAGGCCCATGGCGGCTGGCAGGGTGACAGCGCCAATGTGGCCACCACCGAATACCGCAACGGCGTCAGCACCCGCGAGCGGGCGGACTTTCGCAGTTACAGCTCCTGGGAGCAAAGCTTTGAGGATTATGTGAGCTTTCTGGAAAGTAACGGCCGCTACAGCAAGGCGCTGAGCAGCACCGCGAATCCGGATACCTTCTTCCGTGAGCTGCAAAGCGCCGGTTACGCGACCGACCCGCAGTACGCGCGCAAGGTGTCGCAGATCGCCCGTCAGCTGATTGGCAGCAGCGATAGCCGTGTTGCCAGCGCTGACACCACTTCAGACAACGGCGGCAGGGCCTGAGCATGGCAAATCTATTCGGTATCGGCCTTAGCGGCCTGAAGACAGCCCAGACCCAGCTATCGGTCACCGGTCAGAACATCACCAACGTCAACACCGCCGGCTACACCCGGCAGACGGCCCTGCAGGCGGCACAAACCCCCAGCTTCAGTGGTGCCGGCTATCTGGGTAACGGCAGCAAGGTGGTGGATGTCGAGCGCATCTACAACCAGTTTTTGACCAACCAGGTCAGAACTGCGACCTCGACCAACGCCGAAGTGCAGGCCTTTCAGTCGCAGCTCGAACAGCTCAATACCTTGGTGTCCAGCAGCGCGACCGGTATCACCCCCGGCCTGCAGAGCTACTTTGACGCGCTGCAGACCGCTATCGAAGACCCGGCCAACCTGCCGGCGCGTCAGCTGTTCCTGTCCGAGGCCGAAGGGCTCGCGTCGCGTTTTAATACCGTGCAGACCAGTCTGACCACGCAGAACCAGTTCATTGGTCAGCAAATGAGCACCCTGGCAGATCAGGCCAGCCGTCTTGCCACCTCCATTGCCAGCTACAACGACAGCATCGCCGTGGCGGCTGCCAACGGCGCTCAGCCCAATGACCTGCTCGATGCCCGGGATGAAGCCGTGCGCGAGCTGAGTGAATTGATCGGCGTGACCGTGGTGCAGCAGGACGACAACGTTCTGAATATCTTTATCGGCTCGGGCCAGCCGCTGGTGGTCGGTAACGAAGCCTCCACACTGGCGGTGCGGCCGGGTGCCGGTGATCCATCGCGGGTGGACGTGGTACTCAAGGCCGGCAACGCCACGCAGGACGTGACCGGGCTGATCAGCGGCGGTGAGTTGGGTGGTCTGATCAAGTACCGCGATGATGTGCTGGACCCGGCGCTCAACGCCATTGGCCGTCTGGCGCTGTCGATTGCCAGCGAGTTCAACCAGCAGCAGGGCCAGGGGCTGGACCTCAACGGTAATGCCGGTGCCTCGCTGTTCAACGATATCAACAGCGCTGAACTGGTGGACGGGCGTAGCCGTGCGCGCGTCAACAACAGCGACCCGAACGCCAAGCTCGACGTGCTTATCAGCGATACCTCGCAGTTGAGCACCTCGGATTACGAAGTGGTGTTCACCACTGCCACCGAATTTACCGTGCGTCGCACCTCCGATGACAGCGTCAGCGGGCCTTATGACCTGAGTAGCGTGCCGCCGCCCGAACTGGATGGCTTTACCATTGAGCTGGGCGGCGGAGGTATCGCAGCGGGTGACCGTTTTCTGCTGACCCCGACCCGTCACGCCGCTGCCGAGATGTCGGTAGTGATGCAAGAGCCTCAGGAGCTGGCCTTTGCTGCACCGGGCTCGATTCAGGCCAGCCTGGACAATCGTGGTACCGGCACCCTGAGTCAGCCGACACTGAGCGCCGGACCATCACCGATTGATCCGGCAGCGCTGCAGGGGCTGCTGCCCATCGAGCTGAGCTATGACGAGGCCAGTGGTGAGCTGCAGGTGAGCGGGGGGACTGCCACCCTGAACCCGTCGCCACTGGTGATTACCCCCGGCCAGACCAACAGCGTCGAAGTCACCGTGGGCGGTTACACGTTCAGCATGGCCATGACCGGCACGCCGAAGGATGGCGATAGCTTCAACTTGGAGTTCAATACCGGGGTTGCGGATAACCGCAACGCCTTGGCGATGTCCGACCTGCAGACCGCTCAGGTACTGGGGCAGGCCAACGGCGCCGAAGGCTTTTCCTTTGTCGACGGCTACGGCGATCTGGTCCAGCGTGTGGCGACCTACACCGCCCAGGCGCGCACCAACTCCGCATCCAGTGCCTCGGTGCTGACCCAGGCGACCAATAACCGTGACTCGGTATCGGCGGTCAACCTTGATGAAGAGGCGGCCAACCTCATCCGCTTTGAGCAGTATTACAACGCCTCGGCCCAGGTGATTCAGGTGGCCCGGACTATTTTTGATACGCTGATCAACAGCGTCAGATAACGGGTAACGACCCATGCGTATCTCAACCATCCAGCAGTTCAACAGCGGTGTACGTGGCATTCAGGATAACTACAGCAATGCCACCCGCACCCAGGAACAGATCAGCTCGGGCAAGCGCATCCTGACCCCGGCGGATGATCCGGTCGCGACCGTACGCCTGCTGCAGCTGAGTCAGGAGTCCAACCGGCTGGAGCAGTTCAGCACCAACATGACGGCTGCCAACAACAGCCTGACCCAGGAAGAGGCCATCCTCAACTCGGTCAACAACGCCCTGCAGCGTATCCGCGAAATCGCCATCGAAGCCGGTGACGGCTCCCTGACCGACGCCGACCGCCAGGCACTGGCCAGTGAGCTGGGCGAGCGCGAAGAAGAGCTCTACAACCTGTTCAACAGTCGCAACGCCCGTGGCGAGTATCTGTTTGGCGGCTATCAGAGCAGTGAGCAGCCCTTTGTGAAAAACCCGGATGGCAGTTACAGCTATCAGGGCGACGAGGGGCAGCGCTCGATTCAGATTGCCGGCTCCAAATACGTAGCTATCAACGACAATGGCAAGGACCTGTTCGTCAATGTGGCCAACGTCAACCGCGTCAATACCGAAGCCGACGCGGCCAATACCGGCAGCGGACGTATTTCGCTGGGCGTGGTCGAGAACAAGAGCGCCTACGACACCACCTTTTACCCCCAGGGCAGTGTCAGCATCGTGATCGGAGCGACCGCCGACAGCTACGAAATTGTCGATAGTGGCGGCAACCCGTTAACGCCGCCGGTGACCGGTCAGCTGGAAGAGAATGACGAGGGCGGATACACCGTGCGCTACGCCGGCGTTGCGGTGACGCTGGATGGTGATTTTGCCGCAGGTGACAGCTTCAGCATCAGCACCGGTGACAGTACGCCGGGCAGCACCAATCGGGAAACCCGCAGCGTGCTGGAAACCGTAGCGCTCCTGCGTAGCACCCTTGAGGACGGCACCAGCAGCACTGAAGACAAGCTGGTTCGGCGTGATGTGGTTGCGGTCAGCCTGGAAAACCTCGACAACGCGATGAACAAGGTACTGAGCGTGCAGACCACCATCGGCGCGCGCATGAACGTTATCGAGTCGACCTTGACCGAGAATGAGGAGGTCTCGCTGATCAATACCTCTGTCACCTCCGAGCTGCAGGATCTGGACTACGCCGAAGCGCTCAGCCGCCTGAGCCTGCAGTCGGTGGTACTGGAGGCATCGCAGCAGAGCTTTGTGCGGGTCAGTGGCTTGAGTCTGTTCAACCTGTTGTAAGCGGTTAGCGCGTCTGGCTTTCGGCGTGCAGCATCTCGATAAAGGCGGATGCGGCAGGCGAAAGCGGACGCTGGCGACGGGTCACCAGACCAAAGCTGGTGCCGGGTAAGAGCTCCGGCCAGTCCAGCAGCGTCAGGGTTCCGGCGCTCAGCTCATCGTGCAGAACATCCAGATCGCCAATGCTCAGGGCGTCGCTGTGGCGGACTACGCGCTTGAGCACATCCAGGTTGTCGCATTCCAGGCTGATCAGCGGCTCCGGACGCGGCAGGGTGTGGCGCAGGCTCTGGAGTATCACATCCGGGACGCGAAAACTTGCCAGCGGATAGGCGGCCAGCAGCTCGCGCGTCAGATCCGTGCGCCCGGCCAGTGGGTGGCCTGCCCGGCAGAACAGCCGGCTAGGGGCTTGGCGCAGTGGGGTTACCTCCAGCAGCGGGTCGCTTTCCAGTTCGCGTATGTCTGCAACAAACAACTCCAGCTGCTCCGCCAGCAGTTGATTGCGCAGCGCCACCCAGTGCTGCACTTCCATGTGCACCCGCACTCCGGGATAGCGGCGGTTGAACTGGCCCAGCACGCGGGGCAGCAGCCCAGCGGCCGGAAAGGGGCCAGCGCCCATCAGTAGCTCACCGGCTTCCAGATCGTTGAATTGGCGCAGGGCGTTGCGCAACGCCGTGCTGCCGGCGAGCAGCCGCCGGGCGTGCTCCAGCACCAGTTGGCCCTGCGGCGTCAGCTCGACCCCCTTGCCACCCCGGTTGATCAGATCGCAGCCGAGGCGCTGCTCCAGTGTCTGGATGCTACGGCTCAGCGCTGGTTGGCTCAGGCCGATGGCTTCGCCGGCGCGGGCAAAGCCCTGGTGCTCGACCAGGGCAACAAAGTGGCGTAGGGATTTCAGTTCCATAGGGCGTCTCAGCAGGGGCTGGCCAGCGAGTTGATGATCGGGCAGTCCGGGCGGTGGTCACCCTGACAGCAATCGGCCAATTGCGCCAGACTGGCGTGCATGGCCTGCAGGTCGGCGATGCGTTCCTCCAGTTCTTTCAGGTGCTCGCCGGCCAGCGCTTTTACCTCGGCGCTGGAGCGCGAGCGATCCTGCCACAGCTGCAACAGTCGGGCTATCTGTTCCATGCTGAAACCGAGGCGTCGCGCGCGCTGGATAAACCCCAGGGTGTTCAGGTCGTTATCGCCGTACTGTCGATAGCCGCCTTCACTGCGCGGCGGCGCGGGCAGCAAACCGATTTTCTCGTAATGCCGAATCATGCGCGGGCTAAGGCCGCTGGCCTTCGCCGCCTGACTGATATTCATGCGTCCTCCGGTTGCCAGCGTTTGAGCAGCAGCGCGTTGCTGACCACGCAGACGCTGCTGGCCGCCATCATGGCGCCGGCGATCATCGGGTTGAGCAGGCCAAAGGCGGCCAGCGGAATGCCCAGGCAGTTGTACACGAAAGCCCAGAACAGGTTTTGACGAATTTTGTCGCCGGTGCGGCGTGACAGCGCCAGCGCCATGGGTACCAGGGCCGGGTCACCGCGCATCAGGGTGATGCCGGCGCTGTGCATGGCAACATCGGTGCCGGTGGACATGGCCATGCCGACATCGGCGCTGCTCAGTGCGGGAGCGTCGTTGATGCCGTCGCCGATCATGGCCACAACCTTGCCCTGTTGCTGCAGGCGCTGCACTTCGCTGACCTTGTCGGCTGGCAGCACGCTGCCTCGGACCTGATCGAGCCCCAACTGGCGGCCGATGTGCTCGGCGGCGCTCTGGCTGTCACCGCTGATCAGCAGCGACTCGATATGTTGCGTCTGCAGTTGGTCGATGGTGGCACGGGCGTTGTCTTTCAGGCTGTCGGCAAAGCTCAGCAGCGCCAGCACCTGATCGCCTTGGGCCAGCCATGACAGGCTTGCCCCATCAGCTTGCAACTCGGCGGCCTGTTGCTGCCAGGGCGTCAGATCAAGCTGTTGCTCCTCCAGCAGGCGGGCACTGCCCAGCCAGGCATTCTGGCCGTCGACCAGGCCCTGGGCGCCGCGCCCGGCGAGCACCTGCAGGTTGTCGGCAGGCGCTGCCTGGATGCCTTGCTCGGCAGCGTAGTCGCACAGTGCACGGGCCAGCGGATGCTCGGCCTGTTGTTGCAAAGCCAGGGCAACGCGCAGCACATCGTCGGTGCTATGACCATTCAGGGGCTCAACGCGAGTCAACGCAGGCTTGCCCCGGGTAAGGGTGCCGGTTTTGTCAAAGATCACGGCATTGACCAGGCGGGCGCGCTCAAGCGCTTCGGCGTCGCGGATCAAAATGCCGTAACGTGCGGCCACTCCGGTGCCGACCATAATGGCGGTTGGCGTGGCCAGTCCGAGGGCGCAGGGGCAGGCAATGACCAGCACGGCAATGGCGTTGAGCAGCGCCGCCTGCGGGCCGATGAAGAAACTGCCGATCGCCCAGGTCAGCAGTGCGATGGCAATCACCACCGGCACGAATACCGACGCGACGCGGTCGACCAGGCGCTGGATAGGCGCCTTGGAGCTTTGTGCGTTCTCGACCATGCGCACGATCTGCGCCAGCAGCGTGTCCTGGCCGACGCCGGTGGTGTTGATCAGTAGTACGCCGTCCTGGTTCAGACTGCCGGCACGCACGGCATCGCCGGGGCCGCGGCTGACCGGCAGGCTTTCGCCGGTGAGCATGGACTCGTCGATATGGCTGTTGCCCTCGGTAATCTCGGCGTCAACCGGGATGCGTTCGCCAGCGCGTACTACCAGTTGGTCACCCGGCAGCACCTGACTCAGCGGCACGTCGCGTTCGCCATCGGCATCACGCAGCCGCGCGGTGTCCGGGCGCAGGGCGGTGAGGGCGCGGATCGCCTCCAGGGTCTGCCCCTTGGCGCGGTTTTCCAGGTATTTACCCAGCAGGATAAAGGTGACGATGACCGCAGAGGCCTCGTAGTACAGGTGCAGCTCGGTGCCTGCCGGTTGGGTAAGCAGGTTCCAGGTGCTCAGCGCCCAACCGGCGCTGGTGCCCAGCACTACCAGCAGGTCCATGTTGGCGGTGCGGTTACGCACCGCATGCCACGCGCCACGGTAGAAGGTGGCGCCAAACACAAACTGGACAATGCTCGCCAGAATCAGCTGCAGCCAGCCAGGCAGCATCCAGTGCCCGGCTCCGAGCAGGGCAGGGAGCATGGCGAGCAACATGGGGGCGCTGAGCAGGGCGGCGATGATCACATGGCGCCGTTGTTTGGCCAGATCCGCCCCTGCGTCGGTGGCGGGGGCGTCGGCATCCAGCCATTGTCCGGGATAGCCGGCCTGACGCAGCGCGCGCAGCAGCGCGCCCTGATCGGTGCCCTGCAGCATCCGCACCCGGGCCTGCTGGCTGGCCAGGTTGACCTGGGCTTCGAGCACGCCCGGTACCTTGTTCAGCGCAGCCTCGGTACGGCCAACGCAGCTGGCGCAGGTCAGGTTGTTCAGTTGGATTTGTCTGGTCTGTTGCTCGGCAGGGTAGCCGGCCTGTTGCAGTGCCTGCTCTACGGCCAGCAACTGGCTGTTGTCCTGCACATCCATTCGGGCGGTTTGCGCCGCCAGGTTAACTGCGACCTGCTGGACGCCGTCTACGCCTGCAAGGGCCCGCTCAACCCGGCCGACGCATCCGGCGCAGCTCATACCACCCAGCTGCAATGTAATCTCCGACATGACCTGCTCCTGCGCTATTGACTCAATTGCAGCATGAACCCTGACATCATGTGAAGGTCAAGCGCGCAGTGCATGCTTGCGGCAAAGCGTCACTCAGGGCAGCACCCTTGGTTCCAGGTGCCTTTGGACATTCTGCTGCCGCGTTGCGCCTGGCCTAGAACCCAAGCACCGGGCCGCCGCCGTTGCCGAGCTTCAGGCCGACCTTGAGAATCCAGTCATTGTCCATGGCCGCCACCACCCAGGTGTGGCCTTCCCACTCGATCTGGTCGCCGACCACCGGGTGGCCGCCGAACTGTCGGCTGAAGAAGGCAGCCAGGGTCTGGTCGCGCATGTCTTCGGGCACGGCAAAGCCATAAAACTTGCCTACCTCTCCCAGTGTCGCGTCACCTTCAAGAATGAAGTCACCAAAGAAGCTGCGGCTTTCCAGTCGGCGTGGCGGCTGCGCCTTGCTGAACAGCTTGGACAGTGCCGGCAGGTCGCGCGGGCGACCTACCACGCAGAGCACATCGTCCAGGGCAAGCTGGGTACTGCCCGTCGGATGCAGCAGGTGGTTACCACGGAACACCGCTGCAATGCGGGTATCGTCCGGCATTTTCAGGTCGCGTAGTGCCACGCCGACACACCAGTTGGCGTTGTCCAGTTGGTAGACCAGCAATTCGAAGTCGCCCTCGATGGCGGTGTCCAGGCTGGTGCGTTGCAGCGGTTCGGGCTGTGGTGGAATCTCTACCTTGCACAGGCGCGCCGCCAGCGGCAGCGAGGAGCCTTGCAGCAGCAGCGACACCAGCACCACCACAAAGGCCAGGTTGAACAACAATTGCGCCTGCTCCAGACCGGCCAGCAGCGGGAAGATAGCCAGAATGATTGGCACTGCGCCACGCAGGCCCACCCAGGCGATAAACAGCCGCTCACGCCAGGAAAAGACAAAGGGTGCCAGGCAGATCAGCACGGCGATGGGGCGGGCAACCAGAATCAGGAACAGCGCGATCATTACGGCAGGTACGGCGATGATGATCATCTCGCTGGGGGTGACCAGCAGACCGAGCATCAGGAACATGCCGATTTGACTGAGCCAGGCCATCCCATCCTGCACCTGCAGGATGTTCTGCAGGTTGCGCACCCGCTTGTTGCCGAGAATCAGGCCGGTCAGGTAGATAGCGAGAAAGCCGCTGCCGCCGATCTTGTTGGTCGCGGCAAAGACCATGATGGCACCGCTGGTAATCAGCAGGGGGTACAGGCCCGCGGGCAGGGTAACGCGGTTGACCAGCCAGACCAGGCCAAAGCCGCCCGCCAGACCGCATAGCGCGCCGATGCCAAACTGCTCGATCAGCAGCAGAGCAAAGGACCAGCTGAAGCTGGTCTGCCCGTTGGCGAGCATTTCGACCAGGGTGATGGTCAGGAAGATCGCCATCGGATCGTTCGAGCCGGACTCGATTTCCAACGTGGCGCCAACGCGCTGCTTGAGATTCAGCCCCTTGCCCTGCAGCAGCGAAAATACGGCTGCCGCATCCGTTGAGCCGACAATCGCACCCAGCAGCAGGCCCTGCAGCCAGTGCAACTCCAGCAGCCAGGCGGTGAGCGCACCGGTCAGCGCGGCACTTATCAGCACACCGACGCTGGCCAGCGACATGGCTGGCCAGAGACCGACCCGGAAGTTTTCTACCCGGGTACGCATACCGCCGTCCAGCAGGATAATCGCCAACGCCAGGCTGCCGATCAGAAACGCGCTGTTGGCATCTTCAAACTGGATGCGCCCGATGCCATCGACCCCAGCGAGCATGCCGATGATGAGGAAGATCAGCAGCAGCGGAATGCCCAGGCGCGACGACAGCGAGCTGGCCAGGACGCTAAAGCAGAGCAGCACGGCACCTATCAGGAATAGGGTGTTGATGTAGTCCATGGGGCAACTCGACGGCGGGTGGTACGAACCACCCCACTATATCGTCTCTGTCCCGGTGCAGTAAAAAAATTACTGTATAGTCAATGCATTGTGTGTAGCGAGGACAGTATGGACGCAGCATTCTGGCAAGAACGTTGGCAGCGCGGGGAAATCGGTTTTCACAAGGCGTCGATTAATCCACTGTTGCAGCAGTGGTGGCCGCGTCTGTCACTGAGTGGCACGGAGTCGGTGCTGGTGCCTCTGTGTGGCAAGTCGCTTGACCTGCTTTGGCTGCGTCAGGCGGGCCACCCGGTGATCGGCGTTGAGTTGGCGCGTAGCGCGCTTGAGGCTTTTGATGCCGAGCACCAGCTGGCGCTTGAGTGGACGCAAGAGGGCGACTTTGCCGTGGCACGCGGCGCGGGCTTTGAGCTGCTGTGTGGCGATTACTTTGCCCTGCAAGCGGATCACCTGGCCGCGGTGTCGGCGGTATATGATCGCGCAGCGCTGATTGCCCTGCCGCCGGCCATGCGCGAGCGTTACGTCGCCCAGCTGCGCAGTCTGTTGCCAGATGGCTGGCAGATGCTGCTGGTGACGCTGGACTATCCTCAGGAGCAGCGCCCCGGCCCGCCGTTCAGCGTGCCGGATGCCGAGGTGCGAACGCTGTATCAGGGCTGCCAGATCGAGGTGTTGGATGAGCAGGATGTGCTGGCTGATCACGCCGTCTTTGCCAGCCAGGGTATGCAGTCACTGGTTGAACGGGTTTATCTCATCTCTGCCTGAGGCGTCCGATGCTCGCCGCTTTTGCCCTGCTGTACAAACTGCTGCCGTTGTACGTCACGGTCGGCCTCGGCTGGCTGGCCGGGCGTTACCTTGAGGCCAGTGGCCGGCACATAGCCGGCATCATGATGTACATCGTCACGCCTTCGGTGGTTTTTGCCGGCGTGATGCGGGCGCCGCTGTCGCCTGAGGTTATCGCGTTGCCTTTTCTGACCTTTGCACTGTGCAGCCTGCTCGGCTGGCTGCACCTGCAGTTGGCGCGTCGCTGGTTCCCCGAGTCCGGCGCCAACATGATTCCGTTGGCGGTGGGCACGGGCAACACGGGGTATTTCGGTATCCCGGTCGCCTTGCTGCTGTTTGGCGAACAGGGCCTGTCGATCTACATCGTGTGCATGCTCGGGACCACGTTGTTTGAAACCTCTGTCGGCTTTTATCTGGCCGCGCGCGGGCGCTTCGGTATTCGTGATTGCCTGATCAAGGTGGCGCGGCTGCCGTCTCTGTATGCGTTCTTTCTGGCCGTTGTGCTCAACGGCGCGGGGCTGTCTATCCCCGAGGCGTTTGTTCCGCTGTTTGATAACTTGCGCGGTGCCTACAGCGTATTCGGCATGATGATCATCGGCATGAGTATCCTCAGCTTTCAGGGGTTGGCCGGTGACCTGCGCTTTACCGGACTGGCTTTGCTCGGCAAGTTTGTCAGCTGGCCGCTGATGGCGTTGGCGTTCTGCTGGTTCGACAGTCATGTGACTCAACTGTATGGACAGGATGTCTATCAGGCCATACTGCTGATCTCCATCACGCCGATTGCTGCCAACACGGTGGTGATCGCAACCCTGCTCGATACCCATCCTCGTCAGGTGGCTGGCACGGCGCTGCTCAGCACTCTGGTGGCGCTGGTCTATATCCCGTTGATGATTTCCTGGCTGTTTGTCTGAGCGGCGTTGGCGGTTTTTTGCGACTAGACTTCAAATAGAGAAAAAATTGACGGAAAGCAGCTAATGCCGACTGGGCATTGGCCGATAATTCAATTACGGAACTGAATGGGAGCGCTGGTCCAGTCGCTGCAAAAGCGAGCAGGCCGGCGTTGTATAAGGGAGGCCATTGTCCGCTTGGGCTTCTCGGGGCGAAGGGTTACGCCCGGCTGTTGTCGGTATGGCGGAGTCCTGCCGAGCCTGTTTCAGGGAATAACCGGCCCGCTGCGGCCTTTTTCTGCCTGTGTCTGCTACAAGAGTGATAACCGCTATGCCTAGCCTGATTCGAGACATGAGTTTTCGCTGGAAACTAACCATCCCCTTGCTGATTCTGGCGGCGTTGCTGGCCCTGTCGGGGCTGTTTGCGTTCTGGGCACTGACCACCGTGGAGAAGCGTTTGCACCGTGTTGCGTCAGAGTTGCTGCCGCAGAGCAGTGTGGTACTGGAGGCCGACCGGGATCTGTATCAGGCGCTGAGTGCCGAGCGTGCCATCATTGCCGGGGTAAACAGCGCGGGCCTGGATGCAGAGCTTAGCGACAACCTGCAGCAGGCCAGCGACCGCATCGCGCGCTATGGCGAGGCGACTGATTCTGCCCAGGGTAAGGCGCTGGTCGCCGAATTTACCCGTGCCTTTGCCACCTGGAAGGCGACAGCGATGGACAACGTCAGGCTCGCGCGCAGCGGCGCTGCAGCCCAGGCGTCAAATATCAGCTACGGGCGTGGCTACGAAGAGTTTTCGCGTGCCCGCGATCTGATCGATCAGATGACCGGGTTGATTAACCAGCAGGTTGACGTTGAAGAGGTCGAAGCGGCGACCGACGTCGGCGCCAGTCACGCACGGGTGACAACGGTGCTGACTGTCGGCGGCATCGTCTGCCTGCTGATGATCGTGTTCTTTCCGGGCCTGATTACCAATCCGCTGCGCGAGTTGCTGCAGCGTATTCGTGATATCGCCGATGGCGAGGGTGATCTGACCCAGCGTGTGGCCGTGCACTCCAATGATGAACTGGGTCAGCTCAGTCGCGCGGTTAACGCCTTTCTGGAACAGCTGCAGACGCTGATTCGCCAGGTGGCCGAGTCCACCTTGCAGGTTGCCTCGGCGGCAGAAGAAATGAGCGCCATTGCCAGTGGCCAGGAGAAACTGGTCAATGAGCAGTACATGGCCGTTGATCAGGTCAGCACCGCAGCGACCGAGATGAGCGCAGCAATTCATGAGGTAGCAGACAACGCTCATAGTACCGCTGACGCCGCCCGAGAGGCTGACCGCCAGGGCCACGCGGCCGCTGATGTCGTCTCCGCGACAATGAGCGACCTGCGTCGCCTTGCTGCAGACGTGGAAGAGGCCGCAGGCGTGATCAACAATCTGGAGCAGGACACCGACAAGATCGGCGGTGTGCTCAGCGTAATTGAAGGTATCGCCGAGCAAACCAACCTGCTGGCGCTCAACGCAGCCATTGAGGCGGCGCGTGCCGGTGAGCAGGGGCGCGGCTTTGCGGTGGTTGCCGATGAGGTGCGTGCATTGGCGGCCCGTACCCAGGATTCGACCCGTGATATTCAGCAGATGATTCAGAAGCTGCAGTCCGGGACCGGTCAGGCGGTTGCGGTGATGCAGCGTGGTGCCGAGCTGGCAGGGCAGAGTGTCGAGAAGGCAGGGGCAACCGAGACCTCGCTCAACGAGACCTCTGCCTCGGTGATGCGCATCAACGACATGGCGGCGCAAATCGCCGCAGCCTGTGAAGAGCAAAGTCAGACCACCGAAGACATTGCCCGTAATATCAGCGGTATTCGCGACCTGTCCAACCAGGCGGCTCAGTCGTCCCAGGAAAGCCGCGATGCGAGCAATGCGTTGGCACGTCTGGCGTCAGCTCTGCAGGAACAGGTTGGTCGCTTCAAAACCTGATATTCGGGTTGTAACTTGAGCATAAGCCGTTACAATAGCGCGGCCTGAGAGCAGTCAGCACTCAGGTCGCTATGGTGGCCCCGTCGGTCCCCTCGCAATGATCAGCCGTGAACCCGGTCAGGCCCGGAAGGGAGCAGCCGCAGCGGTCATATCGTGTGCCGGGGTGTGGCTGCGGGGCCGCCTCCATATTTATCTCCCCCCTCTTGTTATTGCCCAGCAGATTGCAGCCCTGTCAGCCCGCGCTGATCGTGCATCTGGTGCTGCCTCCCTGCGTGCTGAAATTGCTCACCGATGCTCGCAATGTGCGACCTGCTTGGGTACATTAGCCGCTTGCATTCGACCGAACGGAAACGAACAGAGCCAATGAGTTATCAGGTACTTGCCCGCAAATGGCGTCCGCGCCTGTTCCGTGAAATGGTCGGACAGACCCATGTGCTGCAGGCGCTGATCAACGCGCTGGACAACAACCGACTGCATCATGCCTATCTGTTCACCGGTACACGCGGCGTTGGTAAGACCACGATCGCGCGTATTCTGGCCAAGTGTCTGAACTGTGAGACCGGCGTCAGTTCGGAACCCTGTGGTACCTGCTCATCCTGCCTGGAAATTGACCAGGGGCGTTTTGTTGACCTGATCGAGGTCGACGCCGCCAGCCGTACCAAGGTAGAGGACACCCGCGAGCTGCTGGAAAACGTGCAGTACGCTCCCACCCGTGGGCGCTTCAAGGTCTACCTGATCGACGAAGTGCACATGCTGTCCAGCCACAGTTTCAATGCACTGCTGAAAACCCTCGAAGAGCCGCCGGAACACGTCAAGTTTCTGCTGGCCACCACTGATCCGCAGAAGCTGCCGGTCACCATTCTCTCGCGCTGCCTGCAGTTTTCGCTCAAGAACATGCCGCCGGAGAAGGTGGTCGAGCACCTGCAGCACGTACTCACCGACGAGCAGATTGGCTTTGACCAGGAATCGCTGTGGCTTCTGGGACGCGCGGCCGATGGCTCGATGCGCGACGCGCTGAGTCTGACCGACCAGGCCATTGCCTTTGGCAACGGCCAGTTGCAGGTGGCTGAAGTGCGCAACATGCTGGGCACTATCGATCATGGCCAGGTGTTTTCTGTGCTCGAAGCGCTGATTGCCGGTGATGCGCGCGCCCTTATGGCAGCGGTGGGCGAACTGGCAGAGCAGGGCGCGGACTTTTCCGGCGTGCTGGCCGAACTGATTTCGACGCTGCAGCGCGTGGCCATGGCCCAGGTGGTACCTGAGGCGACCGATAACAGTCTGGGTGATCAGCAGCGAGTGCTGGATCTGGCCGGGCAGGTCAGTGCCGAGGACGTGCAGCTGTTCTATCAACTGGCCCTGCACGGGCGCCGTGACTTGCCGCTGGCGCCGGAGCCACGTGGCGGCCTGGAAATGGCGCTATTGCGGATGCTGGCCTTCCGACCCGGTACCTTGGCTGATGTGCGGCCAGCGGGGCAGGTGGTGCCGCCGGGCGACGTGCCGGAAAAGCCGGCAGGGTCCAGTCCGGCCAAGACTGAACCCGAGGCGACCCAGGCAGCAACAGCGCCCGCTGTTGCTCCTGTTGTCTCTGCCGCAGCTAATACTGCTGCACCTGCACCTGCACCTGCACCTGCACCTGCACCTGCGCCGGAAGCCGCGGCTGCGGCCGAGCCGCCAGCCGCTGAGCGCGAACCTGAGCCCGAAGCCGCTCAGCCCGTCGCGTCTGAGCCTGAGCCGGAAGCGGCGCAGGAGAAGCCCGACCCGGTCAGCCACCCGATCAGCTCGACCACGCCGGTCAAGCCGCCGCAGGACGAGCCGCCCGCTGACTGGATGGACGGCCCGCCGCCCGATGACAGCGGGATGGGCGAGCGCGATGAGGATGAACTGGATGTCGCCCAATATATCGACGACTGGCAACTGCCGGATGCCGAAGAGCAGGCCGCTGCCGAGGAAGCACAAGACGCCATCAGCGACTTGCCACCGGCCAGTGGCCTGGCGGCCGAATGGTTGGCGCTGTTCGAGCGCCTGGGGCTGACCGGCTTGACCCAGAGTATTGCCGCGCACTGTCAGCTGGTCGGCCGCGAGCAGGGCAACTGGACCTTGCATCTGGACCCGGGGCACAGTGCCCTGTACAACGAGAACCATCGCAAGCGTCTGGAGCAGGCCATCAGCACTGTGCAGGAGCACCCGGTGCAGCTGCTGGTCGAGGTGGCCGCGCCCACCCAGGAAACACCGGCCGTGGCTGCGGCCAGACGCAAGGCGGCCCGGCAGCGCGCTGCCGAGCAGAGCATCGTCGCTGATACCCTGGTGCAACGCTTGCAAAGCGACTTTGCCGCCCATATCTGTGAAGGAAGCATCCGTCCATTGGATGCACCCGCCAACTGAACTACGAGGATAGCGTCATGATGAAAGGTGGCATGGCAGGCCTGATGAAGCAGGCCCAGCAAATGCAGGAAAAAATGGCCAAGATGCAGGAAGAACTGGCCAACATGGAAATCACCGGCCAGTCTGGCGCGGGCCTGGTCTCCGTGCTGATGACCGGTCGCCACGATGTGCGCCGTGTCAGCATTGATGACAGCCTCATGCAGGAAGACAAGGAAGTGCTCGAAGACCTGATCGCTGCCGCCATCAATGATGCGGTGCGCAAGCTGGAGCAGACCAATCAGGAAAAGATGGCCGGCTTCACCGGGGGCATGAACCTCCCCGACGGCTTCAAGATGCCGTTCTGATCCATGGCCTTCAGTCCGCTTATCCGGCAGATGGTCGACGCCCTGCGCGGCCTGCCGGGGGTTGGCCCCAAGACCGCCCAGCGCATGGCGTTGCATCTGCTGGAGCGCGATCGCCCGGCGGCTGCCCACTTGGCGCAGGCGCTGCAGGCGGCCATTGACGGGGTGGGCTACTGTACGCGCTGCCGGACTCTGAGTGAGACCGAAATCTGCTCGCTGTGCAGTGATCCGCGCCGCGACGACAGTCTGCTTTGCGTACTGCAGAGCCCGGCCGATGTATGGGCGGTGGAGCAGGCCGGCGGCTATCAGGGCCGCTACTTTGTGCTCAAGGGGCACCTGTCGCCGCTCGATGGCATGGGCCCGGAAGAGATTGGTGTGCCAGCGCTGCTCGATTGCCTGGAAGGGCGCGCCGTGACTGAAGTCATTCTGGCGACCAACCCGACCGTAGAGGGCGAGGCAACCGCGCATTACATCGCCGGCTTGCTGCGCCCCCGTGGTATCAAGGTATCTCGCATTGCGCATGGCGTGCCGCTGGGCGGCGAGCTCGAATATATCGACGGCGGCACCCTGGCCCACGCGCTCGCGGGCCGTACTCAGATTCTCTGAGGTGCGCGCTCAGTCGGTGAGCTGGCCTAGCTGGTAATCGCGCACGGCCTGCCTTATCTCCGCTTCGGTATTCATGACGAACGGGCCGTATTGCACTACCGGCTCGCCGATCGGTCGCGCCGCCATCAGCAGCAGCCGCGTATCGGCTGCCTGCCCAGTCAAATTTACCTTCTCGCCGCTGTTCAGCAGGCCAAGCTGGCCGCGCGTGAGCGTGGCTGGGCCTTTCTCGTCGCCAACCGAGACCGCCCCTTCGTACACGTACAGCAGGGCGGTGTGGCCGGCGGGCGTGGGCAGTTGCACCTGCTCATCAGCGCCCAGGTGCAGGTCGACGTACAGCGGCTGGGTGCTGCCGCCGTGGATGGGCCCTTGTACTGTCTGATCCTCCAGTGCCAGGCTGCCGGCGATCAGCTTGAGCTGGCCGCCGCCTGACAGCGACAGCGTTGCCATCGCCTCGGGTGGCAGATCCTGATAGTGGGCCGGCTGCATTTTTTCGGCGGCAGGCAGGTTCAGCCAGAGCTGGAAACCACGCATGGTGCCGTGGTCCTGCTGGGGCATTTCCGAGTGGATGATCCCGCGTCCGGCGGTCATCCATTGCACGCCGCCGGGGCCGAGCAGGCCACGGTTGCCCAGGTGATCTTCGTGCAGCATGCGACCTTCCAGCATGTAGGTCACTGTCTCAAAGCCGCGGTGCGGGTGCGATGGAAAGCCGCCAATGTAGTCGGCTGCCTCGTCGGAGCCAAACTCATCAAGCATCAGAAAGGGGTCAAGCTGGCGGGCGTCTGCGCCGCCGAATACGCGGGTCAGGCGCACACCGTCACCGTCGGCGGCAGGTTGGCCGACGCGGCTATCCAGCAGGGTACGATAGGTGGTCATGGCGCATCTCCTCAATCAGGTTATGCGCCATTCTATAAGCAGATAATTTGATTGAATAACGCAAAATATGCGTTATTCGTATCGAATTTATTGATTTTCTTGCGCGGCTTTTGCGGCGGCGTCTTCAGCGTTCAGCTCGTCGATGATGCGCTGATAGCCCTGGCAGGAGTCGTAACGGCCGTTGGCCGGGTCTTGCTCTTGCAGCGCCTTGAGGCGGGCGTTCAGTTCTTCGGCCTTGCCGGGCTGGTCCTTGGTTCGGTCATAGATCAACTGTGCAAGGTGCTCGCCCTTGGCGATGGCCTCTTCTGGGGTACAGGCCAGTGCCGAGATACTGCTCAGGCCAAGCAGGCCGCCCAGGGCCCAGGTTGCAAACGTTTTCATTATTACCTCACTCGACCGCACGGAAAGAGACTTATGTTAGCCCCTGCGGCGTCAGCCTCCAAGCACTGGCGGTATCGAGGGGTGGCTTCTGCGCTGATATGTCACAGCTGCGCATCGCGCAGCATGTCGGCGGGAATGCTGTGGCGGTGCGCCAGGCTGACGTCTCCGGTGTCCGGGTGGAAGACGATCAGCACCTCGCCTTTTTCCAGCATGCGGCGCACCTGGGCAACCCGGCGTTCAAGGCTGTCGTCAAAGCCGTTATCGGTGCCGTCGCGGGTTACAAAGTCTTCAAGCAAAGCGTCGAGGGTGGCAGGTTCCAGCATCTGGTAGGGGATCAACATACGTCTGATTCTCGGCTGACGTCGGGTGGTCAATGGTACACTCGGCGCCTTTGTCAGCCTATTGTTGTGCCATGATTACCGATCCGTTTTTCTATCTCTGTGCTATTCCTGCCGTGTTGTTGTATGGCATCGCCAAGGGCGGATTTGGCGGCAACATCGCGATTGTCTCAGTGCCGCTGATGGCGCTCGTGGTGGCGCCGCAACAGGCTGCCGCCATCCTGCTGCCAATTTTGTGTCTGATGGACCTGGTTGCCTTGCGCACCTTTCGCGGTCGCTGGGATCGCACCAATCTGCGCATCATTTTGCCGGCGGCTATTGTCGGCGTACTGATCGGCGCGCTGACCTTTCGCTTGATGAACGAGCAGCACATCCGGCTGTTGATCGGGGTGATCGCCGTCAGTTTTGTGATCAATGCCTGGTGGCGTCGCGATCAGCAGCAGGCGCGTCCGGCCAATGCCTGGCGCGGGCGCTTCTGGGGTGTGCTGTCGGGCTTTACCAGCTTTGGCATCCACGCTGGCGGGCCGCCGATCAATGTGTACATGCTGCCCCAGCGGTTGGAGAAAACCTTGCTGATGGGGACGCTGGCGGTGTTCTTCACCCTGGTCAACTGGGTGAAAGTGCCGGCGTATCTCTACCTTGGCCAGTTTTCCAGCGAGAACCTGCTGACTTCGCTGGTGTTGATGCCCCTGGCGCCGATCGGTGTGCGCTGTGGCTACTGGTTGTTGCAGCGCAGCAACGAGAAGCTCATTTACCAGCTGTGTTACGTCTTCCTGCTACTGACTGGCGGCAAGTTGCTGGTCGAGGGGGTTATGGGGTTGCTGGCCTGATCAGGCGGCGCAGGCAGGCGAATAGCTGCTCGTTCTCGACGGGCTTGGCCAGGTAGTCGTCCATGCCGGCTGCCATGCCCTCCAGCCTGTGGCTGTCGAGTACGTGGGCGGTGAGCGCGACAACCGGAATGCGCTCCAGGTGCTCACGCTGCTCGTGTGCGCGGATGCGCCTTGTGGCCTCAAAGCCGTCTACCACGGGCATTTCGCAATCCATCAGAATCAGGCTGTAGCTCGCTGGTGCATCGCGGTAGCGCTGCAGCGCTTCTGCGCCGTTCTCGGCGATATCTACGCTGTAGCCAGCCTTCTCCAGCAGGCTGCGCACCACCAGTTGATTGACCGGGTTGTCTTCGGCAACCAGAAGATGGCCTCTGGCAACCGGTTGCAGGTCGCCGCTGGCTAACTGCTTGTCGCCGGGCGGCGGCGGGGCAAGCAGCTGGCGCAAAAGCTCGCGGAGCTGGGCTGGCAGCAACGGTGTTGTCTGCTCCAGCAGTGCACCCTTGCCGGGTAGCAGGGGGCGGTGATCGTCAGCCGCTCGCAGCAGCAAAATGGGTGCATGCCCGGCACTTATCAGTGGTTGCAGTTGATCAACGGCAATGCCCTGGCAGTCGATCAGCAGCAGCTCGTAGTCATCGGCTTCGCTGTCCGGCTGGCTGATGACCCGGTAGCCAAGGCGCTCAAGCTGCAGCCGATAGCTCAGCTGCGCGTCGCTCTGACGCGCAATCAGCGCGGCGACCGGTGGGTTGTCAGCGCGCGGCGCTTGCGCTTCGGCTGCTCTGAGCGGCACCTGAACCCGAATGCTGGTGCCTTCATCCTGGGTGCTCTGCAAGGTGATGTCGCCTTGCATCAGGCGCACCAGCTCCTGGCTGATAGCCAGGCCCAGACCGGTGCCGCCGTAGCGGCGCGTGGTGCTGCTGTCGGCCTGGGTAAAGGAGTTGAACAGCTGGCTCTGGGCCTGTTCCGCAATGCCGATACCGGTATCGCTCACCGTGCACTCCAGTAGCCAGAGGTCAGGCTCGCCTCCGGCAGGCCGGCCGTCCAGATGCAGGCTGACGTGACCCTGCTCGGTAAACTTGAAGGCGTTGCTCAGCAGGTTCATGAGGATTTGCTTGAGGCGCGTCGGGTCTCCCTGTAGTTGTTGGGGCAGATGAGGGGCAACGCTGCAATACAGTGCCAGGCGTTTATCCAGCGCCTGGGCAGTGAACAGCCCGGTTACATCGGAGGCGAGTTCTTCCGGGTCGAAGGGGAGCTGCTCCAGTTCCACCTTGCCTGATTCCAGGCGAGCAAAGTCGAGGATGTCGTTGATGACGGTCAGCAGCGTCTGGCCTGATTTACTGATGGTGTCCAGGTAAAAGCGCTGACGATTGTCCAGGCGGGTATCCCCGAGCAGTTGCAGCATGCCCAGCACGCCGTTCATGGGGGTGCGAATTTCGTGGCTCATGCGGGCGAGAAAACGGCCCTGGGCGCGGGTTTCCAGACGGGCCTGGCGCGCTGACTCATCGGCGTGAAAACGTGCTTCCTTCAACGCATTGATGCGGTCGGCCAGGCCCAGCGAGAGCAGGATCATCTCGGCGCAGGTACCCATCTTTACCCACTGCGGCCCATAGGGAATGCCTGGCAGCTCGTAGCCTAGTGAGCCGGCCGTTGACAGCACCAGGGAGATCAGCAGCAGGCTCCAGGCGAGGGTGTAGTAGGAGCCGTAGCGAAACCCCCTGCGCCATACATACAGCCCACTCAGTAGCAGTACGATGGAGCTGACCAGTACAAACAGGCTGGCCATATTGTTGTACAGGTCAACGCTGATCAGCGGCAGGCTGATCATCGCCAGCAGCACCAGCAGGATCTTGCTGCGCAGCAGCAGGTCCAGCTGCGGGAACTGCTCGCGGGTATGCAGGAAATAGCGGCTGAACTGGGTAGACACCGCGCAGTGCAGGAACATCAGGGTGTAGATGGTCAGCGTTTGCACCGGCACGCTGGCATTGATCCACTTCCAGGCCAGGCCATCAAAGGCCGACATGAATAGCATCATGTTCAGCAGGTAGAGCAGGTACCAGAAATAGGCTTTTTCACGCAGGGAACTGAGCAGAAACAGGTTGTAAGCCAATAGTCCCAGCAGCACGCCATAGAACAGGCCGTGCAGCAGCATGCTGGTTTCCAGCTGGGCGCTGCTGGCGGGCCAGCTGGCGTAATGCAGCGGTATGAAAACGGTACTGCTGCTGTCGACGCGCAGCATGAAGCGATGGACCCCGGGCGTCAGTTGCAGGGTAAACCAGTGTTTGCTGACGCCCACCGGGCGATCGTCGAACGGCTGATGGTCGCCTCCGACTTGCTCAAACAGGGTGCCGTCCGGGGTTTGCTGGTACAGGTGCAACTGATCAAGCAGCGCGTAATCGACTTGCAGAACACCTTGTACCGGCGCGTCACTGGTGTTGTGCAGGGCGAACTGCAGCCACCAGACCGACTGGTTCTTGCCTTCGTTGACAAAACGGGTGTGCACCTGGCGCCAGGGCAGATGCTGGTCGCCTTGTAGCAGGCGGTTGGCGGTCAGGGTGCCGGAGGGGTCTTCCAGCAGCAGTAGATGGCGGGTGAGGTTGATGCGTGGGCTGTCGCGGGTAATCTCAAGCGGCGCCAATGCCTGCGTGGCGGTCGGCTCGGGCGGCGCTGCGAAGAGGCTGCCGGACAGGGCCCAGAGCAGCAGAAGTAGACAGCATTGGCGCATGAATGTGGTATCCGTACGGCTGCCGCTCTATTGTGTTTTTGCTTTGCGGCAGTGCTGTTTCTGATGCTAGCACATGGCCCTTTCAGTCAGCAGCCTGGCGTTGGCGTTTCGGACGGTCGGTGGCGTTGCGGCGTATCAGTTGGCGGAGCAAAAAGCGCGACGGGTGCACGGCGTCGGCCAGCTCACGCGGCAAGGGCAGCGGCTCGTTGTTGATCCAGGCCGCCAGCAGTTCGCCGCTCAGCGGGCCGCTGATCAGGCCACGAGAACCGTGGGCCACATTCACATAGAGGCCCGGGTGCCAGGGGGCAGGGCAGTCGGGTTGCAGGCTGGCATCGTTGCCTAGCGCAGTGTAGCTATCGGCGAAGGCGGTGGCATCAACTACCGGACCAATCAGCGGCAGATAGTCGGGGGCGGTGCAGCGCAGGCCGACCCGAGCACCGCTGGGGGCGGTGTGTTGCAGTGATTGGTGCAGCGCCGGCGACAGCGCCTGCAGCAGTTGCAGGTTGTGTGCGTTCTCCTCCTCGCTGGGCTGCAGGTCCAGCCGGTCAAAGCGAAAGCTCGCGCCAAGGTGATGACTGCCGTGGCGGCTGGGCGAAATATAGCCGTCGGCGCAGAGCACGGTCCGCAGCTCTGCGCTTTGCGTATTGGCCGGCAAATGGGTGAGCTGGCCGCGAATGGCCTTGAGCGGCAAGTGGGCTGTTTGCTCGAAGGCGGCGGTTTCATGGGCGCAGCAGAGTATGACCCGGGGTGCCTCGGCCAGCAGCTGGCCCTGCGCATCCAGCACCTGCCACTGCGTTGCGGCGCGCTGCAGTGCGATGGCGTGGCGATAGGTCTGCACGCTGATCAAAGGATGCTGCAGCAGCGCCTCGCACAGGCGCGGTGGGCTGACCCAGCCGCCACCGGCAAAGAACACGCCGGGCTGCTCGATGGGCACGCCGGCCAGTGCGCTGGCCTGCTCGGCAGTCATGGCTTGCAGAAAACTGTCTGGATAGCCCTGGGAGGCCAGCCCCTGCTGGCGTTTTTGTTCGCGCTCGTCGGCGCCGAGCTGAAGTACGCCACATTGCTGCCAGGTGTCCTCGTTTTGCGGTAGCGTCCGCGTCAGCAGGCGCAAGCTGTATTGATAGCTGCTTTGAATAAAGCGCGACAGCGGCGGATGGTGCGGCGACAGCTTGCAGTACAGGATGCCCTGCGGGTTACCCGATGCGCCCTGAGCCACCTCTGCCTCGCGCTCCAGCAGTGTTACCTGCCAGCCGCGCCTCGCCAGGGCGTGGGCGCTGCAGGCGCCGGCCAGTCCGCCGCCGATGACAACTATGCGGCGCTCACCGGGGGCGTCAGGGCGTGCAAACCAGGGCGCCTGCCAGCCTGCCTCAGGCAGCTGTTCCAGTTGGCCGCAGAGCATCTCGCGCTTGCGCCCAAAGCCTTTGACCTTGCGCATGGCAAAGCCGGCGGCCTGCAGGCCTCGGCGTACGTCACCCACGCTGGTGAAGGTGGCAACGGTTGCGCCCGGGCGCGACAACTCGGCCATGCGCTGGTAGAGCGCGGGTTGCCACATGTCGGGGTTGCGGGCGGGGGCAAAGCCATCGAGAAACCAGGCATCCACCCCGGCGTCGAGTTGCGGCAGGGTGTCAAACAGGTCGCCGATCAGCAGGGTCAGGGTGATGCGTCCGTTTGCCAGAGAGAAGTGCTGCCAGCCGGCGGTCAGGTCGCGATACTGGGCCAGCAGTTCGCTGGCGTAGGGCTCCAGCTCCGGCCAGATCGCCAGCGCGCGTTGCATGTCTGTCTGGCTGAGCGGGTATTTCTCGGTGCTAACAAAGTGCAGGCAGGCATCTTGCGGTGCACAGGTGTCCCATAGCTGCCAGGCAGCCAGCAGGTTGAGGCCGGTGCCAAATCCGGTTTCGGCAATGCAGAAGTGCGCGCCTGCCTCCAGCGCCGCCCAGCGCTCGGCCAGTTGGTTGTGCAGCAGAAAGACATGGCGGGTTTCGTCCAGGCCGCTGTCGCGCGAGAAGTAGACATCGTCAAAGAGGGTGGAGAACGGCTGGTCGCCATCCATCCAGGTCAGGTCGGCAGATTCGACAGGGGTGTGGCTCACAATGGCTCCGGGCTGCTGGGCGTGGACGCCATTGTATCCGGGCGTCAGCCCATATTGGGCAAAATCAGCAACAGCCAAGTTGCGAGTACGACCAGGGCCACAGTGGACCACTTGGCCTTATAAAACGGTTTCATGGCATACGCCTTTTTGTTTTTATTGGGTGGGCGCCTTGATGTGCGTGCTCCTGGTTGGAGTTGGCACCTTGGGTGGAGGTTGTGGCCTCCACCCAGTGTTCTTTATAGCACGCTGCAGCGAGCCGTCGATGTCAGGGATGTGACGGTGTTAGATAAATTGGCTACAAGAACAGAAACGAGTACAGCTCTACGCGATGAGCTGGCGCTGGTTACTGGTACAGACGTTCGGTCCGCGCCGCCATGATCAGGTCATTCAGGTGCACGCCGCCGGCATCGTGGCTCCACCAACTGACGGTGACCTTGCCCCATTCCAGCAGCAGGGCCGGGTGGTGGTTCTGCTCCTCGGCCAGTGCGCCAACCTGATTGACAAAGGCCAGGGCTTTGGCAAAGTCGGCAAAGCGGTAGGCCCGCTGGATGCGTGGCACGTCGCTCTGGGTTGTCAGCGACCAGTCGGGCAGGGCGGTCAGCTGTTGGTGGATCTCTGCCTCGTTGAGTACTGGCTGGCCCTGGACCAGTGTGCGGTCTGCGAGGTCGGTCATAGTGGCTCTCCTTTTGGCAAATGAGCTGCCAGCATAGCAGTCAGCGCCTTGAATGACAGGCCACTGGGGGCGGTCTCAGGTATCATGACCGCTGACAGTGATAGGGAGAGGGCGTGCGGGTGATTCGGGTGCGGTGGTTGCGCAGGGGGTTGCGCTTTCTAGGCTGGCGGCCGGACAGCACCAGTCACCGGGAAAAGCTGGTGTCCGCGCTCGGGACGACGCTCGCGCTTATTCTGCTCTATGGCGTTACCCATCTGGTCATGGCCGAGGCCGCGTTGTGGGTCACCGGTTCCATGGGCGCCAGTGCGGTGCTGGTGTTTGCCATGCCGCACGGCACGCTATCGCAGCCCTGGTCGGTAATTGGTGGGCACGTGTTGTCAGCCGCCTTTGGCGTGGCCTGCGTGCAGTGGCTGCCGCCCGGATTCTGGCTGGCCGCGCTGGCAGTAGGCGGCAGCGTTGTCATCATGATGTACGCCCGCTGCCTGCATCCGCCGGGCAGCGCAACAGCGATGATTGTGGTGCTGGGTGGGCCGCAGATCACCGAGGCCGGCTTTGCCTTTGTGGTGTATCCGATCCTGCTCGACGTGCTGGTGATCGTGCTCTTTGCCGTCGCTTTCAATGCCCTGTTTGACGGGCGGCGCTATCCTTTGCCGCTGGTCCGCCACCAGGTCTCACGTGCACCGGGCATTGCCCCCGAAGACTTTGAACACGCGCTCAAACAGATGAACGCCTACATGGACATCGAGTTTGATGACCTGCTGCGTCTGGTCGAGCTGGCCAACAACAATGCCCAGAGCAAGGGCGTGGCAGCGGCAGATCTGGTCACCGGTGCCTACTACAGCAACGGCCTCCCCGGGCGTAATTGGTCGGTGCGTGAAGTGCAGCAGGTGGTTAACCGACCGGGCCGAGCCGGGAGGGTGCGCTATCGCATCGTCAAGGGCGCAGGCGAGGGTGGCAACGGTATCTGCCGGGTCAGCGAGTTTGTGCGCTGGGCACGTTACCGGGTTGAGCCCGATGAGCAGCGGCGGCTCTGGCATAGGGTCACCGGCGAGGAAGAGACCAGTTGACCGGTACAGTTGCCGGTGCAAACTGTCTCTGTCGGCAACTGCTGCGCCTTTCTACAATGGTGCTTCCTTTTCCCTTCCTTGAGTTATCCCCATGCACGTGTCTTCCGGGCGCTGGCTTTACGGTTTTCTGTTGGCGCTGACCACCACCCTGTTGTGGGGCGTACTGCCGATCATGCTCAAGCAGGTGCTGCAGGTCATGGACCCCTACACCGTGACCTGGTATCGCCTGCTCAGCGCCGGTCTGGTGCTGTTCTGCTGGCTGGCCGCCAAGCGTCGCCTGCCATCTATCATCGCGCTGTCCGGGCGTAATCGCGGGTTGCTGGTGGTTGCCATTCTGGGGCTGGCCTTTAACTACGTGCTGTACCTGATGGCGCTGAACAGGTTGTCCGCCGGCACCATGCAGCTGATTATCCAGACCGCGCCGGTGATGCTGATGCTGGGCAGCATGCTGGTATTTCGCGAGCGCTTTGGCCTGGGGCAGGTGCTGGGGCTGCTGGTGCTGCTGCCGGGTTTTGTGCTGTTCTTCAATCAGCGCCTGGCCGAGCTGCTTTCACAGATGAGCAGCTACACGCTGGGCATTCTGATCGCGCTGGCGTCGGCTTTCAGCTGGGCGCTCTATGGACTGGCGCAGAAGCAACTGCTGACGGTCTGGTCGTCGGTCACCGTGATGATGGTCATTTACCTGTCCTGTGCGCTGCTGATCTGGCCGCTGGCGAGCCCGGCCCAGGTCTTTGAGCTGTCCAGCCTGCAGGCCTGGCTGCTGGTGGGGTGCTGCCTGAACACCCTGGTGGCCTACGGCGCCTTTGCCGAGGCGCTGGCGCACTGGGAGGCGTCGCGGGTCAGTGCCACGGTGACCACAACGCCGCTGTTTACCTTTTCCATGGTGGCGCTGGGCGCGATGCTCTGGCCGGGGCTGATTGAGCCTGAAGTGCTCAATAACCTGGCTTATCTGGGCGCGTTGCTGGTGGTGTTGGGCTCGGCGCTGATCGCGCTGGCCCCCAGCCTGATCCAGAATTTGCGCCAACGCCGTCTGCGCCGCCTGAGCGTGACGCCACCACCGGCCGGTTCGTGAGTTAGACTAGCGGGCCGTGAAACCGCCACAGGAGACAGCCATGTCCACCACCCAGCAAGCGCTGCATCAAGCGCTGCAGGCGCTGCAGCCGAGTCATCTGGAACTGATCAACGAAAGCTACATGCACAGCGTACCGCCAGGCTCGGAGTCGCACTTCAAGGCGGTCATCGTCAGCGAGGACTTTGCCGGGCTGAACGCCGTGAAACGACATCAGGCGGTCTATCGCGCCCTCGGTGAGCTGATGCAGCGTATTCACGCGCTGGCGCTGCATACCTACACGGCGGAAGAATGGCAGCAACGCCAGCAGGCGCCGGACTCGCCCAATTGTCTGGGTGGCAGCAAGCACGTTTGATTGACGCTCCGTTGATTTGCAGTAGCCTGTTTTTATCAAGCCAGCTTTTCGCCTTTACAGTGAGCTAAGGTGCTGCTGGCGTCACCTCTCAGCAGGACGCGGAGCGTGGGAATGATCAGCGATGGTCAAGCGTGCACGGAATCCAGTCCCGTTTACGCGGGCGAGTAGCGCAGGGCTGACGGGAAAAAG
>CEVI01025081.1_pt1 | contig 74453 bp, 85 predicted proteins | sample 531471 | NCBI WGS metagenome assembly CEVI01 (sample SAMEA2623513, study PRJEB7988) | marine metagenome | isolation source: saline water (ENVO:00002010), including
GCCTTGCATCTGCACGCTTGAGCACTCGCAGAGAGCGTGTGGAATTAATCAGTGCTTCCTTAACAAAAACAACAGGAGAACCGCCCCATGATTCGTGTCACTGTCAGCTATCCCGCCCAGGCAAATGCGCGTTTCGACCACAGCTACTACCAACAGCAGCATGCTCGTCTGATCCACGAACAGCTCGACGCCCATGGTCTGCTCAAGCTGGAAATTGACCAGTGTCTGGCCGATGGTGCCGGCAAGGCGCCGCAAACACTGGCTGCGGCTCACCTGTTCTTTGCCGATATGGCGCAGTTTCAGGCAGCGTTTGCTGCCGGTGGCAAGGTCCTCAACGAGGATATGGCCAACTACAGCGACATCGTGCCCACCGTTACGATCAGTCAGGTGATTGTCTAAACGGCTACAATAGCGCGCCTTACTTTTCACCAGACCGAGGATTTCCCTGATGACAGCCCGCCGGGTCGCATCGGTGTTGCGCGCCGCCGATAAAGGATCAGCCATCTCCAGCCCTGCTACGGGGGCGGGCGCGCAGCGCCATGAGCGAATCTATCAGGCCGTCAGCTCGGCGATCATCGAACACCGCCTGCAGCCGGGCGCGCGCCTGCGTGAGGACGCGCTGGCGGAGGTGTTTGGCGTCAGTCGCACCGGCATTCGCAAGGTGCTGCAGCGTCTTGCGATGGATCAGCTGATTACGCTCACGCCGGGGAAGGGGGCCAGCGTTACCCGGCCCTCGGCCGAGGAAGCGCGGGAAGTCTTTGAGGCGCGGCGGCTGGTTGAGGGTGGGCTCATGCAGCCTCTGGCGCAGGTGCTGGACGCCAAGGGCGTGGAGCAGTTGCGGGCGCTGGCCGCGCAGGAACAGGTGGCGCTTGAGGCCGGTGAGCAGAGTGAGGCGATTCAGTGCTCAGCGAAATTTCACAGCGCGCTGGCGGCGCTGGCCGGCAACGAGACCCTGGCGACTTTTGTGGTGCAGCTGTGTTCGCGCTCGTCGCTGATCCTGGCGGTCTACGGTAACGCCGGCAATCTCGGCTGTGACTGTACGGATCACCAGCAGTTGCTGGCGCTGCTTGAGCAGGGGGACGGCAAGGCAGCCGCTGACTTCATGGCAAAGCATCTGGATGCCATCGAAGCGTCGCTGTCGATCGGGGATGAGCCGCAGGCGGTGCCTGATTTGCAGGATGTGTTTGCCGGGTATCGCCGCTGAATTAATCAGTGCTTTCTTAACTCAGCGGCGATAACCAGGCTTACTGTCTGAAGCGTGCGCAGGCAGGCCAGTACTGCATCAGCAGGTAGTAGCTCAGGCCTGCGGGGATCAGGCTGGCGTACCAGGAGATGCTGGAGATGCTCAGCGCGGCCACCACACCGATCGCCGTGGCTACCAGTGCCGCGTAGTTGACGCCGCGATAGGGGCCGTTGGCATCGTACAGATGCTGCAGGTTCAGGGTGCGCTTGCGAATCAGGTAGTAGTCCACCACCAGAATGGCAAAGATCGGTCCCAGGAACGCCGAGTAGGTCTGCACAAACACCTGCAGGCCTTCAGCCGAGTCCGCACTCACCAGCTTCCAGGGGAAGGTGGCAAAGGCCAGCAGGCCGACGATCACGGTGGCCGGGCGGAATTTCAGCTTGAACACATCCATCAGCACGTAGGTCGGCGGTACAACGTTGTTCAGCACGTTGGTGGTGACCTGCGCAAAGGCGATGAACAGCAGGGTGCACATCAGCAGCGGCTTGTTGTCCACGGCGTTGGCAAAGACCTCGATGGGGTCGGCAACACCGGTGGCCTCGGACACCATGTAGCCGATCAGCCCCATGAACAGCGTGCACGGCAGGATCGACATGGAGTACAGGGTGGTCAGCAGGCCCGGGCCGGAGCCATGCTCGTGCTCGCGCGAGTAATCACTGACGTTGAGGATCATGGTGCTGTAGATGCCGAGGAACAGCATGGTTGCGCTCCAGAACGGCAGGCCCCAGGAGCCTTGCATGGTCAGCAGGCTCATCGACAGCTCGTCACCGTAGCGCTGCACCGTGCTGTAGAACATGTATACCAGCGAGGCCAGGATAAAGGCGCTGCCCACGTTCTCCAGCCACTTGATGCCCTGAAAGCCCATCACCGACAGACCGATCTGCAGGAACTGGAAGGCAATAAAGAAGAACACCAGGTTGTCGAAGCCGAACAGCGTGGCCGAGACCATGTTCAGTGCGCCGGCACCGATCCAGCTCTGAAAACCGTACCAGACAATGGCCGGTACCGCGCGGACCAGACCCGGCAGGCGTGTACCGGTAAAGCCGAAAGCGCTGCGCGCCTGCACAACGAAGGGGATGCCGTACTTGTAGCCGGCGGCGCCGTTCAGGACCAGGGCCACGCCAATCACAAAGCAACCGATGGCGATGGCCAGGGTGGCCTGAATCAGGTTGAGGGTGCCGACCACACTGGAGCCCATGGTAAAGGTACCAATGGCGACACAGCCGCCAAACCAGGCCAGCAGGTAGGAAAAGCGGCCCATGATGCGGACCTGTTGAGGGGCGAGGGATTCTTCCCCTGCAGCCTTGCCGTCATGTGCCGGCAGTTCGCTGGCCGCTGCGCTGCTGATGTCAGTGCTCATACGGCCTCCAGTTGATATGTGATGCGCATTATTGTCTCCCGCGATTCTGTGATCGGTCGGTGGTTGTCATCCACATCCGGGGCCGCCCACGCCGGCCCCGGCGTGGTGTGCTCAGTCGGGCGTCAGGTTCGAATACTCGGCAAAACGTCCGGTGAAAGGTTTCGGCAGCGGAAAGTCCAGGTCCCCGTGCTTGCTGGTCTGCAGCCCCAGGCCAACCAGGGCCTCGGCCAGTTTGACGGCGGCAGTCACGCCCTCGACGATCGGCAGGCCGACAGCGGCACTGATCTGCGGGGTGAGGTCAGCCATGCCGCCGCAGCCCAGAACGATAGCGCCGATGCCATCTTCCTGCTTGGCCTTCAGACACTCCTCGATGATGCGTTCCAGCGCCAGGTCCGGGTTCTCTTCCAGCTCCAGTACCGGGATGTCGGCTGCTCTAACCCGGCGGCAGCGACTTGCCATGCCATAGCTGTCGAGCAGATGCTCGGCAATAATGGTAGTGCGCGGCAGGGTGGTGACCACCGAGAAGCGAGTGCTGATCAGGGTGGCGGCATGGAAGGCCGCCTCGGCAATGCCGATCACCGGCGCGCGGGTGAGCTCGCGTGCGGCGTTCAGGCCTGGGTCGCCAAAGCAGGCAATGATGTAGGCGTCGACACCTTCACGCTCGCCGGCGCGAATTTCGTCGAGCACGCCGAGTACGCTCACGGCCTCGTCAAAATGGCTTTCGATGGATACCGGGCCGCTCTCGGGCTGGGTTGCGCTGATGCGCGTGCCGGGCGCCGCTACGGCATTAGCGGCGGTGCCGATGGTATCGGTCATCGCCTGGGTGGTATTGGGGTTGATTACGCGTATATGCATGCTGGGAACCTGTTTGTACACAACTAAACTGATTAATTGTATACAATCGACGGCAACTACGACATCCAATCAGCGGCGGTTATGTCGATTAACAGGCATCGCTGGTATTTTTTTCATTGCAGAGGTGATTTCTCATGGTTCAGAGCGCAGATTATCCCCGCGACCTGGTGGGCTACGGCCGCACCCCGCCGCACGCAAATTGGCCCGGCAAGGCGCGGATCGCCGTGCAGTTTGTGCTCAACTATGAAGAAGGCGGTGAAAACTGCGTACTGCACGGCGACAGCCACTCCGAGCAGTTTCTGTCCGAGATCATCGGTGCGGCGGCCTTTGATGACCGCCACATGAGCATGGAGTCGATCTACGAATACGGCTCCCGCACGGGCGTCTGGCGCATCCTCAACGAATTTGAACGTCGCGGCCTGCCGCTGACAGTGTTCGGTGTAGCCATGGCGCTGGAGCGCCACCCGGAGCTGGCCCAGGCCTTTGTCGAGCTGGGGCATGAGGTGGCCTGCCACGGCTGGCGTTGGATCCACTACCAGAACATCCCCGAAGCGGTAGAGCGCGAGCACCTGCAGCGCGCCATGGATATCTTCCAGCGCCTCTACGGTGCCCAGCCGGAAGGTTGGTACACCGGCCGCGACAGCCCCAATACGCGTCGTCTGCTGCTGGACCATGGTGGCTTTACCTACGACAGCGATTATTATGGCGATGACCTGCCGTTCTGGACCCGCGAAGCCGACAGCCAGGGTCAGCTGCACAATCACCTGATCGTGCCCTATACCCTGGATACCAACGACATGCGCTTTGCCGCCCCCCAGGGCTTCAATACCGGCGACCACTTCTTCCAGTATCTGAAAGATGCCTTCGATGTGCTCTATGCCGAGGGTGAAGAGGCGCCGAAGATGCTGTCGATCGGCCTGCATTGCCGCCTGATCGGCCGCCCGGGCCGGTTCCGTGCGCTGCAGCGTTTTCTTGATTACATCGAATCCCATGACCGGGTGTGGGTGACACGCCGTGTCGATATCGCCCACCACTGGGCTACCCACCACCCGGTTCAACCTCAGGAGTAAGCATGGCCAAGCAATCTGAACCCCGCAGCTACTATGCGCCCACCGGCGGTCATCCGCCGCAGTCCCAGCTGACCACCGACCGCGCGGTTTTCACCGAAGCGTACGCAGTGATCCCCAAGGGCGTGATGCGCGATATCGTTACCAGCCATCTGCCGTTCTGGACCGGTACCCGCCTGTGGGTGCTGTCGCGTCCGCTCTCCGGCTTCGCCGAGACCTTCTCGCAGTACATCATGGAAGTGCAGTCGGGCGGCGGTAGCGACAAGCCGGAAACCGATCCGACCGCCGAGGGCGTGCTGTTCGTGGTGGAAGGTGAAATGACCCTGACCCTCAATGGTCAGCAGCACCAGATGAAAGAGGGCGGCTACGCCTTCATTCCGCCGAGCAGTGACTGGCAGTTGCGCAACAACAGTGGCGCCGTGGTGCGTTTCCACTGGGTGCGCAAGGCCTACGAGAAAGTCGATGGCGTTGACGTGCCGGAAGCCTTCGTCACCAACGAGAACGACATCACCCCGCTGGAAATGCCCGGTACCGGTGGCGCCTGGAGCACCACCCGCTTTGTCGATATGAGCGACATGCGCCACGACATGCACGTGAACATCGTCAACTTCCAGCCGGGCGGCGCGATTCCCTTCGCCGAAACCCACGTCATGGAGCACGGCCTCTACGTGCTGGAAGGCAAGGCGGTTTACCTGCTGAACAAGGATTGGGTCGAGGTTGAGGCCGGTGACTACATGTGGCTGCGCGCTTTCTGCCCACAGGCCTGCTACGCCGGTGGCCCGGGCCCGTTCCGCTACCTGCTGTACAAAGACGTCAACCGTCACATGAAACTGCCGACCTTTGGCCGTTGAGGAGCAGGGGATGAGCACTGACGTATTGCAACTGACGGCCCAGCCCCTGACATCGGAGGCCTTCGCGGCCTTCGGTGAGGTGATCGATTCGCGCACCTCCGAGCACTTCATGATCAACTCGGGTCGCACGCGTCGGCATCACGACCTGGCGAAGGTCGAGGTGGCTGGCGAATCACCGCGGGTGCTGATCAGCATCTTTGTCAGCCAGCCGGTCACCGTGCCGCTGGAGCTGACCTTTCTAGAACGCCACCCGCTCGGCAGTCAGGCCTTCGTGCCGATGCACGAAGAGCAATTTCTGATCGTGGTGGCGCCGCCGGGCGATGTGATTGACCCGGCCGAGGTGCGCGCCTTCATTACCGACGGTCGTCAGGGCGTCAACTACCGGATCGGCACCTGGCACGCGATTCAGTCGGTGCTGGAGCGTGAGGGAGAGTTTCTGGTGGTCGATCGCGGTGGTGCCGGGCACAACTGCGATGAGTATCCGATCAACCTGCGTATCGTTCTGTAGCGACTCGCTGGTTAATCAGCCCCTCCCTGGCCGTCTCGGGGAGCTGAGCCGGTCAGGCTTGGCTCCCCACGGCTTGATGAGGGGGAGTGAGATATTTAATACCAGAGTGGCGAGATAAAAGCGGGATATAGAGGAACAAGCCGGGGAATATTGGGACGAGTATTGAAAAGGCGTTTCAATAATGAGGCGGGAAAATCGGCGGCGGGTATCAGGCCCCGCCACCTTCATCGGGATCTAGATCGAGGCGGCATTGGCGACGGTCGATCTCTCTTTTATGTACGCGGTCCAGCAGCTTGTAGATTCCGCGAACACTCATCTTGTGAAGGCGCGCCAGCTCTGAATGGTTGTTGCCGTTGAACTGGTGGTAGATCTTCATATCGCGGGCGGCCAGCTTGAAGAAGTAGTCCTTCGGGATGGTGACCATCTGGCCGCCCCAGTGGGTGGCCAGCCAGTCGGCCAGGGCGGTGCCGGCCTGCTCTGCGACGTCCTGTTCAATGCCGTGATCCTTGAGCACGACCTCGGTGTGTTTTGCGATGTCGGACAGCAGCTCGTGGCGCTGCTGCTCCATGTGCGGGCTTCTGCTCATTGCAACTCACTCCTCATTTTCTCGGCCTGCTCTGGGGTGATCAGCTTCAATGTCTCGTCACCATTAATCCGGGCCAGCTTCTCGAAGTAGTCGGCCGGGCGCCCTGGGCTGGTGCTGTTCCGCCGTGAGCGTTCTGCCTCGGCCGCTGCCGCCGTTGCCTGGGCATCCCCCGCCAGGCCAAAGACGACAGCGCGCAGGTAGTGGTGGTTATCCAGCGGCAGCGTCAGCTTCTCGCGGGCGCTGAGCATCTGCTCGATGCCCATTGCCCACAGTGTTGGTGTTGCGCGGCGGGTATCCGTGGTACGGCCATCGCGGGTGACGCTGCCGGGAGTCACAAGGGCCAATAGATCCTCGACCAGGCGAATGGCCTTTGTGGTGCGCAGCGATCGCTTGGCCGGGCTGAACAGGCGCAGGTACTGGAGAACTGCTTTACCGAGCTTCGGGTCCATACCTGCGAACAGCGCGGCCAGGCGCTTGCCCTCGTCGTCGGCCATGCCGGCTTCAAGCGGGAACTGCTCACCGCAGCATGGGCAGGTCAGCTGCATTGGGCCTCATCCTTTTCCAGCTTCTCCGCTCGTAGCGCTCGGATGACTGCTTCCAACATTGGAACCTTGCGCTCCCAGCCGTGCGGCATGTCTTCCAATACCGCTGCCCGCTCTGCGCCTTGGTAGCCCAGCTCATCCAGCAGGCCATCCAACTCGGCCTTGAGGTGCTGCTTTTGCTGCTCGACGTGCAGGGCCGCGATCAGCGCCTTGTAGTGCTGGGGCTTCTTCAGCCAGGCGCAGCGCTCGATGCCGAACATGCGCTTGGCGATCGCATCAGCGTATGACCAGGGCAGCTTCATATCGGCCAGCAGCGCCTCGATCTTGGCGATCTCCGCGTCCAGTTTCATGAAGTTGTGCGGTTTGCCCTTGGACTTGCTGCTGGGCTTGGGTTTGAATCCGAGGCGTTCCAGCTCCTGCAGTACGCGGCTACAGGTACGTTCGGTCAGTTGCTTGGAGCTGGTGACACCCGCCACCCTGCCAAGCAGGGCGCGGTAATCGTCGTCGGTCATGCCAAGCTGCTGGCGAGCGATGTGGATTTTTGCGGTGTTGGCGCGGCTGATCATTGCACCAGCTCCTCCGGCTTGCGGGCCGCTACCTCTCCAGCAGTGATATCTTCGCCCTGGTCTGTCACCGTGAATATCGGGGTTAGTACCAAGTTGCTCGGACCATTGGCCCACATCCAACCGCGTGGCGCAGGGAACACCGGATCAACAAAGTTGCAGCCCTTTGCGATGCACCACTGAATTACCTGCTCTCTGGTCGCGTCGCCACAGTGCTCTGGAATGCTGGGCTTCAGCTTCCATTTGCCGTGCAGTCGGCCAACCTCTGTGCAGGGCAGGCGCTCGAAGTCGCACTTGATTCCGGGCCACAGCTTCTCGGCCAGCCGCTCCACTGCTTTCAGCCCGTTGAAGGCACAGGTGGCCCGCTTACCCATCACGGTATTGGTGGCATATCCACCGGTAAAGATGTGCACAGCAACCTCTACCGCAGCGATCTTGCGGACGCCAGAAACCGGATACTTCACCGTGGACGCCACGCCGTCCTTCGCGATCGCCGCAGCGCCGCCGGGCCTGAGAGAGTCAAGGTTCGTCAGGGCGTATTGGGTCCAGATGTTCGATTGGCAGGGCATGCTCTGCATGATTACGCCGCTCTCATCGACCACCCAGTACAGGAAGTCCTGCCCCGCGTCTTTAAATTCGATTAGCCACTGAGCCATATCAAGCCCCCGCCAAGTTCAGGTTGATCTGTTCGTATCGGTCATCGCCGATGCGGCGGTAAACACGGATGTAGACGGCTTTGCCGTTCACCTGGATGGAATCGCGCAGGGCTTCCATCGCGGTCTTCCAGTCCTCGTCGTCGATCTCCAGGCGCATCAGGTCGAGCACGTCATTGGTGCGGATCTCGCCGTTACGGCCGGTGAACGCGCGGTCGACCAGGGCCATCAGGTGGCGATCAGCACCAGCACTCCATTTGCGGATGCAGGCGTAGATCAGTTCCTTGGCTGCGAGGATCTCTTCGGTAAAGCTGAGGCGGTTGGCCAGCGCTCGCTCGATCTTGAACTCGCCGTCGTAGGTGGTAATCGACACGTTGCCTTTCTTGCCGCCCAGCTTCACGCCGTAGCGCTCCAGCGAGATGCTGATCAGGTCTTCGATATCGGCAAGCGCCTTGGCCTTGAACGCGGCCATCGACTCACTGATGGCCACGGCCTGGGCGGCCAGATCGCGGGCCACGTTGTCGCGCAGCTTGTCCTGGTCGCGCACCTGGTGCTCGGGTACCAAGTGGCCTGCGGCGTTTTTGACGAAGCCGGCCGGGATTTCAATATGTGCTGTCATGCTCTTTCTCCATAGCGTCCAGCCGGTCGATCTCGGCCAGGATCAATGCTGCCGCTTTGACTAGGTCACGGCGGCGGGTGGTGGGTTTCCAGGCTGCACGTTCAAAGGGCCACAGCTCGCTATCAAGAATGTCGTTGCGGCTGAAGTTGGCTGGCTTTGGTGCTGCATAACAAACAGCTGCTTTAGCCAACTCCTCACGGTCGTGGCCCGCATCGTGTTCAGGCGAATGGCAGTGCTTATCCAGCTGCTCGATCCGCTCCCTGATGACGTCCGCAAGCCCGCGCGCAAGCAGTGTTTTGAGGAAGTATTCCTGGCCGTCACGCAGGACGCGGATCAGTTCCGCGTCCTTGTGGCGATCTTCCCAGAGCACCTCGATTTGGGTTTGCAGCTGCCGGACCTGATCGCTATTGCTCATCAATGCACCCTCCCAATCCGCCCGGCCACCGGCGGTACGCCAACCAGCCACTCGATCTCGCAGCCCAGCAGGAATGAGCGGCAGCGGCTGAAGTTTCCGGGGGTGGGTACCAGGGCGATGCCACTGCGGCCCACGCGGATCATGTGCAGCGGCTGCTCGCACTCAACCACCAGCAGCGGCTGAACGCCGTCTATGCATGTGAATTTGACGCTGCAGCCATGCGCCTTCAGCTCTCGGCCGACCTGGTTGGCCAGGGCGAGGGAGGCTTTCACCTGCTCGGTAAAAACCTTGCTTGGACGTTTCTCAATAAACGGAATCAGAGCACCCATCTCACACCCCCATCACAATGTCGGCTTCGACACGATCAGCACCCACCTCGGCGGCGGCGTTGAAAGCGGCGATCAGCAAGTTATGAACGGCCAGCGGGTGCAGCATGCTGTAGTGGCCGCGCGATTGATTGAAGCCCTGCAAGCGCTGGCGAACGGCCTCGATAGCCTCTGGCGTCACCAGGTTGTCCAGCGTCTTGCCGGCCAGGTCAAATCGGTGTTTGAGGTACGCGGTCAGGTTGGCGTCCAGCGGCTGCAGCGTGGCAATTTCGCAGCGCTGAACCACCTCCCGTACCGAGGGGTTACGCTCGCTCAGGCGCTCGCCCAGCTCGGTCTGCCCGATCATGACCACCGACAGCAGCCGCGCGAAACCTTCCTCCAACTCAAAGAACCGCTTGAGGTGGCGCAGTGTATGGATGGGCAGGCTGTGGGCCTCTTCAATGATCAGGATGTGGCGGTTACCCAGCCGGAAGGACTCCCGCAGCGCCTTGTGTACTGCGCGAAAGCGGGCTTCATAGGTCTGCGGCAAACGCTGCTCAGGGGCCACCTCATACAGGATGGCGGCGCTGATATCGCCGGCCTTCAGTGGCTTACCCCGAGTGTCGTTTTCTTCCATACCGATCACGTAGGGTTCAATGATGATGGTCGGCCGGCTGTCGTTGCGCAGCCGCTCATGCAGCTCCTGGCGAATGGTCGACTTACCGCTGCCGCTCTCGCCGACAATGGCCAGAAACACGCCGTCCTGGGTGGCCTGGTACAGCGACTCGCGGACGTACCGAATATCCGGGGATACGAATAGGTCTTCGCTGGACCGGGGGTTGGCGAAGGGGTCAGGCACCAGTCCGAACTGCCGCTTGGCCTGTGGCGTCAAAGATTGTTTGCGTAGTAGCATGGGTTGCACTTCCATATCGTCTGTTTGGGATTTGCCTTGCCAGCTGGGGTTGCCGCCCCAGCTGGTCTTCCTGTACCGCTCGTCTGCAGGGTCAAAACAACCCTCCAGCGCTTCTGCCTCCACTCCTTGCTCCTTCAGCCAGTTGGTGATGTCGCTGCGCAGCTTTGGTTCTTCTATCGACTTGGGGTAGAGGCTCCGGTTGACCAGCAGATTGATAGCCGCAGTGGACAGGCCAACGGCTCTGGCCAGGTCCGCTTGCGATAGGCCAGCCAGCTGCAGTACTGCCTTGAGCCTCATTTGCAGCATCATTTATTTGCCTCCTACGACGCTGAGTTTCGGGCGCGCCAGGGCGGCGCGTATGGCTTCCACAACCGCATCCAGCTCGGTCTCCAGAACGCCGTCTGGATACCCTGCTTTCAGCGCTGCAAAATGCTCCTTGCCCCATTCGGGGAACTGCCCCATAACGCGCTTAGCTGCGGCGAAGTGGGTCAGGCGCGACGGCTCAATTGCCGCCACGTCTGTATTGGTCTCCAGCTCGGTACCGCGCTTGGGTAGATAGGCCGGCAGCTCGGTATCGGTGATGTGCTTGTTCGGGTCGATGCGCCCACCGAACGGCAGCGCCTTGGCCTTGCGTGCTGCTTTGGCTTCTTCCTCGGTTTGGGTCTCGGTGGCCAGCTGCTCCAGCACCTTTTTGGCGGCTTGTGCCGGGGTCTCGCTGTGGCTTTTGAAGTCGCTGCCGATGGTTGCGGCCGTGGTGGCAAAGCCGAACTCATCCAGCTGGATGCGCTCGACCACGTGGAACGCGCGCCGGCCTTCCTCGTTGGTGACGACTACCTGGGCGCTGTCCGCATCGCGCCATGGGTTGCGGGTTAGCAGAAGCTTCTCGCCGACCAGTACGCCCGGCACGGTGCTGACGTCGTAGTCAGCGCCCCGGTAAGACACCCGCAGCAGCGGCGACACCTTGCGCTGCTCCGGCTCGCAGATGGCCAGCTCGCGGCACACCTCCGCTGCCGGCGCAACGCGTAGCTGCTCAGCCGTAATGCGCTGCCATACGGCAAAGCGGGTGCTGCGGTGACGGCTGTGGATCGCCACGCCGTTGTAGTGGCGCATCCACTGGCCGGCCAGCTCGTTGATCTGCTCCAGGGTGGTGGCGCGTACCAGCTTCAGGCCGGACTCAAACTGGCACTCGACAATGTTGTGGGCCTGCTCCACCTGACCCTTCGCACGAGCGTTGCCTACCTCGTTGATGATCAGATCGATCGACAGCGCCTGGCACAGGTTGCGGAACATGGCAGACGTCATCGCTGCGCCGGGGTCGGTCATCAGAGCCCAGGGCACACCGTGGAATGGGTCCGCCACGCCGCGATACTGCATGCAGCTGATAAGCACATGACAGAGGTTCTCGGCGCTCTCAGCGCCCAGCACGTACTGCACATAGATTGCGCCGCTGGCATGGTCAGTGATCACATAGCGCCACAGGCGCTGGCGCTCAATCTTCCTCAGGTTGCCCGGCTTGCCATCGTAGAACTGCGCCTGATCCATCACCGCCGCGCCGTCGTCGGCAAGGTAGAACTGCGTCGAGATTGACGCATCCACCTGCCATACGTGGTTAGGGTGCCGGCTGGCGAGTGATACTGCCGGCGCCGGGGCCAGCACCTGGTCAGGGTGCAGGTTTGCCTGGTACAGCGCCCGGCTGATCGCAGAGGTTGAGAACGCCTTAAACTCGCCGGTCTGTTCATTCACACGGCCGGCCATAATCAGGCCGTTGCTGCGCAGGCGCTCTACCGCCAGCTTCACGCTAGACAGCTGTTTCTGGTTTTTTCGGATGCTCTCGACCAACAGTGCCGAGATAAGCTGCAGCTCTTTGAGCGGGATGCCGGTTTTTCCGGCGTCACTGCGGCGTTTACGTTGGGGGCGCACGGTGACCTCCTGGAGCTTGCGGTACAGGGTCGGTACCGACATGCCAAGGCGAGCAGCGCCCGCCTCAAGGATCGCCCGGCGCTCGCCGCGACCGGCCGCTTCGGCCTGGCGCGCTACAGCCTGAATTTCCTGCATGAGTACCGGGTTCATGATCAGCCCTCGGCCGCTTCGTCGAGGCCGAGAAGCGTGCTCCAGGTGGGCAGCGTGTCGATGCTCAGTTCAGGGAAATCGAACTCAGACCGAATCGCAGCCAGCGTTACCTCAAGGTTGCGCACCAGGGACGCGCCGAACGCGCGGTGGTCTTCGCCGCTCTCCAGTCCAAGCTCAGCCAGATCCGCGAACGCCTTGCGCAGGGTGCCCTGCAGCCGTGTCTCCAGCTCGTAAGTAGTTGTCACCACCTCCTTGCGTAGCTTTGCCGCTTCCTCGTCGGGCTTAACCACCACGACCTTGGGCTTTTTCGCCAGTTGGTGTTCCAGCTCATTGATCTTATGGGAGCGGTCAGCCAGTACTCGGTCCTTAGCCTCACCGTTCTCGCGGGCCTCGCGCAGCGCCTTGCGTAAATCCTTGACGCTCATTGTCGCCACGTCGTCCAGCGTCAGCTCGCCGGTCTGGCCAGTCAGCTCCAGCTCTTCGATCTGCTCGTCGTCCAGAACCAGCATCTCGAACAGCTTGCTTTGGCTGCCGATCACTTCGGTGATTTGGCGCGACGTCGCACCAATTGCGAACTTGGATGCCGCCTGCATAAAGCGCTTGGCGACGCTATGGTCCATGCTCAGGCTATCCAGGCGGCTGATGAACTCGCCATGGGGGCAGGCTTCTTTCAGTACGCGTAGGCCCCGTCCGATTTCCAGACATGCCTCCACGCTGCGGCGCATATTGCTGGCGATATCGCGCTCGATTAGCTCCGCGCTGGTGCAGTCAGCCGGCAGCGAGTAGCCCAGCTGCTCAGCTACAGAGCGCACACGGCTCTCCTGCTCCACGTTCAGCACAGCCATCTGGTTCTGTACGCTCACCAGGTCACCGCTCAGCTCCACGTCGGGCACCAGCGCTGCCGCCTTGCCTGGCTTGCGCCCGGCCTTGGCCGGCGCGTCTTGTTCGATAAATTCAGCTGCGTTGCTCATAAGTGCTCCTGTTAGCGGCCGGCGCCGGCCAGCATGCGTTGGTTGATTTCGCGGATTCGGGCCTCGGCCGTGCTCAGCTCCATGGCTGTTGCCTGGGCGATCTGCAGCAGCTGCATGCCGGGCGCAAAGCGCCCGGTCTCCAGCCGGGTGGCCAGCCCCTCGGCGATCAGGGTGTTCATGCAGCGGTTGATGTTGGCCGGGGACTCGCCCAGCGCCTTGGCCAGCTCGCCATTGCTCAGGCCGTTCAGCGTGTGGCCCTTGAGAGCCTTCATCACGCGCAGCACGCGGGCACCGCTGTCGCTGGTGCGGGTGTTGTCTTTACTCATCGTCGGGGTCTCCAAGCTCAAGCTGGGGGTGGTCATGCTGCTGGATGTTGCCGTGGTGCCACGCCAGCGTTTCGATACCGGCGCGCACCTCGTCTAGGGTCTGCCCGGCACTCTGCTTGCCATCGCTGAAGGCCAGCAGCGCGCCAACCGCGCTGTTGAGTACGGTCTGCAGCTGCTGCACGTCCTGCGCCTGGCATTTGCGGCCGGTGGGAATGTCGACCAGCAGCTTGCCGTGGGCCGCTGCCAGGTAGCGGGTGATCAAGGGCACGCCGCAGGCGCGCTCCAAAGGCAATATCAGCGTGAGAGGCAGGCGGCCATTGCCCATCCACTTGTACAGGCTGCTGGCGTTGTGCTGCCCCAGGTGGTCGCAGGCCAGGCGCTCAATGCCCCGGTTGTACTTGTCCAGGGCGCGCTGTGCGCAGCCTTCCATCGCTTCGGCGGGTGAGCGCGGTACCCAGCTTTTCCAATTTCGGCGTGTCATTGGATACCCCCGAGGCGTCTGCCGCGCGGCTGTTCCAAACAAATAGGTTTTTTCCATCTGGGCAAAACCGTTTCAAGAGCGATAGCCTTTTGATGTACATTCACTTGCATGAGGGCTTACCCAATGGCTGATCAAGACGACCGCCTGCTGACCGTTGAGGGTCAAATTCACGCGCTAACGCGTGCTTGGCTTTGCCTTGCTGCGCAGATGGAAATGCGTGGTGAACTGGAGCCGGAGAAGCTGGAGGCGTCGCTGCTTGGCGCGCGCTGGCCGCAGGCAGAGTTTGACCATTCAGCCCAGCAGACGATGGCGCATCTGGTTTGCCAGTTGGGCGCTGCCCGTGCGAGCCGTCAGCGGCGTGGCCAATTACCGGCGCATCAAGTGTGAAGCCATACGCATCGCGTGGTGCCAGCAGTTCGCCGGCCGCGAGGATCGGCAGCTGGTTTGCCAGTTGGCGTTCGCCGGTAGTAATGCGCTGGATGGCGCCGTTGTGCTGGTAGCGGGTGGCAGCGTCACGTAGGGCGTTGAGTGTCTCTGCCTGATTGCCAGGTGAGCTTGCAATGACGACGTCGAGCAAGCGGCTGAACGCATCAAGGGGCTGGATTGGGCCGGTCAGGTTGGCTGGCTGAGGGAATGGCATAGAGAGTGACCTCAGGCTGCTGCTGTTGCTGATTGCTCGGCCTTGAGGCCGAGAGCGACAGCGATCTTGTGGCCGTTGCCGTAATAGGCTTTGTCGATGCCATTGAGGACGCGGTAGACGGCGTTGGTTCTGAACCCGTTCTCCTCGGCCCATTCTTTGATCGTGACGCCGTGCTGTTTGAAGTGCTGTTTGACCTGGTCAGGGGTCAGTACCCGGTTTGTAGCCATGGCGGTGGCTCCTTCGGTTGCTGAATGATGTTTGGCTTTTGTTGTGGAGATAATGGTGCCAAATATGGCACCTGTCAAGGTGATAAGGTGACAAATTCGGCATTTGGAGAGCGTCTTAAGGCTGAGCGCGAGCGACTCAGGTACACCCAGCCGGAATTCGCGGAAATGGCTGGCGCTTCTAAGCGAACCCAGATCGGCTGGGAGCAAGGGCGCTCTGTGCCTGACGCAAACGCGCTTGCTGCCTGGCTTGAGGAAGGCGTCGACATCGGTTTTTTGCTTAGTGGTGAGCGATCAAATGGCGCGACGTCGCACCATTTGCCAGCTGATGAGCAGCTGCTGCTTGAGGCGTACAGAGGGATGGGGGCAGCGGCCAGAAAAGCGCTGCTAGCCGACCTGCTGACGGGTGGTAAAACGACGAAAAGGCCGGCCAGGGCTTCAGGCGGCGTTGTGGTTCAAGGCAACAACAACCGCACGGCGGGCAGGGATTTGCACGGTAAGGAGTAGTACGTGAACAACGCAGTAGATGTGCAGGGGGAGCGAAACAGGGTCGCGGGGCGGGATTTGATTGAGGTGAACCTCGCGCCCGAGTCGAAGGACGACCTGCTGGTCAAAGCCCAGAGAGACGCCCTGCGCGGGTTGGTTTCATCGATCGCGGACGAGTGCAACCAATCGGCCAGGCACCTATGGGTTACGGTGGTGCATGTGGCTGTGGGCGTTACGACCGTAGGGGAGATTCGCAGCAGCCAATACCAGGACGCCGTTGATGCGCTGGAGCGGTTCCGTGAGAACTTCTACGAGCAACAGCGTCGTGAGAATCTGAGGGCGCGCTTGAATGAGCTGTCGCGCGGAAAGCAGGCCTCTGATGAGCTGAGCCGATTCTGCCTATCCGTCCTCGGTGATGCCCACCTGTACGGCATGCCGAGCGAAAAGCTGCGCGAGGCTGTTGCGCACATGGAGCAATACCAGCAACAGCGGCGTGAGTTATTGAGCGAGGCCAAGGCTGCCGGCCAGCACGCCGAGCCTATGTCATTTGGAGCGCTGCTGCGGCAGTACCCGATTCAGTGCTTGGTCATTGGGGCTGTGGGTTTTCTGTTCGGGTTGATGTTCTAGGCTGACTCAGAGCGGTCATTGGACCCATCAAGAGGGAATTTTCTATGCGCATTCTGTTAGCACTGGTGGCGCTGGTAGTTATTGGCTCAATCTTCGGAGGTAGAGCCAGCAGTGACCGGCCCGACTCGCCGACCACCCAGGCCGGCTACTTTAAGAGCGCCTCCAATGACCGGGTGTTTACCTTCAGCTATCAGCCGTCTGCGACACCCACACAGCTGCGGTCCAGGGCAGATGCCGCCGCGTATACCCAGGGCCAAATGACAGCTGTGTACTTCTACCCGGCCGGCGCCACCATTCCGCGCGATGGAGTGACAACGGCAAAGAGCCTGCCTCAGGCTAACCGCGTGCTGTACGAGCTGGATGGTATGTCCAAGTGGGATTACGCCTACATGCGGGACCGTAGCGGCGGTGTGCGGTTTATTGATTGCAAGGCAGCGCCGGGCAGCGATCTTTGCAGGCAATGATGCAATGGGCTTTAGGGAGGAGTGATGGAGAACGACAGGCAGCTACAAAAAAAAGCGCTGACTTATTTGAAAGGAATCTACCCAAGTAGGTGCGATGTTAAGACGCTTGCGGTTGAGATGGACGCGGTTCCAATTCACCTGCTTCGCAATCTGACCTACCTCAGAGAGCATGATCTAGTAACTGGATCATTTTCTGTTAATAGAGATGCTCTGGCACCTAGTATGGTAGGAATAACCGCCAAGGGTATCGACTTCATCGAGGAAGATGGAGGCCTCTCTGCTATTTTGGGTGTTGTTACTGTCCGCCTCCATGCAGATACAGTCCGTGACCTCCTCCTGGCCCAAATTGAAGAAGCTGATGCTGAAAGCAGCGTCAAAGAGCAGCTCAAAGCCACAGTTAATAACCTCCCCGCCAAAGGGCTAGAAGCGCTGGTGACCCGACTTGCCAGCGAAGGAATAACGCGGTTACCAAATGCTGTGCAGTGGCTGCAGACCTTTATCTCCGGTGCGGTCTAGCCTTTGTTGTTTTGCCCCTGTTCAAAAGACTCTAACCGCTCGACCTGACACCCTCGACCTGTCCCTGGCAATAACGCCACTGTGCAGGTTGAGGAGTGTTACCCATGTATGGTTCCCCCGCGTGTAACGCCGGATCGCGCTTTCCCCGGCTGACCCTCTGGATTCTGGTTTCTGTGTTCCTGCTGGTTGCACTGGCGCTTGCCGCGCCGGAGCAGATGCCGGTGATCGCCTACAAAGTCGCCTTGGTGACTCTGGGTGTGGTGCTGGCCTACTGGCTGGACCGCGCGCTGTTCCCCTATGCCCGCCCGCACTCGTGCTTGCAGAATCGCAACGCACCCGGCGGTGGCTGGACTGACGACGCCGAGGCATACCGCTACACAGCTGCCTTTGCCGCCGCCTGCCTGCGCCGAGCCCTGATTGTGCTGGCCTGCGTGCTCGGCCTGACGCTGGGGCTGTAGCCATGCAGGCCCGCGACCGTATCGACCGCCGCAGCAACTGCCGCTTGTTCAGCCTGCTTGCAGTGCTGGTGTGGGTGATCATCTTTGCCCTGGCTAACTGTCAGCCCGCTGCTGCCGACGTGCCCCGCGCTGCTGAGCAGTACCGCCGCGACCTGGTGCGTGTTGCTCAGCATGGCTTTGGCCTTGGCGCGCCGGTGGCCACGCTGGCGGCGCAGATCCACCAGGAGAGTGGCTGGCGACCTCATGTAACCAGCCATGCTGGCGCCCAGGGGCTGGCGCAGTTTATGCCCGCAACCGCCACCTGGATGGCTGAGCTGTATCCGCGCGAGGTTGGCCCGGCCCAGCCGTTTAACCCCGGTTGGAGCCTCCGCGCCATGGTGGCTTACAACCAGTGGCACCTTGAACGCATCCAGGCCGCAAGCCCCTGTGAGCAGTGGGCATTTGCTCTGGCTGCCTACAACGGCGGCCTCGGGTGGATCAACCGCGACCGCCGGTTGGCGTCGGCTTCCGGGGCCGACCCGCTGACCTGGTTCAATTCTGTCGAGCGGTACAACGCAGGCCGCTCGGCTGCCAACTTCCGCGAGAACCGCCACTACCCCCGCAACATCCTTGAGCGCTGGGAGCCGCTCTATGTGGCGGCGGGCTGGGGGCCGGGTGTTTGCGCTGAGAGGTATCGGCTGTGAGCCGTTACCTGGTAGCCGGCGCGCTGCTGATTGCCGCTGCTCTGGGGCTGCGTTGGCTGCTGGATTACGTGGAGGATGCGGGCCACCAGCAAGGCCAGCTAGAAGCGCAGTTGGCGTGCTCAGGCGCACAGACCCAGCAGCTGCAGGACTTGATCAGTTCAACTGAGGGGCTGACCGAGCAAGCACACGTTGCCAGCACTGCGCTCAATCACTCAATCAGCGCCCGCCAGCAGGCAGACGCCAACACCACAAAGGAGCTGACCGATGCGCTCGCCCTTACTGCTGCTGAGCGTGCTCAGTGCCGCTTTGATGATGACAGCATGCGCCACACAGCCGCGGCCCGTGATCGTGCAGCACAAGCCGCTGCCGGCGGCCTTGGCGGTGCCGTGCCCGCCGCCGGTGGCGATGAATGACAACAGCGCAGATGCGGCATTGCTGGCGCTGAAACAGCTTTATGACCAGTACGGCCTGTGCGCGGGCCGGCTGGTTGAACTGGTGAACTACCTGGAAACGAGAGGCAGCGATGACCCTTGAAATCACCCTATGGCAGGCCGTGCTGCTGCTGATCACGTTCTTCAGCGCCTGTGCCGCAGCGGGCAAGCTGTTGCTGGGCCAGACGCAACGGCACATTGACGAGCGCTTTTCGATGATGGCAGGCGCCATGTCCAACCTGGAGCAGGCCAACAAGGAAGAAGCCCAGCAGTGGAAAAAGCTGGAGCGAGACGTAATGGCCCTGCGGGCCGAGCTGCCCTTGGAGTATGTGCGCCGTGAGGATTACATCCGAGGCCAGAGCGTGATCGAGGCCAAGCTCGACGGGCTGGCCGTGAAGCTGGAGAACGCGCAGCTGCGCGGCTTGATTGGAGGAACAAACCATGCAGATTGATCTGGCAAAGAGCCGCCGCGAGAGCCTGCGCTGGCTGATTCTGCTGACCCTGAACAACGCCCGCCCAGTGGGTGCCTACGAAGGCCCGGTGCTGGCTGTGGCACAGAGTGAATACCCAGACGCCACGCCGCTGGAGATCCGGCGCGAGCTGGACTACCTGGCTGATCGCTGCCTGGTGACACTGGACAAGCAGCCGAGCGGCAAGTGGTTTGCCGATCTAACCCGCTACGGTACCGACATTGCCGAGTACACCATTGATTGCGCGCCGGGCATCGCTCGGCCCGTGAAGTACTGGTGACCGCAATGGGCCGCAAGTCCGCAGTCGACCGGCTGCCAGACGACATCAAGGCATACATCCACGGCCAGCTGGCCGATGGACGCATGACGCTGGATGAGCTGATCAGCGATTTGCAGACACGCTGGCCAGACGAAGCTGAGGCAGGCGAGCTGCCCAGCCGCTCGGCTGTCGGCCGTTATGGCCAGAAGCTGGAACGCAGGCTGTCTGCCATCCGCGCAAGTACCGAGGCGGCCAAGATCATTCACGCCCAGGCGGGCGACCGCGAGGACGCGCGCAGTGGCGCGCTCACCGCGATGATTCAGTCTGAGCTGTTTGAATCGATCATGGCCCTGCAGGAGGTGGACGACGAGGATATGACGCCCGGTGACCGGGTGGACCTGCTGTCAAAGGCCGCTAAGAACATCGCCACGTTGACCCGCAGCTCTGTGGCGCTCAAGCGTTACCAGGACGAGGCCGAGGAGCGTGCCCGCGCGCGCCTGATCGCCGAGCAGCGCGAGAAACTGGACGAGCTGGGCCGTACTGGTGAGGTTGACCAGGAAGTACTCGACAAGGTCATCAAAGCGGCGTACGGGCTATGAGCATCATCCGGCCCGCACTTCCGCTTTACGACTACCAGCGCCGCTGGGTCAACGACGACAGCCGTTTCAAGATAGCCATGTTTGCCCGCCAGTGCGGCAAGACGTTTACCAGCACGCTGGAGCTTGCGCTGGACTGCGCACGCGCCGAAGCGCTTGGCCAGCGCCGCCGCTGGGTGATTCTCAGCCGTGGCGAGCGTCAGGCGCGCGAGGCAATGAACGAAGGTGTGAAGCTGCACCTGCAGGCACTCAGCGCGGGCTTCCAGGCATACGACTACGACTGGGAGCCGGGTATCAAGGCGCTTGAAGTAGAGCTGCCCGGCGGCAGCAAGATCACCGCACTGCCAGCCAACCCGGACACCGCGCGGGGCTTCTCAGCCAATGTGCTGCTCGATGAGTTCGCCTTTCACCAGGACAGCAGAGCGATCTGGAAAGCCCTGTTTCCAGTGATTTCCAAACCCGGCCTCAAGCTGCGCGTTATCAGCACCCCCAATGGTAAGGGCAACAAGTTCTACGACCTGATGACCGGCAAGGATGACGGCTGGAGCCGCCACACCACCGACATCTACCAGGCCGTGGCCGACGGCCTGCCGCGCGACATCGAGGAGTTGCGAACCGGCGCCGGTGACGCCGACCTGTGGGCGCAGGAGTTTGAGCTGCAGTGGCTGGACGAGTCCAGCGCCTGGCTCGACTTTGATCTGATCACCAGCTGCGAACATGAGTTTGCCGGCCTGCCTGAGCATTACCAGGGCGGCCCCTGCTATGTGGGCGTGGATATCGCCGCTCGCAACGACCTGTTTGTGATCTGGGTGCTTGAGCGCGTGGGCGATGTGCTCTGGACCCGCGAGATCATTGAGCGTCGCCGCGCCAGCTTTGCCGAGCAGGACATGCTGCTCGATGACGTGTTCCGACGCTACAACGTGATCCGCTGCTGCAAAGACCAGACCGGCATGGGCGAAAAGCCGGTAGAGGACGCCAAGCGCCGCTATGGCGAATTGCGCGTGGAGGGGGTGCTGTTCACCGCAGCCAACAAGCTGACGCTGGCCACCCAGGGCAAGGAACACTTCCAGGACCGCAAGCTACGCATCCCCCAAGGCAGCAACGCTCTGCGCGCCGACCTGCACAAGCTGCAGCGCGTCACCAGCGCCACCGGGGCGCCGCGCTTTGTGGCGGACTCCGACAGCGCTGGCCACGCCGACCGCACCTGGGCGGGCTTTCTGGCTATCAACGCGGCAGGCGTTGAACCCATGGTCATCGACTACCGCTCATCCGGCGCCCGCGCCGAGACCCGCCAACTGGAGCGCTACGCTCCCGGCTCAGGTGGCCAGATCACCAGCCGTGGCTGGGGCACCGTGGGCGGCAACAATCTGTTTGAGGACTACTGATGGACAAGCCAACACTCGGCCAGCAGATCGCTACTAGCGGCGACGGCATGGACATCACCCGGCCTTGGGTGGGCGCGTTGTCGCAGCCCGCCGACCCGCTGCTGCGCAAGGTCGGCGCAGACGTCAAGATCTACGAGGAGCTGCTGAGCGACTGGCAGGTCAAGTCCGTGTGGCAGCAACGCCAGCGTGCAGTGGTCAGCCGCGAGTGGCAGGTCGACGCGGGCGGCGATCGCCCGATCGACCAGGCCGCAGCCGACCACCTGCGTGAGCAGCTGAACCGCATCGGCTGGGATCGGGTGACCGAGCGCATGCTGTATGGCGTGTTCTACGGCTACGCCGTGGCCGAGATCATCTATGGCCGTGACGACAACTACATCACCTGGGAAGCGATCAAGGTGCGCAACCGCCGCCGCTTCCGCTACAGCCCCGAGGGCGAGCTGCGCCTGCTGACGCCCAACAACATGATGAACGGCGTACCGTGCCCGGCCCCGTACTTCTGGCACTACGCAACCGGCGCAGACAACGACGACGAGCCCTACGGCATGGGCCTGGCCCACTGGCTGTATTGGCCGGTGCTGTTCAAGCGCAACGGCATCAAGTTCTGGATGATCTTCTTGGATAAGTACGGCATGCCGACTGCCAAGGGCGAGTTCGACCCGCAGACCGCCACCAAAGAGGACAAGCGCAAGCTGCTGGAGGCTGGAGAGGCCATCCGCACTGACTCAACCGTGCTGATCCCCAAGGGCATGGCGCTTGAGCTGCTGGAGACTGCCCGTAACGGCACCGCCGACTACAAGGCATTGTGTGAGGCCATGGACGCGGCAATCGCCAAGGTCACCGTGGGCCAGACCGCCAGCAGCCAGGGCACGCCCGGCCGCTTGGGCAACGATGACCTGCAGGGCGATGTGCGCCTGGATCTGATCAAGGCTGATGCAGACCTGGTGTGCGAGTCATTCAACGATGGGCCGGTGCGCTGGCTGACGGAATGGAACTTCCCTGGTGCGGTACCGCCGCGCGTGTACCGCGTAGTGGAAGAGCCAGAGGACTTGAACGGCCGCGCCGATCGGGACGAGAAAGTCAGCCGCATGGCCGGCTTCAAGCCGACGCGCCAATACGTCGAAACCACCTACGGCGTGGAACTGGAAGAGCAGCCCGCGCCCGAGCCGCCTGCCGCCCCGGCCCAGTTTGCCGAGGCTGGCGAGCCGAGCGACCCGGCGTCTGCGATGCTGGAGCGCACCGAACAACAGGTGCAACCGGCTGTTGATAGTTGGGCGCAACAGCTGGCCGAGCTGGCAGAGGCCGGCGCATCACCTGACCGCATGCGTGACGAGCTGCTGCGCCTGGCACCCAACCTGTCGCTGGACGAGTACAGCACCCGCATGACCGAGGCGCTGGCGCTGGCCGGCCTGGCCGGGCGCAACGACATTGAGGACGAGGTGCGCTGATGGCGACCCCGGCCACCTACGGCAGCCTGCCGTTCGACGAGCAGATCCAGTTTCTGCAGCGCAAGCTGCCCAGCGTGGACTATGCCCAGGTGCGCCAGGCAGCACACGACCAGGCGTTTGTGATTGCCGGTGGCCACCGCCTGGACATGGTCAGCGACATACATGCAGTGCTGAACCGCAACCTGCGCGAGGGCGACACCCTGGAGCGCTTCCGCGCGGACTTCTACGCCGTGCTGGATAACTACGGCTGGGACCCCGAGGGCGGCCGTGGCTGGCGCTCACGGGTGATATACGAAACCAACCTGCGCACCAGCTATGCCGCCGGCCGCTACCAGCAGCTGCAGGCAGTGAAGGAAGACAGGCCGTTCTGGATGTACGTTCATTCGGATGCAGTGATCACCCCTCGGCCGGAGCATGAGGCGTGGGACGGCCTGGTGCTCTCTGCAGACGACCCATGGTGGCAAACCCATTACCCGCCCAATGGCTGGGGCTGCCAATGCGGTGTGCGCGCGTTGAACCAACGGGATCTCGACCGCCTCGGCAAGAGCGGCCCGGACCAGGCGCCGCCGCTGAACGAACGGCAGATCGTCCACAAGGGCGAGCGCGTGAGCGTGCCCGAAGGCATCGACGCCGGCTGGAACTACGCGCCCGGCCGCAGCGCCTTTGAGCAGCAGGTGCAACACGTACTGGAGAAGGTGCCGGCACTGCCGGCGGACCTGGGCGCCGCAACCAGCCGCGAGCTAGTGCTGTACCCGGCAGTGCAGCAGGCGCTGGCCAGTGACTGGCGGCGCATGCTCACCCAAGTGATGGATGACGGCAAGCCGCGTGGCCGCCAGCTGGTGGTGGGCACGCTTAGCCCCAATGTGGTCAGCGGCATGCAAACGGCGGGCGTCGTTGCGGCTACGGCAGCAATCACCATGAACGATGCCAGCGTGCTGCATACGCTGCGCGGCAGCAAGGCAGCGGCCGCCACCGCTGCTGGCGCACCCAAGGCGCTGAATGTGGACGAACTAGCGCAGTTGCCAGCCGTGCTGGCCTCGCCGCAGGCGGTGCTATTGGACGTCGCGGCCAACACCCTGTTGTACGTGTTCCCAGCTGAGCGCCGGGAGGCCGGCAAGCTGGTTGTGGTGGTGAACTATCGGCTGAAAGGCAATGAGCGGACCAACGCCGTGCGCAGCGGCTCGCTGATCGACTGGCAGAATGTGCGCAAGGACGTGGATAACGGGAAGTTGGTATTGCTGGAGGGGCAACTGTGAACGCTCAGGGTGGACGCCACTTCCACCGTACAGGACTCCGCAGAGGCCCGAGCCGGAGCTGGCGGTTTCCCGGCCGTCTGAACGCTCACAGTCTGGAGGCAGTATAAACCATGGCCGGTGCAAAGGTAGAGCTTGAACTGGACAACCAACAGGCCATCGCGGCGCTGCGCGATGCCCTGCAGCTCCTGCAGGAGCCACAGCGCCTGCAGCGGGATATCGGCGAGTACCTGATCAACAGCACCCGCGACCGATTCCGCGATGAGAAAGGCCCAGATGGACAGGCCTGGCAGGCGCTGTCACCGCGTTACCTGGCGAACAAGGAACCCAACCCCGGCAAGATCCTGCAGCGTTCAGGGCACCTGGCGCGCCAGATTTCGTACCAGATCCAGGACGGCGATCTGTTTGTGGGCACCGATCGCATCTACGGTGCCATTCACCAGTTCGGCGCTAAGCAAGGACAGTTCGGCAAGACCAAGCGTGGTGGGCCAATCCCTTGGGGAACGATTGCAGCACGCCCGTTCCTCGGTATATCCGACGCAGACGCCGACGAGATCATCGCGCTGTGCCGCGACCACCTGAAACGCCGTTTGAGCTGATGGTCGCAAACGGGCCTCTGTGCGCGTTTTGAGGCCCTTAGGCGCTACCGTTTACCGAGTGACACCCCGTCCGGCGCAGGAATAGCGTTTATAAACGCGTTTACGGGCACTCGTTCAGGGGCGCGCTGACGTATCCGCCGGCAATCGGCTGATTTCAAGTTTTGCCCTGGTACAAATTACATTCCCGCCACCGGGGCTCACTCTGGCCCCATGAACACATCACATCGCGCCACCTTGCCCATTCTCCCCGCCGGCCAGCACGTCGCTCTGGACGGTCGCGCGGTGGAGTTCACCGAGGCCGTCCTGCAGGAGATCGTCGATAGCTACGATCGGAAGCTACATGAGGCGCCTCTTGTCATTGGCCACCCGAAACTGAACGGCCCCGCTTATGGTTGGGCCAAGAGCGTTGAGGTGCGCGACGGCATGCTGTTTGCCGAGCCCCATGAGGTGGTGCCGGAGTTTGCCGAGTTGGCAAACCGCAAGATGTACAAGAAGCGGTCGGCCTCGATCTACCTGCCGGACTCACCGGGCAACCCCACACCAGGCAAACACTACCTGCGCCATATCGGCTTTCTGGGCGCCATGCCGCCGGCCATCAAGGGCATTCCCGATGCCGCGCTGGAGTTCGCCGAGGACGATGATGCGCTGGCGGTTGAGTTTGCCGAGGCCCCGTATGCGTTCACGGCAATCGCCGACATCCTGCGCCGCCTCCGCGATGTGTTCGTCGAGCGCGATGGCGCCGAGCAGGCCGAGCTGATCATCCCCCAGTGGCAGATCAAGTCCATTGAGGAGAGCGCCCGCAACAGCGCCGAGCGTGACGTTGCGTTCTCCGAGTCAGAACAAACCAACAGTGATACCCCAACCCCTGAAGGTGTTGACGGTACTGCAGCATCAGCCGCTGCAGCACCAGAGCCGGGCAACGACGGCGCGTCGGCGGCTGATGCCGGCGCAGCTGCCACCGAGGAGCCAGCCATGGCCGACGATGATCGCGAAACACAGCTCGCCGAGCGTGAGCGCAAGGTGGCCGAGGGTGAGGCGCGTATTGCCGCAGCCCAGGCTGAAGAGAAGGAAAAGGAAGCGGCCGAGTTTGCCGAGGGGCTGGTTGCCTCCGGCCAGCTGCTGCCGCGTCAGAAAGCGCGAGTCGTCTCGCTGCTGCTGAACCTGCCCACCGACACCCCGCTGGAGTTTGCCGAGGGCGAGCAGACCATCAGCGAGCCGGCAGACAAACTGCTGCGCGGGTTGCTGAGCGATCTGCCCAAGCAGGTGGACTTCGCCGAGAAGTCCGGCGGCGGCGACATCGTCGACGACCAGGACGCCAACGCTATTGCCGCCCGCGCAAAAGCGTATCAATCCGAGCAACGCCAGGCTGGCAACAACATCAGCATCAGCCAGGCAGTCAACCACGTAACCAAGGGAGCCTAACCGGCTATGAACATTCCCGGACTCATTACCCCGTTCACCGCCACCGCCGCCATTGGTGCGTACCTGATTGCCGCTCACGGCGCTGCCGATGGTGCGGCCGTACAGGCCGATGACGGCAGCACCATGATGCTGGGCGTTACCACCGACATTCCGGCCGCCGCTGGCGAGACCGTGGACGTTGTGCGCAGCGGCCCGGCCAGCGTGACCTTCGGTGGCAACGTGACCCGAGGCGCTCCGCTGACCGCTGATGCCAATGGCCGTGCCATTGCCGTGGCGCTGCCGGCAGAAGCGGACACTTTCATTGTTGGGTACGCCGAGGTCTCGGGCGTGGCAGGCGACATTGCGTCCGCCTTGATCGCGCCTGGCTTCATTCCGGCGACTGCCCCTTAACCGGCCCCGGCCACATCAGGAGTACCTGACATGAGTAATGCCCCGTTCCCTATTAACCCGGCGCTCACTGCCATTGCCATTGCGTACCGCAACACCCGGCTGATTGCCGATCAGGTGCTGCCGCGCGTGCCGGTGGGCGCGCAGGAGTTCAAGTACCTCAAGCACGACCTGGCTGAAGGCTTCACGGTGCCGGATACCAAAGTTGGCCGTAAGTCGCGTATCAACCAGGTGGACTTCTCAGCCACCGAAGAAACCGGTGCAACCCAAGACCACGGTCTGGAATCCCCGGTACCGCAGCGCGATATCGACAACGCGCCGCCGAACTACGACCCGCTGGGCAGGGCTACGGAGCAGACCACCAACCTGATCCTGCTGGATCGTGAGGTGCGTGCCTCCAATGCGGTTTTCAATGCCGCCAACTATGCGGCGGGCAACAAAACCACGCTCTCGGGCACCAGCCAGTGGAGCCATGAGGACAGCAACCCGCTGACCGCGATTGCCGATGCGCTGGATAGCGTGGTGATGCGCCCGACCATTGGCGTGCTAGGCCGTGCGGTATCCACCAAGCTGCGTCGTCACCCCAAGGTGGTTAAAGCCTTCAATGGCACCCTGGGTGATGAGGGCATGGTGCCGCTGCAGTGGCTGGCCGAGATCCTGGAGCTGGAAGCCATTTTGGTCGGTGAGGCGCGCCTGAACATCGCCCGTCCTGGTCAAGCCGCCAACCTGTCGCGCGTGTGGGGTAACCATGCCTCATTCATCTACCGCGACGAGCTGGCTGACGCCAACAACGGCACCACCTTTGGTTTCACTGCCGAGTTTGGTGGCCGCATCGCGACGTCCTCGTTCGACAAGAACATCGGGCTGCGCGGCGGGCAGATGGTACGCGTTGGTGAGTCGGTTAAAGAGCTGATCACCGCGCCTGACCTTGGCTACTTCTTCGAGAACGCCATCAGCTAAACGGCTGACCAACCCACCCTTTGACCGGGCGGCAACTGCCGCCCCTGGGAGATCAACATGGCAGCGAAGAAAGCCACCGCAAAACCGACTGAGCCAGTCGAGAAGGAAGCCGCAGGCGCTATCCAGCAGGATGCGCCCGTTGCCGATCCGGCCGACGCTCAAGCGGCACCAGCACCAGAAGCACCTGCTGCAGACGACAAGCCGGTCACCGATCCGGTACCGCCGGCACCGGAGCAGAACCAAGCCAACGACGAGCAAGCCGAGACCGTTGTCTTGGTAGTGAACCGTGAGCGCCTGGAGCATGACGGTTTGCCGTATGGCATGGGTGACTCCATCGAGCTGACCTATGACCAGGCTAAACCGCTGCTGGCCATCGGCGCTGTTCAATTTGGCGGTGACGACTGATGGACAACCAGCACCGCAAGGTCTCCGGCTACCGCGAGTTGAACCAGGACGAAATTGACCTGATGAATCGCATCAAGGCCAAGGGCGCGGAACTGTTGCAGCTGCAGGCTGAGCTTGAGCAGGCACTGATGCAACAGGTCCGCATCAAGGCTGCAAATGCCCTTGAGAACACCAGTGACCATGCCGAGTATGAGCGCTTCTGTTCAGCCGAGCCACTGCGCTGGGCTTCCATTGGCAAAACCGACATCCAAACGGGCTTGATGGCGCTGGTTCGTGCTGTCGCTCAACCGGCAGGAGTCTGACGTGGCCTATATCACCCTCACTCAGTTGGCCGACCGGCCGGGTGCTGTCGAGCTGGCCCAGGTGGCCACGCCCCGGCAGTACCGGCAGGTGGATGCCGAGCTGCTCGATGCGCTGCTGCGCGGGCAGGATCTGGCCGCCTGGCCAGCTGATGAGGTGGCCATTGCCGAGGCAACCAAGGCCGTGATCGAGGATGCCCTGGCCAATGCTGAAGCAACCATCAACGGCTACCTGGCACGGCGTGGGTACAGCCTGCCGCTGGCCACCGAGTTTCCGATTGTGACGGGCTGGGCGCGGTCGATTGCCCGCTACCACCTGCACAAGGACCGTATCAGCGGCGAGCAGAATGACCCGATTGTGCGCGACTACCGCGATGCGCTGAAGTTTTTGCAGCAGGTCGCCAGCGGCCAGTTCAGCCTGGGAGCCGATGACCCGCTGACGCCGACCACCAGCGGCGCGCCGATTGTCTCGGCCCCGCCGCGCACCTTCAGCCACGACACGCTGAAGGGCTTTTGAGTATGAGTCAGCCGTTCGACATTCAAATGGTGATCGACAGGCTGCGGTCAGTCGAGCAGCTGCAAAGCGTACAGGGTGCATCGGAATACGCCGCTGTCACCAGCATCAAGGATTTCAGGACGCCGTGCGCCTACGTCGTGTTGCTGGATGAGCGCGCTGACGATGCCCTAACCAAGCCAGGTGGGCGGCAGCGCGCGATAGTCAGCTTTGGCGTGATGGTTGCGGCGCGCAACTACGGGGACCAGCGAGGCGAGAAAACAACCGCCGAGACACGTCCCCTGCTGGGCGCAATCCGCGCGCGCCTGATGGGCTGGACGCCGGAGGTGCCAGGCGCACGGCCGGTTCAATGGTCGCGGGGTGCCGTGCTGGATTACGACCACAGCACGCTGCTCTGGACCGAGGTGTATACAACGCAACATTTCATAGGGGGTGCCCCGTGACCGACAAGAAGCAACCGCAGCAGCAGCTGGAAGAAGTTGTGCTGCTCAAGCCACATACCCATAAGGGGCGCCAGTGCGCCGTTGGCGACAAGATCGACGTCAACGCCCGCCAGAAAAGCTGGCTCATGTCCCTGGGCAAGGTAGCTACCGATGAACCTGCCGCGCCTGCTGTTAAGCCCGCGCCGGCTAAAGCCAACAAGGAGTAACCCATGAGCCTGTTTAGCTTTCAAGGCAAGATCTGGCTGGCCGAGCGCTCAGCTGTCGGCATGCCTCTGGCGTTCACCTGGTTGGGCAACGCGCCGCAGCTGCAGCTGCAGATCAACACCACCAACACCGATAAGACCGACTCGTTCTCGGGCAACCGCCTGCAGATCGGTCGCCTGGCCGGTGCCAAGACGGTCAATATCAATATCACCTTGGACGAGTGGACGCTGCACAACATCGCGATGGCGTTCTATGCCCAGCAGGTGGCCGTTACCGGCGACGATGTGACCGGCGAGGAGCTGCCAATGCCCCTGGCGCCCGGCGACGTCATTCGGCTGAATGAGCGTTTTATCAGCTCTTTGGTGCTGGACAACGGTGGGACGCCGCTGGTGCTGGATACCGACTACCGCATCGAGTCAGCCCCCGCCGGTTTGGTTGAGATGCTGACCGCGCAGGCGTCGCAGATCGAGGCGGATTACAGCTACGGCAACGCCGTTTCAATGGCCCTGTTCTCCGAGCAGCCCAAGGAGCGCTGGCTGATGTTTGACGGCATCAATACCGAGAACGGCGAACGGACGGTGTTCGAGTTGTACCGCACCATCTTCAACCCGCCGGGCGACCTGAACATGATCACCGATGAGTACGGCAACCTGCCGCTGACCGGGGCTGCCTTGGTGGACGTGGCCAAGCTGGCTGATGATGTGCTCGGCGGCTTTGGCCGCTTTGTTGAGGCGGCCGCCTGATGGCCTCCCGCGCGAAGAAGAAACCAAAGCCTGGTACAGAGGGTGCAGATGACCTGCAAGTGCTGCACCCCGAGTTACCGTTAAGCGTTGGCGGCCGTGACCTGGTCATGCGCGAGTATGGGTTTATTGAGGGGCTACGCGTACGGCCCATCATTGAGCCCATGCTCAAGGACATGGAGGCGCTGATCGGGCTGGCGACGCAGCCCACCAACGACCAGGTGCTCGACCTGATGGGCAACCACATCGACGAGTTTCAGGAGCTGCTGGCCGTGGCCAGCGACACGGACGTCGCCTTTGTGGCAGGGCTCAATCAAACAGATGGCACCCGGCTAGCTGATGCCTGGTGGAAGGTGAACGGCCCTTTCTACTGGCGCACCGCGATCAGCCGCGTAGCGGTGGCCAAGGTGCAGGCGCGGGCCGGCAAAGCCGGTGGGGCGACATCTACGCCACGCTCATCCGGCACGGCCACAGAGAGTGCGACCTCGGACGCTACACACGCCGGCAGTTGATGCTGTATTACGAGCGCGCCCTGGCCGTTGACCGGCTAGACCGCGCAGGCCGAATGCAGGACATGAGCCTGGCTGTCGGCGGCGGCAAGAAAGCCGCTGACCACCTACAGAAGTTGTTGTGGTAGGCATGGCCCAGGGAGGCGGCAGGACGCCGCTGCGTCGGACCCAAAGGAAGCCTTCAGCGCCCTGAGTGCCCCCCAGCACCAGGGCGTTTTCTTTTTGCCCTTGTTCAAATTACTCACAGCGAGCAACCGGGCACCCTGAACCTGAATCCCTCAGGTAATCAGGCACTCCATGAGCAGAAAACTCGAACTGGCGATGCGCATCCGGTCTGACATGAGTCAGGCCCGCAATGATGTGCGTGCGCTCGGCGGCGACGTTGAAACCTTGGGAGATAAGTCGGAGAAAGCCAGCCGAGACATGGAGCGCATTAGCTCGGTTATCGGCAAGATTGGCGCAGCGCTCGCTGGAGGCGCGCTTTACAGCGCGGTGATTAGCGCTACCAGAGAGCAAGAGCGTGTGACGGCGCAACTCGAACAGCGCTTGCGGTCAACGCAGGGGGCTGTTGGGCTGACCCGCGACGAACTGTTGTCCATGGCCAGCGCGATGCAACAGGTGACCACCTACGGCGACGAAGCGGTCATTCCGGCGCAGGCGCTGCTGCTGACCTTTACTAAGATTGGCGGTGACGTTTTCCCCCGCGCGCTTGAGGCGGTGCTCGACATGAGTGTCGCCATGGAGCAAGACCTCAAGTCGGCCGCCATTCAAGTGGGCAAGGCCCTTAATGACCCTGTTCAGGGCATCACCGCGCTGTCACGCGCAGGCATTCAGTTCACCGAAGACCAGAAGGAGCTGATCAAAGAGCTGGTTGAGACCGGTCGGCAAGCCGACGCACAGCGGTTAATCCTGAGCGAGCTGGAGACCCAGATGGGCGGTTCGGCCCGTGCCGCGCGCGACACGTTCGGCGGCTCGATTCAGGCGCTGCAGAACGCATTCGGGGACCTGCTGGAGGGCGACCCCAGCAGCCCCGGCCTGGTTGCAGCACGGACTGAAATTGAAAGTCTGACGGAGGTGCTAAGCGACCCTCAGACCAAAGAAGCCTTTAATACCCTGATCGCCCTGGTCGCACGCCTGACCAGCGCAGCCGCAGGGGCGACGACTGAGTTCGCGGGGCTGGGCAACTGGCTTGCTATCAATGCAGCCAACGTCACCGGTAACCTGGACCCGCTCGATAGGCTGAACCAAGAAATCAAGGACGTTGATGCCTCGTTGAAAGGTGGGCTGAGCACAAAGGTCGGCTATCTATTCACGTCAGAAGAGGAGCTGCGCGCCATTCGCGAGCAGCTGGTCGCAGAGCGGGATCTGATTTTGGCTGCGCGTGGGCAGCTAGACTCCTCTGGCGCCGCGAGCGACACACCGTCGAGCGCTCCAGCCGAACAGTCTCAAGACCCGGTGCTGAACGCCGACGCCCAGAAGCTGCTGGATACCCTCAAAAAGCAGGCCGAGACCATCGGCCTGATCACCGAAGAAGCCAAAACCCGCTACGCCATCGATTCCGGTGAGCTTGGTGACCTGATCCCCGAACACCAGGAGCTGCTGCTAACTCAAGCCCGCCAGCTCGACCAGGCCAAGGCCAACGCCACAGCGTCCGATGCGCAGCGCAAGGCTACCGAGAAGCTGGCCAGCGCACAGCTCAGCTTTGTCACCAATCTTGAGCGCCAGGCATCGCTGATCGGCCTGAACACCACCAAGACCCGCGAAGCTGAGATCGCCGAGAAGGGCCTGACCGGTGCGCTGCTGGAGCGCGCGCAGGCCGCAGCGGCGCTGCTGGCGGCCGAGGAAAAGCGCCAGATCGTGGCAGCAGATGCGGTAACAGTGGCCGGCCTGCAGGTGCAACTGCTCCGCGCCCAAGGCAAAGAGTCTGACGCGCTGGCGTTAGAGATGGAGCAGCGCTTCGGGGCGTTGATCAAGAGCCTCAATGAGCACAGCGAGGGCGTTGGCGTCGATATCGTCAATGAGCTGATCAATGTCGAGGCGGCGCGGACTCAACTGGATGAGTTCGAGCGCGAGATCGATGAGGTACTTGCCCGCCAACAGCGCGGCGAGCAATCCATCAATGTGCAGCAGGACGCGGGGCTGTTGTCTGAGGTCGCGGCCCGCGAGCAGCTACTGGAATTGCACCGCGCTACCGCTGACGAGCTGGAGCGCATCCGGCCGATGCTGGACGACATGGCGAGCATGCCCGGTGCAATTGGTGAGGCGGCCACTGCCGTGCTCGCCGAGATTGATAACCAGATGATCCGCCTGCAGTCCACCACCAGCCTGCTGGTTGAGACGCTGCGCGGCGGACTTGAGGACGGCCTGGCCAACGCACTGACTGGGCTGGCCACCGGCACTATGAATCTGCGCAGCGCGATTCAGTCCCTGGCTCAGACAGTCATCCAGGCCATGGCGCAGATGGCTGCCAACCAGCTGGCCAACGCAGCGATGGGCGCGTTGTTTTCGTCATTCGGCGGCGGGCTGGGTGGCGCGGGAGCGGCAGGCTCTCTGGTTAAGGTCGGCAAGATGCGCGCGGCCGGTGGCCAGGTGCTCGGCCCCGGTACCGGGACCAGCGACAGCATCGCTACTTGGCTCTCAAATGAAGAGTTTGTTACCCGCGCTGCCGTGGTGAACCAGCCCGGCATGCTGCCGCTGCTGGAGGACATCAACGCCCGAGGCTGGGCAGCACTGCATGACCACTTTGCGGTGGGCCAGGCTACCGGTGGTTTGGCCGGGGTGCCGGCACCTGCCATGCCATCACCCGTCATGAACGCGGGCCAGCTTGCCGAGACAGGCCGAGCCGAGGGCACGCAGCTGCAGAACAACGTCGACGTATTCGTCGGGGTGCCGGAGCAGTTCATCGTCAATGGCGCATGGAGCCGTCAGGGCCGCGAGAAGTTCTACGGCGTCCTGCAGGAAGACAAGGCCACCATTCGCCAGCTACTGGAGCTTTAAATGCCACACGATATCGGATACGTCGATAACACCAGCCAGCTCGCGCACTACGCGATGCTGGAGCAGATCCGCGACTTTGCTGCAGACAACGGCTGGGCGGTGCTGCGCTATGACACCGCGCCGGATAACCGAGAGCTGATCCTCAAGGGCGCTGGCTACAGCGGAGAGGAGGAGATATTCGTCGGGTTTCGTACCTACCAGAACGCAGCCGCCGACTACTACAACCTGTGCGCGGCCGGCTTCACGGGCTATGTGCCGGGTAACCCGTTTGATAGCCAGCCGGGGGCGATGCTCTCTGGCATTCCCTGCCACAACCAGCGCGTTGACTACTGGCTAACCCTAAACCCGCAACGCATTGCGCTGGGTATGAAAGTGGGGACGCCGGTTTATGAGCTGGGCTATGCCGGCAAGTACTTACCCTATGCCAGGCCGAGCCAGTACCCCTATCCACTGGCGGTAGGCGGCATGCTGAACGGCACCCCGGCGACCCGGTTTTCTGATTCCGGTCATTCGATGCCGTTCAGAGGTGGGGCCAACATGCGGGCGCTGTTCAACGATGGCGTGTGGCACCAGCCCGACTGCTGGCCGTACGCAAACCCGTGGCTTGCCGGCGCAACAACTCAAGAGCGCGATTCCAATGACAACTATGCGCTGAACACCGTCGTGCTGAGTTCCAGCACCCTGGGTGATTTGGGTGAGCTGGATGGCGTTGCCCATATCACCGGGTTCAACAACGCAACCGAAAACACCGCGCTGATTGGCGGCGAGACATGGGTGGTGCTGCAGGACGCCTGGCGCACCGGGTTCAATGATTACGTCGCATTGAGGATGGACAGCTAATGGCTTACGTGAACGGCAGCGCAGCGTCCTGGGGTGACCTATTGAGCGCCCTGGTATCTGCTTGCACCGACGAGGGCTGGGCGTGGAATGACGGCATCCTGAGCAAAGGCACGGCATTCGTGAAGCTATGGGTGCGCAGCCCGGAGACGTTTTCGGAGGGTGAAGGCATTTTGCTGCAGGGCGGCACCGGCCAAGCCGGCGCGGTATTGACTGACCCATCCCCGCAGATGCCGCGCCTCGGCTGCCCCAGCCGGTTGCTCAACCAGGTGGTTTGGCCTGTCGATTACTACGTGCATATCCACTCCAACCCGGACGAGGTGTATTTCGTCGTCCGCTACAGTGTGGACTACTACCTGTGGTGCGCGTTTGGGGTTTCAACGTTCGACCTGCCAGGGTCAGGGTTGTGGCTATCGGCAATCAGCCGGCGTTTGCGTGGGCCAAATAATGAAGGAATTCGGATTACTGACTTGGGCGGTGGCGGCACTCGGGGCACCGATCATATCTCCGACTCTCAGACCTCTGCAGGTCTGCTTTGGAACGGAAACGGTAGTGGCAGCGGCGGCAGCCAGAGTGCAGACAGCCAGAATAACGCCGTTTGCACAGGGTTTGACGGCAACCTTTGGCCGTCGCCCAGCTCGAATAGCGGGTCGTACAATTTGATCAACACCATTCACGCAAACGTGCCCCTGAGCCCGCTGCTATTGCGTAGCGTTGGCTGGAATCAGCAGGCAGTGCTGCTGCCGATCCAGCCAGTGCTGGTCAGAGCAGAGAGCAAGGTATCGAAGGTTGCAGACCTGGCGCATGCCCGCTACGTGCGCGTCGATAATCTTGAGGCCGGCCAGATCATCGCAATGGGCGGCGAGCAGTGGCGCATTTACCCGTTTTATCGCCGGGTGCCCGGCGTGACCTCGGTAACCAACGAGGCGCACACAGGTGCATTCGGCATGGCCATCAGATACGACGGGCCGTGACATGCTGCTGACTGGATGGATTCCTCAAGGGCTGGCCCTCTCAGACAATCCCTATATCAGCGGGGATGTCGACAGCCTGGACCCCGATGCTATCGTCGGCTGGCCGCCGGCCGAGTCGGCCATGCAGGGCCTGCCTGCCCAGCCGCTCGCCCGTCACCTACCCGTCAGCGCGCCGCAGCAGAGGGTGCTTGGTGGCCAGCTACAGCGCCGTTTCTCGGACGACTATTACCACCGCGTTCACAGCAGCCCGCAGCAGCTGGATCTAGGTAACGTAGCATCCACCCAGACCACGTCGGTTTTCATCTGGAACGCGCACCTGGTACCGCAATCGCTGAGCGAAATTGACGGCCTGGATGAGGGGCTGGGCGTCTCTGGTCAGCCCGCGCCGCCGCTGCTGTTCACCGCCCTGCAGGAGCGCGAATACCAAGTATCAGTCACCCCAGATGGCCAGCCAGTGTTGGACACGCTGCTGAGCTGGGTATTTGCCAACGGAGAGCAGCCCGGCCTGCGTATCACCGCCAACCGCATCATTGCCTGGGCGTTTGCCCCCGATTGGGGTCAGGGGGTGCAGGAGCAACTGGAATGGCTGACCGATGTGCTGGCGTCTGAAAGCCAGGCCGAGCAGCGCCGCGCGCTGCGCACGGCCCCGCGCCGTGAGCTGAGCGCGCCTATGTACGTGGAAGGCCGCGAGCGCCAGTTGCTGGACCTGGCGTTGTTTGGCTGGGGCAGCAGGATCTGGGCGCTGCCCATCTGGCCGGATATCCAACGGCTGGGCACGGCGGTGCCGGCAGAGTCGCTGAGTATTCCCTGCGCTACTGAATATCTGGATTTTCGCGCGGGCGGCCTGGCGATGTTGCGTGCTGAAACAGCGTTTCAATCTGAGGTGGTGGAGATTGATTCAGTAGACGCTGGCGGGCTAAGCCTGAAGCGACCAACCCTGCAGGGCTGGCCGGTGGGCACCCGTCTTTATCCGGTTCGTACAGCCCAGTTGATGCAGCAGCCTGACCTGGTGCGTTTGACTGACCAACTAATGCAGGCGGACGTGAAGTTTCAAGTGATGGAGGCATGTGACTGGCCAGAGCTGGACGCTGCGGAGTTGCCGGCCTACCGGGGCTGGCCTGTGCTGGAGCGGCGGCCGGACGAGACCGAAGACCTGACGCATCAGTTTGAGCGCCTGCTGCTAACCCTAGACAGCCGCACCGCATTGCCGCTGGTGACCGACGTGGCCGGCCGCGCGCTGCCAATCACCGACTGGCGCTGGGTGGATATGGGCCGCGCCGACCGCGCCTGGCTGCGCTCACTGCTCTACTACCTGCGCGGCCGGCAGCGAGCGGTATGGGTGCCGACACACGCCGATGACCTGACCGTTGTTGCACCAATGACTGACACCGCCCTGACCATCGACGTTGCCAACGTTGGTTACAGCCGGTTTGGTCTGCAGCGCGTCGGCCGGCGGGACATCCGCATCGAGCTGGTGAACGGACAGGTGCTGTATCGGCGCATCACCGGTTCAAGCGAGATCGATGCGAATGTCGAGCGCCTGGCCATTGATTCGGTGTTGGGTACTGCCATGGTTCCTGAGGATATCGCCCGCGTCTGTTGGCTTGTTTTGTCGCGAGGCAATGCGGACCGGGTGACGCTGGATCACATAACCGACAGCGAAGGTGCGGCCGCTGCCCAAGTGACGTTCAGAGGGGTACGTGACGATGACCTTCAATAGCTACGAACAGTCTATTGATGCCGGCCAGCCTGTGGCCCTGTATCGATTCAGCCGAGGCGTGCTGCGCTGGCTGTACTGCAGCGCAGACCGCGATGTCACAGTTGGCTCGGAGGTCTACCGCTCGCTCAGCGGCGGCATGACCGATGCCGGCGCCAAGTTCACTGGCGATGCTACTGCTGACAAGTTCGTTGTGACTGCGCCAGCTGACATTGAGGTCGCGCAGCCGTGGCGCACAGGCTGCCCAAGCGATCAGATAGAACTGACTGTATTTGACATGCACTACGGCGACAACGACCCCCGTTTGAGGTGGGCCGGGCGCATCCAGTCTGTGAACTGGCCAGCGTTGGATCGGTGCCGTATCACCTGCGTCAGCCGAGATGCAGAGATGGGCCAACCCGGTCTTGACGATGCGTACTCCCAGTTTTGCACCGCAACCCTGGGTGACGAGCGCTGCGGCGTGAATCTGACCGCTCACCAGGTGCCGATGACCATCCAGTCCATGGATGGGGCGGCTGTTCAGTGCGCTGCGGCTGCCGGGTACCCGGACGGCTGGTTTATGGCCGGGTGGGTTGAGTGGCCGATTGGTTCCGGGGAATACGACCGCCGGCACATCGATCGGCATGTGGGTACCGAGTTGCGGTTGCTGGGCGGCACCGCCGGTATTCCGGCATCGGCAACACTGCGAGTGCTGCCTGGCTGCGACTTTCTGTTCGGCACCTGCACCGATAAGTATGCAAACAGTGACCGGTTTCGCGGCATTCCTGATCTGGAGCGCCGCAGCCCATTCGATGGCAACGCCGTCTGGTAAGGAGTACTGCTATGTGGGTCCAAATCGCGATTATGGTTGCGTCTTACGTCCTATCGGTTGCGCTCGCGCCCAAACCGCCGCAGCAGAAGCCGGCGGCATTTGAGGACTTTGACTTCCCCCTGTTTGAAGAGGGTGAGCCCAAAACGGCCGTGTTCGGTCAGTGCTGGAGCAAAAGCTGGATGTGCCTGACAGTCGGCAACTACCGCACACGGCGAGTGAAGATTGGCGGGGGCAAAAAGTGATCATCACTATCGACCACCTGCACTCGGTACCTACCTGGAACGGCCGCCAAGGCTACTGTCATAGCCAAAGCCGGGCGTTCTTCGCACGCCATGGGCTGGACTGGCTGGCGTTTCTCCGTTCAGGCATAGACAGCGAGCAACTGCGCGCAACCGGCGACGCGTTGGCTTTGCACCTGGTGGAACACGCGGAGGCACTCCATGGGCAGCAGTAGCAGCAAACCGAAGGTCACCCGGTACTACTTCGATATTCACATGGGGCTCGGGCTGCCGCTTGATGAGCTGGTGGAGATCCGCGCGAGCGACAAGCAGGCGTGGCGCGGCTCAATTACCGATAACGGCCAGATCTTTATCAACGCACCGGAGCTGTTCGGTGGCGATGAAGGTGAAGGCGGCCTGCAGGGCCGGATGGATGTGATGTTCGGCGAAGAAACCCAGGGCGTCCTGCCCAAGCTGGCCGCAATGCTGGGCGGTGTGGCACCCGCCTTCAGAGGGTTCACCTCGGCTTTTTATAGTGGCCTGATTACGACAGGCAACCCGTACCCCAAGCCATGGGAGGTGCTGCGCCGAGGCGGCAACCGGCTGTGGGGCCAGGAGGCGCCCTGGTACCCGGAAAAGCAGTTCATCTGGCTGGCCGATGGCGAGATCAAGGCCATGAACCCGGTGCATATCCTGTATCAGATCCGCACTAGCCGACTGTTCCGAGGTTGGAGCCGGTCAATCATGGACGATGCGGCCTGGCGCTCCGCCGCCGATACCTGCTACGCCGAGGGGCTTGGGCTGTGCATCGAGTGGCACCGGGGCGATACCTTCACGGCGTTCACGGACGTTATTGAGGCGCACGTTGGCGCCGAGGTGTTTAACCACCGCACAACCGGGCTGTGCAGCATCCGCCTTCTACGTGATGACTACGATCCTGCCGAGCTGCCACTGTTTGATGAGGACAGCGGGCTGCTTGAAGTGCTGGAGAATGAAGCCCCGTCGGTCGACGACATGCCGTCGGCGATGGTGGTCAATTACATCGATGCGATCGATGGTGAAAAGAAGACCGTACGCGGCGTCAACGCCGCCATATCGGCGCGTGGCAAGCGCGCCCCTAAAACGGTCGACTACCTGGGCGCGCCTACAGCCGAGATTGCTGGCCGGTTGTTGGAGCGCGACATGCGCATCGAAACCGGGGGGCTGCGCCGCTGCAAGGTCGTGCTCGACCGTCGCGGCCGAGACTTGAACCTGGGCGACCCGATCCGCATCCGCTCGCTACGCCGCGGCATCGAGCAGGTGGTTGTGCGTGTGGGCAAGATTGAGGACGGGCTGCTCACCAATGGCCGTATCACCGTCACCGTGGTGCAGGATCTGTTCGGCCTACCCAGCAGCTCCTTTGTTGGCGTGCCGCCGGCAGGCTGGCAGCCGCCCGATCGCACGCCGCAACCCGTTGTCATCAGTCAACTGATGGAGGCCACCTGGCGCGACCTGGTTCAGCGTGTGGACCCGGCCAACCTGCAGCTGATTGATGTATCCGCCGCATACCTCGGCAGCTTGGCCAGCGCGCCGTCGATGATGTCTCTCAACTACAGCCTGACCACCCGCGTCGGCGCCAGCGGTGAGTTCATCAACCAGGGCATCGCAGATTGGTGCCCCTCCGGCGTGCTCGCAGCGGCGATCGACAAGCTGGCTACTGAGATCACCCTCAACAGCGCCACCCGCCTGGACGACGTCGTAACCGGTACTGCTGCGCTGCTGGGCGACGAGATTGTGCGCATCGACGCCATCGACACGGAGACAGGTGCAGTCACCATCGCACGCGGCTGCGTTGACACGGTACCCGCTGACCATGATGCCGGCACCCGGATCTGGTTCTATGAGGACTGGACCGGCCTCGACGAAACCGCCTATTCCCTGGGCACGACGATGCAGGCGCAGCTGCTGACCAACACATCAAGCGGCCGCCTGGCCCCGGAGCTAGCCGGCACGCTCACACAGACCCTGCAGGCGCGCCAAGGTCGGCCGTATCCGCCGGGCCAGTTCCTGATCAACGGCGAAGCATACCCAGTCGAGACCGGCAGCGAGCTGGTACTGAGCTGGGCGCACAGAGACCGGCTGATGCAGGCAGATCAGTTGATCGATACTGCGTTTGGCACTGTTGGGCCGGAGCCTGGAACAACCTACAGCGCGCGAATGCTGCTGGCGGACACGGCAACGGTGCTCGACTCTGCATCCGGCGTTGCCGGGACAGACCTGACGCTGTCAACCGAGTACCAGGGCGTGGATGTCGATATCGAGCTGTGGTCAGTACGGGAAGGCCTTGAAAGCCCCCAGCGCCACACCCACCGCGTTGCTCTTGCCCCGCCCGCAGGCGTCGGTGCGCATCAGTTCTGGCGCCTGTACGTGACTGAGAACAACGGCGCGACGGACTTTTACTTGGCTATCGCCGAGCTGAAGCTGCTGGACGCGTCGGATACGAACATGGCCGTAGGTGGCACTGCGGCGGCAAGTTCAACGGCCGGCGCACCTTACCTGCCCGCCGCAGCATTCGACGGCGAAACGTCTACACGGTTTGTGTCGCAGAACGGCACCCCGCTGCCTATTTGGCTCAGCTATGAAATGCCTGCCGCTGTTGAGTTGGCTAGCTACTCGGTTCAGGTGTTAGGCGCTGCCGCGTGGGGATTGAGAACGCCGAAGGCGTGGGTACTGCAGTACTCGGACGATGGTGTGGTCTGGTCCGACGCCCACGTCGTGACAGAGCAAACAGCCTGGGCTTCTGGTGAGGAGAGGACATACACGCTGTAAACACGCAATGAAGACGGGCGACCGCACTGGGTGCAGCAACACCCAGTACGGACGCTAACCTGCAGGACTGAGCTGCAAGCCGGCCAAAACCCGCCACACTCGCGAGTGCGGGGCAAGGCTATCAGAATTGAAAAGGCTTTGCAGATGTTGAAAGAGTTGAGGTGTGGAAAGTGCAACCGGTTGCTCGCCAAAGCAACCGAGTCGAGTGAAGTACAGATCAAGTGCCCACGCTGTGGCACGTTCAATCAGAAAGCCGCGAGCTTCCCATCATGCGCGCCATCGAGCGCCCAGAGCGGAGGCCGTCATGGCAAAACAACCGAAGCAACCCCCAGGACCGAACGGCTATAAGTACAAGCCTCAGTTCGGCATCATCATCGTCTGCGAAGACGAGCAAGCCCAACAGCAGACCTTTGAGCGGCTTAAGAGCAGCGGCTACAAAGTAAGGGTGGTGTGCGTATGAAGGTTCATATTGAGCACCGCTGCGCAGACTCCAACAGCTACCGAGCCGCGCGTGTAAAGTCGCTTTTCAACGTTGACCAGGGCAATGAGGTTGTCATTGACGCCGACCTTCCGATCGAGGATATGAGCTGGAAGATTGGCGTGGTGGTCGGGCCGTCCGGCAGCGGCAAGACCAGCATCGGTCGCAGGTTCAAGGCGCCATACAACCCGCGCTGGCCGAAGGATGAGCCAATCATCGATGCGATCGCTCCGGGTGGAGCGTTTGACCAGGTGCCATCCGCGCTGTCGGCTGTTGGCCTTGGATCTGTCCCCGCCTGGCTGCGGCCGTTCAACGTGCTGTCGATGGGTGAGCAGTTCCGCGCCACGTTGGCCAGGTTGGTCTGCGAGGCGCCGGCCCTTGCTGTCATCGACGAGTTCAGTTCAGTAGTAGACCGCCACATTGCCCAGATCGGTGCCGGCGCATTTGCCAAAGCCTGGCGCCGCACGAGTGGCCAAGTCGTCCTGCTGTCCTGCCACTACGACATTCTGGACTGGGTGCAGCCCGACTGGGTGTATGACACCGACTCGGGCCAGTTCTATCGGGGGTGGCACCGGCGACGGCCAAGCATCGAACTTGAAGTACGCGAAGCTGCGCAGCGCGACTATGCCCCCTTTGAAGAGCATCACTATCTGAAGCTGCCGCCCATGGTGGCCGCTACCCACTACACAGGCTGGGTCAACGGGCAGGCCGTTGCCCACGTTGCATTCGGCACCAGACCGGGCCTTGTTGAGGCTCGGGCATGCCGTCTGGTTGTGATGCCTGAGTGGCAGGGAGCGGGCGTCGGTATGCGCTTCCTGAATGCGGTTTGCGAACTCTGGCTCGCTGGTGAAAACCGGCACGGGCTGCCGCTTCGCACGCTGTTCCACACCAGTCATCCCGGACTGGCGGCGGCGCTTCGGCGCGACAGCAAGTGGACCCAAGTGTCGGGCAGCCTAGTCGGCGGCAACAAAGCAAAGTCAGCGGCATCGCTACACGCCAGCGCCGCGCGCCTTGGTAAGCAAAAGGGCGGCAGCGGGTTTGGCGGTCACTTCCGTGCGGTTCAGGGCTTCCGCTATTTGGGGGAGCCATGAGGATAGTGATCGTCGGCCAGAAGTGGCTGGGGGTGCAGGTTCTCAACGCCTGCACGGCTGCAGGCCATGAGGTGGTTGCTGTGGTTGCACCAAGTGGCGACAGGCTCGCACTCGCCGCGCACTGCCTTGGCCTGCCGCTGGTGGCGGGTTCGCTGGTAACGGGGGCGCAAGTGCCGCCTTGTGACCTGATGCTCGCAGCCCATGCCCACGCCTATATAACAGCCAGTGCTCGGGCCAAGGCTGCCATCGGGTGCGCTGGCTTCCACCCATCGCTACTGCCAAGGCACCGTGGGCGTGATGCGATCCGCTGGGCCATACACATGCGGGAGACCGTCACAGGAGGCACGTTGTACTGGATGGATGATGGAGTGGATACCGGGCCAATCATCTACCAGGACTGGTGCCACATCGCCCCGAGCGACACGCCTGCTGAATTGTGGACTCGGGATCTCGCGCCCATGGGTGTTCGCATGTTCTCGCGGCTTATCGAGCAATGCACAGCTGGTTCCCCGCCGGCTGGATCGGAGCAGTGCGATGATCTGGCAACGTGGGAGCCGGCATTCAACCGCGAACAGCTGAAGCGCTCGAATTGAAATTTCGTTTCGGTGTGAGCAACTAACTACGGAGGGAGTTTATCTCGCAGCGGCGCGCGAAATATCGCGCCGCGCTACAGCTTGACCCTCCCTGCGCTTCTTGCGCATGAAAACAATTCTCATTTAGTGGCCTCTCGGTTATGCTGTAGCGTTGTCGGTCTTGCGACGGTGCGCTGTTCGCTGCGCAGCCATTTGATTTGCCCAGGGTCTGTTGCTGTTTTATTCACCCGCCTGCCGGAGGCCATTTTTCGACCAGGCAAGGTGCAGGGAGTGCGGTGTAGTCGCTCCAGATTCGCGACCGACGACAGCGCAGCATGACCGAAAAGTCGTCCCGGCCCTGCAGGTTGCAACAGACGGGCGAACAAAACGGCAACAGACCCTAGTATTGGAGGCCATGTGCAGCAGTCCGCTTTGTCATCCATATCGTCTGAGTCCGGCGTCGGCCAGCGTCTGCTGCGGCCGGGCCTGCATTTTCACTTCGGTAGCCAAACCGCCACCGAGGATCGCCAGCGTTATGGCACCTTGAGTGATGTCGTAAAACTGGTGGTGCTGCTTGAAGGTGTGCTGGATCTGCGTTTTGGCAGTCGCCGCGTGCGCCTTGATGCCGGGCGTGTGCCGCAAATGGCGCTGGTGCGCCTGGACGCGCCGCAGGACTTTGCCCGGGTAACTCACAAGGGCGAGTACTCCCGTCGTCTCAGTCTGGGTGTCAGTCAGGAATGGCTGGCGCAGGCGATGCCGTTGGCTGGTCTGTCCGGGCAGGCGGTGCAGGTGCTGCACTGGCCGGCGTCCAGGCGTGCCTGTGTGCTGGCTGAGCAGATGCTGCAGCCACCGGCGCTGGCGCCTGAGATGGCCGGCATGTACCTGGAATGTCGCGCCATTGAGCTGCTGATGGAGGCCCTGGCGGGCAGTAAGCTGGCGACCTCTGCGAGCCCGCCGGAGGGCATGCGTGCGGCGGCGTATCGGCGCATATGTGACCTTAGGGCCTGGCTGCAGGCCAATGCCGCGCGGCCGCTGAGCATGGAACAGATCGCCGCGCAGGGGCACACCAGCGTTGCAACCCTGCAGCGGCACTTCCGCCAGGCCTATGGCATCAGCGTGTCCGAGTTCATTCAGCGTACCCGGCTGGAGCAGGCCAGGGCGGCGCTGGAGCAGGAGGGCATCAGTGTGACCGCTGCTGGCGCCCAGGCCGGTTATGCTAATCCCGCCAGTTTCTCCACTGCCTTTAAGCGCCACTTTGGCGTATCGCCCCGTCAGTTGCAGGCGCGCATCCAGGTTTCGCGATAATGAGGCCGTCGCAAAGGTTTCTGCGGCGCTGACGAAAGACGGCCATGCAGGCTCTTGAAATAATTCCGATGAGAATTATTCCCATTAAAGGAGCCCGCCCATGTCGTCTCATCACCCGTTGTTGCGCTCGCCTATCCCCTTTGCGCCGGTATTGTCGGTGCTGCTGCTGAGCAGCGCCGTGCAGGCGCAGGGGCAGGACGTGGAGGGGGCGGAGACGACCGAGCTGCCGGCCCTTACGGTCAACGCCTACCGCACCGCCGAGACAATCGGCGCCTCCACCAAGACGGATACGGCGCTGGTGGAAACCCCGCAGTCAGTCTCCGTAATCGAGCGCGACGAGATGGATGCGCGTGGGGTGCGCAGTCTGAACGAGGCGACGCGCTACTCGGCTGGGGTGCTGCCAGAAAGTCAGGGCATCGATAACCGCGTGGATGATCTGTACATCCGAGGCTTTGACGCGGGCTCGTTCAGTAACAACGTCATGCTCGATGGTCTGCGGGCACCGTCGGACAGCAACCTGAGCTGGAACCGTACGGCCTTTGACAGCTGGAACATGGAACGAGTGGAGGTGCTCAAGGGCCCGTCCAGTGTGCTCTATGGCCAAATTGCACCGGGCGGGTTGGTCAATCAGGTGAGCAAGACGCCGCGAGAAGATCAGCAGCAGGTGCTGCGACTGCAGATGGACGAGCACGGTCAGCGCGAAGGCGCGTTTGACCTGGGCGGCGGCAATGAGCAGGGCAACGCCCTGTGGCGTGTGGTGGGGTTGTGGCGCGACGGCGACACGCAGATTGACCACACCGAGCATGAGAAATGGTTCATCGCGCCCAGCACCACCCTGCGATTCAACGACGGCGATACCGAGTTGACGCTGCTGGGGCTGTACCAAAAAGACGATGGCGGCTCGACCTTCCAGTTCCTGCCCTATCAGGGCACCGTGGTGCCGGCCGCCGAAGGCTATATCGACAATGAGACGTTGCTGGGCGAGCCTGACTGGAACCAGTACGACCGCACCGTGTGGACGGCGGGCTGGCTGGCCCGACACCAGCTGAACGAGCGCTGGAGTGTCAGCCAGAGTGCCCGCTACACCCATGTTGATTCGCTGTATCGCGCGACCGTCGGCTATGGCGTGCGCGGCACGGCGCCGACCAATCTGGATACCTTGATCGACGAGCGCTGGTTGCGTCGTCGTGCGGTGCAGGGTGAGGGGGATTCCGATGCCATTACGCTGGATACACGGCTGCAGGGCGATCTGAGCTTTGGGGTGACGGACCACCAACTGCTGGCCGGCCTGGACTATCAGAAAACCGACTGGACCTTCCTGCGCAAGATGGCCGCTGTCGACCCTACCCTGATTCAGGTTGACGTGTTCAACCCGGTGTATACCGGATACGACTTTGCCGCCGTGCTCGCCGACCAGGTATCCACCAAAGAAACCGACCGCCAGCTCGGCCTCTACCTGCAGGATCAGATTGCCCTGGACCGCTGGCGCCTGACCGTTGGCGCGCGCTATGACCAGTTTGAGATCGATACCCTCAACCGCCTCACCAATGTGCGCTCGGAGGTAGATGACGGCTCGCTGACCTGGCGGGCCGGGTTGACCTACCTGTTTGATAACGGCCTGGCGCCGTACCTGAGTTACTCCGAGTCCTTTCAGCCGGCCACCGGCACTGACCGCAGTGGAGGCACTTTCGAGCCGATTACCGGCGAGCAGTGGGAGATCGGCGTGAAGTACGAGCCCGAGCGCATTGACGGCCTGATCACGCTGGCCGCCTATGACCTGCGGCAGAAGAATGTGCTCACCGCTGACCCGGATAATCTGGCCGGTGAAAACTATCAGGTACAGACCGGTGAGGTGCGTGTGCGAGGCATTGAGCTGGAGGGGCGGGTTACACCGCTGCCGGGCGTCAGTGTGATTGGTGCGCTGACCCGCTTTGACTCGGAGGTGACGCGCAACAACGACGGTTACGAAGGTAACCACATGGTACGGGTACCGGACTGGATGGGCTCGCTGTGGGTGGACTACAGCTTTTACGGCGGAGTGCTGGACGGTCTCAGTCTGGGTGGCGGCGCCCGCTACGTGGATGAGACCTACGGGGACCTGGGCAACTACCTGAAGATTCCGGACTACACCCTGTATGACGCCGCAGTGCGCTACGACCTGGGTCAGTTTGGTGCTACGGACGTGCAGCTGGCGCTCAATGCCAGCAACCTGACCGATGAACGTTATGTGGCCACCTGCACAGCCTCGACCGCCTGCTACTACGGCAGTGGGCGCACGCTGACGGCCAGTGTGCGTCTGGGCTGGTAACCCATGTTAGTCATGTTGCGCCTGAGCCTTGGTCTGCTGCTGTTACTGTCCCTGCCGTTGCAGGCGACAGACTGGCCGCGGCAGGTGATCAGCGCCGACGGGGTAGTGCTGGAGCTGCAGCAGCAGCCTCAACGTATTCTGTCCACCTCGGTGACCCTGACCGGCAGCCTGCTGGCCATTGATGCGCCGGTGGTAGCCAGTGCCACTGCCAACAATGGTGTTTTCTTTGACCAATGGGCTGCGCTGGCCGAACAGCGCGGCGTGCAGCGGTTGTGGCCGGCGGGGAGCATCGATCTGGAAGCGGCCTACGTGCAGGCGCCGGACCTGATTGTGGTCTCCAGTGAGGGAGCCGATTCGGCGCTGTCGCAGGTTGCCGAGCTGCGCAACATCGCGCCCACGCTGGTGCTCAGCTACGGCGATCGCGACTGGCAGGATCTGGTCCGCCAACTGGGTGAAGCGCTGGGTCTGGAGGCGCAGGCCGAGGCGCGCATTCGTGGCTTCGGACTGCGCCTGCAGCAGGTGCGCTCGGGCATCGTGGTGCCGCCGGGCAATGTCAATATCATCAGTTACAACGGCGCGGGCATGCCTAACCCCATCGCAACGCCCAGAGGTGCCCATGGGCGTTTGCTGGCAGCGCTGGGCTTTCGCATTGAAGCGCCGGAGCCGGCCTGGCACAGCGGCCTGGACTCCCCCGAGTCGTTCGTGCGCAGCGAGTACGAATACCTGACCCGCCTGCAGGCTGACACCAGCTTCCTGCTGCGTCGGGCGCCAGCTGACACCAGCGCCTTTGTTGGTGACCCGGTGCTGGCCAATCTGCCATCGGTGCGCGCAGGCCAGGTCCGTGGCTTGGGGCGCAACTCCTTTCGCATCGATTTTTTCAGTGCCAGCGAGATTGTGGATGGCATCGAGCAGGGTTTTGCACGGTGACCGCCGTTTGGTTGCGGAGCTGGCCTGCGGTGCTGGCGGTGGGGCTGTTGGCACTGATGCTGGTGGTGCTGAGCCTCGGGCCGGGCAGCGCTCAAATACCGCCGCAGACCACCCTGGCAGCGCTGCTGCAGTTTGACCCGGGCAACAGCGATCACCTGCTGGTACGTGAGCTGCGCGTGCCACGCACCGTGCTGGCGCTGGTGGTGGGCGCCGCCCTGGCCGCAGCCGGGGTGATCATGCAGGCACTGACCCGCAACCCGCTGGCTGATCCGGGGGTATTGGGTGTCAACGCCGGTGCCGCCACCGCTGTGGCAGCCGGTATTGCGCTGGCCGGCGTGCAGTCGGCACCCGCGCAATTGCTCTGCGGGCTGCTGGGGGCCGCGCTGGCCGGTGCGGTTGTGGTGTTGCTCAGCGGCTTGCGCAGCGGCGCTGACCCGATCCGGGTGGTGCTGGTCGGCACCGCCCTGAGCGCGGTGCTGCTGGCGCTCACCCAACTGATCACGCTGAACAGCGAAGAGCAGGTGTTTGACCAGTTTCGTCACTGGGCTGTGGGCTCGTTGCAGGGGTGGGGTACCGCGGTGTTGTTGGCGTTGCTGCTGCCGGTCGGTGGGGCGCTGCTGGCCTCGTTGCTGCTGGCGCGCGCGCTGGATGCGCTGGTGCTTGGCGATGAGCTGGGTACTGCGCTGGGCGCACGGCCTCGGCTGACCTGGCTGCTGTGCGCTGGAGTGATCGCCGTGTTGGCGGGTGCGGCTACCGCCGCTGCCGGCCCGATAGCGTTTGTCGGCCTTACCGCGCCTCATCTGGCACGCCAGCTCGCAGGTGGTAGCCACCGGCGTCTGTTGCCTCTGGCCATGCTGTGCGGTGCCCTGCTGACGCTGCTGGCTGATTTGCTCGGGCGGCTGGCGGCGCGCCCCGGTGAAGTCAGTGTCGGCATCATGGTGGCGCTGATTGGCGGTCCCTGCTTTGCGCTGCTGGCCCGGCGCAGGCGGTTTGTCTTGTGAGCGCGCGGATATGGCGGCTGGGGTCGCTGTCGGTGCAGGTGCGTCGCCGGGTGCTGCTGGTCAATCTGCTGCTGTTGGTGCTGCTCGGGCTGTTTGGGTTGCTGGGCCTGTTGTCGGGGCGGCTGACCTTCACCCCGGCGCAATTGCTGGAGTTGTTGCTGGCGCCGCAGCAGGGCGGCGTGCCGGGCCGCATCCTGCTGCATATTCGCCTGCCCCGGGTGCTGACGGCCCTGTGTGCCGGCGCGGCTCTTGGCGTATCAGGGGCTATTTTCCAGTCCCTGTCGCGTAACCCGCTCGGCTCACCGGACATCATCGGTTTCACCACGGGTGCTGCCAGCGGCGCCATCGCCTATCTGGTGTTTGTCGGTCAGCAGCCGCTTGGATTGTTGCTGGCCACCCTGGCAGCCGGGCTTGCTACCGCGCTGCTGGTTTATCTGCTGGCGCGGCGTGATGGCCAGGTAGACAGCTATCGACTGGTGCTGATCGGTATCGGTATCGGCTCGACCATGGCGGCGGTCAACGGCCTGTTGCTGATCAAGGGCAGCCTGGACAACGCCATGCAGGCCAACCTGTGGCTGGCCGGCTCACTCAATGCGCGCAGCTGGATGCATGCCCTCCCGGTTCTCGGCGGGTGCCTGCTGCTGATTCCGCTGGTGCTGCTGGGGGCACGTCAGCTGACGCTGCTGGAAATGGGCGACGACCTGGCTGCCCAGTTGGGCGTACGGATCGAGCGGGTACGCGGCGCTATGACGTTGGCCGGGGTGCTGTTGGCGGCGCTGGCAACCGCCGCTGTCGGGCCGCTGGCGTTTATCGCACTGGCGGCGCCGCAACTGGTGTTGCGTCTGGGGCGAGGGCAGGGCGTGCCCGTCTGCGGCGCAGCGCTGATGGGAGCTTGCCTGCTGCTGGCGGCTGATCAGCTGGCGCAGCGCATGCCCGGTGCGTTGATTTTGCCCATCGGCCGCATGACCGCGCTGTTGGGCGGCTTATACCTGCTGTGGTTGTTGACCCGCCAGCGCTCACCGGAGAAGACATGAACAATTTCACCAACAGCGACGGCGCACAGCTGCAGGCCGAGGGCTTGGCTCTGGCCTATGACCGCCAGCGGATTATTCAGGACCTGGACCTGCAACTGCCGGCGGGCAAGATCAGCGTGATCATCGGCCCCAACGGCTGTGGCAAGTCGACACTGCTGCGGGCGCTGGCCGGGCTGTTGAAGCCGCAGACCGGCCAGATCCTGCTGGATGGCCGCGCGCTGGCGCGTTTTGGTGCACGTGAGTTGGCCAAGCGTCTGGGGCTGCTGCCACAAAGCTCCAGCGCGCCAGCCGGCATCAGTGTTGCCGATCTGGTGGCGCGCGGGCGCTTTCCGCATCAGGGACTGCTGCGCCAATGGAGTGCCGAGGACGCAGCGGCAGTCAGCGAGGCTCTGCGCCTGACCGACCTCACGGCCCTGGCCGAGCGGCCGGTCGCGCAGCTGTCTGGCGGGCAGCGCCAGCGGGTGTGGCTCGCGTTGGTGCTGGCACAACAGCCGCAATTGCTGCTGTTGGATGAACCGACCACCTACCTGGATATCGCTCACCAGTACGACGTGCTGGAGCTGTGCCGGCGGCTCAATCGCGAGGCTGGCCGCACGCTGGTGCTGGTTTTGCACGACCTGAATCAGGCGGCGCGTTACGCCGACCACATGGTAGCCATGCAGCAGGGCCGGGTGGTGGCCGCCGGCCCGCCGGCGCAGGTACTGCAACCTGCTTTGATTCGTCGCGTATTTGGTATCGACGCCCTGGTCGTTGCCGACCCGGTGACCGGTACACCCATGGTGGTGCCGCGTCCGCCGCAATTACAAGAAGCCTGAGGATTAGCCCATGAACACCCCACAACAGTTGTGTATCGGCCTGTCACTGGCCGCGACCTGGCTCAGCGGCAATGCCTGGCGCCGGCCCGATAGCAAGGTTGAAGCGCTGCACAGTGTGGACCTGTATGCGCAATTGGCGCGCCGGGCCGAGTCGGCCTGTATCGATTTTGTGTTTCGCCCCGACTCGTTATTCATCGACCCCACCACGCTGGAGCACGGTCCCGGTTTCAGTGGCCTGGATCCGACCCTGCTGATGACCGCGCTGGCCCGGGAAACGCGGCACATCGGCCTGGTAACCACTGCCTCGACTACCTTCAATCAGCCGTATATCGTCGCCCGGCAGTTGCAGTCCCTGCAGCAGATCAGTGCCGGGCGCGCTGGCTGGAATGTGGTGACCGCGCTCGACGGCCAGCAGAACTTTGGTCTGCAGGAGATGCCGTCGTCAGATACACGCTATGCCCGGGCTGCTGAATTCACCGAGGCGGTGCGCCAGCTCTGGCGCAGTTATCCGGTTGGGGCGCTGGCGCTGGACAAGGCCGGTGGACGCTATGCCGATAGTAGTCGCGTGCGGCCGATTGCCTTTGGCGGGCAGCACCTTGCGGTACAGGGGCCGCTTAGCCTGCCGGGTCACGCGGCGGGAGAGGTACCGCTATTTCAGGCAGGTGCCTCCGAGGTGGGGCGTGAGTTTGCAGCGCAGATTGCCGATGCCATCTTTGCCGCCACACCGGACATGCACAGCGCTCGCGCGCTGCGCGCTGATCTGCAGGCCCGCACCTCGCGGTTGGGAAGGGGAGCGGGTGCGGTTCGCGTGTTGCCGGGTTTGAGCCTGTATCTGGCCGACACCCGTGCGCAGGCCCAGGAGCTTTTTGAAGCGGCTCGCAGCGAGCAGCAGCGCGCGCGCAAGTTGGCCGCATTGCAACCGTTGATGCAGGTGGACTTGAGTCAGCTGCCGGCGGATCAGCCGCTGGGGGTTGAGGCGATGATTGCCGAGGGCGCGCCGGTGCGCAGCCGCACCCACGCCACCTTGTTGCGTCAGCTGTTACAGCGCGAACGCCTGACTCTGGCGCAACTGCTGCAGCGTCCGGAGGTATCCGGCTCGTCACACTGGCAGGTGGTGGGCACGGTCGCTGATGCGCTGGCTGAGATTCGCCGCTGGCACGCCGCGCAGGCGATTGACGGTTTTATCGCCTTGCCCGGCGGCAGCCTGCAATCGCTGGCACTGTGCTGCGACGAGCTGGTGCCGGCGCTTGCCGAGCAAGGGTTGTTCCGTCACCGCTACCAGAGCAGCACTCTGCGAGGGCATTTGGGGTTGGCAGAAGCCGGCTGAGCCAGGCCTTGCCCGGCTAACTGGTTTGGGGGCGGGCCGGGTGGCTTACTCGATATTCTGGATCTGCTCGCGCATTTGCTCGATAAACACCTTCAAGTCCACTGCAGCCTGGGTGCTGCGGGTGTCGATGGCCTTGGAGCCGAGGGTGTTGGCTTCGCGGTTGAACTCCTGCATCAGAAAGTCCAGGCGGCGGCCGATGGCATCCTTGCTGTCCAGCACGCGGCGGGTTTCGATCACGTGGGTGTCGAGGCGGTCGAGCTCTTCGGCCACGTCAATTTTCTGGGCCAGCAGCACGATCTCCTGCTCAACCCGTGTGCTGTCGAGCTCCAGCTTGGCATCGTTGAAGCGATCGATCAGCTTCTGCCGGTGGGCGGTGAGCAGGGTGGGCATCATCTCGCGCAGGATCGCGGTGCGGTCACTGATGTTGTCCAGGCGCTCGATGATCAGCTGCTTGAGTTCGGCGCCTTCGCGGGCGCGGTGCTCTTTCAGCTCCTTGAGGGCTTGATCGAACAGCGAGCGGGCCTGTTTGACCAGGTCGCCCTGGTCGGTCTTTTCACCCAGCACCACACCCGGCCAGGCCAGCAGCTCCAGCGGGTTGATCGGACCGGCGTTGTGCAGCCGGGCGCCAAGCTGCTCGGTGGTGCGGATCAACTGGTCGAGCAGTGGCTGGTTCAGGCTGAGTTCACTGGACTGCTGCTCGGCCGGGTTGAAGCGCAGGGTGCACTCGACCTTGCCGCGGGCCACTTGCTTGCGCAGCAGCTCGCGCAGCGGGCCTTCCAGTTCACGGAAGGCTTCGGGCAGGCGCAGGGTGACCTCCAGATAGCGATGATTGACCGAGCGCAGCTCCCAGGCCAGGTTGCCCTGATCGGTACTGAGTTCGCTGCGCGCAAAGGCGGTCATGCTGTTGGCCATGGTGTCTTGCTTCCCTGTCGGTAGTCGGTGGATCGACCGGCATTGTAACCCCGGGGGGCGGCGCCTGGGCAATCTTCGACAGCGCAGCGGCGGCAGGCGCATGCCTGCTATACTCCGCGCATTTCCTCCCCGCTGTACAAGGACCCCCGATGATGAAACGCCCCAGCGAACGTGCCGCCGACCAGATGCGACAGGTCAGCCTGACCCGTCACTACACCAAGCACGCCGAAGGCTCTGTGCTGGTCGAGTTTGGCGATACCAAGGTGATCTGCACCGTCAGCGTTGAGGCTGGCGTACCGCGCTTCTTGCGCGGCAGCGGCCAGGGCTGGATTACTGCCGAGTACGGCATGCTGCCGCGCTCGACCGGCTCGCGCATGCAGCGTGAGTCCAGCCGTGGCAAGCAGGGTGGTCGTACCCTGGAGATCCAGCGCCTGATTGGCCGTTCGCTGCGCGCCGCAGTTGATCTCAAAACCCTGGGTGAAAACACCCTGTACATCGACTGCGATGTGATTCAGGCCGACGGCGGCACCCGCACCGCATCGATCACCGGTGCCTGTGTGGCGCTGGTCGATGCCCTGCGCGCGATGAAGCAGCGCGGTGCGCTGAAGAAGGTGCCCCAAGTGCAGATGATTGCGGCCATCTCCGTGGGTATCTATCAGGGTGTGCCGGTGCTGGACCTGGATTACCCGGAAGATTCCTCTGCCGATACCGACCTGAACGTCGTGATGACCGACAAGGGCGGCTTTATCGAAGTACAGGGCACCGCCGAGGCGGCACCCTTCAGTGCTGACGATCTGAACGCCATGCTGGCGCTGGCGCGTCAGGGCTGCGAGCAGCTGTTCAGCCTGCAGCAGGCGGCATTGGCAGACTGAGACGGCGTTGGTAGGCAGTGACGTGCAAGTCTGTTACAAAGGGGCATTCTCATTTGTTGAATACCTATGCAAGGAGTGCCCCATGACCGATCCTGTCGACCCTGCCGTAGAAGCACCTGCTCCGCCGCCAGGCAAGCCTGGCGCAGAGGCCCGTCAGTGGGCGCTGATCGCCCACGTATCTGCCCTGCTGGGTTTTGTCCTGCCGTTTGGCAACCTGATTGGCCCGCTGATTGTGTGGCAGTTGAAGAAGGACATGGATCCTTTTGTTGATGATCAGGGCAAGGAAGCACTGAACTTCCAGATCACCGTCACCCTGATGCTGGTGGTTTGCGTGCTGCTGATGCTGGTGTTGATCGGTATTTTGCTGGCTTGGGTGGTTGGCATTGCCGCCCTGGTGCTGGTGATTATCGCTGCCATCAAGTCCAACGAAGGCACCGCGTATCGCTATCCCTTCTGCTGGCGCCTGATCAAGTAGCGGCAGCCTGCGCTGACAAGGCCGAAGACAGGAAACTGTCTTCGGCCTTTTTATTGCCCGCAACACATCCCCTCACATTTCCCCTGTTTATACCGCCGTGGACCACAGGTTGGTGAAAGGTTGGCGCGCTAGGGTCCGTGCCGCATTGACCGTGACTGCAACCTGAAGCCCTTGGCACCAGGGTGCGTGGCGCGCTACGAGAATAAAGAGGACTGTGACTGTGTTGACCCTGATTGGTCTGCTGACCATTGGCAGCCTGGTTGTGCTGCTGCTTGTCGGGCGTACCTCGCCCATTCTGCCGTTGATTGTGGTGCCGCTGCTCGGGGCGTTGTTCGCGGGCTTTGGTCCGGAAGCGATTTCCGGGTTCTTTACCGATGGCATTGGCCGGGTGACCGCCATTGCCACCATGTTCGTGTTCGCCATTACCTTCTTTGGTGTGTTGCAGGACACCGGCCTGTTTCGGCCCTTGATTGGCGGCATGGTCCGTCTGACCCGCGGTAACGTGATTGCGGTGACCGTGGCGACGGCTTTGATCGGCATGCTGGCGCACCTCGATGGCGCAGGCGCGACGACCTTTCTGCTGACGATTCCTGCCTTGCTGCCGCTGTACAGAAAGCTGCGCATGAGCCCGTATCTGATGCTGCTGTTGCTGGCGCTGGGCGCCGGTGTATTCAATATGCTGCCCTGGGCTGGCCCGCTGGGGCGTGCCTCGGCGGTCACTGGCGTGGATGTGACCGAGCTGTGGCGTCCGCTGATTGCGGTGCAGGTGGTGGGTGTTGTTCTGCTGCTGGCATTGGCGGTGTTGCTGGGCTGGCGTGAGCAGCGGCGAATCGCTGCAGGCCAGTGCGCAGACGAGGGCGTGCTGGTGGAAACCGGCACCGATCTGCACGAACCCAGCGCCGAGGAGCGCGAACTGGAGCGCCCGCAGATGATGTGGTTCAACGCGGCGCTGTTTGTGGCCGTGCTGGCGGCGCTGTTCAGTAGTGTATTGCCGGCCGGCTATATCTTCATGATTGGTCTGTGTCTGGTGCTGATGCTCAACTATCGCAGCAGCAAGGCGCAGATGCAGCGCATTGCTGCCCATGCCCCGGCAGCGCTGAGCATGGGCATGATCATCCTGGCGGCCGGTTCGATGTTGGGCGTGCTGACGGGGACCGGCATGCTGACCTCTATCGCCAAGGATCTGGTGCAGGTGCTGCCGGCGCCGCTGGTTGGCCAGTTGCACATCATTCTTGGGCTGTTCGGCCTGCCGATGGAGCTGATGCTGAGCACCGATGCCTATTACTTCGGTTTGCTGCCGGTAACCCTGGAGGTGGTGAGTGGTCTGGGTGTGGAGCCGGCCAGCGTGGTTTATGCACTGACCATCGGCAATATTATCGGCACCTTTATCAGCCCATTCTCACCGGCGCTGTGGCTGGCGTTGGGCCTGGCCGGCCTGGATCTGGGGCGGCACATCCGTTACGCGCTGTGGTGGATGTGGGGCTTTTCGCTGGTGCTGTTCGCTGTGGCCTGGGGGCTTGGCCTGTTCTGAGCGCAAGACACTGCCCGGTGCGCCGGGCAGTGAGCTTTAGATGGACAGCGTCCAGTCGTAGTCGATGATGACCGGTGCGTGCTGGGAGAAGCGTACGTTACGCGGAATCTTTGCCTGCTTGACGAAGCGGCGCAGCCCGGGCGTCAGGAACTGATAGTCAAAGCGCAGGCCAAGGTTGAGGTTTTCAGCCTGCTCGCTGTTGGGCCACCAGCTGTACAGCTCTGACTCACGCGTCACCTCGCGGGTCGCATCGACGTAACCCATGGTGCCGAAAATCTCGTCCATCCAGGCGCGCTCGGGCGCCATGAAGCCAGGCTCGTTCTGGCAGTCGCGCCAGTTCTTTACATCCAGCTTGAGGTGCGCGACGTACAGCGAGCCGCAGTAGATGAACTCGCGGCGCTTGCGGCGCTGCTTGTTCAGGTAGCCGGCAAAGTCATCCATGAACTTGAATTTCTGATTCAGGTCGGCGTCGCCGTCACGGCCGGACGGCAGTAGTAGCGAGGCGATGCTGACCTTATCGAAATCGGCTTGCATGAAGCGACCGTAGCGGTCGGCGGTCTCAAAGCCCAGGCCCATAATGATAGCCTTGGGCGCGGTGCGGGTGTAGATGGCGACACCGCCCTGGGAGGGGGTTTCGGCTTCAAAGCAATACTGCCAGTAGCCGTCCAGCCAGTAAGGGTCCTGCTCGAGTTCGGGGGCGGTAACGCGAATGTCCTGCAGGCAGATTACATCAGCGTCCTGGGTGCGCAGCCAGTCAAACAGGCCTCGCTCGGCGGCGGCCTTCACTCCATTGACGTTGAGACTGATGATTCGCATGCGTGGCTCCCCAAAAAAGCAGGGTGTATGATACCCGACCTTTATGTAGTTTTGTTAATGATGAGGGTGCAGATGCACGAATATCAGCGGGAATTCATTCGTTTTGCCCTGGATCGCAATGTCCTGCGATTTGGCGAATTTACCCTCAAATCGGGCCGTAAAAGCCCCTATTTCTTCAACGCTGGTCTGTTTAACGATGGCGGCTCGCTGAGCCGGCTCGGACGGTTTTATGCCCAGGCGCTGGTGCATAGCGGCTTACCCGAGGTGGATGTCATCTTTGGCCCGGCCTACAAGGGCATTCCGCTGGCGGCCGTGACCGCCGTTGCCCTGGCTGACAGCTTCGACCGTGATTTGCCCTATTGTTTCAATCGCAAGGAAGCCAAGGACCACGGCGAGGGCGGCACCCTGGTCGGTGCGCCACTGGAAGGCCGCGTGCTGATCATCGACGATGTGATCACGGCCGGCACGGCCGTGCGCGAGGTCATGCAGATCATTCAGCAGGCAGGCGCTACCCCGGCTGCGGTGATGATCGCGCTGGATCGTCAGGAGCGCGGCCAGGGCGAGCTGTCGGCGATTCAGGAAGTCGAGCGGGACTTTGGCATTCCGGTGATCAGCATTGTCAGCCTGAATCAGGTGATGGACTTCATCAAGGACGACGCTGAGCTGCAGCAGCACCTGCCGGCGGTTCAGGCCTACCGCGCCGAGTTCGGTATCTGATCCACGTTTGCGCAGGCGACGGCTATAGTGGTTGTGATCAACGTTGCCGTGGGGCGACATAGTGCCAACTGGCCATTAACCTGATACGGTTCACGCTGAACGCCTCGGTAACGGAAAGGAACCGCCTGCGATGAAATGGAAGATAACAAACGCTGCGCTGGCGCTGACCCTGCTGTGGTCGGCGCAGACGATGGCCGAGCTTTATCGCTATGTCGATGACAAGGGTGTCACCGTGCTCGATAGCCGGGTGCCGCCCAAGTTCATCAGCCGTGGTTACGAAGTGCTCGACGCCCATGGGCGGGTCAAGCTGGTGGTGCCGGCGGCGCCGACTCCCGCAGAGCGCGATGCGCGCCGCGCGGCGCTGGAAGAGCAGGCGCAGCGTGACGCCGCAGATGCCACGCTGCTGCGCCTGTACAGCAGTGTTGCCGATCTGGACCGGGCGCAGCAACGCCAGCTGCAGCAGATCGACAACCAGATCACAGCGGCCAAAACCAACATCTCCGAACTGGGCGATGAGCGTGAGGCGTTGCAGTCACGCGCGGCCACCCAGGAGCGCGCGGGCAAGCCCGTCGATCAGTCGATTCTTGATCAGTTGGCTGGTGTGGATGCCGAGACCGGGCGCCTGCAGCGACTGATTCAGCGTCAGGAGGAAGAGACGGTCAAGGTTCGCGAGGACTTTGCCCGCAAGCGCGAGCGGCTGGAGTTTCTGCTCGGCGACTGAGCCGCACCGCCTGCACGCGGGCGGCTTGTCTTTTCAGCCCTGTACCGCCGGCGCAGCCTGTTCCGGCGCCACACACTCGAATGCCGTAACGTTCTGCTTGAAGCTGTCGGGAATGGGCGTTGGCCGGCGCGTGGTCTGATCGGCGTGCACGTAAACCACTTCACCGGTAAGCAGCAGTTCATCGCCGCGGTAGATCGCTGCGACAAAGCGCATGCTGCTGTTGCCGAAGTAGGCCACGCGCAGGTGCACATCCAGCAGGTCGTCGAACAGCGCCGGTGCCTTGTACTCCAGCACCGTCTTGGCGGCGAAAAATTCACTGCCATCCAGCCCCTCACCCGGTTGTGCCCCCGCTGCCGCGCGCAATGCGCGGTAGTACTCGGTCACGCCCACGTCGACGTAGTTGAGGTAGTGGCCGTTGAAGACGATGCCCTGCGGGTCGGCCTCGGACCAGCGCACGCGCAGTGGCGTGCTGAACCGGAAGTCGCTCTTTAGCATCAGGCTTCGCGCACTTGATTGGTGATCAGGGTGCCAACGCCGGTATCGGTAAACAGCTCCAGCAGCACCGCATTGGGAACCCGGCCGTCAACGATGATGGCGCTACCGACGCCGCCCTGCACCGCATCCAGTGCGCAGCGAATCTTCGGCAGCATGCCGCCGTAGATGGTGCCATCGGCAATCAGCGCGTCCACCTGGCTGGTGCTCAGACCTGTCAGCACCTTGCCGTCCTTGTCCATCAGGCCGGCGATGTTGGTCAGCAGCATCAGCTTCTCTGCGCCCAGTGCCTCGGCCACCTTGCCGGCAACCAGGTCGGCGTTGATGTTGTAGGAGGCGCCGTCGGTGCCCACGCCGATGGGTGCGATAACCGGGATGTAGTCATCGGAGACCAGGCGGTTGATCAGGTTGGCATTGACGCTGGAGACCTCGCCCACATGACCGATGTCGATGATCTCTGGCTTGTCCATGCCGGGGGTGTGGCGGCTGACCTTGAGCTTGCGTGCCTTGATCAGGCCGGCATCCTTGCCGGTCAGGCCGATTGCGCTGCCGCCGTGCTGGTTGATCAGGTTGACGATGTCCTTGTTGACCTGGCCGCCGAGCACCATCTCGACCACGTCCATGGTCTGGCTGTCGGTTACGCGCATGCCTTCGATGAACTGGCTTTCGATATTCAGGCGCTTGAGCAGATCACCGATCTGCGGGCCGCCGCCGTGGACGACCACCGGGTTGATGCCGACGGTCTTCATCAGCACGATGTCGCGCGCGAAGCTGTTCTTGAGTTCATCGTTTTCCATGGCGTTTCCGCCGTACTTGATAACGATGGTCTTGCCGGTAAAGCGCTGGATGTAGGGCAGCGCTTCGGTCAGTACCCGGGAAACCTGGGCGGCGGCGTCGCGACTCAACATGATGCTCTGATGTCTCCTGCGGTGGTTCAGAATGTGGGTTTGAGGTCAGGCGCTACCGCCTGCAGGCGCTCGCGGAACAGGGTCTTGACCCGGTTCAGCTCCTCGCTGCTGTCCGCTTCAAAGCGCATCACCAGCACCGGTGTGGTGTTGGAGGCGCGGATCAGGCCCCAGCTTTGGGCAAAGTCTACACGTATCCCGTCCAGGTTGGTGACCTGGCCTTCGCCCCAGTCGGCCTGCTGGGTGAGCAGGCGGATAATCTCGAATTTACGCTCCTCGCCAACCGTCAGGTTGATCTCGGGCGTGCTGATGCCGGCCGGGTAGCGGGCCATCACGGTATCGGCGTTGTCGGGCTGCATGGACAGTAGCTCGAGCAAGCGACAGGCGCTGTACAGGCCGTCGTCAAAGCCGTACCAGCGTTCCTTGAAGAACAGGTGGCCGCTCATTTCGCCACCGAGCAGGGCGCCGGTTTCTTTCATCTTGGCCTTGACCAGCGAATGGCCGGACTTCCACATGACCGGGCGTCCGCCGGCCTGGCTGATGATGCTGGGCAACTGGCGCGAGCATTTCACGTCAAAGACGATGTCGGCGCCCGGGTTGCGGGTAACGATGTCCTCGGCAAACAGCATCATCAGGCGGTCGGGGTAGATCAGCTCGCCCTTGTCGGTAACAAAGCCGAGGCGGTCGGCATCGCCGTCAAAGGCAACGCCCAGGTCGGCGCCGCTGCGCTCGACCATCTCGATCAGGTCGGTAAGGTTCTCCGGCTTACCCGGGTCCGGGTGATGGTTGGGGAACAGGCCATCGACATCGCAGTACAGCGGAATGACGTCGCAGCCGATGCCGCTGAGCAGGCGTTCGGCAATGACGCCGCCGACACCGTTGCCGCAATCGACGACCACCTTGAGCGGGCGGGCGATGACCACGTCGTCCACGATCTGCTGCAGGTAGCTGTCCAGCACGTCCAGCTGGTCGCGGCTGCCGTTGCCGACGCGCAGGTTGTTCTGCTGCAGGCGCTGGTGCAGGGCCGTGATCTGGTCGCCCGAGAGGGTCTGGCCAGCGACCACGATCTTCAGGCCGTTGTAGGCCGGCGGGTTGTGGCTGCCGGTGATCATCACGCCGGAGGTGGCGCCGCTGGTGTGGGTGGCAAAGTACAGCACGGGGGTGGGCACCATGCCGATGTCGCTGACCTGGCAGCCGCTGTCCATCAGCCCCTGAATCAACTGTTCGCTCAGTGCCGGGCCGGACAGGCGGCCATCACGGGCGACCAGCACACGCGCCTCGCCGGCATCCAGTGACGCGCTGCCGATGGCGCGGCCAAGCCAGTACACGCCTTCTTCCGTCAGGCTTTTGCCGACTACGCCGCGGATATCGTAGGCGCGGAAGATCTCGGCGGGCAGGGCCGGGATGGCCTGGGCGCTGTTTGCCTGGCCGTCGCCATCCTGCATCGCGAAGGGGTCGTCTTCGTCGAGAATGTCGATATCCAGCACTTCGTTGGACTGAAAGATCGGGTTGCTCAGTTCGTTGTCGACCGGTGGCGCCGGCTTGGCGGCGACCGGTTTCGGGGCCTCCTCACGCGGGCTGTTGGCACCGACGGTTTGGCCGCTGCGCTTGACCAGCTGCATGATGTTCTGTGCGGGTGCTTCCAGTGGGCCCAGCGTCAGGCCGCCAGCCTTGTGGCCCAGGGTCAGCTGGGTCAGGGTATTGGCGTCGGCACGTACGGCGCCGGTCCAGCCGCGTTGCAGCAACAGCAGCGCAAACAGGCCGCCCAGCAGGGCCAGCAAGGCACTGGCTACCAGCAGCAGGAGGTTCGGCGTCACGCTGGACAGGCCGCGTCCCGGTTGAAAGTCGATCTGCCAGGCCGGGTTGTCGGTCGCCAGTCGAATGCTTTCGCCGCGGCCCTCGCCCTGATCAAACAGCACCTGCTCGGGGCCGCCTGGAAACTGCTGAATCAAACGCACACGGCCATCACCTTCGGCTAGTGCGGGCAGGCTGCCGAGCATGCGTGACAGCTGCATTACTGCAGTCAGAGTGCCGGCGGCAGGGGCGTTGGGGGAGGCGCGTAGCGGCTTGACGCCGTACAGCAGCCATTGGTCGCCAACCTGATGGGCTTCGACCGGTACCGGCAGGTCCCGCTCGGCGCGGCGAATCATGTCCAGTGCGGCAAAGTTGAGCGGGGCTGCGCCGCTTTCAATACGCTCTGCCTTGCCGGGCGCGTGGGTATAGATACCCAGGGTGTTGGCCTGGTGATACCTGAGCAGGCGATCCAGCGTGGCGCTGCCGCCCTGGCTCAGGGCGACCTGCAACTGCGGGTTGGCAGCGATGCGGGTGAGGTCGCGATCGAGCTGTGCCATGCCTTGATTCAGGCCGCTGACCTGCTGGCTGGCGTAGCCCTTGACCAGTGCCTGGTTGAGGCTGCTGGCGTAGCCGCTCATGGCGACCCAGAGCACAGCTGCGGCGGCAGCAATGCCGGCCATGGCCAGGCCGACCGGCAAGTTGACGCTGGGCAGCCCGGCGGGCTTGCTGGTGGTAGTGGATGTTTTTCGGCTGAGTTTCATCTTCTTATTTGCCTCCCTGCGAACGTGATCGGGTATGCCGGTCAGTGAGTCCCTGTGTGGCCAAATCCACCGGCGCCGCGCTGGCTGTCGTCAAATTCCTCGACAATCTGCAGTTGAGCTTGCAAGACCGGGACCAGAACCAGCTGTGCGATGCGCTCGCCCGGGTTGATGGTAAAGGCGCTGTTGCCGCGGTTCCAGCAGGAGACCATCAGTTGGCCCTGGTAGTCGGAATCGATCAGCCCGACCAGGTTGCCCAGCACGATGCCGTGTTTGTGGCCCATGCCCGAGCGCGGCAGGATCATGGCGGCCAGACCCGGGTCGGCGATGTGAATGGCCAGCCCGGTGGGCAGCAGCTCTGTCTGGCCAGGGGCCAGAGTCAGCGGCGCCTCCAGCATAGCGCGCAGGTCAAGGCCGGCGGAGCCTTCGGTGGCGTAGCTCGGCAGTGGCCATTCTTGGCCCAGGCGGGCGTCCAGTACTTTTGCTTGCAGCGCGTGCATCAGGGGTCCTTAGTGATTCAGTTGCCCGGCGATCCGGGCGATGATCTGGCGAGCCAGCTTTTGCTTGCTGGCCTGCGGCAGGCTGCAGCGTTCGAGCTGGCGGTCAATCAGGGTGACGGCGTTATCGTCACTATTAAAGCCGATCCCGCTCTGGCTGACATCATTGGCGATGATCAGGTCCAGCTTTTTACGCTTCAGCTTGTCGGCAGCGTAGTTGAGTACGTCGTGGGTTTCGGCGGCAAAGCCGACGCAGCAGTCGGGGCGCTGGCTGTGGTCGGCCAGGGTGGCGAGGATATCCGGGTTGCGCACCAGCGTCAGGGTCAGCCCGTCGTCGCTGGCGGTGTCCTTCTTCATCTTCTGGTCGGCAGCGCTGGCCGGACGGTAGTCCGCCACCGCCGCCGAAGCAATAAAGATATCGGCTGGCAGGGCGGCCACGCAGGCGTCGAGCATGTCCTGCGCACTGATCACGTCGATACGCTGAACGCGGGCAGGGGTGGGCAGGTTGACCGGCCCGGCCACCAGGGTGACCCGCGCGCCCGCTTCGGCGGCGGCCTCGGCCAGGGCAAAGCCCATCTTGCCGGAGCTGTGGTTGGAAATGTAGCGCACCGGGTCGATAGCCTCGCGGGTGGGCCCGGCGTTGATCAGCACATGACGGCCGCTGAGTAGTCCGCGCTCGAAACATTCGCTGGCCCGGGCGGCGATATCGGTCGGCTCCAGCATGCGGCCCGGCCCGACGTCACCGCAGGCCTGGCCGCCGTCACCGGGGCCGAACACTTTTACGCCGCGCGCCAGCAGCTGCGTGAGGTTGTGCTGGGTGGCGGTGTCGCGCCACATGGCCTGGTTCATGGCGGGCGCGATAGCGATGGGTGCGTCGGTCGCCAGCACCAGGGTGGTCAGCAGGTCATCACCGCGGCCCTGGGCCAGGCGCGCCATGAGGTCAGCCGTCGCTGGCGCGATCAGCACCATATCGGCCCAGCGGGCCAGCTCGATGTGCCCCATGGCCGCTTCTGCTTCCGGGTCCAGCAGGTCGCCGTGCACCGGGTGGCCGGACAGCGCCTGCAGGGTCAGGGGCGTGATGAATTCGCGAGCGGCGTTGGTCATCACTACCCGGACCTCGGCGCCCGCATCGCGCAGACGGCGAATCAGCTCTGCGCTTTTATAGGCGGCGATGCCACCACTGACACCCAGCACCACCTGCTTGTTGAATAACGACTGCATTGTGAACTCGCCCTCATGCTGCGCGCGGCGTCTTTGGAGACCCCACGAAATGCCCGCTACGATAGCACAGCCGCCATGTGTGGCGCTGCGCAGCACGATGCTGTTGCACGACAGGGAGAGTCCATGCCGATTACCGATTGGCCGGTCAGTGAACGACCGCGAGAAAAGCTGCTGAGTCAGGGCGCACCGGCGCTGTCTGACGCCGAGTTGCTGGCGATTTTTTTGCGCACCGGTCTGCCCGGTTGCAGCGCGGTGGACCTGGCACGTCAGCTGTTGACCAGTTTTGGCAGTCTGCGCGCTCTGCTGCAGGCTGATCTGCGTCAGTTTTCGGCCCATGCCGGGCTCGGGCCGGCCAAGTACGCGCAGTTGCAGGCGGTGCTGGAAATGGGGCGGCGGCATTTGTTTGAGGATCTCAAGCGCGGCGACGCCCTGACCTCGCCGGGTGCGGTGCGGGCGTTTTTGCGCAGCCGGCTGGCCGCGCTACCGCACGAGGTCTTCGCCTGCCTGTTTCTGGACAACCAGCATCGGGTGATTGCCTTTGAGGAGTTGTTTCGCGGCACCATCGACAGCGCCAGCGTCTATCCGCGTGAGGTGCTCAAGCGGGCCCTGGCGCACAATGCGGCGGCGCTGATCCTGACCCACAACCATCCGTCGGGTGTAGCCGAGCCAAGCCAGGCCGACCTGCAGCTGACCCGGCGCCTGCGCGAGAGTCTGGCGCTGCTGGATATTCGGGTGCTCGACCATCTGGTGATTGGCGATGGTGACCCGGTTTCCATGGCCGAGCGCGGGTTGCTGTAACGACATTGCGCTGGAAAAGTCGTTGCCTGTGTTGACGCTTTTTGGTATAAAGCTCCGCTCTTCTCGGGGCTGCGCCTGTAATGTGTGTTTTCAGGCGGGTTAAATCCACTCGCCCCGGCTGGACAACAGATTCTTTTATGGCTTCCAACCAGTTTGGGTTGGGCAAGTGGTTGGAGAGGGTTAACCATGTCTCGAGTATGTCAGGTGACCGGCAAGGGCCCGGTTACTGGGAACAATGTTTCCCACGCTAACAACAAAACCAAACGTCGTTTTCTGCCTAACCTGCAGTACCATCGTTTTTGGGTTGAGTCGGAAAAGCGTTTCGTTCGTCTGCGCACTTCCGCCAAGGGCATGCGCATCATCGACAAGCGCGGCATTGATGCCGTGCTGACTGAAATCCGCGCCCGCGGCGAAAAAGTCTAAGGAGCATCATCATGCGTGAATTGATTCGTTTGGTGTCTTCTGCCGGTACTGGTCACTTCTACACTACCGACAAGAACAAGCGCACCACTCCCGACAAGATCGAAATCAAGAAATTCGATCCGGTCGTACGTAAGCACGTGACTTACAAGGAAGCGAAGATCAAATAAGATCTTCGCTTGCTGACAAAAAACCCGCTCTCGAGCGGGTTTTTTGTTGCCTGTGATTCAGCGCGCAGCAGCCTCTAAGGCTCGCCGCCGATGGCGAAGTTCGGCAGGCTGTCGACGGGCTGGGCGAACTCGAAGGGGATGGAAACCGTCTGCAGGCCAACGTTCTTCTGTATGACAAAGTGCAGGTGCGGACCGGTGCTGTTGCCGGTGTTACCGGACAGTGCGAGCTGCTGGCCGGGATTGACGCGCTGGCCCTCACGCACTTCAACCGAGCCGCGCTTGAGGTGCAGGTAGACGCCCATGGTGCCGTCGTCGTGCAGCAGGCGCACAAAGTTGCCCGAAGGGTTGGTGCCGCGGCCGCTCTGGTTGTTCTCGATCTTGACCACCTGGCCGGCGCGCGCTGCCACGATGGGGGTGCCCTCGGGCATGGCGATGTCAAAAGCGTAGCGGCCCTTGACGCCGGTGTGGCTGTAGCGCCCGCCCGGGCCCTGGGTCATGCGGAACGGGCCGCCGCGCCAGGGCAGTGGGTAGTGGGTCAGGGTTTGCTGGGCGCGCGGGTCGCCAAGGGCGTGCTCCAGCCGGTAGTCATAACTGGGTGCGCCATCTGCGGTGGGCTGCAGGGTGACCAGACGAATTTGCTGGCGTGGCGGCAATACCCAGTTGATGGGTTCGCTGGGTGCGCCAAGCACATTCTGGGCATTGCTGATGGTCAGGCGGATTTCGACCGGTGCATAAAGGTCGTTGTGGACAATCAGCGTCTCGCCGCCGGCATGGCGCTTTTTGGTCACATAGACCTCGCGGTCGACGTTTTCCACCATGGCATCGCGAAAGACAATAACCTGTGCACCGGCCACCCGTTGGTCGGTATAGGTGGTGACACCGTTGGCATCGGTGTACTTGTAGATATTGCCGGCCAGCGCCAGGGGGCTGACCAGCAAAAGGGTTGGCAGTAAGGCACGCATCCGCTGCTACCTTTGTTGTGATTAGTGCTTTCTGGCGAGTCTAGCGCTGAACGCGGGCCATGGCGACCCGCATCTGTCAGCTGGCCGGGCGCAGCGAATAGGTGCGCAGCGAGTCGGCAAACTCCTGCAGCGCCTTGATGCCGCTTTCTTCGGCCTGGTTACACCAGTCCTTCAGGGCCTGCAGCATCTCATGGCTGTTGGCGCTGGTGCGTCCCCAGATCTGTTGCAGCGCCAGGCGCTTCTCGTAGATCACCTTGAGGGCCTGGCTATGCTCCAGCATGGTCTGAATGCGCGCCTGGTGGCGGTCGTCCAGCAGGCTGGTTTCGCGGCTGAGCAGGCGCTTGGCGCGGCGGAACAGGTGGCGAACCGATTCATCCATGCGCGCCAGTTCGCTGCGTACCGCCGGCTTGATGACCAGCTTGCGGTACTGGGCCATGATCTGGAAGCGGTTGTTGAGGATCGCCATAGCGGTGTCCATATCCAGGGTCTGCTTGCCCTCGACGCGGTGGGCGATGGGCGCGGTGCGGCGCACCTCGGCCAGACCGAGCAGGCTGAACAGGCGAATCCACAGCCAGCCCATGTCGAACTCCCACTTTTTAACCGACAGCTTGGCCGAGTTGGGGTAGGTGTGGTGGTTGTTGTGCAGCTCTTCGCCGCCAATCAGGATGCCCCAGGGCAGGATGTTGGTGGCCGCATCACGGCACTCGAAGTTGCGGTAGCCCAGGGCATGGCCCAGCCCGTTGATGACGCCTGCAGCGAGTACCGGGATCCACATCATCTGTACCGCCCAGACGGTGATGCCGAGCACACCGAACAGCGCCAGGTCGATGATGGCCATCAGTGTGACGCCGGCAATCGGGAAGCGGCTGTAAAGGTTGCGCTCGATCCAGTCATCGGGGCAGTTCTTGCCGTAGATGCGCAGGGTCTCCTCGTTCTTGGCCTCTTCCATGTAGAGCTCTGCGCCTTTGCGCAGCACAGTGCTTAGGCCCTTGTGAACGGGGCTGTGGGGGTCGTCGGGGGTTTCGCACTTGGCGTGGTGTTTGCGGTGGATGGCGGTCCACTCGCGGGTGTTCATGCTGGTGGTGAGCCAGAGCCAGAAGCGGAAAAAGTGCTTGAGCGCCGGGTGCAGCTCAAGAGAGCGGTGCGCCGAGTAGCGATGCAGGTACACTGTGACGCTGACGATGGTAATGTGCGTCAGGACAAGCGTGACTGCAATCAGTTGCCACACAGACAGATCAAGTAAGCCGTTGTACCACATAAAGCTAGAATACCTCGTTAGAATACGCAGGCGTCAGGCCTGCGTCGGGCCGATTATGGACCAACAGATGTACGATGAACATGACCGCGGGTCGCCCAGGCCCCCTTGCTATAGTTACCGAATGTTGATTGCCTGCGGATGGCCGGTATGACCGCGAACGCTCGGGCCTGGGTCGTCACCCTTTCCTACGTGCTGGTTGCGACCTTGTGGGTGCTGTTCAGTGACGGCTTGCTGCTGATGCTGGCGCTGGAGGATCAGCAGCGCCTGCAGAGCCTTAAAGGCGTTGGTTTTGTGTTGGTAACCGGTGCGCTGCTGTTTTTTTCTGTGCGCTACCACTTGCGTCGCCGCAGGCAGCAGGAAGACGCCCTGCGACTTGGGAGTGAGCGCTTTGATCTGGCGCTGATCGGCGGCAATGACGGCATCTGGGATTGGGATATCGTCAACAAGAGTTTGTACCTGTCGCCGCGCAGCTGCGAGCTATTCGGCCTGCCGGTCGGCAGTTCGCCGTTGGGAGACTGGCAGCACCTGCTGGCCGCAGAGGATCGCGCAGCCGTGCATGCGGCCCTGGTGCAGCACCTGAGGGGCACCACCGAACGCTTGGACATTACCTATCGCCTGGCCCGGCCTGTGAACGGGGTCAGCTGGGTGCATGCCGGTGGGCGTGCTCTGCGCGACGCCGAAGGCCGCGCCACGCGGTTGGTTGGCGTGCTGCGCGATGTCAGCGAGCAGGTCGCGCGGGAGACGCGGCTGCTTCAGGCCGGCGTGATGTTCGACTGCACCAGCGAGGGCATGCTGATCTGTGACGCCGGGCAAAACATCATTGACGTCAACAATGCCTTCTGCAAGATCACCGGTTACCGAGCCGAGGAAGTGATTGGTCGCCAGCCGAACCTGTTGGCGTCCGGCCGTCACGACAGCGACTTTTACCGCCAGATGTGGCAGCAGCTGATGTGCAGCGGACGGTGGTCCGGGGAAATCTGGAACCGACGCAAAAATGGCGAGATTTATCCGCAGTGGCAGAACATCATCGCGGTACGCGACCAGCGCGCCGAGCTGAGCCACTTTGTTGCGGTATTTGCTGACATGAGTACGCTTAAGCGCACCCAAGAAGAAATTGACTACCTGGCCCACCATGACCCCTTGACCAAGCTGCCCAATCGCCTGCTGCTGACCGAGCGCCTGAACACGGCGATGGCGCGTACCCGTCGTCAGGACGGCGAGTTGGCGCTGCTGTTTATCGACCTGGACCGGTTCAAAGGCGTCAACGACAGCCTGGGCCACAATGCCGGTGACCAGTTGCTGCAACTGGTTGCCCAGCGCCTTTTGCAGCTGTGTGATGACAGCGACACCCTGGCGCGCCTGAGCAGCGATGAGTTCGCCCTGCTGCTGGAGCGACCGCTTGGGGTTGAGCAGTTGGGCAAGCTGGCGGAGAGCATTCTGCAGCTGCTGCAGACCCCCTTTGATCTGGCGGGCCATCTGGTGCACATGAGTGCCAGTGTTGGTCTGGCGATGTTCCCGACAGACGCTGCAGATGGGGCGGAGCTGCTCAAGAACGCCGACTCGGCGATGTCCGTGGCCAAGCAGCGAGGCGCCAACAGCTATGCCTTCTATACCCAAGATCTGACAGAGCAGGCGCGGCTGCGGCTGACGCTGGAAACCGACCTGCACGAGGCCATCCAGCGTGGCCAGCTGCGCGTGCACTATCAGCTGCAGAAAGCCTTCGACAGTGGTCGCTGGGTCAGTGTCGAGGCACTGGTGCGCTGGCAGCATCCGGAGCGCGGCCTGATTGCCCCCGGCGAGTTCCTCGCGGTGGCGCGCCAGACCGGCCTGATTGCCGACATTGACGAGTATGTGCTGGAGGAGGCCTGTCGCCAGCTGCGCAGCTGGCGGGATGCCGGTTATGGCGTCAGCTCGGTCGCGGTCAACATGTCCGGATTCTGGATGGAGCGCGGCGACATTGTCGGGCGGGTTCAGCAGGCGCTGGAGCGCTACGCACTGCCGCCCGAGTGCCTGGAGCTGGAGGTCACCGAGGATGAAATGATGCACTTCGGTGAGAAGGGCGTGGCGCTGCTGGACCGCCTGGCTGCGTTGGGCGTCGGCCTGGCCATTGATGACTTTGGTACCGGCCATTCGTCATTGCTGCGGCTCAAGCGCATGCCGGTAAACAAGCTGAAGATCGATCGCGGATTTGTGGTCGATCTGCCCTGCAGCGACAGTGACAGCGCCATGGCCCGGGCCATCATCGCGCTGGGCAAGAGCCTGCATCTGCGGGTCATTGCCGAGGGGGTGGAGACTGCGGCGCAGGAGACGTTGCTGCGCGAGCTGGGGTGCGATCTGGGGCAGGGCTATCTGTATAACCGGCCCATGCCTGCCACCGAGCTGGAGAGCATGCTGGACCGGGCTCAGAGCTAGCTGATCAACTGCACGCTCTTGCTGGGCAATCGATCAGCACGCGCCATGGCCTTTACAGAAAGATCCACAGCAGCAGCGCGCCCAGCACAATGCGGTACACCACGAACGGCTGCATGCCGATGCGCTTGATGAAGGCCAGGAAGTAGTGGATGCACAGGTAGGCGCTGATGCCGGAGAGCACCACGCCCGCCGCCATCTGCAGCCAGTCTACGGCCACCTGGCTTTTGATCAGCTCAATGGTTTCCAGGCCGCAGGCCAGCACGATCACCGGAATCGACAGCAGGAACGAGAAGCGCGCCGAGGCCTCGCGGCTCAGCCCCAGCATCAGCGCGGCGGTCATGGTGATGCCCGAACGCGAGGTGCCCGGGAACAGCGCCAGTGCCTGCGCGCAGCCAATGAACAGCACGTCCTTCCAGTTCATCTGATACTCGCTGCGGCTGCCGCGAAAGCGCCAGTCCGCCCACCCCAGCAGCAAGCCAAAGCCAATCAGCCCGACCGACAGGTAAACCGGGGAACGCAGCACTGTCTCCACGGTATCTTTCAGCAGCAGGCCGGCCAGCCCCACCGGGATGGTGCCAAGGATCACCGCCCAGGCCAGTTTGGCATCGGCGTCCAGCTGGCGGGTATGCAGCGAGCGCGTCCAGCTCTGCAGCATGTTGATGATGTCCTGACGAAAATAGATCAGCACTGCCGACAGGCTGCCCAGGTGCAGCGCCACGTCAAAGGCCAGGCCCTGATCGGGCCAATCGGTCAGTACCGGCACCAGAATCAGGTGGGCAGAACTGGAAACGGGAAGAAATTCGGTAATGCCCTGAACAATTGCCAGGATGACGACCTGTAGCCAATCCATGTTGACGCTGTGCTCCGTGAGTTAAGGGTGGTCGGACGCCTTTGGCGTCGCTGATGCAAAAGACGCGTAAGTAAAGCACGCCGGCGTGCCGGGCGCGACCCTTTGGGCGGCTGAGCAGCGCTTCTCTTGCTGATTATGCGTAATCAACACGCTCATTGATCGACCGACGGGGTGATGGTTCCGTGTTCACATTGCGTGGCATTGTCGAACAATTAGAACAACAGACAGCAGGCAGGAGACACATATGCGCTGGACACATCGACCCGAGGGTTCCAACTGGGGTGACTTTGGTGCCGACGACGAACTGGGTCGGCTCAATTTGCTGACCGCAGACAAGGTGCTGCAAGGCGTGGCCGAGGTGCGTGAAGGTCGCAGCTTTTGCCTGAGCCTGCCGCTCGATTACCCAGGCGGCAATGCGCTCAATCGCCTGCGTCACCCGCCGCGGCGCTTTACTTCCGGGCGCGGCGACAAGCTCAACTACAACTTCGAACTGCATCGGATGAACCCGGACTTTACCGACGTGGTCAGCGACGATGCCGTATTGCTGTATACCCAGTACTCGACCCAATGGGATGCGCTGTCACATGTGGGCGGCCTGTTTGATGCCGATGGCGACGGCGTGCCCGAGCCGCTGTATTACAACGGCTGGAAGGCCGGAGAGCATATCTGCGGGCCAGCCGGGCACGAGGACGCGCTGGAAGGAGTGAATGCGGCGCGGCTGGGCATCGAGAAGATGGCTGAAACGGCGGTGAGTGGCCGCGCGGTGCTGATTGATCTGGAGCGCCACTGCGGCCGCGAGCGGGTACTGGTCGACTACGCCCGGCTGCAGCAGATCATGCAGGCTGACGGCGTGGTGGTAGAGCCGGGCGATATGGTCTGTCTGTACACCGGGTTTGCCGATGTGATTCTGGAGATGGCGCGTGAGCCCGATGCGCAGCGTCTGGCATCAAGCTGCGCGGTGCTCGACGGGCGTGATCCGGCGCTGCTGCAGTGGATCACCGACAGCGGTCTGAGTGTGCTGATTGCCGACAACTACGCGGTGGAGGCCTACCCGGCGCGTGAAGGCGAGGGCTGCTGCGCTGCCTTGCCGCTGCATGAGCATTGCCTGTTCAAGCTGGGCATTCACCTGGGCGAGCTGTGGTATCTGACCGAACTGGCTCAGGCGCTGCGCCAGCTCGGCCGACAGCGCTTTATGCTGACGGCGCCACCGCTGCGCCTGCCCGGCGCAGTCGGCTCGCCCGTGTCGCCGGTTGCACTGATCTAGGGCGTCTCTGGCCCTGCCATCAGCTAGCCTGCCCGCTAGCAAGCCGGTAAAACCCGACCATCTGGACAAGTAGGGTTTCGTTTTGGTGCGCCAGCCCGTACTGGTGCCCTTTCGTGTTCAATTGTGGTGCATCGCCGGGTGCTTGTTGATGCCCGGGTGGCCGTATTACGCCTGTATGGCGGGGTGCCACTATAGTGGTGTGCTTTTTGCAAATGTCTTGTTCCGACTCATTCTGCGAGGCCGCCACCGTGACCCTTCGAAGCGATCAAATGAATCTGTCTGCAGCCGAACGTCGTTGGCTGCCGTGGTTTGGTCCCAGCGGCAAGCTGGCCATGGGCTGGGCCTGCTGGGTCAACCAGAACCGCTACGCGCAGCTGGAGTCGATCTTCGACAGTTTCGCGGCCACCCGCGTACGCCTGCTGCAGCAATGGTGCGAGAACCAGTGGAGTGGCCTGCAGAGTGTCGCCCAGCACCTGGGCGATGACATCGGCGCGATTGACGAGGCCACCTTGCTCAAGCTGCGCAACAAGCTGCCGGATGCCTCCGAGCTGTTCCTGCTCGACAGCACTGGTCAGCCTCAATGCAGCAGTGCCGGCCAGCTGGGCAGTCTGCAGCCAGAGCCCCAGGCGGTGCGCGCCGGCCTGCAGCACCGCTTTCTGCACGGCCCTTATGTCGACCAGCGCACCCGTCAGCTGGGGCCGTCCACCTCCAGTTTCCATGACGCCGTCACCCTGATGTTTTACCTGCCGCTTAGTAACGCGGCCGGGGCGCCGCTGGGTTGCCTGTGCGCGCGGATCCCCAACGACGTGCTGGGTGATCTGATTCAGCGCGAGGCCGGGCATATCTATCAGGAGTCCGGCGACAATTACATCTTCATGGTTGAGTCGCGCTTCAACCCGAGTATCGAGCCCGGGCGGGCGCTGTCGCGCTCGCGTTTTGAAGACAGTACTTTCAGTCACGGAGACAACCTGAAAAGCGGCATCAAAACGGGCTGGGGCACCGTCTCAGTGCGTGAGCACACCGAGTTCGAGGTGCGCTTTACCGACCCGGCGACCAGTGAGTTGCACCCGGGTGTGCGTGAGACCATCCGTCACGGCGAAAACCTCTACGTCAAATATCCCGGTTATTCCGATTACCGGCATATTCCGGTCATCGGCAAGGGCGTTACCTTCAGCCTGCCCGGCTCGCCTGATCGCTGGGGCATGATGTGCGAGGCTGACCTGGAGGAGGTCTATCGCTACCGCTCGCTCAGCTTCTCGCTGATGAAGCAGTTCTGGTTGCTGGCGGTGCTGGTGTTTGCGGCGCAGCTGGGGTTTGTCTGGGCCGGTCTGCAGGGCTGGGCCATGCACCTGGCGCACGTTGGCATTCTGTTGGGTGCGGGTTTGTGGTTCCGCTTTGCCGCAACGCGTAAGCTGGCCCGCCGGCTGGGTCGCATGACCGAGATCATCCGCAATATCGCCGAGGGCGAGGGCAATCTCAGCCAGCGCATGGACACTACCCGCCTGGTGGCCGACGAGACGGGCGAGCTGGGGCGCTGGATCAACAGCTTTATCGACAACCTCGACACCATCGTGGGCCGGGTCAAGCAGGCCAGCCGCCACGCGCTGCAAAACAGCGAGCAGATGCTTGGCCGCAACCAGCAGGCCAGTGATACTGCCGAGGAAGTGACCACCAATATCCAGCAGATGCTGAGCATGATCGAAGCCCAGCTGCAGACGGTGAACTCCGCCTCGGAAACCGCAGCGCAGATGAAAGCCAATATGGCCACCGTGGTCGAAGCGGCCCGGGCACGGCTGGACACTGTCACCAGCGGCACCCGAAAGATCCGCGACATCGTTGAAAGCTCGGCGGCCAGCGTGCAGGTGCTGGATAACCGGACCGGCGAGATCGTCGGCATGGTGTCGCTGATTACCGACATCACCAGCCAGACCAACCTGCTGGCGCTCAACGCCGCCATTGAGGCCGCGCGTGCGGGTGAACACGGACGGGGCTTTGCCGTGGTCGCCGATGAGGTTCGAGCACTGGCCTCGCGCACCGCCAAGGCGGCAGAGGAGATCAGCCAGGGTATCACCAGCATCCGCGACGCCACTCGCCAAACCGTGGTCGTCATGGAGCGCGGCGTGGCCGACGTCGACGTGCAGCTGCAACAGGCCGCCAGCGCCTCCGATGACAACGACCTGCTGCACAAGACTGTGGAGGAGTTGTTCGAGGTGATCTCGGTAATGGACACCAACAGCAAGGAACACGGCCGCCAGGCAGGTCACGTCGCCGACGCAACCCGTTCAATGAGCCAGGTAATCACCGCACTGCGCGCCAGCTCCGGGCAGGTGAAGGAAACCGCATCGCGGCTGCATCAGTTGTCGGATACGTTTCAGGTTAGTGCCGACCGCTAGGCCAGCGATGCTGGCCTAGCGGTCGGCAGCTGGAAGCTGGAAGGTGTAGGTCGGTGGGATGCCAGGGGTGTGTGCCTCGGCGCGTTTTTTGGGGAGGTGGTTGGGCTTGAAGCTTGAAGCTTGAAGCTTGAAGCAGTCTGACGTGTTTCAGGTAGCGAGGTTTAGCCCAGCCCCCGCTTGACGGGGTGTGCACGGCAGAAGGGGACTGTCAGATTTTTTGTGTTCGGGCCGGTTAGGCCCGTCACCTG
>CEVI01122546.1_pt1 | contig 71246 bp, 65 predicted proteins | sample 531471 | NCBI WGS metagenome assembly CEVI01 (sample SAMEA2623513, study PRJEB7988) | marine metagenome | isolation source: saline water (ENVO:00002010), including
CTCGTAACGCATGTTAAGCCCGAACACAAAATTCCTGATACTCCCAGCCAGTCAAGCGGAATCTGCGGAAAAACCCAACACCCGCAACACCTCGGACTGCTTCAAGCTTCCAGCTTCAAGCCTCCAGCCGCGCGGCTCGCCGCGCAAGGCATCAGCCGGTGCCGCCGACTGTAATCTGATCAATCTTCAACGTCGGCTGCCCAACACCGACCGGTACCGACTGCCCATCCTTGCCGCATACGCCGACACCGGTGTCGAGTTTCAGGTCGTGGCCGACCATGGAGACGCGATTCATCACCTCCGGCCCGTTACCGATCAGGGTGGCGCCTTTGACCGGGGCAGTGATCTTGCCGTCTTCGATCAGGTAGGCCTCGCTGGTCGAGAAGACGAATTTGCCGCTGGTGATGTCGACCTGACCACCGCCCAGGTTGGCGCAGTAGATGCCCTTTTTCACCGACCGGATAATCTCGTCCGGATCGCTCTCGCCCGCCAGCATGTAGGTGTTGGTCATGCGCGGCATCGGCAGGTGCGCATAGGATTCACGGCGACCGTTGCCGGTGGCCGGCACGCCCATCAGGCGCGCGTTCAGCTTGTCCTGCATATAGCCCTTGAGCACGCCATTCTCGATCAGCGTAGTACAGTGACTGGGCACGCCCTCGTCATCCACGCTGAGCGAACCGCGACGGCCCGGCAGGGTGCCGTCATCGACAATGGTACACAGGCTGGAGGCGACCTTTTCGCCCACTCGCCCGCTGTAGGCCGAACTGCCCTTACGGTTGAAGTCGCCCTCAAGGCCGTGGCCAACCGCTTCATGCAGCAGCACGCCGGACCAGCCCGGCCCCATGACGACCGGCATGCTGCCGGCGGGGGCGGCAATCGCCTCCAGATTGACCGAGGCCTGACGCACCGCTTCACGCGCGTAACCCAAAGCGCGCTCCTCGGCCTCAAAATACAGGTAGTCGGTACGGCCGCCGCCGCCACTGCTGCCGCGCTCGCGGCGCCCGCTCTGCTCCATGATCACGCTGACATTCATGCGTACCAGCGGGCGAATATCTCCGGCCCAGGTACCGTCACTGGCAGCCACCATCACGGTATCGTGCACCCCGGCCAGACTGACCGTGACCTGACTGATCCGTGGGTCGAGACTGCGGGTAAAAGCATCGATACGCTGCAAAAAGGCCACCTTGTCGGCCTGTGGCAGTACATCCAGCGGGTTCTCGGTAGCATACAGGGCAACAGCCTGCGGACGTTGCCATGCCTGTACGCTGCCGGCCTGGCCAGCCCGAGCGATGGAGCGCGCCGCGCCAGCCGCCTGACTCAACGCCCCCAGACGAATATCGTTGCTGTAGGCAAAGCCGGTCTTCTCTCCGGACAAGGCACGCACGCCAACGCCCTGATCGACATGAAAGCTGCCGTCCTTGACGATACCGTCCTCCAGCACCCAGGACTCACTGATCTGGTGCTGAAAATACAGGTCGGCGGCGTCCACCCCCGGCGCCTGTACCAGCGAGCCCAGCACACCGGCTACGGCATCTGCGCTCAACTCGGCGGGCTGCAGCAGCGCCTGCTCGGCGCGGGCGACGATATCACTCATGTTCACTAAACTCCTTTGCCCGGCGGCAATGGCTCGGCCGGCAGGGCGAAACGACGATGTCGGGTTATCGGCATGCGCTCACGCACACTTTGCAACTGCTCAGGCGCCAGCGTACCGGCCACCACGCCCTCACCTGCAGCCAGACTCTGCTGAACGGCGCCCCAGGGATCAATCAGGCAGCTATGACCATAGGTCTGCCGCCCATTCGGATGCTCGCCCACCTGGTTGGCTGCCAGCACCCAGCACTGGGTTTCGATGGCCCGCGAGCGCAACAGCACCTCCCAGTGCGCGGCACCGGTCACGGCGGTAAAGGCGGCCGGCACCACTATCAGTTCGGCGCCCTGGGCGCGCAACGCCTGGTAGAGCTCGGGAAAGCGCACATCGTAACAGATACTCAGACCCAGCCGCCCGACCGGGCTGTCGATGCACACTACCTGATCGCCAAAGTCATAGTCCCGCGACTCGCGATAGCTGCCATGACTATCGGCAACATCGACATCAAACAGGTGCAGCTTGTCGTAGCGCGCCACTTCCTGACCACGCTCATCGACCACCAGTTGGCAGGCCATCGGCTTGCCGCCGGCTTGGGCCGGCAGAGGCAAGCTGCCACCGACCAGCCAGATGCCGTGCTGGCGCGCCTGCGCGGCGAGAAAACGGCGAATCGGGCGGGCTTCGCCCCACTCGGCCTCGGCAATCGCTGCCAGCGAGGAGGTGCCCATGGCAGCGAAGCACTCTGGCAGCAGCACCAGTTCGGCGCCCTGCCCGGCTGCCTCGGCAATCAGCCGTGCAGCCACCTGCAGGTTTGCCGCAGGCTCCGGGCCGCTGGTCATCTGCACTGCAGCAACCGTTGCCATCTCATTCCTCCTCGAGCGCGGCCTTGTCGTCAAAGGCGCGGTCAAATTCGACATTGGGTTTTTGCCAGTCTCCGCTGATACGGTATTTCACCGACGCAAAGCGCGCGACCTTGTCACCCAGAATTTTGTCAGCCAGAAACAGCACCCCACCGATCTGCGGCGCGCCGGCAATAATGGCCGCCAGCGGCAGGTTGTTGGTCACCGGCAGCGTTACCAGCAGCCCCATGTCGGCCTGGTTGCTACGCAGATTAAGACTGCCTTCAAGTTGCAGTTTCACACCGGGGCCCTCCAGCACAACCGGCTGCTCGCTGTGCAACACGCCGTTTTCCACGTACAGGCCGGCATCCAGGCTGTCGTAGGCTGTCCCCTTGCTGAACAGGTCGGAAAAGTCGAGCCGCAGGCGCCGGGTCAGCGCGTTGAAGTTGAGCAGGCCGAAGACGCGTAGCGCCTCGGCGCTGCCCTCGCCGCTCTGCAGCATGCCGTCGCGGGCCTCAATACCCAGCGTACCGGAGGAGGTGCGCAAGGCGAACGCAGCGGGAGAGCCCGGCCAGTTCAGCGCAGCGTTGGTGACAAAGCTGTCGCTGGTGATGGTCGGCGCATAACGCCAGTTTTTCAGCACCTCGCCAATGTCGTCGGCTTCCAGGCTACCCTCAAAGACCGTGTGCGCCGGTGCCTCGCGCCAATCCATGCTGCCCTTGATACGCAAACCGCGCAGGTCGACATCCAGCTCCGGCAAATGGGCGCCGGTGGCGTCAGGGCGCAGGGTAAACCGCGCGGCGCCAATCGGGTCCGCGCCCCAGGACAGCTGGTCGATGTTCACATCCAGCGACGGCAGCGTGGAGGGTTTGATCCCCGCCAGGCGATCCACTGGCGGGGCGTCGGTAACCACCGGCTGCGCCAGCGGCGGCGCGTCAGCATTCTCGGCACGTGGCAGACGCAGGCGACTGAGGTCCACCCGGATAGGCTCGCCAGCGGCGTCAGGGACTTGCACCTGCCCCGCCACGTCGCTCTGTTCTACGTCAACATGCCAGCCGGCACTGCTGTGACCGACGCGCGCATACAGATTGTCCAGCTCCAGCCCCATGCCGGTGAACCGGTCAGCCCGCACCTGCAGTTGCCCCAACGAGCCGGAAAGCTGCCGCGGCTTGGCCGTACCGGAAGACTGTAACCCCGAAAGCCATTGCCGCCACTGGTCCCAGTCCAGTACCGGCAGACTGGCCTGCAGGTTGATGCCGGAGCTCTGCGGCAGGCTGGGCGCGCCGCTGGCGTAGCGCACGTCCCCTGCCAGCTCGCCATCACGATAGCGCAGCAGGGCTTGCAGGCCGTCGTCGCTTTGGACCTGCCAGCGCTGCTGGCCGTTCGAGAGCGTCAGATCAGCCTGCACCGGGCGCGGCGTCTGCGCATCCTTGGCAAAGGGTTCCGGCATCTGCAACACCAGCCCCACCAGGTCACTGCGCATGCGGATTTGCTGACGCCCCGCCTGCAGATCAACCTGGGCCTGCCAGCCCAGCTCGCCGCTGAGCAGCGAGGCCGGAATTGTCTCAAGCAAGGCCCAGCGCCGCAGCTGCTCGACACTGTGCCGCCCTTGCAGCTGCAGGCGCTGCCCGCGTTCGCCCAACGGCGTCAGTTGCCCCTCAACGGGCGCGCCAAGAAAACGGGCAGACAGCGTGTCTGCACTCAGCCCTTCACCACGGACAAAACGAAACCGCCCGTCAATCGCCTCCAGCGGGGCCTGCAATACGGGGATGTTCACTTGCGCGTCAGCCAGTTGCCACTCAACCAGCGCCTGCGTCTGCGCCGCCTGCTCGCCGCTGCGGCGCAGCGGGATGGTCAACTGCAGTTCACCGCTGACCGCCCCCTCCCCACTCCAGCCGGCCAGCGGGTTGCCGGTCAGCTCGGCCAGGGGGCTGTCCTGCATCAGCTTGAGGGCATCGCTCACCGAGCCCTCAAAGGCTGATTCAACCTGCAACTGCAGGGGCCCGGTGGTATTCATCAACTGGCCATGCACCCGCGCGCCGCTGGCCTGAGCGTTCAGCAGTCGGGCATTGCTGGCCCGTATATCCAGCGCCCCACCGCGCAGCAGCAAGTCGGCATCCAGCTCGGTCAGCGGCGGCCACCCGGTCTGGAACACCAGCTCACCGCCGCGCAGCTGCGCATACAGGGCGATCTCCCGCTCCTCGGGGCTGGCGCCCTTGAGCAGCGAGCCGTGGTATTCAAAGATTGCCAGCGGCACCTCACCCTGCACGCCACTGGCGGCCATCCAGGTTGCCAGGGCCGGGCTGAACCCCTGCGAGCGCACCGGCAGATAGGCACGGTGTGCCGGGGCCTGACTGTTGCGCAGGGCGACCTGCAGATCCATCGTCGGGGTCTGCCCTGTGGGCGGCAAATACAGCGACAGCGTCGCGCTGGCATCCCCGTCTTCGCCACTGACGGCCATGCCCGGCGAGTCCAGCTGCAACCCCTGCTCCTTGGACCAGCGCCAGTTCAGCAGGCCCTGAGCTCGCTGATACTGCCAGGGCTCGGGGAACAGGTTGGGCAATTGCATGCTCCACTGCTGCGCATCCACGCGCAGCTCTCCCTGCTGCGGGCTACCTTGCACCGTGCCACTGACACCGGTGAATGACGGCGCGTTGTGGAACGCGGCCATGCCGACCTCTTCCAGCCGGCCGCTGAATTCCAGCGACGTCAGATCACCGGCGGGGTCGATGCCGTTCACGCGGACCTGGCGCAAGGTGCCCTCGGGCGCCAGCTCATTGACCAGGTCTGCTACCGGCTGGTCCGGCGCCAGCAGCGTGAGCCAGGTGCCGAGCTTGGACAGGCGCAGGCGATCAAGGGCAACAGACCAATGCCCTTCGGCGCTGTCGCGCTCCAGTTGCAACCGGGTGGTGGGCCAGACTTCCTCGCCCAGGTGCAGACTCAGGTCCTGCACCTGAAGCTGCTGGGTCTGACTGTCGTCGACGTATTCAAAGCGGGTAAAGAGGTCATGCAGCACCGGCTCGCGCTCGCCGCTCTGCAGGCGAATCTGTGGGGCGATCAGGGTCCCCTGCAGGCGCTGCAGCCGCTGATCCTGCCAACTGCCCCAGAAGCGCCCGCCGGCGGTCAATTCTCTCAGGTGCGAGCGCTCCAGCCACTCCAGAGGCAGCCAGCGGCTCCAATCACTGGCCGGCAGTTCAACAAAGAAGCCAAGCGACGCCTCGGACAATTGCTCGCCAGGCATCAGGGCGCTGACCTGCCAGCGCAGGCGCTCGCCATCGGGCAGGCTCAGGTGCCCATCCAGCCGATGCCAACCATCGCCATTGAGCAGGGTGACGTCACCATGCTCGAACTGCCAGTGCGGCTCCTCATAGGGGCTGACCTCAATGCGCGTATCAAGCAGCGTAATGCGCCGTTGCTGCTTGAGCGTACCGATGGCCTGCTCCAGCGCGCCGAGACGCCGCGTGCGCTCGCCTACGCCCTGCAAATGCCACTGCCCCTGTTCGTCCTCACTGAGCGTCAGCGCCAGCCCGCGAATCTGCAGCGCATCCATCACCGGACGCTGCAGCCAAAGGCTGCGCCAGACATCCAGCCGCGCCGTCACATCATCCAGATCAAACAGCACTTCGCTGTCTGGCTGCAGGCTTTCGTGCACCCGCAGGCCGCGCAGCGTCAACACCGGCTGAGCGCCCTGCATCTGCCCCTGCAAAGAGCGCAGCTCGATGTGCCGGCCAGTCAGCTGCTCAACCTGGGCAACCAGCTGCTCTTGATAGTTTTCGACCGTCGGCACCAGCAAGCGGCCCAGGCTGACATAGGCCGCCGCCAACAGCAGCCAGCCGATCAGCAGCAGGATCAGCCCGTTCAGCCCTTGTAACAGCCAGCGTTGCCCGCGCATTGCTTCAGTCCGCCATCACATCAGCACCACATCGTACTGTTCCTGGGTGTACATGGTTTCCACCTGAAACTTGATCGGACGCTCGATAAACAGCTCCAGATCCGCGACGTTGCCGGACTCTTCGTCCAGCAGGCGATCGATCACTGCCTGCGACGCCAGCACCGTGTAGGAGCCGGCCTGATAGGCGCGTGCCTCGCGCAGAATTTCGCGGAAGATTTCGTAGCACACCGTCTCCGGTGTTTTCTGAATGCCACGGCCGTGGCAACTCGGACAGGGTTCGCACAGCACCTGCTCAAGGCTCTCGCGGGTGCGCTTGCGGGTCATCTGCACCAGACCCAGCTCGGTGATGCCGATGATGTTGGTCTTGGCGTGATCGCGCTCCAGCTGCTTCTCCAGCGTGCGCTGTACCTGACGCTGGTGCTCCTCATCTTCCATGTCGATAAAATCGATGATGATGATGCCGCCCAGGTTGCGCAGGCGCAGCTGGCGAGCAATCGCGGTCGCCGCCTCAAGGTTGGTTTTGAAGATGGTCTCTTCGAGGTTGCGGTGGCCGACAAAGGCGCCGGTGTTGACGTCAATGGTGGTCATGGCCTCGGTCTGGTCGATCACCAGGTGGCCGCCGGACTTGAGCATCACTCGCCGGTCCATGGCCTTTTGGATCTCGTCTTCGACGCTGTAGAGGTCAAAGATCGGCCGCTCACCCGGGTAGTGCTCCAGCAGCTCCTCGACTCCCGGCATCAGCTCATGCACAAACTGCTCAACCTTCTGGAAGGTTTCACGCGAGTCGATACGCACCTTCTCCAGCCTGGGGTTGGCCAGGTCACGCAGGGTGCGCAGAGCCAGCGGAAGATCTTCGTAGATCACCGAAGGTGCGGGCGCGGTGCCCATCTGCTGGGCAATCTGCTGCCACAGGCGGCGCACGTAGCGGATGTCGACCAGAATATCCTCGGGCCGGGCGCCTTCGGCGGCGGTGCGCAGGATGTAACCGCCCGCCTCATCGATGTCTTCACTTTCTTGGCAGTCGGCGACGACCTGCTTCAAGCGCTCGCGCTCGGCTTCGTCTTCGATTTTCAGCGAGATGCCCACATGCGGCGTGCGCGGCATGTACACCAGATAACGTGATGGGACCGAGAGATGCGTCGTCAGGCGCGCGCCCTTGGTGCCAATCGGGTCTTTGGTGACCTGCACCACCAGCGCCTTGCCCTCGTGCACCAGCGCGCTGATCGGCTCGACCGCCTGGCCCTCGCGCTGGGAGATTTCGGAGGCGTGAATAAAGGCCGCACGTTCCAGCCCGATATCGACAAAAGCGGCCTGCATGCCAGGCAGCACGCGTACTACTTTGCCCTTGTAGATATTGCCGACGATGCCACGGCGCTGGGTGCGCTCGATGTGCACTTCCTGCAGTACGCCGTTCTCGACCAGCGCAACGCGGGTTTCCATCGGCGTAATATTGATGAGAATTTCTTCGCTCATGGGCTCTCTCGCTTCTTGTCTGCCACCACAATACCGGTGATTGGAGCCCCGGAACAGCCGCGTCAGGGCCGTTGCCAGCAGGAAATGCCAAAGCCCTCAAGCAAACTGGCGGTCTCGCGCAGCGGTAACCCGACCACCGCGCTGTAGCTGCCTTCGATACGATCAACAAAGACCGCGCCCAGCCCCTGAATGCCGTAGGCGCCAGCCTTGTCTGCCGGCTCGCCGGTATCCCAGTAATCCGCCAGCTCCTGCGCACTCAGCCGGCGGAAGCAGACCCGGGTATCGACCCGCTGCAGCGCGATACGTTCATCCTGAGCAACCGCGACCGCTGTCATTACCCAGTGCTCGTCGGCGGACAGGCGGCCCAGCATGTCAAGCGCGTGCGCGCGGTCGCGCGGTTTGCCGAGAATCTGCCCTTCATGCACCACGGCGGTGTCGGCCGCGAGCACCACCCAACCCGGGTAGGCGGCAACGGCAGCGAGCGCCTTGTCCCGCGTTACCCGCTCGACGTAGGCCTCGGGCGACTCGCCCGGCAGCACCCGCTCATCCACCTCGCTTGGGCGCTGGGTACAGGGCACACCGATCTGCGCCAGCAACTCACGCCGCCGGGGCGAGGCCGAGGCCAGCAGCAACTCAATTGACATGGAAACGCCGACGCACGCCGCGCAGCAGCGAGAAAACCCAGGGCCAGAGTACCGCACTGACCACCGCCGGCAGCAGGAACATCAGCGTTGGCGGTCGGTTACCGCTCAGGCTGTTGAGCCAGAGTGCAACCATCTGGGCAATCCCAAAGACCGGCAGCATGACCAGGCTCTGCTGCCACAGCGGGAAGCGGCGAATGCGCTGATACAGCAAGAGCACCATCCAGACCACCAGCGTCATCACCAGCGCGTTTTGACCAAACAGCTGGCCGAACAACACGTCCGACAGCAGCCCCGCCAGCCAGGCTGTCAGCAGGCCAACCCGGTGCGGCAGCGCCATAACCCAGCACGAGAGCACCAGCGCCAGCCACATCGGGCGGGCCAGGCTGACCGGTTCGGGCAGCGGCATGACACTGAGCAGCAGCGCCACCACAATGCTCAGGATGATCGCCAGACTAGTCTGCATCGGCTGCCTCCCCGGCCGACTCGGCCTCGCTGTCGGCAGTGGCCGTCTCTGCCGCCGCCTCGTCAGTCGGAGCGGCGTCGCCCTCCTGCTCGCCAGCGTCCTCGGTGCCCAGCTCCAGCGCCGGCAATACATCGCCGTAACCGCTTTCAGGGCTGAATACCAGCAGCAGGTAACGACTGCGATTGAGCTGCGCCGAGGGCGTGACCCGCACTTCAGCAAAGGACTGCGCCGGATGCCGCGTTACCGTCTGCACCCGACCAACCGGGTAACCGGCCGGAAAGCGCTGCCCCAGCCCCGAGCTGACCACGATGTCGCCCTCGCGCACATCGGCGGTGTCGCCGACGTAGCGCAGCTCCAGCCATTCATTGCGCCCCGTGCCGCTGGCAATGGCACGTAGGCCGTTGCGGTTGATCTGCACCGGCAGGCTGTGGGATGCATCGGTCACCAGCAGCACCCGCGCACTGTGCGGCAGCACTTCGACCACCTGACCCATCAAGCCACTGGCATCGAGCACCGGCTGGCCCAGAAACACGCCATCGGCCTCGCCCTTATCGAGCAGGATGCGTTGGGTAAAGGGGTTGGGGTCCACACCGATCAGCTCTGCCACCAGCACCCGCTCATCGACCAGCGAGGATGAATTGAGCAGCTCGCGCAGGCGCACGTTCTGTTCGGTCAGGGTGGCGAGTTTCTGCAGCTTGCGCTGCGTCAGCAACGCTTCGGCGCGCAGTCGCTCATTGTCGGCTATCAGCTCGGCCCGGCTGGTGGTCAATTCGGAGACCGACTCCCAGGCCCGCACCGGCATTTCAGCAGCCGAATACAACGGCGCCACCAGCAAGCCGAGCTGGTGGCGCAGGGGTTTGAGGGCGTCAAAACGGGCGTCAACCACCATGAGCACGATGGACAACACCGTGAGCACGATCAGTCGGACACCGAGTGACGGCCCCTTGATAAATAGCGGTTTGATGGCAGGCTCCTCGCAGCCACTGGCGTGTTGCCGTCAAAGGCCCGCCGTGCAGTGGCGGGCCAGCAGCCGACTTACTCGGTCGACAGCAGATCCATGGTGTGCTGGTCCATCATTTCCAGCGCACGGCCACCGCCGCGAGCAACGCAGGTCAGCGGCTCCTCGGCAACAATTACCGGCAGGCCGGTTTCCTGGGTCAGCAGCTTGTCCAGATCACGCAGCAGCGCACCACCACCGGTCAGAATCAGGCCACGCTCGGCGATATCGGAGGCCAGCTCCGGCGGCGATTGCTCCAGCGCGCTCTTGACCGCCTGCACGATGGTAGCCAGCGATTCCTGCAGCGCTTCGAGCACCTCGTTGGAGTTGAGCGTAAAGCTGCGCGGCACACCCTCGGCCAGGTTACGGCCGCGAACGTCGACTTCCAGCATCTCGCCACCCGGGAAGGCCACACCGATTTCCTGCTTGATGCGCTCGGCGGTAGATTCGCCGATCAGGCTGCCGTAGTTGCGACGCACGTAGGTCACAATCGCTTCATCAAAGCGGTCACCACCGACACGGACGGATTCGGCATAGACCACGCCGTTCAGCGAGATCAGCGCGATTTCAGTGGTACCACCACCGATATCCACGACCATGGAGCCGCGCGCCTCTTCAACCGGCAGGCCGGCACCAATGGCGGCAGCCATCGGTTCTTCAATCAGGTACACCTCGCGGGCGCCAGCACCCAGGGCAGACTCACGGATCGCACGACGCTCAACCTGGGTAGACTTGCACGGCACGCAGATCAGCACACGCGGGCTCGGCTGGATGAAGCTGTTTTCATGCACCTTGTTGATGAAGTACTGCAGCATCTTCTCGCAGACACTGAAGTCGGCGATAACGCCGTCTTTCATCGGACGAATGGCCTGGATGTTGCCAGGCGTGCGTCCCAGCATGCGTTTGGCATCAGTACCAACGGCAACAACACTTTTCTGATTGCCGGCGGTAGTGCGAATGGCAACCACCGACGGTTCGTCCAGCACAATGCCACGATCGCGGACGTAAATGAGGGTGTTGGCAGTGCCCAGGTCGATGGACAGATCACTGGAAAACATGCCACGAATTTTTTTGAACATGCGTTGACTAGACCCCGAGGACGCGTGGGTTAATGGTAAAAATATTATAGAAAGCACTGATAAGCCACCTGCCCAATGCACTGCCGCAGGGATGGATAGCGGCAAAAGGCCTTTAGAAACCAGGGCAAACAGGTAGCTGATCGGTACTTCCGGAAGTGTCGCAACTCTAACAATGGCGGGGTTTTTGGGCAAGGCGCGCTGTGGTAAATTCCCGCCTTTGCCCGCATTTCCCGTGGCGAACCACCCAACGGCGCCTGTCGCCAGCAGCCAACCGGAATTCTTCCGGCTACATGGAGCTTTACACATGTCCCTGGACCGCACCGATGTGGAAAAGATCGCGCATCTGGCCCGTATCGCCATCAGCGAGGATGAAATCCCCGCTACTACCGCCAAACTGTCCGGCATTCTGGACCTGATCGATCGCATGCAGGCGGTGGACACCAGCAACGTCACACCGCTCGCCCACCCGCTGGAAACCACCCAGCGCCTGCGCGCCGACGAAGTGACCGAAAGCAACCAGCGCGACGCCTACCAGGCCATCGCACCGGCCACCGAAGAAGGCCTGTACCTGGTTCCCAAGGTCATCGAATAACCCTGCCGCGCCGACAAGAGACTACCCCCATGCACGAAAAAACGCTGGCCGAACTGTCCCAGGCCCTGCAGAGCAAGGCGCTGTCCAGCGTCGAGCTGACCCAGCACTACCTCAAGCGCATCGAGCAGCTTGATGGCAGCCTCAATAGCTACATCACCGTTACCGCCGAGTCCGCACTGGAGCAGGCCAAGGCCGCCGATGCGCGCATTGCCGCCGGCAACGCCAGCGCCCTGACCGGCATCCCGCTGGCGCACAAGGACCTGTTCTGCACCCAGGGCCAGCGCACCAGCTGCGGCTCGAAGATGCTCGACAACTTCATCTCGCCGTACGAATCCACCGTTACCCAGCGCTTTCTGGACGCCGGCTCGGTCAGCCTCGGCAAGACCAACCTCGACGAATTCGCCATGGGCTCCTCTACCGAGTCCAGCTTTTATGGCCCGACCCGCAATCCGTGGGATACCGACCGCGTACCCGGCGGCTCCTCCGGCGGTTCAGCCTCTGCCGTTGCCGCACGCCTGTGCGCTGCAGCCACTGGCACCGATACCGGCGGCTCGATCCGTCAACCGGCTGGCTTCACCGCACTGACTGGCCTGAAGCCGACTTACGGTCGCGTCTCGCGCTGGGGCATGGTCGCCTACGCATCCAGCCTGGATCAGGGCGGCCCGATGGCCCGCACCGCCGAAGACTGCGCGCTGATGATGCAGGTCATCGCCGGGTTTGACGCCAAGGACTCCACCAGTGTCGATCAACCCGTACCGAATTACAGCGCCGCCCTGAACGACTCGCTCAAGGGCCTGCGTATCGGCCTGCCGAAGGAATACTTCGCCGCCGGTCTGGATGCCGCCACGGCCGATGCCATCAGTGCTGCGGTCAAGCAGTTCCAGGCGCTCGGTGCCGAGGTCAAGGAAATCAGCCTGCCAAATGCCGAGCTGGCGATCCCGGCCTACTACGTCATCGCGCCAGCTGAAGCCTCCTCCAACCTGTCACGCTTTGACGGTGTGCGCTTTGGCTATCGCTGCGAGAACCCGGCCGATCTGACCGACCTGTACAAGCGTTCACGCGCCGAGGGCTTTGGCGCCGAAGTGAAGCGCCGCATCATGGTTGGTGCCTACGCGCTGTCCGCCGGCTACTACGACGCCTACTACCTGCAGGCGCAGAAGATTCGCCGTCTGATCAAGAACGACTTCATGGCCGCCTACGAGCAGGTCGACGTCATCCTCTGCCCGACCTCGCCGACCCCGGCGTTCAAGATCGGCGAGAAAATCGACGACCCGGTCAGCCTCTACCTGACCGACATCTACACCATTACCGCCAACCTGGCAGGCGTTCCGGGCGTTGCCCTGCCCGCCGGGTTTGCCAACGGTCTGCCGCTGGGCATGCAACTGCTGGGGCCCTACTTCAGCGAAGCCCGTCTGCTCAACATCGCGCACCAGTACCAGCAGGTTACCGACTGGCACCAGCGCGCTCCGGCCGGCTACTGAGAGGATTGACAGCAATGCAATGGGAAATCGTCATCGGGCTGGAAATCCACGCCCAGCTCACCACCGCGTCGAAGATCTTCTCCGGCAGCGCCACCACCTTCGGCGCCGAAGCCAACACCCAGGCCAGCCTGGTTGACCTGGGCATGCCGGGCACCCTGCCGGTACTCAACGCCCAGGCCGTGCGCAACGCGGTCAAGTTTGGTCTGGCGATCGACGCCGAGATCGGTATGACCAACGTCTTCGCGCGCAAGAACTACTTCTACCCAGACCTGCCCAAGGGCTACCAGACCAGCCAGATGGATCATCCGATCGTCGGCAAGGGTCACCTGGACATCACCCTGGAAGACGGCACCGTCAAACGCGTTGGCGTCACCCGCGCGCACCTGGAAGAAGATGCGGGCAAGAGCCTGCACGAAGACTTCCACGGCATGAGCGGCATCGACCTCAACCGCGCCGGCACCCCGCTGCTGGAGATCGTCTCCGAGCCGGACATGCGCAGCGCCAAGGAAGCGGTCGCCTACGCCAAGACCATTCACTCGCTGGTGCGTTACCTCGGCATCTGTGACGGCAACATGGCCGAAGGATCCTTGCGCTGCGACTGCAACGTCTCCGTGCGCCCCAAGGGTCAGACCGAGTTCGGCACCCGCTGCGAGATCAAGAACGTCAACTCCTTCCGCTTTATCGAGAAGGCGATCAACACCGAAGTCCAACGCCAGATCGAGCTGATCGAGGATGGCGGCAAGGTGGTACAGGAAACCCGCCTGTACGATCCGAACAAGGACGAAACCCGTTCCATGCGCAGCAAGGAAGAAGCCAACGACTACCGTTACTTCCCCTGCCCGGATCTGCTGCCGGTGGTACTGGAGCCGAGCTTCCTGGAGGAGGTGCGCGGCGAGCTGCCAGAACTGCCACAGCAGAAACGCGAGCGCTTTGAAAGTCAGTTCGGCCTGTCGACCTACGACGCCAGCGTCTTGAGCGCCAGCCGCGAACTGGCCGATTACTTCGAGCAAGTCCAAAAAACCTGCGGTGACGCCAAACTGGCGGCCAACTGGGTGATGGGCGAGCTGTCCAGCCTGCTCAACAAGGAAGGCCTGGATATCGAGCAGTCGCCAGTCAGCGCCGATCAGCTGGGCGGCATGATCCTGCGTATCAAGGACAACACCATCAGCGGCAAGATCGCCAAGATGGTGTTCGAAGCATTGGCAGCGGGCGAAGGCGACTCTGCCGATGCCATCATCGAAGCCAAAGGGCTGAAGCAGGTCACCGACAGCGGCGCTATCGAGGCGATGCTGGACGAGGTACTGGCGGCCAACGCCGAGCAGCTCGAGCAGTACCGCGCCAGCGACGAAGCCAAGCGCGGCAAGATGTTCGGCTTCTTCGTCGGCCAGGCCATGAAGGCCTCCAAGGGCAAGGCCAACCCGCAGCAGGTCAACGAACTGCTGCGCAAGAAGCTGGAAGGCTGAACCGACGGGCGGTGGCGCGGTCTCAGATCGCGCCTCCGCCACCCGGGACTCTCCCCATGCTTCGCGCCCTGCTGATCGTACTCGCTACCCTGCTGGCCAGCAGCGCCATGGCCAACGATCTCACGCTGGGCGACCCCGGCTGGACCCAGACCGGCAAAGCCTCCTACTACTCCTCTCGCCTGCACGGTCGACGCACCGCCAGCGGCGAGCCTTACGACGAAACCGACCTCACCGCAGCGCACCCTCTGTTGCCCTTCGGCACCCTGATTGAGGTAACCAACCTCTACAACAACCGCTCGGTTGTCCTGCGCGTCAACGACCGTGGCCCCTTTGTCGGCCACCGCATCATAGACGTTTCACAAAGCGCCGCAGAGCTGCTCGGCATGATTCGCGCCGGCAGCGCACGCGTGCGTATCGAGGTACTGGACCCGGAACAGCAAAGCGAATAAACGGAACCTTTCCCCCTCCCGGCTATCCTTTTACAGGTAACGAGCAGAAACAAAGCGGACATCGGCGCCCTCCCGCCCGTATGCCAGCCTGCCGCTGCTCGCCCATAAAGCCGGCAACCCGACCGGCCTACGCAGGACAAGGAGATCTGCATGACTGACGCCAAGCGTGGCTGGCAATCCACCGTACTGGTTCCCGTGTTTGCCCCTGCCGTGATTGTCACCCTGCTGCTGGTCATCGGCACCATCAGCAACCCCGAGCTGGCCGGCTCGCTGTTTTCCAGTACGCTGGCCTACATCACCGAAACCTTTGGCTGGTTCTACATGCTGGCGGTAGCCAGTTTTCTGCTATTCGTGGTGCTGGTGGCCTGCAGCAGCTGGGGCAATATTCGCCTCGGCCCCGATCACTCTGAGCCGCAATACAGCTTCCCGGCCTGGTTCGCCATGCTGTTTTCCGCCGGCTACGGCATCGCCCTGCTGTTCTTTGGCGTGGCCGAACCGGTCACCCACTTTGCCAGCCCTCCCGCAGGCGCCCCGGAGACGCTGGACGCCGCCAAGCAGGCGATGCAGATTGCCTTCTTTCATTGGGGCTTTCATATCTGGGCGATCTACGGGCTGGTCGGCCTGGTACTGGCCTACTTTGCCTTTCGCCACGGCTTGCCGCTGTCGATGCGCTCGGCCCTCTATCCGCTGATTGGTGAGCGCATTCACGGCCCCATCGGGCACACCGTGGACGTGGTCGCCATTCTCGGCACCCTGTTCGGTATCGCCACCACCCTGGGGCTGTCGGTTGCGCAGATCAATGCGGGGCTGAACTACCTCTGGCCCAGCATTCCGGTGGCCAGCAACGTGCAGGTCATCGCCATTGCGGTGGTCACCGGTCTGGCGCTGTTCTCGGTGGTCGCCGGCCTGGACAAGGGGGTCAAGAACCTCTCCATCCTCAACATGGTGCTGGCGGTGTCGCTGATGCTGTTCGTGTTTCTGGTTGGCCCGTCGATCTTTATCCTCGAGGCCTTCTTGCAGAATACCGGCAGCTATCTGAACAACATCGTCGAGCGTACCTTCAACCTGCAGGCCTACACGCACAGTGACTGGATCGGTAACTGGACCCTGTTCATCTTCGGCTGGACCATCGCCTGGGCGCCCTTTGTCGGGCTGTTTATCGCCAAGATCAGCCGTGGGCGCACCATTCGCCAGTTCGTTTTTGGCGTGATGCTGGTGCCGACCATGTTCACCTTCCTGTGGTTCTCGGTGTTCGGTGACACGGCCCTGCACCTGATCATGAACGAGGGTTACACCACCTTGATCAGCGAAGTGCAGGCAGACAAGGCTATCGCCCTGTTCAAGCTGTTTGAGCACTTGCCGCTGACCTCAATCGTGTCCTTCATCACGGTGGTGCTGATCGTTACCTTCTTCGTGACCTCCTCTGACTCGGGCTCGCTGGTGATCGACTCGCTGGCCTCCGGCGGTGTGATGCAGACGCCGGTCTGGCAGCGCGCGTTCTGGGCCATTCTGGAGGGCGTTGTGGCAGCCGTGCTGCTGATTGCCGGCGGTCTGAGCGCCCTGCAAACCATGACCATCGTCACCGCCCTGCCCTTTGCCATCATCATGATCATTGCCATGCTCGGCATGTGGCGGGCACTGGTGATCGAAGGGCACCGTGACGTCAGTCTGCAGCACCAGATGCAGGTCAGTCGCTACAGCGACAACAGCCTGACGACCAACTGGAAGAAACGTCTGGCCGGTATCGTCAACTTTCCTGACCGCGCGGCGGTGGAAGGCTTTATCAACAAGACCGCCATGCCGGCAATGCAGCGCCTGAGCGATGCGCTGGTCGAGCAGGGTTGGCCGACCAAGGCAGAACGCGACCCGGAGAACGGTCGGGTGTATCTGGAAATCCACAAGCCGGATCAGCTCGACTTCATCTACGAGGTACGCCTGCGCGAGTACCTGCGCCCCGACTTTGCCTACCCGGAAATGCGCCGCACCGACAACAACGAGCAGCAGCATTACTACCGGGCAGAAGTCTTCCTGCGCCGCGGCGGCCAGACCTACGATGTCTACGGCTACGACGAGCAGGAAATCATCGGCGACATTCTGGATCACTTCGAGAAGTACCTGCACTTCCTGCACATTTCCCCGGGCGTGTTGCCGTGGAACATGGCCGAGCATGACGAAATGCTGCAGCCCCCCAGCACCTGACCGGCAGCTGTCGGGCATAAAAAAACCGGCGCATGCGCCGGTTTTTTTATTGCCAGAACCTTACTGCTGCAGAATCTGAATGATCGCAGGATCCTGGAATACGCGGGTCAGGGCGTCGCTCATGACATCAGTCACCAATTGAGTATTGGTCTGCTCGTTCGGCGCATAGCCAAAGCGCTGCTGCAGCGAGGAGCTGTATCGGCCCTGATAGTTCTTGTTCATGTTGCGCGCCTCGGCCACAAAGGTGGCGCTGATATCGGCCTGGGTCACGTAGACAGAGCTCTTGGGCGACTGGTAGCTCAGGTCAGCCAGGTTCAGGGTCAGACTGTTGGCATTCGGCGTGCCCTGCGGCACAACGTTAAAGCCCAGCTGGCGCAGCGCGTTCTCTACCTGCTGGCGGACCGCCGGCAGGGTGCTGTCGCTGATGGTGATATTGCTGGAATCGGGATAGATACCGCCGCGAGTACCCAGAATCTTGCTCTGGCGCGTGTCCTGTACCTGCACGGTCACCGGCTGCTGCTGGGCCACCGGGTTGAGCGGCTTGTTGATCTGCGGTTGTACTGTCAGTTGCTGCGGGCTGTGCGCGCAACCCACCAGGGCCGCCGTCAGCGCTGCCAGCAACACCATGCCTGAACGCTTGAGCATAAGTAGCTTACTCCTGCCATCTATCGGAAAAGTCGGTTTGTCACCGGATTGCTGCCGGGTTGGACAGGCGCAGCATACTCCGGTTCCGGGACGGCTGACAGAGGGCCTGCGCTGTCATCATCCTGCAATGCGGATAGGCCAAGCTGGCGGCCAGAATGACTGAGGAGTCTACCCCCATGCTCAACGCTCTGTTCAAGCGTCGCCGCTGCTATGCACAGCTCAGCCCCCAAGGGCTGTGTCTCGCCCTGTGGGAACTCAAGGACGCTCCACGTCAGGGACACTGGGTCGAGGTGTGTGAGATGGAGCCGCGCTGGATCGGCAAGCCGTTGCCGGCAAGCGCCCGCGTTATCCGCACCGCCCGCCGCAACCAGTGGCGCCTGCTGCCGGCCTGAGCCGGCGGCAAACAACCCTCAACGCGCGCCGGCAGCTTCCAGCACGGCGACGTACTCTTCGCCCTGCGCGTGTTCACGCACAGTCTCGGCGAAGGTGCGGCCTTCACCGTTCACGGCATTCAGGTCAAAGCCTTCGGCCTTGAACATCACCAGAAAACGTTCGAAGTCCTCGATACGCAGACCACGGTAGGCGCGCACCAGCAGGTGATAGTCGGCTGATTCGTCACTGTTATAAGGGCGCGCATTGAGAAATACCGCGACCTGCTCGTCGGTCATCGGCTCGCCGATCACCTTTTCTTTATCTTTACGCATGATGCTTCCTCACTGGCTCAGGGCGGGCATTGTAACCATCCGCCGCACGCCCCACCAGCTCAGCGGGCGCCAGACTGCGGTGCCGAGTGCACATCCGCCCAGATCAGCCCGTTGCCGTAAAAGCGCCCCTGCACATAATCGGCACCAGGCGCATCCAGCTGCTGGCGAATGACCGGCAGCAGGCTCAGCGGGTAGGTGATGACCAGCGTATTGGCGTCGTCCTCCAGCCGGGCCGCGCGCAGACCGGCGTCGCCCTCGACAAAGTGCAGTCGCGCTCGTTCAACCGGGCTACCGGCAAGCAATGAGCGCCCTTCCAGCAACAGCCAAACACCGGCTTCAGCCTGGTTCGGGCGTCCGCCGGGGCGCAGCTCGCTGCCCACCGTCAGGCTGTAGCGCTGCACTTCAAACAGCACCTGCTCGGGCTTGTCCTGCCGTTGACCAAAGGGATCGGCCGGCAGGTACTCGTCGTGCGGCAAACTGACCTGGGCCGCCAGCAATGGCGCCAACAGGGTCAAGCCCACTCCCAGCAGCCAGGCGCGCATCGCTTAGTGCCCCTTAAGCGCAAAGATACCGGCGGCGTTGCGCCAGTAGCCCTTGTAGTCGAGCCCGTAGCCAAAGATGTAGCGGTCTTCGACATCCATCCCGGTAAAGTCGGCGCGCATGCCGGGATAGGCCTTGCGATCATGCTGCTTGTCCAGCAGCACTGCGGTGTAGACGTGCTCGGCGCCCGCGTCACGGCAATACTCGACGATCGCAGCCAGGGTATGGCCCTCGTCCAGAATGTCATCGATGATCAGCACAGTGCGACCTGCCAGCGAGTGCTCGGCGCGCGCCTTCCAGAACAGCTCGCCGCCCGACAGCTTGTTGCGGTAACGCGTGGCGTGCAGGTAGCCCACTTCCATCGGGAAGGGCAGTTTGGGCAGCAACTTGCCACTGATGATCAGGCCGCCGTTCATCACGCTGTAGACGATCGGGTTGCTGTCACTCAGCCGGGTGTTGATGTCATCGGCCATGCGCTGCAGCGCTGCCTCGACGTCTGCCTCGGTGAAGAGACAGTCCGCCTCCGCCATCACTTCTTTAATATGCTGCAGCTCTACCGCCATGACTGACCTCCGCGGGTGCCGGAAAAAGGGGCGAAAAATACCCATGTCGTCGCGAAAGCACAAGTATAGGGACCATTGATCGATTCCACACGCCCTTGCGGCATGTTGACACTGGCCCGGCTGTGCCATAATTGCCGCGCCCTTCTCGCAACAGAGTAACTTTCCGATGAACGTCAAAGAAATCCGCCACCCCCTGATCCGACACAAGCTGGGTCTGATGCGCCGCAACGACATCAGCACCAAGAACTTTCGCGAACTGGCCCAGGAAGTTGCCGCCCTGCTGACCTACGAGGCGACGCAGGACATGGCGGTTGAGGCCCATACCATCAAAGGCTGGTGCGGCGATGTGCAGGTCGAGAAGCTCAGCGGCAAGAAAGTTACCGTGGTGCCCATCCTGCGTGCCGGTCTGGGCATGCTTGATGGCGTCCTCAGCCTGGTGCCGAGTGCCAAGGTCAGCGTGATCGGTCTGGCGCGCAACGAGGAAACGCTGGAAGCAGACACCTATCTGGAAAAGCTGGTCGGCGAACTGAACCAGCGCATGGCCCTGATCATCGACCCGATGCTGGCTACCGGCGGCTCCATGGTCGCCACCATCGACATGCTGAAAAAGGCCGGCGCCCGCGAGATTCGCGCGCTGGTGCTGGTCGCCGCGCCCGAGGGCATCAAACGCGTCAACGATGCCCACCCCGACGTGCAGATCTACACCGCCTCGGTTGACCAGCGCCTGAACGAACAGGGCTACATCATTCCGGGCCTGGGCGACGCCGGCGACAAGATCTTCGGCACCAAGCAGAAGGATATCGTCTGATGGAAGGCGTACAGACCCACGGCTGGCGCACCGCGCTGGCCGGCTCACAGATGCTGTTCGTCGCCTTTGGCGCACTGGTGCTGATGCCGCTGATTACCGGCATGAACCCAAGCGTCGCGCTGTTCACCGCGGGTATCGGTACCCTGCTGTTCCAGTTCACTACCCGTCGCCAGATCCCGATCTTTCTGGCCTCAAGCTTCGCCTTTATCGCCCCCATCATGTACAGCAACCAGACCTGGGGCCTGCCGGCCACACTGGGCGGTCTGGTCGCCGCTGGCGTGGTCTACATACTGCTCAGTCTGGTGATCCGTATCTGGGGGCCGGGCTTCATCCAGCGCCTGCTGCCGCCCGTTGTCGTGGGCCCGGTGATCATGGTCATTGGCCTGGGACTGGCCTCGGTTGCAGTCAATATGGCGATGGGTAAAGCGGGTGATGGCAGCGCCCAATTGGTCGAATACAACACCGCCATTCTGATCGCCGGCGCGTCGCTGATCACCACGATCATCGTTGCCGTCTATGCCAAGGGTATCTTCCGCCTGGTGCCGATCTTGGCAGGCGTGCTGGTTGGCTACTCCCTGTCCTGGCTACTTGGCGTTACCGACTTTTCTAACGTTGCTGCAGCCCCTTGGCTGGCGGTCCCCCAGTTCGTAACGCCAGAATTCCAGCTGGCAGCGATCCTGTTCATGATTCCGGTCGCGATTGCACCGGCCATTGAGCACATCGGTGACGTGCTGGCCATTGGCGGCGTAACCGGCAAGAACTACCTGGAAAAGCCCGGCCTGCAAAACACCCTGCTGGGTGACGGCATCGCCACCTCGGCGGCAGCCTTTTTCGGCGGCCCGCCCAACACCACCTACTCGGAAGTGACCGGAGCAGTCATGCTGACCCGCAACTTCAACCCCAATGTGATGATTTGGGCAGCCGTGTTTGCCATCGGCCTGGCCTTTGTCGACAAGTTTGGTGCGGTGTTGCTGGGTATGCCGGTACCGGTCATGGGCGGCATTCTTTGCCTGCTGTTCGGCTCAATCGCTGTTGTCGGCCTGAACACCCTGGTACGCAATCAGGTTGATCTGGCACAGGCACGCAACCTCTGCATCGTCTCGGTCACCCTGGTATTTGGCATCGGCGGCATGGTTATCGGCAATGACAGCTTCAGCCTACAGGGCATCAGCCTGTGCGGCGTGGTCGCCATTGTGCTTAACCTGATCCTGCCCAAGGGCGAGGACGAGAACGCCCTGCCGCATCAATAACGCACGACAGGCGCTGACCACGCACCTTGCGGGTCAGCGTCGCCAGCAGCGCACGTCGGCCGGCGTGCGCTGCCCCAACTGATTGAGCGCCAGCACAGCGCAGACATCACCGGCCATCCCCCCTCCCGGCACCGCCTGGGCACGCAGTACAAAGCGCTCCTCATAACGCTCCACACTCAGTTGAAAAATCGCAGCCCCCTGCGCCGGACTCTGCTGCCACAGCCCTTCGACAGCCCCCTCGTCGTAGCTGCCGGTGCTCGCATAGTGGTGCTCAAGGCGTTGGGCATTATCCAGCAGCAGACCACTGACCTCAGCCCGCTGCCCCTTGCGCACATGCTCCTGGTAACCGGGGTAGGCAATGGCCGCCAGCAGACCAAGGATGGCGACCACCACCATCAGCTCCAGCAGGGTAAAGCCGCTGGCGCGTCTCATAGCAATTGCCGCCAGTGAATCCGCGCAAATACGCAGCGCCCGCCGCCGGCCAGCAGCGCGCTGCCTTCACTGCCCTGCAGCAGGTAGTGCTCGCTCTCGCAGCCCGGCAACGCCATCTCCGGGTCCGCCTCGGCGCGCAGTACCTGCGGCAGACCGGGCAGGCCGATATCCAGCTCGATGCCGGCCACCCCAATGTCTGCGTCATTGACCTGCAGATCAGCGTTGCCATCCAGGCTGGCAAAAGGCGGCGCCAGACCGGTATCCAGCGCCAGCGACAGCAGCCAGCCGCTGCTCTGATGGCGACAGGGGTCTGCGGCGCTGCGGCGCGGGATCAGCGTGCTGAACAGCACCCGACTACCCACGACCGTTGCCGCCTCAACCACTCGCTCGGCACTGACCGAATGTACCGGCAGCGGCACATACCAGCCCGCCTGCTGCTGCCAGTCCAGCGCAGCACCGTCCACTGTCCGGGCATTGACCGTATCGCCCGGCTGCAGATTGCGCTGCGCCAGATCAGCCACGCTCTGCGTTCGCCCTGAGGGCGCAAGGCGCAGCGCATAGATTGCCTGCTGCTCACGGCTTTGCGCATCGCCCTGGGCCAGCAGGCGGCCACTGCCAAACAACAGCAGTGGCGCTCTGGCCGGCGTACTGAGGTGCAGCAGCGGCGCAGCCGTCAGTGGCTGGCCAGACGGGGCGGCAAACAACGGCGCGCTGCGGTTGATCACCTGCCAGTGCTGCGGGTCATCCGCGCTCAGATCAAAGCCCCACAGCTGCCCGTGCAGGTCACCGGCGTACGCCGCCACTACGTTTTCACTGGCATCACGCTGCAGGGTCACGGCAGACAAGCCGTTAGCCTCGGGTGTGCCCGCTCTGGAAGGCAGGTCCAGCTGCCTGAGCAGTTCGCCGGTTTCGGCATCCAGCACCAGCAAGCTGGCTACGCCCGCTGCACTGCCGTAGCCGTTGCCCGTGATCAGTAACGCACGCCCGGCCTTGTTGAATACCTGCGGAGCGGCGTAAACATGGCCGAGTGCCTGCCAGCCCGGCAGCGTAGCGTCCACCTCCCAAAGCGCACCAAGGGCGTTGCCGGCATCCGCCTGGTCATACAGCCGCAGGGCAAACAGCCCCTTGCCGCCGGCGCCCAACCCGGCCGCAGCCAGCGTGCTCCAACCTGCCGACAGGCGCGCATCAGCCAGCGCGATCTGGCCGTCTACCCCGGAATGATGCCCGTAACCTGCACCATAGGCCGGGGCGGCCCAATGCTGCAGATTGCCATGTAAGGCCGCAGGCAAGTAGGCGTAGCGGTGCAGACCGCCCGCCTCGAATACGTGCAGCAAACCGTCATTGGCGCCCACCAGCAAGAGGTCACGCATGGCGCTGCGCTGCCGCAAATAGGCCTGATAGCCTGCCTCCTCACTGGCCAACAGGGGCGTTCCAGCGATTAAAAGTCTGGGCGCGCTGCGCACGCTGTCGCCCAGCAGACGGGCGCGTTCGCGCAGCCCCGGCACCGGCACGCCGCGCGCCCAATCGAGCAACTGCTGCCCGGCGTTGGCACCATGCAAACCAAGCCCCGTGGCCATCGCCAGCAGTTGCTGTTGCTGGGCATGCGCCAGGGCGCCAAATCCGGCGCCGCGCAGGGTCACCGGACCTGCTGGCTGCAGCGCATCAGCCTGGCGCCAGCTCTGATATCGGCCGCGCAGGCCGCCAGGAACAAACTGGCTGTCGCTGCGCCAGATCACGCCCTGCTCTGCCCCACGACTATCCAGCGCCAGCAGCTCCAGCTCGCCGCTCCAGTCGCGGGCATGGTATTGCGAGCGCACACGCAGGCGGCCAGCGCTCAAGGTCTGGCCGTCCAGTGTCGCTGCCGAAACAAAGCCGCTGTGCGCTCCGACCTCCCCCACAATGTGCCCCAGCGCATCGGACAACCCGCTGGCGTCGACAACGCTGAGGTAGCGGCCACCGCCAGCCTGCGCCGCAGCGCGCAAACGCGGGTCATCAATGGCAAAGCCAAGGGTGTAGGTGCGCAGGTTTTGCGCTGGATAGGCCGGGTCGTCCCAGCTCTGCCCGGCCGCATCCAAGCCGCCCTGACGCAGGTCGAGCGCCCGGGCAAAGGCCGCCATATCATCCAGATAAAAGGTGCTGCCCGGGTCCTGCAGGCTTGCACCGGTCGTATCGTTGCTGGAGTCGCCGTCCCAGTCCGGCAGGTGCCAGTTGCCGGGCAGATGCGGGTTCTGGCCAGCCGGTTCCTGCTGCGACGAGGCGGGGAAGACGCTGTCGTGGGTTGGCAGCCCGTCGGTCAGCACGACTGCGGCGCTGGCCTGACAGCGCCACTGCAAAGGGCTCTGGTAACGGGGTAGGGCGGGGTCGTAGAAGGAAGACATGCCACGCAGGTAGCGGCTGATCTCATAGTGGGTTTCAGCCAGCGGCGTCCAGGTATACAGGTCCGGGTCATTGCCCGCTGCGGGGTTCAGGTTGGCAATAGCCTGTTCCAGCCGTTGTAGGTGCTGCAGGCCTGCTGCGTCCTCGGCAATTCCGTCAACAGGCACCAGCAAGCGCCCGCCAGCCGTGTCACGCTGCGCCCCCTTCCCCGCGGCGGGGTTGAAGGTAAACAGGCCAAACCGCAGGTCGCGATGCTGGTGCAGCAGTTGACTGGCGGCCTCCTGCATAATCGCCAGTCGGGTTCGCCCGCCTGTGCTGTTGAGCACCATGCTGGAGGAGTTATCCAGCAGCAAGACCACATTGGCCGGTGCGGTGCTACGGGTAGTCACCGGGCCGCTAATCGGCTGAAAAGCCAGTGCAGCAGTGGGCACAGCGCTCAGTAGCAACGTTGCCAGCTTACTGGTAGGCCAGCGCATACACAGCCTCCAGTTCGGTGTGACGCCGCCCGGTCTCACTACGCACGCTAAGCCGGTACACCCGGGACTCAGCGCTGCTCTGCAGCCGGGCCGGTATCGCACTGGCACCCAACCAGTCGACTCGATAGGCCACCGTCACCCCGGTCGCGGTCGCGGTCGCGGTCGAGGCAAGGCTTTGCCAACCCGCATCGGCCAGATTGCAATCAGCTCCGCTACAGGCCTGACCGGGCAGGTCCAGCTCCTGCGCGCGAATCTGCGCCTCCAGCGTGCGCAATGCGCTTTCAGCAGCTTGAAAGCCGAGTTGGCGCTGCGCCAGATTGGCAACCTGCCGCTGCTGATGAGTAGCGCCGCGCACTGCAGCATGTGCACCCACCACCATCAGCAGCAGAAACACCAGACTGATCAGCAACGCGGCGCCCTGCTGTCGCCGGAACGAAAGTGGCCTGCTCATATCTTTCCCTTATTGGTCAGGTCGATTGCGCAGGCGCGTAACCTGCGTAAAGTGCTGGGTGAGCAGGCGACCCGCCTGCGGGCTACCAGGGTTGTCGCTGAGCGCCAGACTTACCCGCACACTGCGCAGCCGGGGCTGCTCCCCAGGCGTAAGCGTTGGCTGGTAACGGCCGCCGGCATCAGGCAGGGCTGCATCAATCGCCAGGGCAAACTGCACGCGAAAGTCCACCACCTGCTCAATCAGCGTTTCAAAGTTGCCGCTGCCATTGAGGCGTACCTGCACCCGGTCATCCTGCTGCCGGTATTCCAGCTGACGCAGCGCCAGCAGCCAGTCACCTGCCTGCAACTGCAAAGAATCTTCCGTGATGCTTACCCGGTCCCGGCAATTACCGGCCACCAGCCAGCGTGCGCCAAAGGTACCGGGGCTATAGGTCGTGGTCGCATCAGCCTGAACCCTGACCGGCAAGGCGGTAACGATCTGCAGTACACCGCCCTGATAGCTGATCGGTTGGGCCAGCGGCTCTGGCAACGCCAGACCCGAACCGAGCTGCAGATCGAGACAGCCCTCACTGCCTGCTGCGCGCAGATCAGTGGCCAGACGCCCCATCAGATAACGCGCATCTTCCTGCAACTGATTACCGTGGCGCAGCAACAGCAGACTGTCGCGACTACCCAGCAAGGTCTGCATCAGGGCCATGGTCAGCAGCAGCCCCAGCGCCATGGACACCAGCAGCTCGACCAGGCCAAAGCCGCTCAGCCGGCTGCTCACGGCTGCTCCCCGATACGCACATTAAGCTGCAGACTGGCAGGCCCCTGCTCGCTGATGCGAGCCTGCGACCAGCGCACCAGTACCCGCACCACGCCCTGATCTACTGTTACTCGCGCCTCACCGCCGGGCAGCAGGCAGGTCACGGCGCGGGCAAAGTCGGCACGATCCTGTTGCAGCAAGGGCAGGTTTTCTGCGGCCTGTTCAGGGCAATCTCCGCTAGCCGTCATGGCATACAGCGGCAGGGAGCCGCGATTGGCGCGCATGCGTTCAAGCAGGTCGTTGGTCATCAGCAGCGCCTGGGCACGGTGGGCGCTATCGGCACTGAAACGCAGGGCGTTGAGCTGCAGGCCGATGGCGCCGAACACACCCAAGGTGGTCAGCAACAACGCCACCAGCACTTCAAGCAGCGAAAAACCGCGCTGGGCCGGCGGACGGCAGGCGGAAGAAGAGTGATTGGCCAGCATAAGGCAGGTCCTGTGCCAGAGGGCCTGCGCAGCAATGCCTGCAGGCCCGGTTCCGTGGCGGATCAGCCGGACTGCTGGTACCCGGCGAACGTCATCCGATGACGCTGTTCACCGTAAAAGGCGCCACCCGCGCGACCACCACCCGTTTGGGTGAGGGCCACCGCAAAGGTGTGAGGGAGTTATCAGATACCGACTTGGCGCGTGATCTGGCCGCTGATAAAGCCGAGCAGATTGTCAAGCAGTTGCCCAACGATGCGCTGGCGCGCTTCGCGGCTACCCCAGGCACTGTGTGGTGTGATCACCAGATTAGGCACGTCAGCATCGAGCAGCGGATTGCCATCGACCGGCGGCTCAACCGTCAGCACATCACAGGCCGCACCGCCCAGGTGCCCGGAGCGCAGCGCCTCTGCCAGCGCAGCCTCATTGACCAGCCCGCCACGCCCAGCGTTGATTACCAGGCTGCCCGGCTTCATCAGCGCCAGCTCGGGCGCGCCGATCAGATCCCGCGTTGCCTCCGTCAACGGGCAATGCAGGCTGAGCACATCAATCTCTGGCAGAAACTGCTCAAGTGCCGGGCGTGCTTCACGCTCACGCCCGGGCAGCGCGCCCACCAGCACGCGCATGCCAAAGGCCTCGGCCAGCCGCCCCACTGCCTGCCCCAGCTCGCCGTAGCCAAGAATACCCAGGGTGCGGCCAGACAGTTCACCGATCGGGTAGTCGAGCAGACAGAACTGCTCGCTGCGTTGCCAGGCCCCCTCGCGTACCGCCTGACGGTAGGATTCGAACCGGGTAATCAGCACCAGCATCAGCATCAAGGTGTGCTGCGCCACCGCGGGGGTACCGTAGGCCTGACAGTTGCACACCACGATACCCTGCTCGCTCGCTGCTTGAAGATCAACATTGTTGGTGCCGGTGGCGGCAATCAGGATCAGCTTGAGCTGCGGGTTGGCCTGCATCAGCGCGCGGTCAATCACCACCTTATTGGTAATCACCACCTGCTGCCCCTGCAGCCGCTCGTTGACCTGGCTGGCGGCGGTGCGTGGATAACTGGTAAAAACGCCGGCGGCGCCTTCCAGCGCGGTCAGGTCCAGGTCGCCCTGGTCTAAGCTGGCGCGGTCGAGAAAAACAGTGGAGAGAGCTTGTTGCATGCTGGCTGTACCTGTATTGCAGGGAGACGGCGCAGTATAATCGTCCGCCCTCAGGAGGACCTGCAATGTATTGGAATGAGTTTGCGCTGGTGGCACTGGTCCACCTGCTCGCGGTGGTCAGCCCCGGACCGGATTTTGCCGTGGTTATTCGCAACAGCGTCAGCGCCGGACATCGCGCCGGCCTGTACACCGCAATCGGCGTTGGCAGCGCCATTTTCCTGCACGTGACCTACTCGTTGCTGGGCATTGGCCTGATTGTGTCGCAGTCGGTCTGGCTGTTCAATCTGCTGAAGCTGGTCGCCGGCGCCTACCTGCTCTATATCGGTTTTCGCGCCTTGCGCGCCCAGCCGGCCTCAGCCGACCAGCAGGTCAGCAACCAGCACAGCATGAGCGCCGCGCAGGCGTTTCGTCAGGGCTTTATCACCAATGGCCTGAACCCAAAGGCGACGCTGTTCTTTCTGTCGCTGTTCACCGTGGTTATCAGCCATGACACGCCGCTGCTGGTACAAGCCGGCTATGGCGTTTACACGGCCGTAGCGACGGGCGCATGGTTCTGTCTGGTGGCCCTGTTGTTCAGCCGCGATGCGGTGCGTCGCGGCTTTCATCGCATGGGGCACTGGTTCGACCGGATGATGGGCGGCGTACTGATCGCCCTGGGGCTGCATCTGGCGCTGTCACAGTGGTTCAAGCGCGGCTGAGCCGCGCCAACCTCAGGCTTGTGCGGGCGTGCTGCGCGCCCAGTCGGCCAGCACCTTGACCCATTGCGGGTCATCATTCAGACAGGGGATCAGCACCAGTTCTTCCCCGCCGGCAGCGACAAACTGCTCGCGCGCACGGTCACCAATCTCCTCCAGCGTCTCGATGCAGTCGGCCACAAAGGCCGGGCACGCTACCAGCAACCGTTTGACGCCTTGGGCTGCCAGCTCATCGATACGATTTTCAGTGTAGGGTTCGATCCACTTGTCACGCCCCAGGCGAGACTGGAAGGCCATTGAACATTGCTCTGGCGCCAGCTCCAGGCGGGCTGCCAGTTCGCGGCTGACGTAGCTGCAGTGCGCCCGATAACAGGTGGCGTGAGCAGCAGAAGCGCGTTCGCAGCAGTCGCCGGACGCCAGGCAGTGTGCACCCGTCGGGTCGGCCTTGCGCAGGTGTCGCTCGGGCAAGCCGTGGTAGCTCAGCAGCAGGTGATCAAACCCCTGCGCCAGATAGGGCCGCATGCTGTCGGCCAGCGCTGCGAGGTAGTTCGGTCGATCATAAAACGCCGGTACGACGTTCAAGCGAATATCCAGACCATGCTGTTTGATCACCCGCTGCGCCTCATGCACCGAGGTGGTGATGGTGCTGTCCGCGTGCTGCGGGTACTGCGGCATGAACAACACCTCGCGTATGCCCGGTCGCGCCGCCAGCGCCAGCAGCCCCTGCTCGATGGACGGTTCGCCGTAGCGCATCGCCAGTTCCACCGGCATATCCAGCTGTTGCTGCAGCGCCTGCTGCACCCGCCGGCTGATGACCAGCAAGGGCGAGCCGTCCTCCCACCAGATTGAGGCGTAGGCATGCGCCGAGGCCTTGGGGCGCGTGAGCAATATCAGGCTGACCAGCAGCCGGCGCGCAGGCCAGGGCAGATCTACCACGAAGGGGTCCATCAGAAACTGATTCAGATAGCGCCGCACATCGGCAACCTGAGTGCTCTTTGGCGAGCCCAGATTGACCAGCAAAACCCCACGTTCAGACATTCACTCACTCCAACGGATCAACAGCCATCATTTTTGCTTTTGCAGCACTTGAGCCAGAGCGGTCTCAAGATGCGGGTAACGAAACACAAATCCTTCCTGCTCGGCCTTGGCCGGCAGCGCCCGCTGCCCGGTCAGCAGCAACCGCGACATCTCGCCCAACGCCAGTTTCAGCACAGGTGCCGGTGCCGGCAACACCGCCGGCCGGCCAAGGGCCTTGCCCAGCTCGCGGCTAAACTCTCGGTTGGTCACCGGCGTCGGCGCGGTGCCGTTATACACCCCGCGACAATCGGGGCGCTCTACCAGCCATTGCAACAACGCTTCCACATCACTGTGGTGCACCCAGGGCATGTACTGCCGCCCGGAACCCAGCGGGCCGCCCAGCCCGAGGCTAAAGGGCAGACGCATGCGCTGCAAAAAGCCGCCATCGGGCGCCAGCACCAGCCCAATACGCAACACGCAGACCCGCATGCCGTATGACGCCGCGCGCCGCGCCGCCGCCTCCCAGGCATCACACAGGGTGTGGGTATATTCTACCTTCGCCGGGCTAGCCTCGGTCAGCGGCGTATCGCCGCCATCACCGTACCAACCCACCGCCGACGCCGTAACCAGCACCTCGGGGCGCTGCGCGCGCTGGCCAAGCCATTGCACCAGTTGCTCGGTCAGTGTCACCCGGCTCTGCCACAGCAGCGCCTTGCGCTCGGCGCTCCAGCGCCGATCCGCCACGGGGGCACCAGCCAGGTTGATTACTGCATCCAGCGGGCTGTCATCCAGTTGCTCCAGGCTGGCAACACCGCGCACCTGTGCGCCGCATAAGGCCGCAACCTCACCGGGGCGACGGCTCCAGACCACCACCTGATGCCCTGCCGCTACCAGTTGGCGGCACAGCTGCCGCCCGATCAGACCGGTACCGCCGGTCAGTAATACATTCATATGGACTCCCTGTCGTCAGTACTTCGAGCCGCCACACTATGACCTGACAGGCCACGGGGCAAGCACGGGCACGCCAAACTGCCAAATGGACAACATGCGAGACAGCGGCGACACTAACGATGTACAAATTTTTATACAAACAACCTCTCAATGTATAGCTTTTCCTGTTCCGCCGGGGTAAAACGGCCCCATACAGCGACCCTGAACAGGACAAGATCACATTATGAGCGTAGCCGTAATTGGCGCCGGCATCGCCGGTATCAGTGCCGCCCGACACCTGCACGAGGCTGGCCTCAGCGTCGATATCTTCGACAAGAGCCGGGGCACCGGCGGCCGCATGAGCAGCAAGCGCACCGAGCAGGGTGAATTTGATATCGGCACCCAGTACTTCACCGCGCGCCACAGCGCCTTCCGCGCTGCCGTAGAACACTGGCAGGAGCAAGGCTGGGTTGCCACCTGGCAGCCGCGCTTGTATCGCATTGATGAGCAGGGCCTGCAGCGCTCGGACGATGACCAGCCGCGCTATGTCGGCACGCCGCGTATGACCGCTCTGAGTCGCGGCCTGATCGGTGATATACCGCTGCGCAGCGCCACCCGTATCACTGAACTGCAGCAGGTAGAAGCTGGCTGGCTGCTGGTTGATACCGACGCGCAAACCTATGGCCCCTATCAGCAGGTAATCGTTGCCACCCCCGCCCCACAGGCTGTGCCTTTACTGGAGTCCGCGCCGGCGCTGGCCAATGCTGCCAGGCAGGCGCAGATGGAGCCGGGCTGGGCCGTCTCGGTCGGCTTTGACGCACCACTAGCCATCGATCTGGACGCTGCCTTCGTGCGCTGTGGCCCGCTCGACTGGGTCTGCGCCAACCACAGCAAGCCCGGGCGCGGTGAGGCGGCAAACTGGGTGCTGCAATCCACGCCCGCGTGGGCAAATGATCACCTGAACACCCCGGCGCAGGAAGTAGCAGAACAGCTGGTCGACGCCTTGGCAAAGGCGCTTGGTATCACACTACCGACCACCCGCTTCCGGCACGCCCACCGCTGGCTCTACGCTCGCCCCGCCGAAGACCGTGAATGGGGTGCACTGGCAGCCCCCGAGCTGAACCTGTACGCCTGCGGTGACTGGTGCCAGTCCGGCCGCCTTGAAGGCGCTTGGCTAAGCGGTCGCGAAGCCGCACAGGTACTGCTCGGCAAACGCTGAGCAGCCAGCTTGGCAGGGCCAAATCAGTACAACCGGTAACAGTTAAGAGACGAAAGGTGAAAAAACTTATACAAAAATAAGCAAATCAGTCTTATCCTTGTACAAAAGCGATTCAAGCTGTACAGGAGATAAGCCATGCGATCTGCCAACTCTGCGCGCATCCCCGTCGGCATCAGCCAATGCCTGATTGGCGACCCGGTACGTTTCAACGCTGGCCACAAGCACTCGCGCCTGTGCACCGAGCACCTGGGCGCCCTGTTCGAGCTGCGCCCCTTCTGCCCTGAAGTCGCCATTGGACTGGGTACGCCGCGCAAGCCAATCCGGCTAGCCGGCGACCCGACGGCGCCCCGCGCCGTCGGCACCGTGGACCGCACCCTCGACGTGACCGACGCACTGCAGCAATACGCCGACGATGTATCGGTTTTGTGCGAGGAGTTGTGCGGCTTTATCTTCATGCAGAAATCGCCAAGCTGCGGTATGGAGCGGGTCAAGGTTTACGAGCCCAATGGCCACCCCGCGCCGGCAACCGGCCAGGGCATCTTCGCCGCTCGCCTGATGCAGTCCAATCCGCTGCTGCCGGTTGAGGAAGAGGGTCGCCTGAACGATCCGGTGCTGCGTGAGAACTTCGTCAACCGTGTCATCGTTTACTCGGATTGGCAGCAATTGTTGCGCGAGGAGCTCAGCCCGAGCCGTCTACTGGCCTTTCACGCACGCCACAAGTACCTGCTGATGGCGCACCAGTCGCCCAGCTACCGCAAAATGGGACAGATGCTGGCCAACCCGGGGCGCGGCGCCGCATTGCGCGAGACAGCCGATGCCTACTTCGCTGAATTGATGACCGCCCTGCGCCGCCCCGCCAGTCGCCGCGGGCACAGCAACGTACTGCAACACGTGGCCGGGCACTTCAAGAAGGTACTCAACCCGCCGGAGAAGGCAGAGCTGCAGCAACTGATCAACCACTACCGCAGCGGTATCGTGCCGCTTGTTGTGCCGGTCACCCTGCTGCGGCACCACCTGCTGCGTCACCCCGACCCTTACCTGCTGCAACAGGCCTATCTGCAACCGCACCCGCCCGAACTCAGCCTGCGCAACGCGATATGAAAATGAATAACCAGACCTGTCACCGCCGCCATACCGGAGTTCACCCATGAGCCGCCCCCTGCATCTGTGCTGGCTGCGCGGCGACCTGCGGCTGCACGACAACCACGCGCTCTGGCATGCCAGCCAGCAGGCTGAGGTGGTTGCTGTGTATATCACCACGCCGAACGACTGGCGTGCGCACGACGATGCACCCATCAAGATCGACTTCTGGCGCCGCAACCTGATCGCGCTGCAAGCTCAGCTCGCTGAACGCAACATTGCCCTGCGCCTGTTGCAGGCAGAGGCGTGGGCTGACTGCCCCGAGCTGCTCGTGAACCTGGCGCAGCGGTTGAACGCCGAGGCGCTGCACTTCAATAACGAGTACGGTTTGCACGAGCAGGCGCGCGATGAAGCTGTTGCCGCGGCCTTCGGCGAGGCAGGTCTGGCGTGCCGGCGCTACACCGACCAGCTGTTTTTCGAGCCAGGCAGCCTGACCACTCAGAACGGCACCATGTACAAGGTCTACAGCCAGTTCCGCAAACAGGCCTACGCCAGCCTGCACCGGTGCTTGCCGGACTGCCTGCCAGCGCCCAAGCGCCAGCAGGCACATGACATTGAGAGCGACCAGCCAACGGCAGGCTTTGATCAGTTTGAGCGCCCGACCGACGACCAGCAGGCGCTCTGGCCTGCCGGCGAAGAGGCCGCGCTGGAGCGGCTCGAGCACTTTTGCACCGAGCTGCTGGAAGATTACGCCGAAGACCGCGACCGCCCCGACCTTGATGCCACCAGCCGCCTGTCCGCTTATCTGGCTGCCGGCGTGCTGTCGCCCCGCCAGTGCCTGCATGCAGCGCTGCGCGTCAATCAGGGCGAATTTGACGGTGGCAACCCCGGCGTCGTGAGCTGGATCAACGAGCTGCTCTGGCGCGAGTTCTACAAGCACATTCTGGTCTGCTACCCGCGCGTTTCAAGACACCGCGCCTTCCGCCCGGAAACCGAGTCGGTGCGCTGGCGCAACGACCCCAAGGGTCTGACTGCCTGGAAAGAGGGCCGCACGGGCATTCCGCTGGTCGATGCCGCCATGCGTCAGCTGCTTGCCACCGGCTGGATGCACAACCGGCTGCGCATGGTCAGCGCCATGTTCCTGACCAAGAACCTGCTGATCGACTGGCGCGAAGGCGAGCGCTGGTTCATGCAGCACCTGATTGACGGTGATCTGGCTGCCAACAACGGCGGCTGGCAGTGGAGCGCCTCGACCGGCACCGATGCCGCGCCCTACTTCCGCGTATTCAACCCGGTCAGCCAGTCCGAGAAATGCGACCCGGATGGCAGCTTTATTCGCCAGTGGCTGCCGGAACTGGCCGACCTGCCTGCGCGCGATATTCATCTGCCGCCTCAGGCCGACCTGTTTGCCGAGCAGCCAGCCTACCCTGCCCCCATCGTTGACCTGCGCAGCAGCCGCCAACGCGCCATCGACGCCTTCCGCGAGGCAGGAGAAACAGCATGATCAGCCAACAGCAGATCGATGCCTTCGCCCAGGGGTTCGCCAGCCTCAACAGCGACAACCTTGAGCGGCTGGCCGAGCTGTATCACCCCGAGGTGCAGTTCACTGACCCACTGCATCAGGTGCATGGTCTGGCCGCGCTGGAGGCCTATTGCAGCAACCTCTACAGCAACCTGAAATCCGTACGTTTTGAATTCAGCCAGTGCTCGCCGGTAGATGACGAGCAGGCGCTGCTGTGCTGGACCCTGTACTACCGCCACCCCCGACTGGCCGGCGGACGCGAAGTCAGCGTTCCGGGCGTAAGCCAGGTGTGGTTCCGCGACGCCAAGGTGTACCGACACCGGGATCACTACGACGCGGGCGCCCTGCTGTACGAACACATACCGCTGCTCGGCAGCGTCATACGCTTACTCAAGAGACGACTGACATGAACCATCAACGCAGAATCTGGCTGACCGGCGCTTCCAGCGGCATCGGCCTGGCATTGGCTGAGCAGTTGGCTGAACAAGGCCACCGGGTAGCATTGACCGCGCGCCGCCGCGAACCACTGCTGGCGCTGGCCGAACGCTACCCCGATCAGCTCCTGGTGGTCACCGCCGATCTGACCGACGTTCACGCCGTACGCGAGGCCGCCGAGCGTATCGATGCTGCCTGGGGTGGGCTGGACTGGGCTGTTCTCAACGCCGGCACCTGCGAGTACATGGAGCTGCCGCACTTCTCCGCCGCCCTGCTCGAACGCGTGATGCGCGTCAACGTGCTGGGTACCGCCAACTGCATTGAAGTTGCCCTGCCACTACTGCGGCGCAGCAGCGCGCCACGCCTGGCAGCCGTCGGCAGCAGCGTGACCTACCTGCCACTGCCGCGCGCCGAAGCCTACGGCGCCTCCAAGGCCGCCGTGCGCTACCTGATGCAGTCGCTGGAACTGGACCTGGCTGAAGAAGGCGTGGCAGTCACACTGATCAGCCCTGGCTTTGTCGACACCCCGCTCACCGCCAGAAACGACTTTGCCATGCCCATGCGCGTCAGCGCAGAAGACGCCGCCCGCCGCATAGTGCGCGGGTTGGAACGCGGGCAACGGGAGATACGCTTCCCCGGGCGTTTCATCGGCGTGCTACGCCTGATTGCCGCGCTGCCGGCCGGGCTGCGCGTGGCCCTGACACGCCGCCGGCGCAAGCCTGAAGTAAGTGCACGACAGGAGGTAAGCTAATGCGTATTGCAGTGGTCGGCAGTGGTATTGCCGGCCTGGTGGCCGCGCACCTGCTGTCGCGTCGCCATGAGATAACCCTGTTCGAAGCCAACGACTGGGTCGGCGGACACACCCACACCGTGGATGTCGAGGTGGCGCAGCAGCGCTATGCCATCGATACCGGTTTCATCGTCTTCAACGACTGGACCTACCCCAACTTTATTCGCCTGCTCGACAAACTCGGCGTGGCCTCACAGCCCACCGAGATGAGCTTCTCGGTATGCGATCCAACCAGCGACCTGGAATACAACGGCAACAACCTCAACAGCCTGTTTGCCCAGCGCAGCAACCTGCTGTCGCCCAGTTTTCTGCGCATGCTGTTCGATATCCTGCGCTTTAACCGCGAAGCGCTGACCGACCTGGAAAAGCCTGAGGCCAACACCCAGACCACCCTTGGCGACTACCTGCGCGAGCGCCGCTACAGCCGCTGCTTTATCGACCACTACATCGTGCCTATGGGGTCAGCCATCTGGTCTATGTCCCTGCGCGACATGCTGGACTTTCCGCTGGCCTTTTTTGTCCGCTTCTTTCATAACCACGGGCTGCTGTCGGTCAGCAACCGGCCGCAGTGGCGGGTTATCCGGGGCGGCTCGCGCAGCTACGTACCGGCGCTGACTGCGCCCTTTGCCCGCAACATACGCCTGAACTGCCCGGTCCAGCGCATTCGCCGCGATGCCCAGGGCGTCAGCATCATCAGCCGGCAGGGCGAAGAGCGCTTTGACCGGGTGATTCTCGCCTGTCACAGCGACCAGGCGCTGAACCTGCTGGAACAGCCCAGCGACGCGGAGCAGGCCATTCTTGGCGCCATCCGCTACGCGGACAACGACGTGGTGCTGCATACCGACACCAGCCTGTTGCCAAGCCGGCGGCTAGCCTGGGCCAGCTGGAACTACCGTCTGGGTGGTGACCAGAACAACCCCGCCGCGCTGACCTACAACATGAACATCCTGCAGGGCATACAGGCCCCGGAAACCTTCTGCGTCAGCCTCAACCAGACCGAGCACATTGATCCGGCGCGCATACTCGCGCGCTTCAACTACGCCCACCCCCAGTTCAGCCAGGCCGCAAGCGCCGCCCAGCAGCAATGGGAAACACTGCTTGGCGACCAGCACACCTTTTTCTGCGGCGCCTGGTGGGCCAACGGTTTCCATGAAGATGGCGTGGTCAGTGCGCTGCGCGTTGCCGCGCACTTCGGGGAGCGCCTCTGATGAGCCTCGCCAGCGCACTCTACAGCGGCCAACTGCAGCACCGCCGGCATCAGCCGCGCGGACACCAGTTCCGCTACCGGATTACCCTGCTGATGCTCGATCTGGATGAGCAGCGTGAGGTATTCGGCCTGAGTGCGCTCTGGGGCGGCCGCTGGTGGTCGCCGATGCGCTTTGCCGAGGGCGACTACCTGCGCACCGAGCGCCAGCCGCACGAAAGCCTGAAAGCATGCGCTCAGCGCCTGGTGCACGAGCAACTGGGCCTGACACTGGACGGCCCGGTCCGCTTGCTGACGCAAATTCGCAGCTTCGGCATGCTGTTCAACCCGGTCTCGTTCTTCTATTGCCATGACCTGCGCGGTCAACTGCGCGCGATCATTTGCGAGGTCACCAATACCCCTTGGGGCGAACGCTTCAGCTACCTGCTGGAAGCGGACCCCGAGCAGCAGCGCCAGCACTTCAGCCTGGCCAAGCGTTTTCACGTTTCCCCCTTTCTGCCCTGCGACGCCGAGTACCAGATGCACTTCAGTACGCCGGCCGAGCGTCTGCAGGTGCGTATAGAACACCACCAGGACGGCCAGCGACTATTCGACGCCAGCATGGGCCTGCAGCGCCAGCCGCTCAGCGCCGCGCTGCTACGCCGCGAGGCAGTCCGCTTCCCCTTTATGGTGCTGCGCACCGTCAGCGGCATCTACTGGCAGGCCCTGCGTCTGCTGCTCAAAGGCATACCGTTGTTTGACCATGCGCCCGCCGCGCAATCGGTGGCGGCGCATTCGCGCAAGGAGTCCGGACATGAAACCGAGCAGACCTGAACTCACCTGCAGCACCGCGCCAGAACGCGAGGGCTGGCTGCAACGCCTGTTTCGCCAGGCTGTACTGTCTCGCCTGCAACTACTGCAGCGCGGCACCCTACGGCTGCACCTGGAAGGCGAAGCGCTGGACTTTGGCCAGCCCGATCAAGACGGCCTGCACGCTGAAATTCGTCTGCACGATGCGGCCGCCTGGGGGCAAATTGCCTGCAATGGCAGCGTCGGTGCCGGCGAGTCCTACTTTCAGGGCATGTGGAGCACGCCAGACCTGACCGCCGTGACCCGCCTGTTTGTACGCAACCTGGATGTGCTCGACGCCATGGAGACCGGCCTGGCCCGGCTAGGGCAACCGGCGCTGCAGTGGCTACACCGCCTCAACCGCAACAGCCTGAGCGGCTCGCGGCGCAATATCAGCGCGCACTATGATCTGGGCAATGACCTGTTCGAACGGCTGCTGGACCCGAGCATGATGTACTCGGCAGCGATCTTTGCGCCCGGCAGCGACGACCTGCACGCCGCCCAGCTAAATAAACTGGAGCACATCTGCCGCAAGCTGGAGCTGACTGCAGATGATCACCTGCTGGAAATTGGCACCGGCTGGGGCAGCATGGCCATCTATGCCGCCCAGCATTACGGCTGCAAGGTGACCACCACAACCCTGTCGCAAGAGCAGTACCGCCTGGCCGGGGAGCGCATTGCGCAAGCCGGCCTGCAGGACCGCATCACGCTGCTGCTCAAGGACTACCGCGAGCTGGAAGGCCAATACGACAAGCTGGTATCCATCGAGATGGTCGAGGCCGTCGGGCATGCCTACTTTGCCACCTACTTCAGGACCTGCGCCGCCCTGCTCAAGCCCGATGGCCTCATGCTGCTGCAGGCCATCACCATTCGCGATCAACGCTATGAACAGGCTCGCCGCAGCGTGGATTTCATCCAGCGCTACATCTTCCCCGGCGGCTCGCTGCCCTCGGTCAGCATCATCGGCGAGCTGACCCGCAAGCACACCGACCTGGCCATGCTGCATATGGAAGATATCGGCCTGCATTATGCTCGCACCCTGCGCCACTGGTACCACAACCTTCAGCGCTACCGTGGTGAGCTGGCGCAACTCGGGTATGATGACGCCTTTTTCCGGCTGTGGGAGTTCTACCTCTGCTACTGCGAGGGGGGCTTTCGAGAGCGCGGTATCGGCACTGCACAGATTCTGCTCGGCAAACCCGATGCCCGCCCTGGAGACACCATCTTGGGGGAGTGACATGCCTGACCGGCGACTGATCGCCAATGCCGTGCTGTTCCAGCTTGGCTGGCTGGCCTGCGTACTGGGCGGCACCAGCTTTTGGCTAGCGGTACCGCTGGTGGCGCTGCTGGTGCACTTTTTCTGGACCAGCAGTTGGGCTGCCGAAGGCAAGTTGGTGGCCTCGGTGATGCTGGCCGGCGCCGCGCTGGACTCGTTTCTGCTGCAGTTGGGCGTATTGGAGTTTCGCGAGCAGGACACCCTGATACCGCTGTGGCTGGCCGTGCTCTGGGCGCTGCTGGGAACAACCTTGAACCACTGCCTGGGCTGGACCGCAAAACCCATCTGGCGGGCAGTGATACTGGGCGCAATCGGTGGGCCGCTGAGTTATCTGGCCGGCGCCCGTCTGGCTGATGTCGGCTTGCCGCTGGGCACCACCAGCACCCTGGTGTTGCTCGGCTGCATCTGGGCCCTGGTGATGCCAGTGCTGCACGGTTTTGCTCACCTGTACCGCGAGCAATACCGCATGCAGCAACTGGCCAGGAAGCATCGGGGCGATGCTTCCTGACGCCCGTCAGATGGGGTGGCGATAGTAAACAGCCGCCTTGTTGATACCCTGGTTGGGCTGTTTGATGCCGGCGTTGGAGTAGTGGTAGTAGCGCAGACCCAGCTCGGCACCGGAGGTAAAGCGCATGCCTGCGCCGATACGGTCTTCAAACTGGAACTTGGAGCCCAGATCGCGGCGATCATCCAGGTTAGTTTCAGTAAACACTGCTGCACCGATACCGCCCTCGATAAAGGGCGTTACGCCGCCATTACCGGGAAAGCTCAGGGTAAATACCGGCGTCAGGGTGACACTCTCGGTATCCAGCCCACTCCAGTGGGTGTAACCGGCATCCCAATAGCCACTCAGTACCGCGCCGCCGCCGTCGCTTTGCCACAGGGTGCGGCCAAAGTCGAACTGCAGCCCCAGGCGCAGCGTATCAGTCGATTCGTTGGTGTGACCGCCTTCCAGGGTAATACCATCCAGGGCGTATACGGATGAACTGCAGACCATAATCGACAGTATGCTACCGATTATCAATGAACGTCTCATGGCGTCTTCTTCCTTATTTATCGACAAATTACGCTGAATAGACCGCGAATTTACGCAAAGTTCTCCCAACGACTGTTTTAAAATCGCGGTCCGCTTCACACCGGCAAAGCGGACACCGGGCCGGAGTGCCCCCACAAAGCCGGCAGCACCGCCTGCATCTGCTCCGGGCTAGCACTGGTCCAGAAGCGCACTGTCGCAGCACCGGGCGCGGACAGCAAGCCGCTGTCGGTCAAGCGCGCCAGCACCTGACGCGCCACCGCTTCCCCGGTATCCACAACCTGGATACCGGCGGGCAACAACTCGCAGAGCAGGGGTTTGAGAAAGGGATAATGCGTACAGCCGAGTATCAGCGTATCGCAGCCGGCAGCCAGCAGCGGTTGCACATACTGCTGCAGCAACGCGCGCACCTGCGGGCCCTGCAAATCGCCGCGCTCAACGCATTCAACCAGCCCCGGGCAAGGCTGCAACACCACCTGCACGTCGCGCGCAAAACGGTCCAGTAACGCGGCAAAGGTCGCACTCTGCAGGGTGCCCGTGGTGGCAAGCACGCCCACCCGGCCGTTGCCGGTGGCGCGCGCAGCCGGTTTGACGGCGGGCTCCATGCCAATGATCGGCATATCAAAGGTGCCACGCAGCTCATTGACCGCCGCCACAGTGGCGGTATTGCAGGCCAGCACCAGCGAGCGCGCGCCCTGACCAATCAGAAACTCGGCAATCAGCCGGCTACGCTCGCGAATCACCTCGGGCGGCTTTTCGCCATAGGGCACATGGCCGCTATCGGCCACATACAGCAGGTCGGCGTCGGGCAACAGGCGGCGAATTTCACGCAGTACCGAGAGTCCACCCACGCCGGAGTCGAACACCCCGATGGGCGCACTCATGCGCCAGCTCCGCAGCACCGGCAACCCGGATCACGCCGTACCCGCAATTCACGAAAGCGGGTATCCAGCGCATCAATCAGCAACAGGCGGCCAACCAGCGGTTCACCAAAGCCTGCCAGCAACTTGAGCGCTTCCAGCGCCTGCAGACTGCCGACCAGACCCACCAGCGGCCCGGCAACACCCGCCTCGCTGCAACTAAGTGCCTGCTCGTCACCCTCACCGTACAGGCACTGGTAGCACGGACTGTCGTCACGGCGCGGATCAAACACGCTGAGCTGCCCTTCGAGGCGAATGGCTGCGCCCGACACCAGCGGCTTGCCCAGTTGCACACAGGCGGCGTTGACGGCGTGGCGGGTGGCAAAGTTGTCGGAGCAGTCGAGCACCAGATCGACCTCGCCCACCGCGTGCAGCAGGGCCTCGCCTGCCAGCGCAGTCGGCAGCTGCCGGCAGCTGATCTGCGGGTTGATGGCCGCTACGCGCTCGGCAGCGGAGGCCACCTTGTCGCGATCAATGTCAGCTGCATGATGAATGATCTGCCGCTGCAGGTTGGTCATATCCACCTGATCAGGGTCCGCCAGCAGCAGCTCGCCGACGCCGGCCGCAGCCAGATACAGCGCCACCGGCGAGCCCAGCCCGCCAAGGCCGACAATCAGTACCCGACTGTCCAGCAGCCGCTGCTGGCCCTGGATATCGATTTGCGGCAACAGAATCTGCCTGCTGTAACGCAGCAACTGCTGGTCATCCACGCCATTGCCCTCCGGTTACCCGTTGCTGGCCACCGAGATCACGCCAGCTCTGAACCTGCTCAAACCCACGCGTGCCCAGCAATTCGGCGACGGCGTCGGCCTGTTGCCAGCCGTGCTCAAACAGCAGCCAACCGTCCGATTGCAGGTGGTCAGGCGCCAGTTGCACGAGCCGGCGAATATCATCCAGACCGTCAGTGCCACTGACCAGCGCACTGCCCGGTTCAAAGCGCACATCGCCCTGCTGCAGATGCGGGTCATCGGCAGCAATGTAGGGCGGGTTGGAGACAATCAGATCAAACTGCCGGCCGGCCAGCGCACTGAACCAGTCGCTCTGCTCAAAGGCTGCATTGCGAATCTGCAGGCGCTCGGCATTACCGCGCGCCAGCGCCACCGCCTCGGCCACCCGATCCACCCCGGTCAGTTGCCAGTCTGGGCGCTCAACCGCCAGCGCCAGCGCGATAGCCCCAGTGCCGGTGCCCAGATCAAGCACCTTGGCAGGCTCCGAGGGACCAAGCTCCAGCGCCACCTCGACCAGGCGCTCGGTATCCGGGCGCGGAATCAGGGTGCTTTCACTGACATCCAGCTGCAGACTCCAGAAGCCCTGCGAGCCAAGCAGATAAGCCACCGGCACGCCGCGGCGGCGTTGACTCATAAGCTGCTCAAAACGACGCAGCTGCTCGGCATCGGGCTGGCGCTCAGGCCAGGTACGCAGGTATGTACGAGGTTTGCCGATGGCATGACACAGCAGCAGCTCGGCATCCAGCCGCGCAGTGTCCGAGTCAGGTAGCTCGGCGCTGGCCAGCAGCTCGGCCAGGGTCGGCGTCATGCCGACTCCAGCGCTGCCAGCTGATCGGCCTGGTATTCGCGCAGCAACGGCTCGATCACGTTATCGAGGTTGCCGGCAATGACTTCATCCAGGCTATAGAGGGTCAGGTTGATGCGGTGATCAGTCACCCGGCCCTGCGGAAAGTTGTAGGTACGGATACGTTCAGAGCGGTCGCCCGAGCCAACCAGCGAACGGCGGGTGTCGGACTGCTCCTTCTCCTGCGCTTCGCGCTGCTGATTCACCAGCTTGGCCTGCAACAGGCTCATGGCGCGGGCGCGGTTCTTGTGCTGCGAGCGCTCATCCTGACACTCAACCACAATGCCGGTCGGCAAGTGGGTCAGGCGAATCGCCGAATCGGTCTTGTTGACGTGCTGACCACCGGCGCCGGAGGCGCGATAGGTATCAACGCGCAGGTCAGCCGGGTTGATCTCGATCTCGGCCTGCTCGTCCATCTCGGGCAGAATCGCCACGGTGCAGGCCGAGGTGTGAATACGGCCCTGCGACTCGGTCTCCGGCACCCGCTGCACGCGGTGCGCGCCGGACTCAAACTTGAGCTTGGCATACACAGACTGGCCCTCAACCCGGGCGATCACTTCCTTGTAGCCGCCGTGCTCACCGGGGTTTTCCGACAGCACCTCAACGCGCCAGCCCTGACGCTCGGCGTAACGGCTGTACATGCGAAACAGGTCGCCGGAGAAAATGGCGGCTTCATCGCCACCGGTGCCGGCGCGGATTTCCAGAAACACGTTGCGGTCGTCGTTCGGGTCCTTCGGCAACAGCAGCCGGTTCAGCTCTTCTTCCAGCTCAGCCAGCTGCGCGGTATTGGCCTCCAGGTCTTCCTCGGCCATCTCCCGCAGGTCCGGATCGCTATCCTTGAGCAGGCTGCGCGCCTCCTCGATATCGTCCTGCACACGGCGCCACTGCTCATAGCATTTAACCGTGCCTTCCAGCTCGGCGTACTCCTTGGAGTAACTGCGAAAGCGCGGCTGATCGCTGATCACCTCGGCGTCGCTGAGCAGCGCGGCCAATTCTTCGAATCGCTCGCCAAGGGCGTCCAGCCGGTTCAACAGGGATGCTTTCATGAGTCGCCTTGTGCGGAGTTGTTACGGTTGCCCGGCGCGGAATCGCCCAGGGCAAAGAGTTCCTGCGCCAGCGCCAGCGCTTCGACCCGCCCCTGCGCTGTCATCTGCTTGAGCTGAACACTGGGGTCGTGCAGCAGTTTGTTGGTCAACATGCGCGCCATTTCGGCCATCACCAACGCCGGGTCGGCGCCGCGCTGCAGTTTGGCCAGCGCCTTCTGCAGCTCCTGGTCGCGGGCCTGCTCGGCCTTTTGCCGATAGCTGCGCAGCACATCTACCGCCGCCAGCGCCCGCAAGCGCTGCATGAAGTCGCCAGTCCCCAGCTCGATCAGGCGTTCGGCAGCCTCGGCGGCGCCCTGACGCGAGCGCAGGTTTTCCTCAATCACCTCGTGCAGGTCATCAACGGTATACAGATAAACGTCTGACAGGCTGCCAACCTCCGGCTCGATATCCCGGGGAACGGCAATATCGACCATGAACATCGGCTTGTGCCGGCGCTGCTTGAGCGCACGCTCTACCGCCCCCTTGCCAAGGATCGGCAGCGGGCTGGCAGTCGAGCTGATGACCACATCGCACTCGGCCAGAATGTCCGGAATTTGCGTCAACACGATGGCCTGGCCGCCGAGCGGCTCGCTCAGCAGCTCGGCGCGCTGCAAGGTGCGGTTGGCGACGATAATGCGCCCCACACCCTGCTCAAACAGGTGTCGGGCCACCAGCCCGATCGTTTCACCTGCACCAATCAAGAGCGCAGTGCTGCGGCGCAGGTCAGCAAAAATCTGACGCGCCAGGCTGACCGCCGCAAAGGCCACCGAGACCGGGTTTTCACCAATCGCGGTGTCGGTACGCACCTGCTTGGCCATACTGAAGGTGCTCTGAAACAGCCGATCCAGATAGGGCCCCAGCGTGCCGGCGGTGCGCGCGGCCTGCCAGGCATCCTTCATCTGTCCGAGAATCTGCGGCTCACCCAGTACCAGCGAGTCCAGCCCGGCGGCGACGCGCATCATGTGATTTACCGCGCCTGCATCCTGATGCAGGTAACTTGAACGGCGAATCTCATCTGCGGTCATACCGTGAAAGCGGGCTACCCACTCCACCAGCCGCTCGGCATCGAGCCGATCCTGAGCGCAGTACAGCTCGGTGCGGTTACAGGTAGAAAGGATGGCTACTTCATCGGCACCCGCTTCGGCGCGCAGGCGCTGCAGGGCATCGGGCAGCTGTTCGGGCGAGAAGGATACGCGCTCGCGCACCTCCACCCCTGCGGTCCGATGATTGATGCCCAGTGCAATAAAACCCATGATGCCTCGTATTGCGAGAACGGAGCTGCTGCCAAAAACGTGCAATTGTCCTATGTTAGTTCAAGCCAATCAATCGCCAGATGCCCAACAGCACCTCCGGGCATGGCGACAGATCGCCGCGCAGGCCGCTGGCAGCCGCTGGGTTTGCCCGCACGCCTGTGTCATGATGCCACCTGCTTTGCTGCGCTTGCGCGCGCCAAAAAGGCAGGCCAACCGTTTTGCATGAGACTTCCTATTCTATGAAGGTGTTTTCCGCGTCTACCCTGCCCGCCCTGCTCGCAGCCGGCCTGCTGCTCAGTGGCTGCAGCAGCCTGTCACAACCGGACGCGCCAGCCGCACCGGCCCAGCCGCCAAGCACCAGCGAAACCGAGACGGCAGCCGACACCCCGGTCACCTACGGCAACTTTCAGCAGGACACGCTCTATGAGCTGCTGAGCGCCGAAATTGCCGGCCAGCGCAACCGCTTTGACCTGGCACTGGACAACTACCTGCGCCAGGCACGCCGCACCCGTGATGCCGGCATCAGCGAACGCGCCCTGCGCGTTGCCGAGTTTCTGGGCAACGAGCCAGCCGCCCTGGAAATGGCGCGCCTGTGGGTAGAGGTTGCGCCGCAAGACCCGGAAGCCCTGCGCTCCGCCGCCATTCATCTGGCGCGCACCGGTCGCCACGAGCAGGCCATGGATATGATGCAGCGCGCGCTGGAGCAGCATGGCGAAACCCATTTCGACTTTCTTGCCCTGGCCGCAGCCGATACCGATGCGACCACGCGCAACGCCCTGCTCGACAGCCTTGAACGCATGACCGAGCGCTTCCCGGATAACACCCAGCTGGTCTTTGCTCGCGCCCTGCTGCTGCAACAGGCCAATCGCAATGACGAAGCGCTGGCGCTACTGGAAGATCACCCGCACACGGATGAAGCCCCACCCGCGATCCTGCTGCACAGCCGCCTGGTGGCCGAGCACGACACGGAAGAAGCCACCGAGATTCTGTATCGGGGGCTGCAACACTTTCCGGATGACACCCGCCTGCGCCTGATGCTCGCCCGCACGCTGGTCAGCGAAGGCAACTTTGCCGATGCCCGTACGCAGTACGCCAAACTGGCCCGCGACAATCCGGATGAGCCGGACCTGCAGCTATCGCTCGGTCTAATCGAGCTGGAGTTGGGCGAAGCCAGCGACGCCGTCATCCACCTGCAAAACACTTTGCAGCTGGCACCGGGCAACAATACCGCCCGCTACCACCTGGGCAATGCCTACCTGGCCGCCGACCGCCCCGACGACGCCCTGCTGACCTGGCAGAGCATCGACAGCGGCACCGAGCTGCTCACCTCGCGCGTACAAATGGCGCGCCTGCTGCTGGAGCAAGACCGCATCGCCGCCCTGCAAGCCCAACTGCAGCAAGATCGCGACCAGCATCCGCAGCACGGCCTTGCCCTGTTCCAGATAGAAATAGAAGCCCTGCTCCCAAACCACCCGGAACTGGCCATCCAGCAGGCCAACACCGCCCTGCAGGCCTACCCGAACGACAGCAACCTGCTTTACAGCCGCGCCATGCTGCATGAAATGCTGGGCAACCCGCGCGGACTGGAAGAAGACCTCGGCGCCATCATCGCCCGCGAGCCGGACAACGCCATGGCGCTCAACGCTCTGGGCTATACACTGGCCGACCGCAATCAGCGGCTGGACGAAGCACTGGCGCTGATCAAGCGCGCCGCCGCCCTGGACCCGAGCGACCCCGCGATTCAGGACAGCCTTGGCTGGGTCTACTACCGCCTGGGTGATCTGGACCGCGCCGAGGCCCTGCTGCGCGACGCCTACGCCGCCTACCCGGATCAGGAAGTAGCCGCCCACCTGGGCGAGGTGCTCTGGCGCCAGGGCAAGGAGCGCGAAGCCCGCCGGGTCTGGCGTGAGGCACTGGAGCACAGTCCCGACAGCCAATTGATACCCGCCACCCGCGACCGCCTGGAAGCCGAATAAGCCATGCCCCTGTTGCACCGTACCCTGCTGGCCTGCCTGCTGCTGACCCTGACTGCCTGCAGCAGCCTGCATCAGCGTGAAACCCTTGAACTCGGCGGTGATGAAGCCGCCTGGAAAACCCACCGCAGCGCTGTCGAGCCCATCGACAGCTGGATCCTGCAAGGCAAGCTGGGCATTCGCAGCCCGCAGGAGTCCGGCAGCGGCACCCTGTTCTGGCTGCAGCGCCAGCACTATTACGACATTCGCCTGTCCGGCCCGCTGGGCCGCGGCGCCACACGCATCCAGGGCGACCGCCAGCAGACCACGCTGGAAATCGCCGGGCGCGCCCCGGTTACCGCTGATTCGGCCGAACAACTGGTAGAAGAGCAGATTGGCTGGCGCCTGCCCGTCGACCACCTGCTTTGGTGGGTACGCGGCCTGCCGGCCCCGGATTCGCCCAGCAACCTGCAACTGGACAGCAGCAGCCGCCTTGGGCGCCTGAGCCAAAGCGGCTGGACCGTCGAATACAGCCGCTATCAGGAGGTTGACGGCGTCGAGCTGCCGCAGCGCCTGCAGATCTCCGGTCACGACCTGCTACTGACCCTGGTGGTCACCGAATGGAAGCCAGGCCTCAGCGAATGAACAGCACCACACTCAGCCTGCCCGCCCCGGCCAAACTGAACCTGTTCCTGCACATCACCGGTCGCCGCGCCAATGGCTACCATGAACTGCAGACCCTGTTTCAGTTTCTCGATTACGGCGACACCCTGCACTTCAGCCTGAGAGACGACGGCCAGTTGAACCTGCTGACCGAGCTCGCCGGCGTCGACGCCGAAGATAACCTGATCATCCGCGCCGCACGCTTGTTGCGCGAAGCCAGCGGCTGCCAGCTCGGCGCCGATATCCGACTGGACAAGATCCTGCCCATGGGCGGCGGCATTGGCGGCGGCAGCTCCGACGCGGCCACCACCTTGCTCGGCCTCAACCAGCTGTGGCAAACCGGCCTGAGCCTTGACCAACTGGCCGAGCTGGGTATCCGCCTGGGCGCCGACGTGCCGGTATTCGTGCACGGCAAGGCCGCCTGGGCAGAAGGTGTGGGTGAAAAGCTGACCCCGGTTGAACTGGATGAACCCTGGTTTCTGGTGGTTGCACCGGCCTGTCACGTCAGTACCGCAGAAATTTTTTCCGACCAGAGGTTGACGCGCGATACATCGCCCATTACATTAGCGGCCTTCCGTGAGGTCGGTAGTCGGAATGACTGCTTACCGGTTGTCACAACGCGTTACCCTGAAATTCGTAACACGTTGATCTTGCTAAACAAATATTGTGAGGCTAAGATGACCGGGACTGGCAGTTGCTTGTTTGGGGCCTTCCCAAACGAACGCGAAGCTGATAAAGTTCGCGCCCGGTTGCCAGCCACACTGCGAAGTTTTGTAGCAAGAGGTTGTAACGTTTCACCGTTACACCGCGAACTGCAAAAGCAAGCATGACGGATGCAGCCGTGCATCCGGACAGATACAGGGGCGTCGCCAAGCGGTAAGGCAGCAGGTTTTGATCCTGCCATGCGTTGGTTCGAATCCAGCCGCCCCTGCCATTTTTCTCTCCGGCAGCAATCACGTACAGAACAGGTTCATTTCTGACTGGTTGAGGCCTTCCGGCATTCCCGCAGATCTGAATCTTCCGCCAAGACCGCTACCCAAAAAGGTAATGCTGCGTGTCCAAGATGATGGTTTTCACGGGGAATGCCAACCCCGATCTGGCACGGCGCGTCGTGCGTCAACTGCACATCCCGCTGGGCGACGCTACCGTCGGCCGGTTCAGCGACGGTGAAGTCAACGTCGAGCTGAACGAGAACGTACGCGGCAAGGACGTCTTCATTCTTCAGCCCACCTGCGCGCCGACCAACGACAACCTGATGGAACTGGTCGTCATGGCCGATGCCCTGCGTCGCTCCTCTGCTTCGCGCGTTACCGCAGTGGTGCCCTACTTCGGCTACGCCCGTCAGGACCGTCGCCCGCGCTCGGCCCGTGTGGCCATCAGCGCCAAGGTAGTAGCCGACATGCTCGACACCGTTGGTGTTGACCGTCTGCTCACCGTTGACCTGCACGCCGACCAGATCCAGGGCTTCTTTGATATCCCGGTCGACAACATCTACGGCTCGCCCGTACTGATCGACGACATTCAGGATCAACGCTTTGACAATCTGATGATTGTCTCGCCGGACATCGGCGGCGTAGTTCGCGCCCGTGCCGTTGCCAAGAGCCTCGGCGTTGACCTGGCAATCATCGACAAGCGTCGCCCCAAGGCCAACCAGTCTGAAGTGATGCACATCATCGGTGACGTCGAAGGCCGCACCTGTGTACTGGTTGATGACATGGTCGACACCGCCGGCACCCTGTGCCACGCGGCCAAGGCCCTGAAAGACCACGGCGCTGCCCAGGTCTACGCCTACTGCACACACCCGATCCTGTCGGGCAAGGCGATCGAGAACATTACCAATTCCGTGCTGGACGAGCTGGTGGTGACCAACACCATTCCGCTGAGCCCGGCCGCTGAAGCCTGCGAGCGCATCCGCCAGCTGGACATGGCCCCGATTGTGGCCGAAGCCATGCGCCGCATCAGCAACGAAGAATCCATCAGCGCGATGTTCCGTTAAGGAACCCGCGCTGGTTTACGCCCAACAAGGGCACAACCCTTCGCTCGACGCACTGGTCGCAAGTGCCCGGGTGAATTAGCAAGGAGACTACAATGGTCGACTTCTCTCTGAATGCGAATGCGCGTAACGACCTGGGGAAAGGTGCGAGCCGCCGCCTGCGTCGTAACGCTGACCTGGTTCCGGCAATCGTTTACGGTGGCGACAAGGCCCCGCAAAACATCGCTCTGGAAGCTCGTGAACTGAAAAAAGCGCTGGAAAACGAAGCTTTCTACTCCCACGTCATCAAGCTGTCCATCGACGGCAAAAAAGAAGACGTGCTGCTGAAAGCCCTGCAGCGTCACCCGGCCAAGCCGGTGATCATGCACGCTGACTTCCTGCGCGTTGTTGCTGGCCACGAAGTAACCGTCCACGTTCCGCTGCACTTCATCAACGAAGACAGCTGCGTTGGCGTCAAGAAAAGCGGTGGCGTGATCTCCCACACCATGACCGAAGTTGAAGTGAACTGCCTGCCGAAAGACCTGCCGGAGTTCATCGAAGTCGACATGGCTGGCGTTGATCTGAACCAGATCGTTCACCTGTCCGATCTGAAACTGCCGAAAGGCGTTAGCATCCCGTTCCTGGCTCAGGGTCCTGACCACGATCTGCCGGTTGCCAACGTTCACGCTGCTCGCGTTGCCGCTGCTGACGACGCGCCGGCTGCCGAAGGCGAGGAGTCCGCGGAGTAATCTCCCGTACGACTTCTGAAGAGGGGCGCCCGTTGTGACGCAGGGAATCAAGTTGATTGCAGGACTGGGAAACCCCGGTCCGGAATACGAACTGACCCGCCACAACGCTGGCGCCCTTTTTGTTGAGCGCCTGGCCGCACGGCACAACACCAGCCTGCGACCAGAGAGCAAGTTTTTTGGCCTGACTGCACGCATCAGCGTGGCCGGTCAGGATGTTCGCCTGATTGTCCCCACCACCTTTATGAACCGCAGCGGGCAGGCTGTTGCCGCGCTGGCGAGCTTCTATCGCATTGCACCCGAAGAAATTCTGATTGCCCACGACGAGCTGGATTTGCCGCCGGGCGTGGTCAAGTGCAAGAAAGGTGGCGGACACGGCGGGCACAACGGTTTGCGCGACATTATCGCCAAACTGGGTAACAACAACGCATTTCACCGCCTGCGTCTCGGTATTGGCCACCCCGGCCACAGCTCGCAGGTGACCGGCTTTGTGTTGGGGCGAGCGCCCCGCGCCGAGCAGGACGCACTGGATGCCTGCATCGACGAAGCCATTGGCGAACTGCCCGGCATGATCGAAGGCAACTGGACCGCCGTCATGCAACGCCTGCACAGCTTCAAGGCCTGAATCTCATTGCGCCGAATCATCGGCAGAGGACAACACCATGGGTTTTAACTGCGGCATCGTCGGCCTGCCCAACGTCGGCAAATCCACTCTGTTCAATGCCCTGACCAAGGCCGGCATTGGCGCCGAGAACTTCCCCTTCTGCACCATCGAGCCGAACAGCGGCGTGGTGCCCATGCCCGATGCCCGCCTGGACGCCCTGGCCGCCATCGTCAAACCCGAGCGCGTGATTCCGACCAGCATGGAGTTCGTCGATATCGCAGGCCTGGTAGAAGGCGCATCCAAAGGTGAAGGCCTGGGTAACAAGTTCCTGGCCAACATCCGCGAGACTGACGCCATCGCGCACGTGGTTCGCTGCTTTGAAGACGAGAACGTCATTCACGTATCCAACAGCGTCAACCCGCGCCGCGATATCGAAACCATCGATCTGGAACTGATCTTCGCCGACCTGGAAAGCTGCGAGAAGCAGCTGCAGCGCGTTGCCCGCAACGCCAAGGGTGGCGACAAGGAAGCCGTGGCGCATAAAGCGCTGCTGGAACAGCTGATCCCGCACTTTGAAGACGGCAAGCCCGCCCGCTCCCTGCTGAAAGATCTCAGCCCGGAAGAGCGTCAGCTGGCCAAGGGTTTCCACCTGCTGACCAACAAGCCGGTCATGTACATCGCCAACGTCTCTGAAGAGGGTTTTGAAGACAACCCGCATCTCGACGTGGTGCGCGAAATCGCCGCCGAAGAAGGCGCCGTGGTCGTACCCGTGTGCAACAAGATCGAAGCAGAAATCGCCGAACTGGATGACGACGAGGAAAAGCAGATGTTCCTCGAAACCATGGGCATGGAAGAGCCGGGCCTGAACCGCGTAATCCGCGCCGGTTACGAGCTGCTGGGCCTGCAGACCTACTTCACCGCTGGCGTGAAAGAAGTCCGCGCCTGGACCGTGAAGATCGGCGCCACCGCCCCGCAAGCGGCTGCCGTGATTCACACCGACTTTGAAAAGGGCTTTATCCGCGCCGAAGTAGTCGCCTATAACGACTTCATTCAGTACAACGGCGAAAGCGGCGCCAAGGAAGCCGGCAAGTGGCGCCTGGAAGGCAAGGAATACATCGTCAAGGATGGCGACGTGATGCACTTCCGCTTCAACGTCTGACACCCTTGTCTGATCTCAGGGGCGTTCAGCAGGCTAGCCTGTTGAACGCCCTTGCTGTTTGTAGAGCCCAAAAACGCATTGATCGAGTGGTCCAATGCGCACTCGCCCTGATTCAGGCGACGTCTGTAAGCCCCCGCTACGCCGATCTGTCAGCGCTCACCCCAATCTTTCGCCAGGAAAGCCGCATCACAGCACCACGGCCACGCCCTACAAGTCGGCCATATCAAGATGATTCAAATTGAGAATCCCGTGCTGGACGGCAAACAGCGTCGCCATGGTGCGGTTTCTGATGCCGAGCTTTCGATAAATCTCTTTCACGTAGCCATCAACGGTATACATGCTGATGGACAAGATGTGCGCGATCATCTTGTTGCTCTTACCCATGGCAAGCTCCTGCAGCACTTGCCGCTCACGCGGCGTTAGTGGCAGCTGGCTTGAGTGGGCGAGTCCGCTAGCGAGGTTATCCAGGGGCATGTTGGCGATCACTTTTCCGTTGCGATTGCCGTGTATCTTCCCCAGTGAACACGGGGGTGACAAATGAATAATTCCGCGCCTTCGAGTTAGATAATCTTATCTGACCATTCTTTGGCGATCACACCGACCACCCAATCATGAAAGGCCCGGATGACCTCCTGATCCTTGTTGCTATTGCTGTAGGCCAGAAAGCACTCACCGTGCCGGGTTACTTTTTCTGCCAGTGGCAACACCAGGTCATCGTCGCTACGCATGAACTGATAGGACGTTGGCAGGTAGCCCATCGCAACGCCCACATTGCTCTTCACCGCCTCGATGCTGGCCTGCACCGTACTGACAACCAACTCGTTCGCGATCTCGGGCAGCAACCCCCACTGCGTTTGCCAACGGGGCCACTGGTAGGTGTCGCTGGCTATCTTGATGATCCGGCAGCCGCTGAAATCACCCGTACTCAAGCCCGGATGCTCGGCGAGATAGCTACGAGTGCAGATCGGTGTGAGTGAGATTTCCACCAAGGGGTGGTAGGTCAACCCAGGCTCATTGCCACATTCGTGACGGATAGCCACCGTAGCCTCCGAGCGCTCCAGATCGATTCTGGAAATATCTGAATCAATCTGGATGTTCAGCTCCGGGAACGCAGCCTGAAACTCGTGAATATTGGGGAAAAGCAACAAACTGGCGATATTTGGCAGCGTATTGATCACAAAGTGCTGCTTTTTCCTTTCCTTGCGTACGGCCAGTGTGGCGCTGTCAATCAGGTCCAGGCCCCTCTTCACATGCAGGTAATAGCGCTTGCCTTCAGAGGTCAGGGATATTTTTCGGTTCTCGCGCTTGAACAGTGCGACGCCGAGGCTTTCTTCCAGTGCCTTGATCTGATGGCTGACCGCTGGCGGCGATACGAACAACTCGTTTGCCGCGTCCTTGAAGCTCAGTCGGCGCGCAGCCACCTCAAAAACACGAATCAAATTAAGCGAAGGCAAATGCGGAGTGGGCATGACGTGGCTGCTCAGCTGTACAAAGACATGTCAGTACGGGCAAATAAGGATGCAGCAAGAGTATCGCAATGTTGCATAACATTTCACCGGCTGCGCTCATGTGCCGTCAGCTACCGGTTGGCTTCTTCCGCCGCCCGCACCCTCCTCGCTACCTGCCCTTCACCCGCCTTTGGAGTCGCGCCGCCTCTCTCTGTCAGCCTCGCTAAAGCAACACATGAAAATGACTAATGCTGGATTGAAATAAGTTCATTTTTACTCATCAGGCGACACCCATAGAATGCCTGCCATCGACAAGGCGTACTGCCACAGCAGCGCCGGAGCACGTACTGCTCCCCCTGAAGCGCCAAGCACGGCGTTCAGGTTTACTTCGGATATCAGGACAGCAGACGATCATGAGCACCGACTTCAGCTTTTCCATCAAGACCCTGCGCTTCGACGAGCACTATCAGCCGTCCGAAAGCACCCGTATCACCACCAACTTTGCCAACCTGGCCCGGGGCGCGGACCGCGAGAACAACCTGCGTAACGCCCTGACCATGATCAACAACCGCTTCAACAATCTGGCCAAATGGGACAACCCCACAGCCGATCGTTACGCCGTGGAGCTGGATATCATCTCGGTTGAAATGCACGTGGGTGCCGCCGCCAAAGACGCTACCTTTCCGGCCATCGAAATCCTGAAAACCAATATCCTCGACAAGAAGACCAACACCCGCATCGAAGGCATCGTGGGTAACAACTTCTCGTCTTACGTGCGTGACTATGACTTCAGTGTGCTACTGCTGGATCACAACAAGGGCCAGCCCTCATTCAGCGTGCCGGAGAACTTTGGTGACCTGCACGGCAAGCTGTTCCAGTACTTCATCAACTCCGAAACCTACAAGCAGCACTTCACCAAACTGCCGGTCATCTGCCTGAGCGTATCGGACAACAAGGTCTATCACCGCACCGACAACCAGCACCCCATCCTCGGCTTTGAGTACACGCCCAACGAGTCCTCGCTGACCGAGCAGTACTTCAAGAAGATGGGCCTGCAGGTGCGTTATTTCATGCCGCCGAACAGCGTTGCCCCGCTGGCGTTCTACTTCTTCGGCGACCTGTTGAACGACTACACCAACCTGGAGCTGATCAGCACCATCAGCACCATGGAGTCGTTCCAGCGCATCTACCGTCCGGAGATCTACAACGCCAATGCGGCCGCCGGTGCCTGCTATCAGCCAAACCTGAAAAACCAGGACCACTCGCTGACCCAGATCGTGTACGACCGCAAGGAGCGCAGCCAACTCGCCATCGAGCAAGGCAAGTTCACTGAAGAGCACTTCATCAAGCCCTACCAGACCGTGCTTGAGCAGTGGTCTGCCAGCTACGCCCTTTAAATCACCGGACAGACGACAGCATTGATCATGAAAAAGTTACTACCCACCTCGACCGCAGGCAGCCTGCCAAAACCCTCCTGGCTGGCCGAGCCGGAAAAGCTGTGGTCGCCCTGGAAGCTCGCGGGCCAGGAACTGACTGACGGCAAACAGGACGCGCTGCGCGTAGCGCTGCAGGAGCAGCTGCACGCCGGCATCGATATCGTCAGTGACGGTGAGCAGACTCGTCAGCACTTTGTTACCACCTTTATCGAGCACCTGGACGGCGTTGATTTTGAGCAGCGCGAGACGGTCAGAATCCGTGACCGCTACGATGCCAGCGTGCCGTCTGTGGTGGGCGCGGTCAGCCGCCCCAAATCCGTGTTTGTTGAGGATGCACGTTTTCTGCGCCAGCAAACCAGCCAGCCGATCAAATGGGCCCTGCCCGGCCCCATGACCATGATCGACACCCTGTACGACGGCCACTACAAAAGCCGCGAAAAGCTTGCCTGGGAATTTGCCAAGATCCTCAACCAGGAAGCCCGCGAGCTGGAAGCCGCCGGCGTGGACATCATCCAGTTTGACGAGCCCGCCTTTAACGTTTTCTTTGACGAGGTAAATGACTGGGGCGTTGCCACGCTGGAGCGCGCTATCGAAGGCCTCAAATGCGAAACAGCGGTGCACATCTGCTATGGCTACGGCATTCAAGCCAACACCGACTGGAAGAAGACGCTGGGCTCTGAGTGGCGCCAGTACGAAGAGGCCTTCCCCAAGCTGCAGAAGTCGACCATCGACATGATTTCACTGGAGTGCCACAACTCCCACGTGCCGATGGACCTGATCGAACTGGTACGCGGCAAGAAGGTCATGGTTGGCGCCATCGATGTTGCCAGCAACACCATCGAAACACCGGAAGAAGTCGCCAACACCCTGCGCAAGGCGCTGGAGTTTGTTGACGCCGACAAACTCTATCCCTGCACCAATTGCGGCATGGCTCCGCTGTCCCGCGAGGTTGCCCGGGGCAAGCTGCAGGCGCTCAGCGCCGGTGCCGCCATCGTTCGCGGCGAGCTCTAAACAGCTGTCGGGGCGCGCTGCGTTGAGCAAACGCGCCTCGATCAGCTGCGCCGCGCCGACCTCTTATTCAGGATTTACCATGTCAGTTTCCTCTCCCGCCATTGAGCCGCTGCGTTTTCGCGACGCGCTCGGACACTACGCCTCCGGCATCACCATCATTACCGCGCAGGACCAGGACGAGCCCATCGGCTTTACCTGCCAGTCGTTCTACAGCGTGTCGATGAGCCCGCCACTGGTGTCGTTCAGCGTCATGGCCAACTCCTTCAGCTATCCCAAGATTCGCCGTGCAGGCCGTTTTGCTGTGAACATCCTGGCCGATGAGCAGGCCGCGGTTTCCAATACCTTCGCCCGCCAGGGGGCAGACAAATGGCGTGAAGTTGATTGGGAGCAATCGCCGCTGGGCAGCCCCATCATCAAGGGCAGCCTGCATTGGCTGGACTGCGAGATCCACGCAGAACACGCCGCCGGCGATCATCTGATCGTCATTGGCGAAGTGAAAGGGCTGAGCCTGCAACAAGCGCCAGCCAGCGAGCCTCTGTTGTACTTCAAGGGCCAATACCGCAGCCTGGCCGAATACAGCGCCGCCTGAACCGACGCGGGCGGTTTGCGGCACGCTGGGCCGAGTCGGGAGATCGTCCACTACTGCTGACCGATAGTCTGTTATCGCTGCAGATCAGCCCCCTCTCATGCTCAGCACCAGGCTGCTGGTGATACGCCTGAAGCGCAGCCTCGCCTCGAGCGCGCGCCCACTCCGCCCCTGATCCAGCCCCCAAAGCAGCGATCACCTGCGCCAGCTATCCAACATCCCGCCCAAACCATAATTGGTTAAGATTCTCATTCGCTCTACAGTTAGCGATCAAAACTATAAATCTGCCAATTACCTCAGGGATCACACAATGAAAATCAACAAGGCTCACCGTCTGGGCGGCGCCCTGCTCGCCTCTCTCAGCCCCGGCCTCGCGCTGGCCGCTGAGCCGACAAACGACAGCAGCACACTGGCGCTGCCGGAAATTCTCATCACCGGCCAGAAGATTGAGCGCACCCAGCTGGAAACCGTCGCCAGTGCACGGGTTGTCGATGGGGACGAGATCGACAACGGCACGCGCATGGACAACCTGTACGATCTGATCGAGAGCGTACCCAACGTCAGCAATACCAGTGGCTTCAATAGCCTGTCGATTCGCGGCATCGCCAACGCCGGCCCAACCGGCGCAGACAACGGCGCCGGCACCATCGGCGTGTACCTGGACAACGGCCTGCTGACCAGCCGCAGCATTCAGGACAACGCCATCAGCACCTGGGATCTGGAAAGCGTCGAAGTACTGCGCGGCCCGCAATCCACCACCTCCGGCCGCAACTCGCTGGCCGGTCAAATTACCCTCAAGACCCGCGATCCCGAGTTCGCCAGTAATGGCGCGGCCAAGATGGCCTACGGTGAAGACCACACCTACCAGACCGCGATCATGCAAACCGGCCCGCTGACCGACAACCTGGCCTACCGCATCACCGGTGATTACCAGCATACCGACGGCTTTGTGAACAATGACTTTCTCAACCAGAGCGATTTCAACAGCAACTACAACGGCAACCTGCGCGGCAAGCTGCTGTACCTGCTGCCAAGCGACGGCGAGATTCTGCTGACGCTGAGCCACAACCGCTTTCGCGAAGATGGCGACGCCGCAGTGGATGACCGCCAGAGTGGCCGCGAAAGCCGCCTGAATTACCCCAGCAGTTGGGAAACCGTGAGCGACAGCCTGTCATTGAGCTTCAAGCAACCGCTCAGCGAGCGCTTGAGTTTTGAGGCCAACACCGGTTTTGTGCAGAGCGACTTTGAGCGCGACAACGACTTTGACGGCAGCCCTGGCGATGCCACCCTGCAACAGGAAACCGACGACTACACCTTCAACCAGGAGTTTCTGCTGCGTTACAACGGCGATCGCCTGCGCTCGGTAACCGGCCTGTATCTAGCCACCGGCACACTGGATGACGGCTATACCACCAGCAACGTCGAGCTGGATACCGGCGGACTGTTGCCTATCCCCATCGCGCTCAACTCCTCCAACTACACCGAAGAGAGCTACAAGAACGCCGCTCTGTTCGCCGACATCGACTACCACCTCACCGATCAACTGGTACTGCTGGCCGGTCTGCGCGCCGACTACGAGGAGCGTGAGAGTGACGTGCGCACCACCATTGAGCGCGCCGTGTCCTACGGCCCAGGCTTCGACCCGCTGATCGACGGTTTCCTCGCCGGCCTGGTGGGCCCCGGTCAGCAAGACGGCAAAACCGATGCCTTTAACCTGTTGCCCAAGATCGGCTTCAACTACCTGTGGAGCGACACCCTGTCGACCGGCTTCCTGGTCCAGCGCGGCTATCGCTCGGGCGGGGTATCCACCAACCCGATCCGCGGCCAGGTACAGGAATACGACGAAGAATTCACCACCCACTATGAATCCTCCCTGCGCGCCCTGTTGCTGGACCAGCGACTGGCGGTCAATTTCAACCTGTTCTTCACCGACTGGACCGACCAGCAAGTGACCATCGCGCCCGCTGGCGCCATCCACCCACTGGACCGTTTTGTCGTCAATGCAGGCGAATCGCACGTGTACGGCTTTGAGCTGGAGGGCAAATACGCCGTCAATCACAACTGGGATCTGTCCGCCGGTGTGGGTTACAGCAAGACCGAGTTCGACGACTTTGAGAACAACGGCGTCGACTATTCCGGTGAAGAGTTCCAGTTTGCCCGCAACTGGACCGGTAATGTGGCCAGCACCTGGCGCTTTGCCAACGGCTGGTTCCTCAACGGTAACGTCTCCTACGCCAGCGAGGGTGCCACCCTGCTGAACACCCCGGACACCGAAACCGACGCCTACGCTCTGGTCAACATGAAAGTCGGCTACGAGCAGGACAACTGGGGCGCCTATCTGTACGCCAACAACCTGTTTGATCGCGAATACCGTACCGAGCGCTTCCGCGAAGACTCCACCTACGGCAACGCTGTTTACGGCGATCCGCGCGCCTTGGGCGTAGTCGGCACCCTGTCCTGGTAACCCCCTTGTGCGGCGCGCAACGCCTGGCGCCGCACACCAACCGCGCCCGCGTAATGCGCGGGCGACGCCCCTTAATCCCGGCGATACTGCAGTGCGCCAGCCAGATAGACCTCGTCCACCTTTAGTGCGCTCAGCCTCTGGGTCGGTACCGCGTAAGGGCTTTGGTCCACAATCTGCAGATCAGCCCACTTGCCGACCTCCAGACTCCCTGCCTGCTGCTCGATGCCCAGTTGCCAGGCCGCGTTGATGGTCATCGCCCGCAATGCCTGCCGCACACTGATTGCCTGCGCCGCATTCAGCACCTGACCACTGGCTGTCTGACGAGTCACAGCGGTCTGCATCAGGCTGAAAGCCTCAGTTGGGAACATCGGGCTGTCGGCATGCAGGGACGGATGCATCTGCAGATCAAAGGCGCGGCGTACCGGCAGCACCTGCTGCGCCGCATGACGACCGATGATCGAGTCGGCCAGGCGGTCGCCGTAATACAAGATGTGGTTGATATGAAAGCTGGGGCTGACGCCGCGCTTTGCCAGCTCAGGCAGCAGATCCTCTGGTAGCAATACCGAGTGCTCCAGGCGCACCTGTCGGCTGTCTGCGTCTGGCGGCAACGCCGCCAGTATGGCGCGCGCCACCTGACGATTCGACTCATCGCCCTGACTATGAATGGCTACCTGCCAGCCGGCTGCGGTATAGCGGCGCAGACGCGCTACCAATTCATCCTGCGCAATCATGCGAGCGCCATGGCTACCGGGCTCAATACCCAGCGTTTTGCCAAGCTCACTATCCAGATAGGGTGCAGAGGTGAGCATGCTGCCGGTGTAGGGCGAGCCATCGTGCCAGAGCTTTACCCCCAGTACGCGAAAGTACGGATCATCGTGGTCCGGAGCGTCAGGCAGGTATTGCAGTTCGCTGTCGACCAGATAGAAAAACTGGCGTATGCGCGGGCGAAAGTCTCGCAGCGCCACCAGTTGCGCCAACCAGGGCGGCACGTTGTACCCCAGAGACGCAACCGAGGTGAAGCCCTGACTCAGGTAACCATCCAGCGTCTGGCCGTAGCGACCAGCCAGCCCAAGAGGCGCCCGCAGCCCAGCCACAAAGGGCGCCATGGCCCGTGTCTCTGCAATAAACCCGGTAAAGGCACCCTGTGCATCGCGCCCATAGTAAGAACCGCTGCCCGGGTCCGGCGTATCAGCGGTAACGCCCGCCTCGGCAAACGCCATAGAGTTGGCCCAGGCCGAGTGCAGGGTCTGAGAGATCAGCACCACCGGGTTATCGGGTGCCAGAGCATCCAGCGCCTCGCGCATGGGCACCTCAAGGTCTGGTACCAGGATAGCGTCAAGACCACCGGCATAAACCCACTCACCGGAAGGCGTATCGGCTACCGCCTGGCGCAGCGCCGACCACACCTGCGCATTACTCTGGTGAGTGAAGCCAGACAGATCATGCGCGCCAGCAAAGACGGCCGTCAGGGTCGGATGCTCGTGCGCCGCAACAAACCCCGGCAGTAGTGCACGGCCCTGCAGGTCAATCAGGCGAGTATTGGCGCTGCGCTGCGTCATGACTGACGCCGTATCCCCCAGAGCCACAATCACGCCATCACGCACGGCCAGAGCTTCGACTACCTCATCTTGCTGATTGACGGTCAGAATCGGCCCGCCATAGAAAATCAGATCCGTAGACGGTGGCCGACTCAACCACCAGCCAGCGACCAACACCACCAATAGCAGCAGCCCAAGGCCAACACCCAGCTTGCGCATCACCTGATCCTTATTCTTGTTGTAAGCGGGTGCAGGCCTTCAGCACCTTGGTGTTCTGCCCCAAACCCATTGTAAGTACCTGGCCCCAAACAACACATGGCATTTACGCCAGTATCCAGACCTACACAGACGCATTTCCCGTGCCATACTTGCCCGGTGACCTCTGTTGCGACGATCCCCATGCGCCTACGCAAAAAAACCGTACTGGTAACACTGTTGGTTGCCGTCTTTGCCTACAGCCTGATCGGCATACTGCTGCTGCCCGCTATCGTCTTACATGTTGCCAACCAGCAGTTGACGGCCTTGAGCAACGCGCCTGCCCGCCTGGAACGTGTGGAGTTCAACCCGTTCAGCTTTGAAGCGACCCTCTGGAACCTGCACATCGGTGAGCCCGACGCGCCACAAATCGCCTTCCGCCGCCTGTACGCCAACCTGTCACTGGACAGTCTGTGGCGCGGCGCGCTGCACCTGACCGACATAGAGCTGGAGCGCGCCCACGGCGACGTGCGCTTCAACCAGGACGGCGAGCTAAACCTGCTGCAGCTGTTCAACCTGCCCGAGCGCACCGAGCCAGAGCCGCCCGCAACCGACTCGCGACCCTTTCCCGTTGAGCTGGACCGCATCGCGCTGATCAAGAACAGCCTGTACTTTGAAGATCAGCGCACCAGCGAGCCGGTGGTCTTTGCCTACGACGACCTGTCGCTGGAGCTGCACAATCTAAGCACCTTGCCCGACAACAGTAGCGATATGACCCTCAGCGCCAGCGGCCCCTACGGTGCCCGCCTGGACTGGCAAGGTACGCTCAGCCTGCTGCCGCTGCGCTCCAGCGGCCATGTCAGCGTTAATGCCGCCCAACTGCAAACGATCTGGCCGTACGTGCGAGACCGCGTAGCCATCACCCTGCAAAGTGGGGCGTTAAGTGCCAGCACCGACTATCGGATCGACCTGTCCGAGCGCACAGACGTGACACTGAGCAACGCGCAGTTGAACCTGGAGGACCTCAACCTTGATGCCGAGGACCGGCCGCTACTGCGTATCCCCTCGTTGTCCCTCAGCGACGGATCGATGGACTTGGCCCAACGCCAGGCGCGCCTGGGCGCCCTGCAAAGCGAAGGTCTGGAGGCCTGGGCTGCACGCACCGAACAGGGCGACATTGACCTGCTGGCGCTGCTGCCCGCCACCGAGCCGGACACAAACAACGGCGACAGTGTTGACACCGACGTCGTCGACGCCCGCGCCCCTGCACCCGTTGAAGCCGAGCCCGGCGACGCTTCCGCCATCGAAGCCACAGAGCCCCCGCCGCCCTGGCAGCTACAGGTCAGCGCCGTTGATCTGAACAACTACCACCTGCACCTGGAAGACCGCCAACCCGCGCAACACGTAAAACTGGAACTGGCTCCACTCAACCTCAGCCTGCGCGACTTCGACAGCAGCGGGCAAGCTCCCTTCCAGCTGTCACTGGATACCGGCGTTAACACCACCGGCCAGCTGCAAGCCAGCGGCGACGTCTCGCTCACGCCATTGAGCGCCAACCTGCAGGTCAGCAGCAGCGACCTGAACCTGCAACTGGTGCGCGCCTACGTCGAGCCCCTGGTGCGTATCCAGCTGCGTAGCGGCCTGCTGGGCAGTCAACTGCAAGTACAACTGCGTGGAGTGCAACCTCTGGATATCGGCGTTAGTGGCGGCGCCAACGTCACCCAGCTGCACATCGTCGACAGCGCCCGCAAACGCGACCTGCTGAAATGGCAACGTCTGGAGCTCAGCGGCATCGACTACCAGACTGATCGCCTGTCCATTGATGGCGTCGCGCTGCAACAACCGTATGTACGCTTTATCATCAATGAAAACCTGACCACCAACTTCAGTAGCCTGCTGGTCGAGCAACCCGCCGAATCAACGCCCGCAAGCCAGCCGCAAGCAAGCGGCAAGCCCCTGGCTCTGCGCATAGGCGGCATCCGAATCAACGACGGCTCCGCCAACTTCGCCGACTTCAGCCTGACGCCCAACTTCGCTACCGTCCTTGGCCAGCTCAACGGCAGCATCGGTACTATCGACAACCAGCGGCCGTTGGTGGCCAGCGTAGATATCGAGGGCCGAGTTGATCGCTACGCCCCGGTGACCATCAAAGGCGGCCTCACACCCTTTGATCCGCTCAACAGCCTCGACATCGCCACGCGTTTTCGCAACGTCGAGTTGACAACGCTTACACCCTACTCCGGCAAGTTTGCTGGCTACCGCATCCGCAGGGGGCGTCTCAACCTCGACCTGCACTACCGCATTGAACAAGGCCAGTTGAATGCCGAAAACAAGCTACTGCTTGAAGGCCTGCAACTGGGCGAGCAGGTCGACAGCCCTGACGCTGTAGATTTACCCGTGCGCCTTGCCGTGGCACTACTCAAAGACACCAAGGGCAATATCGACCTGTCGCTGCCGGTCTCCGGCAACCTGGAAGACCCAGAGTTCAGCGTCATGCCGATTGTCTGGCAGACGCTGCGCAATCTGCTGCTGCGTGCCACCCAGGCGCCATTCAAGTTCATCGCAGGATTGGTCTCAGGGGATGATCAGGACCTCAGTCAGATCAGCTTCGCACCCGGACAGAAGGAGCTAGATGGCGACGCCCAGGCCACCCTGGACACCCTGGCCGCCGCACTGCGGGAACGCCCCGCCCTGACCCTAGAAATCGAAGGCCTGAGCACCGTCAATGAAGACGGCCCTCCACTTGCCACCGCTCGCCTGGAAGACGAATACCGACAGCTGCTGTATCAATCGTTGCAACGCAGCGGCGCGAAAGTGCCAGCCAGCCCAAGCGAGCTGGAAGTAGAAGAAGATGACAAAGCCGCCCTGCTTGAAGGGATCTACCGCAGCCGCCTGAAAAGCCAGCCACCGCCAGAATGGGCCGAGCTGGACCGCGACGAACGCGCTGCAAAGCTGGAGCAAGCTGTACTGGAACACTGGCGTGGCAACGAACTGGTGCTCCGCCGCTTGGCTCAGGCACGCGCAGCCGAGATCAAGGCATACCTGACCGAACGCGGCCAACTGGACGCCCAGCGCCTTTATCTGATCGACGTGTCCACACCGCAAACCAGCGATAGCGAACGCGTCAACGTGCCATTGCACCTCGATAGCCAGTAGCCCAACAGCGCCACCGGTTAAGCGATTGAAATGGCAGCCAAAAAATTAGCGCAACAGGCTTGACAAGGTATCCGCCAAAATGAATAATGCGCGCCTCGGATGGCTACATAGCTCAGTTGGTTAGAGCACAGCATTCATAATGCTGGTGTCCCAGGTTCAAGTCCCGGTGTAGCCACCAACCTTTTCAAAGGCTTAGCTTCGGCTAGGCCTTTTTTTATGCCCTTTTGGCTGAGCCCAGCTGTCCCTCTAAGGGCCTACCCCAGACGCGCCAAAACCCCATCGGCAATGGTACGGGTTGTGCGGTCGGCGAAATCGACGGTGCCTGCGTCCTTCAGAAAGTCACTTACTGCCGCTTCCAACTGATCCGCCAGTGCTGGCAGCTGCCAGTGGTAGCGCAGTAGCAGAGCGGCGCTAAGTAGCGCGGCCAGCGGGTTTGCGCGGCCGGTACCGGCGATGTCGGGAGCGCTGCCGTGCACAGGTTCGGCCAGCGCGATGCCGTCGCCCCAGTTGAGCGACGGTGCGGTGCCCAGGCCGCCAGACCAGTGACAGGCCAGGTCGGAGAGAATGTCACCAAAGAGGTTAGTGGTGGCTATCAGGTCAAACTGCTCTGGCGAGGCGACCAATTGCAGGGCGGCGACATCCACAAGGCGCTCGTCAACGCGTGCATCCCACCCCGCTTGGGCCAACACCTGCCGGGCGCAGTCGCGAAACAGGCCGCAGGTCAGCGGCAGCACATTGGCTTTGTGTACCAGAGTAATGCGCCGTGCGTTGCGTAAGGCTGCAACCTCTGCGGTACGCTGCGCCAGCTGCTCGCTGGCCAGCCGAGTGATCTGGCGCTCGGCCAGGGCGCGCCCCTCTCCGTCCATGCGCTCACGTCCGACATAAAGCCCTTCGCTGTTTTCTCGCAATATGAGCATGTCGATATTCGGCTGGGGGGAGATTACCGGCCAACTGCGTACCGGGCGCAGGTTGCAGTTCAGGGCGAGCGCCTGACGCAAGGTCAGAATGGCGCTACGGTAACCAGCAACCGCGTGGGAAGGCGAAGACACGGCACCAAAGATACCAGCCCCGCAGTCCTTCATGAGATCCAGCGTCGCCTGCGGCACTGATGTGCCCATGCGTTCAAAACAGCCCCAACCTGCCTCAGCCTCACAGGTGCGCAAACCCGGTAGCAGTCGCCGAAGGGCATCCACGGCGACAGGTACCACCTCTGGGCCAATGCCGTCTCCGGCAATCACGCACAAGGTCTTCATGCCTTGCGCCCCTGCCAGGTGGCCAATAACAGGCCGGCAAAGGTCAGGCTACCGCCAAGCAGGTGGTAACCATGCAACTGCTCACCAAGCAGCAGCACACCAAACAGCGAGGTAAATACCGGCATCAAGTAGCTAAAAAGGGATGCAGTGGCCGGGCCCAGTACTCGCACGCCGTTATTCCACGCGGAGTAGGCAACCAGCGATGCCATGACCGCTGTATACAGCACAGCGCCAACCGAGACAGTGGAGAGCGGCATGCTAGCCCCCTGCGACACTTCCCATAGATAGAATGGCAGCAATGTCGGCACTCCAAACAGCAGCATGGCTGCCAGCAACGTCAGCCCCGGGAGCGGCACCGGCCATCGCTGCAGCAGGACCGAATAAAGCCCCCAGGTCAGCACCGCCAGCACCATGATCAAGTCGCCGGTATTCATTCCTTGAGCGAATACCTGGGTCGGTTCGCCGCGCCCGAGAATCAGCAGCAAGCCACTGAAGGACAACAGCGTGCCGGCCAAGGTGAGGCGCGTGGGCCATTGCCGTAACAGCAGGATGGACCAGATAAACGCGGCCACCGGCAGCCCGGTGTTGACCAGCGTGATATTGATAGCGGTGGTACTTTGCGCAGCCTGGTACATCAGGGTGTTGTAGGAGGCGATACTCAGCGCAGCAAGCAATGCAATACGCGGCCAGTGCGCGGCGAGCACATGGCGGTGGCGTATCAGGCTGGGCAGCGTGAACGGCAGTATCAACGCCAAGGCCGTCAGCCAGCGCCAGAATGACAACCCTACCGGCGGCAGCAGGCCCGCGCTGGCGCGCGCCACCAGGGCGTTGCCGGCCCAGGCCAGGGCGCCGATAACCAGGCCGCAGATAGCGCCATGGCGTGTGGCAAAAAACATGTGGTCTCCCGTTTGCCTGCGCTCAGTCAATCAGCGAGCAGGCCATCACCAGCGCGTCTTCGCGTCCGCCAACGGCCGGGTAATAATTGCGGCGTCGGCCAATCTCGTTAAAGCCATAGCGCTCGTACAAGCGCGCAGCGGTCTGATTGGAGGCGCGCACTTCCAAAAACGCTTCCTGCGCATCACGCAGGCGCGCCTGCGCCATAAGATGATCAAGCAACGCATAGCCATAACCATTGCCCTGGCTCTCGGGCTTGACGGTCAGATTCAGCAGATGCGACTCGCCTGCGGCAGCCGATAGCACCCCGTGACCAACCTGCTGGCGGCCACTGAACGCCAGCCAGCACTCGTGCCCGGATTGGATGCAGTCAAGAAAGATGCCACGCGTCCAGGGGTGACTGAAGGCGGCAAACTCGACCGCCAGCACCGCATCCAGATCCGACTCCTGCATGCGGCGAAAACTCAATTCACTCATTGTGTCCCCTGCCAGCGAGAACGCACACGGCGCAACAGCGTCCATAGTTCGGCCTTGCGCGCCGGCTGCCGCAACAGCGACTCAAGATCATGGGCGAACCAGGCTGGCGGCAAGTCATCCAGCGCCTCTTCGCAGCCCAGCAGGGTATCGGCCTGGGCCAGATCGGCGTCGACCAGCAAGGTGGTGGCAGAGCCGAAGCAGCCCAGCGACACCAGCTCGCGCCCTTCTACCCGCCCGCGCATAAATGCCTGCAAACCGAGGCTGGCGGCGCCGGCGCTGCGGTCGAGTTGCGGATTGCGGTTCAGCGGCCAGCGGAAGTCGCCGAGCAGCGCCGGGCGATCCGGCAGCTGTACGGCGCGCAGAATGTCCTGCAGCAGGATGAACCCCGGCATAGCGCTTTCAAGACCTGGCTCGGGCACTTCGACGAGCAGCATACAAGGGCCTGCTTGCCAGAGCTGCAGGTAGAAAGGCGCAACCGGCTCGGCGGCCGGACCGGTGGGTTGTGGCGCGGGCTCCACAACCGGCTCGGGAGCGGCGACCGGCGCAGCAACGCTGGGTTTACCGGGGCGAGGTATATCAATACGCGGGGCAGCGCTTGGCGTTTCAGCAGGCGCCGCCTGGGGCTTGGACAGTTTCGACTCTTGCAGCTCGGCCTCGGGCAACAGCAACGCAGGCGGGCGCGCCGGCACGCCGCTCAGCGGATCACGCGGTATCCAATTGGTGACCCCAAGCGCCTCCAGATACGCAAGACGGGTTGCCTCGTACATCAGACCCCCGCCGTCTGTGGGTGCGCACGATAGGCGCCTTCACGCATCAGATTCAGCGCATTGATATACGCCTTGGCAGAGGCCACGACGATATCGGTATCAGCACCATTGCCGTTGACGATTCGTCCGGCCTTCTCCAGTCGCACCGTCACCTCGCCCTGCGAATCGGTGCCCTGGGTGATGGCATTGACCGAGTACAGCTGCAGGCTGGCGGCCGAACCAATCAGTTGTTCTATCGCCTTAAAGGTCGCATCAACCGGCCCGGAACCTTCGGCCCGAGCGGTCTGCTCCTTACCGTCAACATTCAGCTGCACCGACGCAACCGGCACCTCACCCATGCAGGAGGTCACCTCCAGATGGATCAAGCGGATATGCTCCTCCACCTCGGTCAGGGTGTCGGTCACCAGCGCCTGCAGGTCTTCGTCGAAGATCTCGTGCTTGCGGTCAGCCAGTTGTTTGAAGCGCGCAAAGGCGGCGTTAAGCGCTTCACCGGACAACTCGATACCCAACTCCTCAAGGCGCGAGCGAAAAGCGTTACGGCCAGACAGCTTACCCAGGGAGAGCTTGTTGGTGTGCCAGCCAACTGACTGCGCGCTCATGATCTCGTAGGTTTCACGGTGCTTGAGCACACCGTCCTGATGGATACCCGACTCATGGGCGAAGGCATTGGCGCCAACAATGGCCTTGTTTGGCTGAACCGGAAAACCGGTAATGCCCGACACCAGCCTCGAGGCCGCCAGAATATTCTCGGTTTCAATGTGCGTGTGCACATCAAGCAGGTCCTTGCGGGTCTTGATCGCCATCACAATCTCTTCCAGCGCTGCATTACCTGCACGCTCGCCAAGACCGTTAATGGTGCACTCAACTTGCCGCGCACCGGCGGTCACCGCGGCAAGCGAGTTGGCGACCGCCAGCCCCAAGTCGTTGTGACAATGCACCGAGAAGATAGCCTTGTCGGCATTCGGTACCCGCGGGATGATCTGACCGATGGTGTCTGCAAACTGGTGCGGAATGGCGTAGCCCACAGTATCCGGGATATTGATGGTGCGGGCACCCGCATCAATGGCCGCTTCGATGATGCGACAGAGAAAATCAATCTCCGACCGGCCCGCGTCCTCACATGAGAACTCTACGTCCGCACACAGGTTACGGGCTCGCTTGACCGCACGCACCGCTTGCTCAACCACCTGATCGGGCGGCAGCCGCAGCTTGTGCTGCATATGGATGGGGCTGGTGGCTATGAAAGTATGAATACGCCCGGCGTTGGCACCGGCAAGCGCTTCGGCGGCGCGGTCGATGTCTGCGTCGACAGCGCGCGACAGGCTGCAAATGATGCTGTCCTGAATGGTATCGGCAATCAGCTTGACCGCCTCGAAGTCGCCGGGGCTGGCAATCGCAAAGCCGGCCTCGATGACATCCACACGCAGCTTTTCAAGTGCGCGAGCGATTCGCAGCTTCTCGTCCTTGGTCATGGATGCACCGGGGCTCTGCTCCCCGTCGCGCAAGGTAGTATCGAAGATGATGACCTGATTCTGTGACATGCCCGCAGCCCTCCGCGACGCGTTTTCCCAAGAGCACAATGATACCCGATCCAGGCACGCAAACGGCACGCGAACTAAGCACCGCTTATTGCCTGCCAACACCAAGAGTCAGTTTCATTTCGTCACGTTCTCGCTCTCCCTATGCTGTTACGATGCCTACCACAACAACCGAGCAGCGCAGACCTGCCCGATAACAACAGGAGACCGAGTGCATGTTTGATCGTCATTTCGCAGTATGGCCAGAGCAGGTTCCCCGTGAGCTGGAACTGCCAGCAACCAACCTGTACCACAACATCACAGTCTCCGCGCTGCGATACCCGGAGCATCCTGCCATTCATTACTATGGCACCGATATCAGCTACCGCGAGCTGCAAGATCAGACCGAGCGCCTGGCGGGCTACCTTCAACAAGCCGGCGTACAGGCCGGCGACCGGGTACTGCTCTACATGCAGAACAGCCCGCAGTACATCATCGGCTACTTTGCAATTCTGCGCGCCAACGCCGTAGTGGTCCCGGTCAACCCGATGAACCGGACAGCCGAACTCGCCTACCTGATCGAAGACACACAGGCCCCTGTCGCCCTCTGCGGACAAGAGCTGAGCGAATTCGTCGCGCCCCATATCGGCGAGGGCTGCCTGCGTGAAGTTATCGTCTCGGCGTATAACGAATATGTGCAGCAACCCACCGACCTGACGCTGCCCGATGTTGTCTCCGAGGCTGCGAACATCGCCACCGCGAACGGTGTGAGCCGCTGGCAAGACGCACTTAAAGCCAACCTGCGCCCCGGCCCGTTGACTGCCGGCCCCAGCGACCTCTGCGTCATCCCCTACAGCTCAGGCACAACAGGCAACCCCAAGGGCTGCGTTCACACCCACCACAGTGTCATGGCCACAACGGTGTACGGCGCCGCCTGGGTAAATACCCAACATAGCTGCATCCACCTGGTGTCGGTGCCCATGTTCCATGTGACCGGCATGCAGTCCTGCATGAATTCCACTCTCTACGCAGGCGGCACTCTGGTGGTCATGACGCGCTGGGACCGCAAGGTCGCGGCCGCCCTGATCGAGAAACTGAAGATCAACACCTGGCGCAACATCTCCACCATGGTCGTCGACATGCTGTCCGACCCGGATATCGACAAGTACGATATCAGCTCGCTGACCGGCATCGGCGGCGGCGGCGCAGCCATGCCGGCAGCCGTAGCGGCCAAGCTCAAAGACAAGACCGGTCTGATCTATATGGAAGGATACGGCTTGTCAGAAACCATCGCGGCAACCCACGTCAACCCGCCCCAGGCTTGCAAGGCACAATGCCTTGGCATTCCCTTTATCGGCGTGGATTCACGTGTGATCGACGTCGAGACACTGAAAGAAGTCGAACCTGGCGTCACCGGCGAAATCATCATGCGCGGCGAGCAGATCTTCCAGGGATACTGGAACAAGCCAGAGGCAACCGAAGAGGCCTTCGTTGAACTCGACGGCGAGCGCTTCTTCCGCTCGGGCGACCTGGGTTACTACGATGAAGAAGGCTATTTCTTCCTGGTCGACCGCGTAAAACGCATGATCAACGCCTCGGGCTTCAAGGTCTGGCCGGCGGAGGTCGAGTCGCTAATGTATGCGCATCCGGCCATTCAGGAGGTCTGCATCATCTCCGCACCGCACGAACGTCGCGGCGAAACAGTCAAAGCTGTTGTCGTGCTGGGCAAGGGGCAGGAAGCAACCACCGAACAGGACATCATCAGCTGGTGCCATGAGAATATGGCCGCTTACAAATGCCCGCAGATCGTCGCCTTCAGCGACAGCATCCCCAAGTCGCCCACCGGCAAGCTGATGTGGAGACACCTGCAGGATGTTGAGTGGGGTCGCGCCTGATCAAGGCACAACGCCCAAACAAAAAGAGCGCCCGAGGGCGCTCTTTTTGTTTACACCTCGCTCGCATCACTTACCGGCCACCCCTTCGTAGATGAAGGTCATGGGACGTGGCCCTTTTATATAGCCGGTGTCCAGCTGCTCAATCACAAGCCCCGCCTCTGTAAGCAGCGCAGGAATATCCCGGTCGAGATGGCAACCACCAGCGAGCGGCTTCCACCAAGGCGTTAGACGCCGCTGCCAGCCCTGTACGCTCGTTTCAGGGGCAAGGCCGTGCTCACAAAACAGCAAGCGACCATCGTCAGCCAGAACACGTTTCATTTCCTGCAAAGCCGGCAACGGATCCGCAATGCTGCACAACGTAAACGTCATAACGACAGTGTCAAAGCGGCCAGCATCAGCGTGTATACCACGCACATCCACCGCAACCATATCGACCGGTATACCGATACCGGCAGCGCGCTGTCTGGCAGTCGCCTGCATTTGCGCAGCGGGATCAACGCCAGTCACACGGGTGACCCGCGCCTTATCGTAGTAAGCGAGATTTAGCCCCGTCCCGATACCGATCTCAAGAACATCACCATACGCCTGAGGAACCAGCCGTGCGCGGCGCTTCATGACATCACCCATGCCGCAGGCGGTATCAATCAGCTTGGGCAATACATACCTATCGTATATCCCCATGCACCCTCCCTGTCATCCCATCAGCTTAGCAGCTAGCGGAGTCAGAAAGGCGAAGCGAGGGGTGAGTTCAGACTGAGCAATCTGGCAGTCGCGTAGTGCTCGGAAGGCGGTAATAAACGAGGGAAGCGGAGCATGCATGCGCAAGAACTTTCCCGCGCGCAAAGAAAAACACCCTGATCATTGCTGATCAGG
>CEVI01021792.1_pt1 | contig 69672 bp, 86 predicted proteins | sample 531471 | NCBI WGS metagenome assembly CEVI01 (sample SAMEA2623513, study PRJEB7988) | marine metagenome | isolation source: saline water (ENVO:00002010), including
CTCTTTTTCCCGATAAATCTGCGCTACTCGCCCGCGTAAACGGGACGGGAGTCCGTGTGCGCTGCACCGCTGCTGCCGGCCCTTCACGCAGAGCGTGGGAGCCGCTAAGGATATTAGAGACGCATCTCAATCCCGCGCTCGGCCATATAGGCCTTGGCGTCGGCAATGCTGTACTCGCCAAAGTGGAAGATGCTGGCGGCCAGTACCGCGTCGGCGCCGCCCTGCAGTACGCCGTCGGCCAGGTGCTGCAAGTTGCCCACGCCGCCGGAGGCGATCACCGGAATGTGCAGCGCATCGCTGATGGCGCGGGTTACGCCCAGATCGTAGCCGCTTTTTACGCCGTCCTGATCCATGCTGGTCAGCAGAATCTCGCCGGCGCCGAGTTGCTCCATTTTCTTCGACCACTCGACCGCGTCCAGCCCGGTCGGCTTGCGGCCGCCGTGGGTGAAAATCTCCCAGCGGCCCGGCTCATTTGGGCCCGACACGCGCTTGGCGTCGATCGCTACAACAATGCACTGCGAGCCAAAACGATCAGCCGCTTCGCCGACAAACTCCGGATTGAACACCGCCGCGGTGTTGATCGAGACCTTGTCGGCACCGGCGTTGAGCAGGTTGCGAATATCCTGCACGGTACGCACGCCGCCACCAACGGTCAGCGGGATAAATACCTGGCTGGCCATGCGCTCAACCGTGTGCAGCGTGGTGTCACGCTCTTGGTGGCTGGCGGTGATGTCGAGAAAGGTGATCTCGTCCGCGCCCTGTTCGTTGTAACGGCGAGCGATTTCCACCGGGTCACCGGCATCGCGGATGTTCTCGAACTTGACGCCCTTGACCACGCGACCGTTGTCGACGTCGAGGCAGGGGATGATGCGTTTTGCCAGGGGCATGGGCTTTCTCCGAAAGCAGCTGCAAGCGACAAGCTTCAAGCTGCAAGCAAAATCAGTAAACCAGCGCGGACAGCTTGCCGCTTATGGCTTGTGGCTTGCCGCTGCGTTATCACACAGCGCCTGCGCTTCAGCTACATCCAGCGTGCCTTCATAGATTGCACGGCCGGTGATGGCGCCGATGATGCCGGGCGCGCGGGCGTCGAGCAGGGTCTGGATGTCGCCGATGTGGTGGATGCCGCCGGAGGCGATCACCGGAATCGAGGTGGCGTTGGCCAGTGCGGCAGTCGCTTCGACGTTGCAGCCCTGCATCATGCCGTCTTTGGCGATGTCGGTGTAGACGATGGCGCTGACGCCGTCGGCTTCAAAGCGCTTGGCCAGATCGACTACCTGGATGCTGCTGACTTCGGCCCAGCCGTCGGTGGCAACAAAGCCGTCTTTGGCGTCCAGGCCGACGATAACCTTGCCCGGGAAGGCGCGGCAGGCTTCGCCAACGAACTCGGGCTCTTTGACCGCCTTGGTGCCGATGATGACGTAGCTGACGCCCGCCTTGACGTATTCCTCGATGGTTTCCAGCGAGCGAATGCCGCCACCGATCTGGATCGGCAGGTCGGGGTAGCGGCGCGCAATCGCGGTGACCGCATCGCCGTTGACCGGCTTGCCTTCGAAAGCGCCGTTGAGGTCAACCAGGTGCAGGCGGCGGCAGCCGGCTTCAACCCATTTGGCGGCCATGGCGACCGGGTCGTCGGAGAACACGGTGGCGTCGTCCATCAGGCCCTGGCGCAGGCGCACGCAGGCGCCGTCTTTCAGGTCGATAGCGGGAATGATCAGCATGTCTTTTTCCTTTGGAAAAAGAGCTTCAAGCTTCAAGCGTCAAGCTTCAAGCGGTCTGGCTTGCGGCTTGCTGCTTGTGGCTTGTCGCTCGATGTTTACCAGCGCCCATCCCAGGCGAGAAAGTTGCTCAACAGCTGCAGGCCGTTGGTGTGGCTTTTCTCGGGGTGGAATTGGGTGGCGAATACGTTGTCCTGTGCCAGCGCCGCGGCGAAGTCGACGCCGTAGTGGCAGCGCCCGGCCAGCTGGCCGCTCTTGTCTGGCGCGGCGTAGTAGCTGTGCACAAAGTAGAAGCGGGCATCCTGCTCGATGCGGTGCCAGAGCGGGTGGTCGATGGCTTGTTTGACCTGATTCCAGCCCATGTGCGGGACTTTCAGGCGGGTGCCGTCGGCCTCTTTCAGCTCATTACCAAAGAAACGCACCTTGCCCGGGAACAAGCCAAGGCAGTCAACGCCGTTGTTCTCTTCGCTGTGCTCCAGCAGCATCTGCATGCCGACACAGATGCCGAGCAGCGGCTTTTCCTTGGCAGCCTGACGGACGACACCGTCCAGTTCGAGCTGGCGCAGTTCGCTGACGCAGTCGCGAATGGCGCCAACGCCTGGCAGCAGCACCCTGTCGGCGGCGAGAATGATCTGCGGATCACTGGTCACGTCGACCTGGCGGGCGCCGGCGTGTTCAAGCGCCTTGGCAACCGAGTGCAGGTTGCCCATGCCATAGTCGATGACGGCTACATGGCTGCTCATGGTTTACAGGCAACCCTTGGTCGACGGCATGATGCCGCTCATGCGCGGATCTTCTTCAATCGCCATGCGCAGCGCGCGGCCAAAGGCCTTGAACACGGTCTCGATCTGGTGGTGCGTGTTAACACCGCGCAGGTTGTCGATGTGCAGGGTGACCTGGGCGTGGTTGACGAAGCCCTGGAAAAACTCCATGAACAGGTCGACGTCAAAACCGCCCACGCTGGCGCGGGTGTAGGGCACGTGCATCTGCAGGCCGGGGCGGCCGGAGAAGTCGATCACTACGCGTGACAGCGCTTCGTCCAGCGGCACGTAGGCGTGGCCATAGCGGCGGATGCCTTTCTTGTCGCCGATGGCCTTGGCGAACGCCTGACCGAGGGTGATGCCGACGTCTTCGACGGTGTGGTGGTCGTCGATGTGCAGGTCGCCGCGGGCCTTGATGGTCATGTCGATCAGGCCGTGACGGGCAATCTGGTCGAGCATGTGTTCAAGGAAAGGCACGCCGATGTCGAAATCGGCCTGGCCGTTGCCGTCGAGGTTGATGGCGACCTGGACCTGGGTTTCCAGCGTGTCGCGCGCGACGCTGGCTTTGCGTTCAGCCATGGCTGTCTCCGCTGATGGATACGTTCAAAGGCGTGCATTATACGTGCCTGCCCATGCCGAGGGCTACCAGTGGCGGACTCACCCTGCCAATCGGTGTGATAGGGCGGCACAATGGACCAATTCAAGCGGTGGAGAGATGTGTGGTGGATGTCGACCTGGTGGTGATCGGCGCCGGCGTAGTGGGCCTGGCTATTGCCCAGCGCATGGCGCGGGCGGGGCGCAGCGTGCTGGTGCTGGAACACGAAGAGGCGCCGGGCCTGCACTGTTCCAGCCGCAACAGCGAAGTGATCCACGCGGGTATCTACTACGCGCCTGGCTCGCTCAAGGCACAGCTTTGCCGCCAGGGGCGCGATCTACTGTACGCCTGGTGCCGCGACTACAGGGTGCCGCACCAGCAGCTCGGCAAGCTGCTGGTGGCGGTAAACGAAGACGAGATACCCGCCTTGCAGCGGTTGCAGGCCAATGCCGCTGCCAACGGCGTAGAGCTGATCTGGCTGAGCGCTGCCGAGGTTCAGGCACGAGAGCCGCAGGTGCGGGCGGTGGCTGGTCTGTTGTCGCCATTGACCGGGATTGTCGACAGCCATGCGCTGTTGCAGTCGTTTGAGGCGGCGCTGCAGTCTGCGGATGGTGAGTTGCTGTGTCACACGCAGGTCGAGCACATTAACCCGACGCACGGTGGCCTTGAGCTGAGCGGGCACAGCAACGGAGAGGTGTTCAGTCTGCGCACGCGGCAAGTAGTTAACGCCGGCGGGCTGTTCGCCCAGCAGTTGCAGGCAGCGGCTGGCGCGCAGCAGATTTTGCCGCTGCACCTGTGTCAGGGCCGCTATTTCAGCTACAGCGGGCGCTCGCCGTTTTCTCATCTGGTCTATCCGATGCCCGAAGCCAATGCCGCCGGTCTTGGGGTGCATGCGACGCTGGACTTGGGTGGGCAGCTGCGTTTTGGGCCAGATGTGCGCTACCTCGACACACTGGATTATCAGGTGGATGAGGCGCTGCGAGAGCGCTTTGCCGCCGCCATCGCCCGCTACTGGCCAGCGGTTGATGCCGCCAGGCTGCAGCCGGCCTACGCCGGGGTGCGTCCCAAGCTGTCCGCGGCGGGGGAACCGGCCCGGGATTTCGTCATCCAAGACCAAAGCAAGCATGGGGTGCCGGGGTTGATCGCCCTGCTGGGAATCGAGTCGCCGGGCCTGACATCCAGTCTGGCGCTGGCCGAGCTGGTCGCGCAGCGACTGGATGCGGTGTAGGCTCCCTTCTCTCACTGTGCCAAGATTTTTGCCCCGGGCCGGCCGGGCAGACCAAGGAGTGACTATGAAATCCGTCGTCAAGGTACTGGGGTTGGTAGCAGGTGCGGTAGCGCTGCTGTTGATCGCGGCGCTGTTCTTTCTAACCCGTCTGTTCGACCCCAATGACTACAAGGACGATATCCGCGACGCGGCCCGCGAGCAGGCCAATATCGAGCTGGCGCTGGACGGCGACATCGGCTGGTCGCTGTTCCCGTGGCTGGGGCTGGAGCTAAAAGACGTTGGCGTGGCGCCGGTGGATAACCCCGCCCAGCCGCTGGCCAAGGTCGGTACCCTGGGGTTGGGCGTCAAGGTGCTGCCGTTGCTGCGCCGTCAGGTGCGCATGAGCGATGTGATTCTGGACGACGTGCAGCTGCAGCTGGTGCGCAACGATCAGGGCGTGGGCAACTGGGAAACGGTCGGCCCGCAGGATAGCGCAGCAGCAGAGCAGGGCGGCGATGCCGGCGCCGAGGCCCAAACGCAGAATGACGACGGCAGTGAGCCGCTGCAGATCACCGTAGAGAGCGTGCAGGTGACCAACGCCAGCGTGCACTACGAAGACCGTCAGACCGGCCAGATCCTGTCGCTGGATGAAGCCAACCTGACCACCGGCGCGCTGATCCCGGGCGAGCCCTTTGATGTGTCCTTCCTGGGTTTGCTGACGCTGGACCAGCCAGCCATGCGCGTGCGCATGGATCTGAAGACCGTGGCTACCCTGCAACCGGGCGAGCAGCGTTACCTGCTCAGCGGTGTTGATCTGAAGGTCGACGCCAGCGGAGAGCCCTTTGGCGGTCGGGCGGTCAATCTGCAACTGCAGGGCGACGGTCTGGTTGATCTGGCCGAGCAGGTGGCCGAGCTGACCCAACTGCGCTTGTCCCTGGCTGACATGCGGGCGACCGGCCAGCTCAAGGTCAGCGATCTGGACAGCGAGCCACAGCTGGCGGGCCGCCTGGACGTGGCCGCCTTTGATGCCCGCGACCTGCTGCGTGATCTGGGCCAGACCCTGCCGGATATGGCTGATCCGGGCGCGCTGTCCAGCGTTGCCCTGTCCGCCAACCTGGCGGGCGGCGCCAGCAGTCTGATGCTGAACGACCTGCAGCTGGCGCTCGACGGGTTTGCCCTGCAGGGCTCGCTTGGCCTGGCCGACTTTGAACGTCAGGCTCTGCGTTTTGATCTGGCCGGCGACAACCTGAATCTGGATAACTACCTGCCGCCCAGTGCCGAGGGTGAGGGCAGCAGTAGTGGCAGCGCCGGTTCTGGCGGCAGCCGCTCACAGTCGGCGCCAGAGCCCTGGAGTGATGACGACGTGCTGCCGCTGGACACGCTGGCGCGACTGGACGTTGATGGCAAGCTGGCGCTGCAGCAGGTCACGCTGACCGGGCAGACCATCAAGCCCTTTAATATGGCCGTCCGCGCGCGTGATGGCGTGGTCAGGCTGACTCAGCTGGACGGTGGCATCTTTGGTGGCAGCTTCAGCGCCAGCGGCAGTATCGATACCCGTAAGACGCCGGTCGGCAGCGGCCTCAAGGCGCAGCTCAAGGGCATCGACTCGGCTACCGCGCAGCAGGCCTACGAGGTGCCGCAGCAGGTAAGTGGTCTGCTCGATATGAATCTGGACGTCACTGCCGGTGGCAATAGTCTGCGTCGCTGGATGAATACCCTGAACGGTAATGCGTCCTTCAAGGTGACGGACGGCGCCTTGCTGGGCGTGAACTTGGAGCAGCAGGTATGCCGGGCCATCGCCCTGGCTAACCGCAAGTCGCTGAGCGGCGAGCGCGGTAGCGAGAACACCCCCTTTGAACAGCTCGACGGTAGCTTCACCATCCGCAACGGTGTGGTTGCCAACCGTGATCTGGTGGTTGACCTGCCGGGCCTGGCCGGCAAGGGCAAGGGTGACATCAACCTGCCTGAGCAACGTTTGGATTACAGCATCGGCCTCCTGCTCGAAGGCGATCGCAGCGAGATGCCGGATGAGGCCTGCCAAGTAAATGAGCGCTATGCCGACATCGAATGGCCGATCCGTTGTCAGGGTTACCTGCATAATGCGGGCAGCAGCTGCGGTGTCGACACTGAAGGCGTTGGCAAGATCGCTGCCAAGCTGGTGGGCAACGAAGTACAGCGCAAACTGGAAGAGCGCATTGATGATTCGCTTGGCGACAAGGCACCGGAACTGCGTGACGCCATCAAGGGGCTGTTTTCACGGTGACACCTGAGGTTTTCGCCCAGCGCGTGCTGGACTGGTATGACGGGCATGGGCGACACGACCTGCCTTGGCAGCAGGACATGACGCCCTATCGGGTCTGGGTGTCGGAAATCATGCTGCAGCAAACGCAGGTCGCCACGGTGATTCCGTATTACCAGCGCTTTATGGCCGAGCTGCCAACGGTTGAAGCGTTGGCGGCTGCCGAGGAAGATCAGGTGCTGCACCTGTGGACGGGCCTCGGTTATTACAGCCGGGCGCGCAACCTGCACAAGGCTGCCCGGCAGGTCGTCAGTCAGCATGGCGGCGAGTTTCCGCGCAGCGTTGAAGCCTTGGCCGAGCTGCCCGGTGTCGGGCGCTCCACCGCGGGTGCCGTCGCCTCGCTCAGCATGGGCATTCGCGCGCCAATCCTCGATGGCAACGTCAAGCGGGTGCTGGCGCGCTTTGCTGCGGTCGAGGGCTGGCCGGGCGAAAAGGCCGTGCATGACCGCCTCTGGCGCATGGCCGAGCGCCTTACTCCGCAGCACCGCGTAGCCCATTACACCCAGGCGATGATGGACTTGGGGGCAACCCTGTGCACGCGCAGCAAACCCTCCTGCCTGCTGTGCCCGCTGGGTGATGGCTGTGAGGCGCGGGTACTGGGTGAGCCGACCCGCTACCCAGGCTCCAAACCCCGCAAGGCGTTGCCGGTGCGTAGCTGCGTGATGCCCCTGCTGTTAAATGCTGACGGCAGCGTATGGCTGCAGCGGCGCCCCTCCAGCGGCCTGTGGGGCGGACTCTGGTGCCCGCCGCAGCTGGATGATGAAAGCCAGCTTGCGCCGCTGCTCGATGGCTTGCAGCTGGCAGTCCACCAACGCCAGGACATGGCGCCCCTGCGGCACACCTTCAGCCACTTCCACCTGGATATTCAGCCTGTGCTGCTGTGCGTATCCGGCCCGGCTGGCGTGGCTGAAAGCGGGCAGGTCTGGTATAACCTGCGGCAACCCGAACCACTGGGTCTGGCAGCGCCGGTGAAAAAGCTGCTGGGCCGGATTGAGCCGCTTTTGCAGGCGGCGCTGGAGGAGTAAGCCGATGACGCGCATGGTGATGTGCCGCAAGTACAAGCAGGAGCTGCCAGGCCTGGATCGCCCGCCGTATCCGGGGCCCAAGGGGCAGGAAGTGTTCAACGAGGTGTCGCGCAAGGCCTGGGATGAGTGGCAGAAACACCAGACCATGCTGATCAACGAACGCCGTCTGAACATGATGGATCCTGAAGATCGTCGATTCATCCAGCAGGAAATGGACAAGTTTCTTGCCGGAGAGGAATACGCCCAGGCAGACGGCTACGTCCCGCCCAGCGAGTAATAACGCGGTAAGCGGCTGAAAAAGTGGAAAATATTTTTCGGATCGCTTGACAGCTTGAGGCGCAATCTATTTAATGGCGCCCACGTTGCCCGGGTAGCTCAGTTGGTAGAGCAGGGGATTGAAAATCCCCGTGTCGGCGGTTCGATTCCGTCCCCGGGCACCACCTTTTAAAAAGCTCGCCTCTGGCGAGCTTTTTTTTGCCTGCGATTTGACTTCCTGCTCTTTTCCTTCCGGTAATAAGGTGCTCTTGCTGCCGCTCTGTAGCGGGCTTTTCTGCCCGCCGGCCGGCCTCGCGATCCTGTGCTAGCCTGAGCTGACAACTCGCCAAGGAAGGATTTGCCATGTCTGCGCAGCCCGCTTCCCCTATCAAGGCCTGCCTGGGCGCTATCGCTCTGTTGGCCGTAACCGGTCTGATGGCCGCCGAGCCTGCGCCGGCCGGCAGCTGGCAGTGGACTGTCAGCCCTTACGTCTGGGCTGCAGCGCTCAAGGGCGATGCCCGTCTGGCCGGCTATCGCAGCGACGTCGATATTCCCTTCTCCGAGACCTGGGAGCAGCTGGACCTGGCCGCCATGGGCAGGGTCGAGCTGAGCAACGGTCTGTGGGGTGGCTTTCTGGACCTGCAATATATCGACACTAGTCAGGATCAGCAGGTCGCTGGAGGCAAGGCGAGCCTGACGGTCAACATGCGCACGGCAGCGCTGGGCGGGTTCTACCGAGTTGTCGCGCAGCCGCTGGGTGGTAACACGCTGCATGGCAAGCCGCGGCTGTTCAGCGTTGCGCCCATCGCTGGCCTGCGCTGGCGGGAGCTGCGTGCCGATGTGGACGCTCCCGGATTCAAGGGTGATCGGTCTGCGACCTGGTGGGACCCCTTTGTTGGGCTGCGCACCCAATACGACCTCGACCCGCGCTGGAACCTCGCTGCCGAGGCAGACATCGGCGGCTTTGGCGTAGGGTCTGATTTTGCATTCAACGGGCAGGCCTACGTTGGTTACCGCAGTCAGCTATGGACGCATCCGGTGCTCTGGCGCGCCGGTTATCGCGTGCTTGCCGAGGACTATTCGACGGATGACTTTACCGGCAACCGCTTCACCTGGGATGTGCGCGAATACGGCCCCGTGTTCGGTCTGTCGATGACTTTCTGATTGGCCCAAGGAGGCGATTGTGCAACGGATGATCAAGGGTGTTTTGGGTGGCGCCATGGTGGCGCTGTCAGTGGGTGCCGGCCTGGCAGATGCCTGCACGCGGCTGGTGTATCTGGGTGCCAACGAGCAGGTGGTAACGGCCCGTTCAATGGACTGGCGCAACGATATAGAAACCCACCTTTGGATCTTTCCGCGGGGCATGCAGCGCAGCGGCGAGGCCGGGCCAAACTCGGTCAGCTGGACCTCGAAATATGGCAGTGTGATCGCCAGCGGTTACGACATCTCGACGACTGACGGCCTCAATGAGGCAGGACTGGCGGCGAATGTGCTTTGGCTGGTCGAGTCCGAATACCCTGCTTATACCGACAGCCGGCCCGGGCTCAGCATTGCTGCCTGGGCGCAGTACGTGCTGGATAACTTTGCCAGCGTCGAGGAGGCGGTCACCGCGCTGCGCGATGAGCCCTTTTTGCTGGTAACCGACAACCTGCCGGGCGAGGACCGCCTTGCCACCTTGCATTTGTCGCTGTCAGACGCCAGTGGCGACAGTGCGATCATCGAGTATGTTGACGGCAAGCAGGTGATTCACCACTCGCGTGACTATCAGGTGATGACCAACTCGCCAATCTTTGAGCACCAGCTGGCGCTCGATGCCTACTGGCGTCAGATCGGCGGCACCGTGATGTTGCCGGGCACCAATCGGGCGGCGGACCGCTTTGCCCGCGCCTCCTTTTACGTCAATGCGATCCCCAAGAGTGAGGATCCAAATCGCGCCGTAGCCAGCGTTTTTAGTGTGCTGCGCAATGTCTCTGTGCCCTTTGGCATTGCTACCGAGAGCGAACCGAACATCTCCTCTACACGCTGGCGTACGGTGGTTGATCACCAGCGCCTGCTGTACTTTTTTGAGTCTGCGCTGACGCCCAACACCTTCTGGGTTGACCTCAAGCAAGTTGACTTTTCATCTGAGACGGGTAGTGTGCGCCGCCTTGATCTTGGCAAGGAGCAGGATCACACCTATGCCGGCAACGCCACTGCAGACTTTACCGAGACTGCACCGTTTCGGTTCATGGGCTTGTGAACGATTTTGCTGCCTCCCCACCTTGAAGGCTCTGTTTCGGGCGTTCCCGGGGCCGGATCAACGAAGATGGCAAGGCTTTTGCCTGTAAATCGCTCCATGTGACCGAAAGTAGGCGCTTGGTCATGGTTAGCAGCTGTGCTAGGTTTGCCATCAGCATGACATTCGGATGACTACAGACGGATTTGTCTAACGGTGGCGCACCACAAGTGCGGCACCCGATACCTGATGGCCAACACAGCCTGGTGGATACTGATACGTGACTTCGCCCGCTCTTGAAGTGCGCAACCTGCACAAACGTTATGGCGACCTTGAGGTACTCAAGGGCGTTGATCTGATCGCCCGCGATGGCGATGTTATCTCCATTCTCGGATCTTCCGGTTCCGGCAAGAGCACGCTGCTGCGCTGCATTAACCTGCTGGAGAACCCGCACGACGGCCAGATTCTGGTGGCCGGCGAAGAACTCAAGCTCAAGCGCGCCCGGCAGGGTGAACTGGTCGCTGCCGACAATCGGCAGATCAACCGGCTGCGCGCCCGCGTCGGCTTTGTGTTTCAGAGCTTCAACCTCTGGCCGCACATGAGCATCCTCGACAACATTATCGAGGCGCCGCGCCGCGTGCTGGGCCAGTCCAAGGCCGAAGCGGTCGAGGCGGCCGAAGCCTTTCTGGCCAAGGTGGGTATCGCCGACAAGCGTCATTCCTTCCCCGCTCAGCTGTCCGGTGGTCAGCAGCAGCGCGCCGCGATTGCGCGCACACTGGCGATGCAGCCGCGGGTAATTCTGTTTGATGAGCCTACCTCGGCACTGGATCCGGAAATGGTCCAGGAGGTGCTCAACGTGATTCGTACACTGGCTGACGAGGGCCGTACTATGCTGTTGGTTACCCACGAATTGGGGTTTGCCCGGCAGGTGTCCAGTCAGGTGGTGTTTCTGCATCAGGGGCAGGTCGAAGAAATCGGCACCCCGGATCAGGTGTTCGATAACCCAGGTTCCGAACGCTGCCGACAGTTCATGTCTAGCCACAAATGAGGAGTCGTACCATGAATCAGTACAAGAAGATGTTGCTGGCGGCTGCCACCGCGTTGTTCGTGAGTGCACCTGCTGTTGCCGAGACGCTGCGCATCGGCACCGAGGGCGCCTACCCGCCCTTTAACCAGATTGACGCCAGCGGTGAAGTGGTCGGCTTTGACCTGGACATCGCCAAGGCCCTGTGCGCCGAGATGCAGGTTGAATGCACCGTGGTTACCTCCGACTGGGACGGCATTATCCCGGCCCTGAACAACAACAAGTTCGACTTCCTGGTCGCCTCCATGTCGATCACCGACGAGCGCAAGCAGGCCGTTGACTTCACCGAGCCGTACTACACCAACAAGCTGCAGTTTGTTGCGCCCAAGGACGCCGAGTTCCAGACTGACGAAGCGAGCCTGGACGGCAAGACCATCGGTGCACAGCGCGCGACCATCGCCGGTCAGTGGCTGGAAGACAACCTGGGTGATGTCGTCGATATTCGTCTGTACGACACCCAGGAAAACGCCTATCTGGACATGAGCGCGGGCCGTATCGACGGCGTGCTGGCCGACAACTTTGTGCAGTACGAGTGGCTGCAGAGCGATGCCGGTGCGGATTTCGAGTTCAAGGGTGAGCCGGTGTTCGACAATGATCAGATCGGTATTGCCGTACGCAAGGGCGACCCGCTGCGCGAGCGCCTGAATACCGCACTCAAGACTATCGTTGAAAACGGTACCTACGAGACCATCAACGCCAAGTACTTCCCCTTCAGCATCTACTGATAACCAGCCGGGCCCTGCGGGGCCCGGTTTGGACGTAACCCATGCCTGATCTTCACGGTTTTGGTCCAGCCCTTCTCGAAGGGACCTGGATGACCATTCGTTTGTCCCTGGCGGCGCTGGCGCTGGGGCTGCTGTTCGGCCTGCTTGGCGCTTCTGCCAAGGTGTCGGACAAGCGCGTGCCGCGCCTGCTGGGCGGCTTTTATACTTCGGTAGTGCGTGGCGTACCCGAGACGGTCTGGGTACTGATGATGTACTTCGGCACCGTGTCGGCGATGAATGCCATCGGTGCCTGGTTTGGCAACCCGCAGCTGTCACTCAGTCCCTTTGTTGCCGGCACCTTCGCGCTGGCGCTGTGCTTTGGCGCCTATGCCACCGAGGTGTTTCGCGGTGCGCTGCTGGCTATTCCCAAGGGGCAGAAAGAGGCCGGGCAGGCGCTGGGCATGTCCAACCTGCGCATCTTCTGGCGCATCACCCTGCCGCAGCTCTGGCGCGTGGCGTTGCCGGGGTTGGGCAACCTTTACCTGATCATGCTCAAGGACACCGCACTGGTCTCGCTGATCACCCTGGAGGAGATCATGCGCAAGGCGCAGACGGCCGCCAACGCCACCAAGGAGCCGTTCACCTTTTACCTGCTGGCCGCGCTGATCTATCTGTTCCTCACGGTCTTTATCATGGGCGCGCTGCACTGGTTTGAGCGCCGCGCCAACCGCGGTTTTGTGAGGACTGAGCTATGACCTGGGCTGAACGCTGGGCAACCATCGAGCGCTTTTTGCCGCAGTTGTGGGACGGCACCCTGGTCACCCTGCAGCTGGTCGGGCTGGCGGTGCTCATCGGCCTGTTCTTTGCCATTCCGCTGGGGCTGGCACGGGCATCGCGGCATTGGTACATCCGCGCGCTGCCGTACAGCTATATCTTCTTCTTCCGCGGTACGCCGCTGCTGCTGCAGCTGTTTCTGGTCTACTACGGCATCTCGCAGTTCGAGGTGGTGCGCAAGAGTTTTCTCTGGCCCTATCTGCGCGAGCCGTACTGGTGCGCATTGATCACCATGACCATGCACACCTCGGCCTATATCGCCGAGATCCTGCGCGGTGCCATTCAGGCGGTGCCGCCCGGAGAGGTGGAAGCGGCCCGCGCGCTGGGCATGTCACGGCGCCAGGCGCTGCAGTACATCATTCTGCCGCGCGCCATTCGCATCGGCTTGCCGGCCTACGGCAATGAGGTGATCCTCATGCTCAAGGCCAGCGCCGTGGTGTACACCATCACCATGATGGACATCATGGGGGTGATCCGCACCATCAACTCGCGTACCTATCAGTACGAGTTGTTCTTCTTTGTCGCCGGTGTCATGTATCTGATCATCACCTTGTTGTTCACCCAGCTGTTCCGGCTGGTGGAGCGCTGGCTCAAGGTCGACGCTGGCCGTCAGCAGCGCTGACATCACCCGGTGGAGCTGCTTGAGCGGTTCAATCTGCTGACCGACTGGCTGCAGCGTCACCAGATGCTGTGGCGCCAGCGCCCCTTTACCCATCTGCAATTGTCCTGGGAGCAGGACTGGCCAGCGTTGGCACAGTGGCTGCGCCAGCGCAGCCTCGCCGATGCAGAGGCTGCCCAACTGCAACCCGCACTACAGACCGATGCCCCTGCCCCCTTTGCTGAGCTGGCGGCGGAGGCGCGCGCGTTGTGCAGCCTGCCGCGCTGGCACGGCGACCTTTCGCAGCCGCTGCCGGAGCTGCTGCACCGGCACATGCCGGGGCGCAAATGGCAGCAGATTACTCGCTTCAGTGCCGTCACTTCTGCGCGTATGCCTGCCCCGCCGCAGCGCTGGGTGGACTGGTGCGCCGGCAAAGGGCATCTGGGCCGCTTGCTGGCCTGGCACAGCCAATGTCCGGTGTGCTGCCTGGAGTGGGACGCCGCCCTGTGTGATGCCGGGCAGCAACTCAGCCAGCAACTGCAGCTGCCGGTGCAGCACCGGAGGGCGGATGTCATGCAGCTGCCTGCAGCGCAGCTGCAAGCGCAGGACGCTGCGGTGGCCCTGCACGCCTGCGGCGATCTGCACCGGCAACTGATCGAGCAGGTAGTGGCTGCCGGTTGTGCACAGTTGGCGCTGTCGCCCTGCTGTTACAACCGAATCAGCGCGCCGCAGCACCAACCTTTGTCGAATGCCGGCAGGCAAGCCGGGCTGCAGCTCAGCCGCGACGAGCTGGGCCTGCCGTTGCAGCAGACGGCCACCGCTGGCGCACGCGAGCGCCGCCAGCGCGACCGCTCCATGGCCTGGCGCCTGGCCTGTGACCTTTGGCAGCGTGAAGCACGCGGGGTAGACGCCTACCTGCCAACCCCGTCCAAGCCCCCGGGGCCGCCGCCTGAAAACCTGCAGCAGTTTTGCCAAGCGGTTGCCCGGCACCACCAGTTGGTGCTGCCAGCGCCAGCCTGCTGGGATGCACTGGAGCAGCGCGGCTGGCAACGGCTGGCCGAGGTGCGCAATTTGGAGCTGGTAGCCGGCCTGTTCCGGCGGCCGCTTGAGCTGTGGCTGGTGATTGAACGCGCACTTTATCTACAGGAGGCCGGTTACAGCGTCAGCCTTGGCGAGTTCTGCGAAGCGGAACTGACCCCGCGCAACCTGCTGTTACTGGCTATACACAACAACTGACAGTTATTCACCAGTCTGTGTACCGCTTGCGCACAGGGTTATCCACAGCTTGCGTCGGCCTGTGGTTATCCACGCCTTCTGTGTATAACTGTGTTGATGACACTGGAGTAACCTTGCCAAAGCCAGATTTGGCGCGGCCTGGCGTGTGCAGGCTAAATGTTGATCAGTTTTTGTCTTTGTGTAAAAACAACAGCTTGCGAGCACTATGTGAGGCGTCGGTAGAAAAGTCATGCACAAGTGCGATTGCCCTGTCAGGGGATAAAATCCACTGCGAAAAAGCCGCGGCCGAAGGTGTCGATCTCTTTACACAGAAATCTGGCGATATATAATGCACCCCGCGCCGGTATAGCTCAGCTGGTAGAGCAACTGACTTGTAATCAGTAGGTCCCGAGTTCGACTCTTGGTGCCGGCACCATAAAAAACAAAGGCTTGCGAGAAATCGCAGGCCTTTTTTTGTGCCTGCGCGTACAAATATGCGTACAAATCAAAAGAGAATCTACGGGCTGTCCGCTGGGTTCTTAGCGCCATGATCGTGACGCCTAAGCGTGACGGTCACTTGTATCTGTAACGGATATACCCTATAAATTGGATGAAGGACGACGTTTCGTGGTTGACATTCACGAACGAATCAAGGATTGGGCTGTCGAATCACGTAGAGCCCGGCTAGTGAAAGATGTGCGTTGGATGCAAGGAAGGGTTCCTAGTTTGCCTTGTAATTTTTTATCGTTGACAAAGCGTGATTCTTGACTTGTCAAATTGGAAGAGTAGAATCACGCGTCCGATAAAGGTAATGAAGCAAGGATGGTTGGGCATGACGGCGGACGAACAGCGCAGAACGGTTGAAAAGCTTTATGAACGAGTTATCGAAACCGCCAACAAGTTCCTAACCAACGCCAAGACGTTCAACATTAGCGTCTTGAAGCTTCATAACCCTACATACGCACAGATTGCTGCAGAGCTTCGTCAGTTGGCTCAAGTTTTGGATGTGCTTGCCGAACAGATTGACGATGGCTATACCGGGTTTAAAGCCCATGAATACGTCTCCTACATGGAGCGGATCGCCAAGGCAATTGATCAGGGATGTACTGATACCTTGGATGCGGTTGTTGAAGAACTTGATAAAAGGAGCTTCTTGTTATGAAAAAGCTGAGTGATTTTGAGTTCGCTGCTTATGTTAAGAAAGCGCATCAGATTCTTGATTCCATCAACGAAAAACTGGAGATGGCCTATCAAGAGCATAAACGTGCAGAGAAAAAAGCTGCCTGATGCTGTTGTAGATAGTACTAAGCCCGCTTCCATAGCGGGCTTTTTTCATTCTGCCGAAGGCTTAACCGTCGGCACACTCAAGTCGTAAACATCCATCATCGCTTCATCCTTGTGCCCGCTGGCCTGCTGCTTGTCTGCCCGGGTGCCCTTCGTGTCGGTGATTCCCTTCCTTTTTAGATCGTGCATGCCGAAGCGTTGCTCCGGTGTCAGCACGCCATCCTTCAGCGCAGATGTGATGAACCGCTGCCAGGCGGTATCCAGTCCGGACTTGGTCAGGGCGCGGCCGCTGGTGCCGACGATGATCGGGCGGCGCGCTGGCTGCAGGTTCACTGCGGTCTTTCTCTTTTCCCAGGTATCAGCTCGCAGCGCTTTGGCTGCATTCCATGCTGCCCGCAGGCGCGGTGTCCAGCCGACGATGTTGTCGCGGCTGCCCTTGCGGCGGTTGGTGAGGATGCCTTCGGGGCGTTCGTTCGCGTCGGTCAGGGTGATGGTCTCGATCAGGCGCAGCCGGCAGAGGTAGCTGAGTTCCATGGCAATCCAGAGGTATGGCGAGCAGGCGCCGGCTTGGCCGCGCTTCAGCTGGCCGCGCTGCTGGGCGCGCTGGATCAAGGCGTTCATGACTACGGTATCTGGCAGCCGGCGCTGCTTGCGTTCCTGTGGCGACTCCAGGCCCTTGGCTGGGTTGTCGTCCATATAGCCGCGGTTGCGGCCCCACTGCATGACGCGGCGCAGGTAGCGCAGGCAGTGCGCTGCCTTTGATGGGCCTGACTCTGCCAGCTTGTCGATGATGCGTTGGATCATCGGGGCGGTGAACTTGCGGGCGGCCAGCTGGCCGAGTGGCATGTCCAATTTAGTTGGAAGGTTGGACAGGATCTCGCGGCAGTAGGCGTAGTCTTCCTGCGTCTTGAGGGACAGACGCTTCAGCTGCGGGCTGGCGTGGAACTGTTCGAACAAGTAATCAAGGCTCGCGGTGTCGTGGCCGTCGATCTCCTCGATCAGCTTGTGCAGCTCGGCCAGGGTGGTCTTGGCGCTGCACAGGTTCTGGCGGGTGCGTCGGCCAGCCTCGTTAAAGGCGAGCCGGTACCAGCGGCCCTCGCCTCGGTGGTCGAAGTACACGTCCTTTGGCAGGGCGCTCTGATCAATGTGCTTCGGAATGAGCGGGTTGTGCTTCCGCTTGCGACCGCGTCTCATACGATGTCTGGTCCGTAGTTGTCGTTATCCGCTGGGCGTAGCCCGCCTGCTTGGTTGACCAGATCGATGGTCGTCCATGGTCCGTTGCGGCCAACAAAGGTTTTGATACCCTGCCGGCGTAGCGACTTCTCGACGTCGGCCCGCCGCGTGTAGCCGGTGATCCGCTGCAGCTCCTCAAATTCTAGTACCTTGGCGGCGCTCATGCTGAGGCCCTCCGCTTTCCCTTCCTTTGATTGCCATGCCCGCCCCGTGAGAAGGCGTCCCAGGTGACCTGAGTCGCTACGTTCCCCACTTCGTCACCAAAGCGTTCGATCATCTTGTCCATGATCGCCAGCAGCTCGGGGATAGTGACCGGCTGCTTGATGACTGTGTTCTCGATGTGGGTTTTCCCGTCAGGGGTTTTGATCAGGTAGTTCACCCGCCACTGAACTGGCTTTTTCGGGCGTGTGCCGCGCTCGATGTAGCCGGGTTCTGGCAGGTTGGTGCAGCGGTGTAGGTGGCAGGTCATGCGGTTGCCTCCTTTGCCGTGCTGGCCGGTGCGATCAGTGGCAGTTGCTCGAGTGCTCTGGCGGTATAGCCAGCGCCCCAGCAGGCCAAGCCCTGCAGACCGCAGCGCGGGGTGCTGATCGGGTTGAAGTTGCACGGCAGGCCTTGCGCGCAACACCAGCCGCCACGCCGATGGCTGCAGGTGTTGCATGGCGCGTCTGGGGTGGCCCAGAACCGCGCGGTGCTGGTGTGGCCGGCTGTGCGGCTCAGTCGTAGCCAATGCGCCCAGCGCTGGCGGCGCAGCGCAGCGGTGGTGCTGGCTGGCAGCAGGTCTTGCCAGCGGATGGCGAGTGTCACGGCTGGTAGTGCTTGGGCTTTGGTCATGCCGCCACCCCCTGCACCAGCTGCTGGTCGTGCTCGTTGGCTTGCACCAGCGCGGCCATGGGGTATGGGCTGACGCTGTTGCCGACCATCTTCACCTGGTCCGATTTGCTGAACGTGCGGCCGTCGTGGCCGCGGTCGATGATGTAGTTGCTGGGCATGCCTTGGCAGCCGTAGAGCTCGCGGGGTTGGAGCATGCGCAGGCCGATATCGATGATGACGTAGGGCGTGCCCTGGTACAGGACGGTCACCAGTGCGAGCCTGTCGCGGGTGGTGATGGTGTCCAGGGGCTTGCCCGGGTCGCGGGCATCGCCGTTGCCGTAGTAGTTGATCAGGAATGCGGCAACGCGCAGGGCTTTCTCCTCGATCACCTCGGGGGAGAGGGTACATTCAACCAGGGCGTGATGCTCCGCGCCGGCGGTGATGGCTGGCAGTGGTGCCGTTGCCGGTTGGCCGGTGCAGTTACGGCGCAGGGTGACCAAGTTGGCGGTGACCAGCTGTTGCTGGCTGGCTTTGCCGACGATGGTGCTGGCTGGCCGGGTGAGCGGGTGGCCGGGGGTGGTGTTGTAGCCGCCGTTCATTTGGGCCATGAAGGCGCAGGCCAAGGCGTGCTTTGCTGCGCCTGCAACGACGGTGCCCAGAGGCTTGCTGATATCCAGCGCGCGGGGCTGTTGGCCTTCGCGTTCGCCGTAACCGGTTTGCACCAGTGTTGGCGCTGCAATCATGAACTCGCCCCGGTTGGCACAGGTGATTGTCGGCAGTGGCTGCCGAGCGTCTTGTACCCGGTCTGCGCCGTGATGGGTTGCCGGTGCAATGACAGCAGAGGTCAGCGCAAACGCGCCGCCCTTGGGTTGGCCGGTGATAGTGCGCAATGGCTCGTCGACGGGGTGCACCCGGTCGCTGCTCCAGTTGGCAATCGGCACAATGAACGGCTGCGCGCTATCGAGCACAAAGCGGCGGATGCCTTTGTTGATGCGGCGCAGTGTGGCATCGGCCAGCGGTCGGGGTCGGTCAAAGATCGACGGGCAGGGCAGGCTGAAGTCGATGTGATCGGCTGCTGCTGGCCAGCGCTTCTGGCCGCGCTTGGGCTTCTCGAAGTGCGTGGGCTCTGGCCAACAGATGGGCAGGCCGTCGCGGCGGGCGACCAGAAACAGGCGCTCGCGGGTGGTGGCTGCGCCGTAGTCGCAGGCGCGCAGCAGCTGGTGCTCTACCTGGTACCCCAGCCCGCGCAGGTGCTTGAGGAAGGCTCTCCATGTTTTGCCTTTGCGCTTTGGGTCGGGTATCAGGAACTGGTTCTGCACTGGCACCCGCTCGCCGGGCTCTGCCACCCGGTTGATGGCCTTGCCGGTGCGCGGGCAGGTGATGCGCTCGAGCGTGACCACGCGCCCGGTGGCCTTGCAGCGCTTGGCTACCAGCGGCCCCCAGTTGCGGATCTGCTTGACGTTTTCCATGGTGATCATCGCCGGTGCTGCTTGGCCTGCCCACATTGCGATAACCCACGACAGTGATCGGCTTGCGGTGCTGCGCGGTTGGCCGCCCGCTGCCTGGCTGTGGTGGGTGCAGTCTGGGGAGGCGTGCAGGTGTGCCACTCGGCGCCCGCCGGTGACCTCGTGCGGCTTCACCTCGTACACGTCGCACGTGAAGTGCTGGGTGTAGGGGTGATTCACCCGGTGCATGCTGATCGCGTTCTCGTTGTGGTTGACCGCGATGTCCACCGGCTTGCCGGTCGCCATTTCGGTGCCGGTGCTAGCCCCGCCGCCACCTGCGAAAAGGTCGATACGCAGGTCGTTGGCGTAGTTGAGCTGGTATTGGGTGTGGAGGTTCATAGGGTTTGCTCCTTACCCTGCTGGGCTAGGGCTGCGCGGGCGCGTCCGTACTCGCGAGCAGCGCCCGGCGATGTTCCGGTGCCAGCGATAAGTTCGCCGATCACGTCTTCCAGCTCAGCTATCCGCGCCTTGTCTGCTGCGCGTGCGGCTTCAATCTTGCTCACGGCTCTATCAACCGGGCCCTGAATAAAATCTGGTAGGGGCGTGTCAGTTGGCGGGACCATCCCGGTTACTCCGGAAACCATGGCGACAAGGGCATCCACCACCACGGCGCGAACATTCGGCTCACTGGCTGTCATGGGCGTGCTCCTGTTCCTTGCGCGCGTTCTCGACGTGCTTGAGCAGCCCTTTGCGACCAAGGGCGACCATTACGCGCATGTAATACTGCAGCGATGCGACGTTGTAGGTTTCGAGCAGCGCATCTTTGATGAAGAATGTGCAGGCCGCTCGCAGCAAAAGTGCTGAAAGCCCTACAGCTGCAGCCGCTAAGGCAAAGCCCGCTGCCAGCATGACGCAGCCGCCGATCGCCAACGCCGCATCCAGAATGAGGTCTCTCATCACTGCGCGCCTCCGCTCTCGACTGCTGCCTGCTGATACGGCCGCTTCTCGTCCAGGCAGTACAACTGCAGAAATTCATCCACTGCAGCGATATCTCCCGCGTAGTAACGGTCGGCCATTTCGTCGAGGTGCTTGAGCATCTCGCGCGGGCCGCCCTTGAGGTGGCCGCCAACGCGGGAAAGCAAGCCGCGTGCGCTGATGCACATGCCCTGGTGCTTGGGTGCCAGCGTGGCAACGGGAGCCGGTTCAGTTGTCAACTGCTGGTTTACAACTGGCGCAGGGTTCACCCCCAGCAGCGATGCCATTTCACCCGCTCCCGCGGCGCAGTTCGCGCAGTGTCCGCGACCCTCGATGAAGCCTGCACCGTGGCTGCTGAGCGGGTAGCTGTCGCCGCATTCACAGCTCACCGGAGGCGTGATGGTCTCGGCGTTATGCTCCCCAGTTGCAGCAGCCAGCACGGCCAGCGCCTGGGTCTGCGTTGGCCAGGTTAAGCGCACCTCGGAACCGGGGGCGGTGAACAGCAGGCAGGCGACCTCGTCGTCAGCTGGCCCCAGCATCAGGCAGGGCTCAACGGTGACGCCGGGTTGGCCGAGGTGGATGGTCTGGCAGAGCGTTGGCGAGATAGTGCCCGCTTCGATCACGGCCTGCTTGGCCAGCTCTTTGCCGCGCTCTACGCCGGTGGCGTAGCTGTGGTTTTGCAGATCGATCAGCATGTCGTTGATGCGGCCTGTGACCTGTTCGTGCTGGTTGCCGATGGCGTTGTAGTCGTCCTGGTGGATGGGGTTCACTGGGCACCTCCGCTTTGTTTGGCGGTACCGTTGAACTCCGCGATCAGGATGTTGATCGGGTTGTCGGGGAACATTTCGACGGGTGACCGAGTGGCCTGCATTTCACGGATGTGATGGGTTGGCCCGTTCGCCAGTGCGTTGAGCACTTGCTTCAGGGCGGCGCGTGAGACGGTCACTTGGGTTTCCTGGTTGGCAGCAGCTGAGCACACTGCGGCCAGGTCATCTGGCGCGCCGGCCATGCGGGCGACAGTGACGGCGTAGCGCACTTGCTCGGTGGTGAGTGCCGCGTGCTGCTCGATACCTAGCACGCGGCGGATAGGCTGCCCAATGGGGCTTTTGGCGCCTTGGTGGTGGTACAAAATCCAAAGCAGCATGCCCTTGTGCATGTGCATGTGCTCAGCCGGGCAGGCGGGCGCCGCGTTGTTAATCGCCGCCTGCACATAGTTGGCCGCGTCCAGCAGCTCCTCCAGCAGGTGCTGCAGCCAGTCGTTGAAGGTCAGGTCGTTGCGCTCGGTGGTGACGCCGTATTTCTTGAGACCGACAAGGGAGCGGTCCAGCAGCAGCTGGCGGTTGCGTTCTACGTTCTGATCCGGTGATTGCATGATCACACCCCCTCTGCGCATTCTTCGCGCATCAGCTGGATGTCGATGGCCAGCATCTGGTTGCGCAGGTTGTCGATTGTCTTCTGCTGGCGAAAGCGAGCGGCTTCGCCCTCGGGCGGGGTGCGCAGCAGCAGGGCAATGTTGGCTGCGTGCGCCGCGTGGGCGGCGATCAGCTCGTTGTGGGTGCGGATGGCTTGGCCTGTCATGCTGCCTCCTGCGTTGCGCGGGCACGGGCCAGTTGGTCGGCGATGCGGTGGCCGGCGCTGGCGCGGTTTTTGGCTTGGCGCGAGTCGCTGAACTGCTGAGTCGCGTGCAGGGCGTTGGCTGCAAGGTTCAGCTTGTCTGCCATTTCGCGCAGGGTGTTCAGGTCTTTGGGGCCAAGCGGGGCGAGCTGGTCGCGCAGGGCCTGCAGCTCTTGGTCGTGGTTTAGCTGTTGCTGTTCCAGTGCCTGGGCGGCATTGGCTTTGCTGCGTTCCAGGTCGGCGCGGGCTGCCTCTGCTGCGCGGTGTGCATTCCCGGCTGCACGGTATGCTTCGTGATAATCCTGTACCGCGCCCTGGTAGGCAGCGGTAAGGGCCTGATTTTTTCTGCGGGATTTGCTGAGTGCATAGGCTACGACCAGCAACGGCAGGACGATCGCTGCAACGAGCAGTAGCGTCAGAACGGTTGCGGGGTCTTGGGTGGCTGATGCGGTCATTGGCTGTGTCTCCCTGCGCCCGGCGGCGCTTGCGTGGTAGGTGCGTCGCCGGGCTGGCTGCTTGGTTGGTGGTTACTTGCCGATGGCGAAGGTGCCGACGGTGAGCGTGCAGAGCCCGCCAATCTCGGAGGTCAGGCGGTCTTTGAACTCCTGGGCCATTTCTTCTTCTTGCTGCTCCTGCATTACCCAGCGCACCTTCAGCAGCGGGGTGTCGCCGGTGATGATGCTCAGGCGCAAGGTGAAGGTGCACGAGCCCAGGCCGTCATAGGGCGGGGTGGTAAACATCAGGTCGCTCGGTTGCTGCTCTGCGTGGGCGGCTTCGATGCTGTCCATGCTGCTGCGTGATGCGCCAAAGTTCTGCTCGGTGCTGGTGCGCTCGGCCATGGCCTTGATGGTGATGCTGCGGACTTTCTGCACGGCGACAGCGGTGGCCATGATGGTGCCGGTGGTGTCGCGCACCTCAAGGAAGTCGTGCCAGTCTTCCATCCACTCGGCCAGCTGGCTTTGCTTGAGCGTTTTGCCGGCGATCTGGCGCAGGGCGTTGAATGCGGCGGTGGGCTTGAGGGTGAGGGTGGCGCTGTCGTCGCCGTGGCCGGGCGCGGCAATGTCGCCCAGGTTGAACAGCACCTGGCAGGCCATGGCGTCGGCGTCGACAAAGCCGGCCGGTTTGTCGCTTTCGCCTTGGTGCTGCTCGACGTAGGTGCAGAAGTCGCGGAAGGATTGGGTGCTGAGCCGGCCACGGAAGCGGCTGCGCTCCATCTCCAGATGCTCAAGCGTCTGGACGCTGTACTGATCGGGCACCAGCGCTGCGGGTACGAAGGTGTTCAGCGGCTTGCCGGTGGCTGCGGCGTGGGTGGCGGTGATCTGGTTGAGGGTTTCTACTGGCAACATTGGGTATTTCCTTGTGGTAGGTGGATTGGTGCTGCTGGCGGTCAGTCGCGCGCGACTACCGGGGCGTCCTGCCTGTTAAACAGTTGGCCGGTCGGGTTGTCTGCGAACAGTTGCAGGCCGTTGGCAGTGACGAACATCGGCGTTTTCAGCGCGGTGTCTTCGCGCTTCTTGCCGCGCTTGGTGGGGATCTCGAAGTCCAGCTTGTGCGTGACTTCCACCTGGTGGGTTTCGCCGATCTGCGACAGGTCGAAGGTGACGATCACCTTGCCCTTTTTGCTGTGGTCGATAACGCCTGCTGCCACGTCCGACAGGGCGCGGCCCAGCTGGTTGGCGAACACGCCGGCGTTCAGGTTGGCGATGAACTCGCCCGGGTCTGTTGGTTTCATTGGTGCTTCCTCTGGTTGGTTGCCGCTTATGCGGCGGTGCGGTGCTGTAAGCGCTCGTCGAGATAGCGGGCGAGCTCTTCCAGCGGTACCACCAGCGGGCTGCGTTTGGATTCGTGCAGCCGCTGGAGGGTGATGTTGACCTCGCCGGATTCGATGAGCCGGCGCAGGTGGCGGTCGGTTTGGATGTGCGGGAAGTGCTCTACCCGCAGCTCCGTGAGCGTGAGATACGGCAGGCTGTAGCGGCGCTGCAGCTGCTCAAGGGTGGCGGTGGTCATGCGGCCACCTCGGGCAGGTAGCCCACGGCCAGCAGTTCGCGCAGGCCGTCGACAGTCTTTGCCTGCACGGCGTGCATGAGGTGCGGGCCGTCCATGACGGTGAGCTGCAGCTGCTCTTGATTGCGCCCCACAAAGCCCACGCTGACGGTGAGCGGGTAGGGGAAGCGGGCCATCCCAATGTGCAGGGCTTCGGCCAGGCGCAGGGCGGTGTTGTCCAGGCGGCGCAGGTGCTCCATTGCTTCATCTGCTGCGGCTGCGGCCTGCTTGGCATCCACGGCGGTGGGGTGCTTGAGGCGCAGTTGTAGCAGCGCGACGGCGCCGGTGATGCGCTCGACCAGTGGCTGCGGGTTAAGGGGGGCTTTGTTGAGGTTGATCACGCTGCCTCCTCAATCTCTACGCCCATCAGGTCGGCCAGCCAGCGCAGGCCCTTCTGGGTGACGTAGGTTTGGCCGTAGATCTGGCCGTTGCCGTTGTTGATCTGCGGGTTGCCGTTGTGGTGCTTGAGCTTCACGCGCAGGCGCCCTCGGTCAACGTCTGACGTGTTGTAGGGCAGGCAGTGCTGATCAAGGATTTTGCGGGCCTTGAGGTCGGCGGTCAGGCGCTTGAGGCCGGTGTTCAGCAGCTTGGCTGTGGTGGCCAGGTCGTATTCATGCGGCATGGGTGGGCTCCTGTGTTGCTACAGACCAACGGCGTTTGTTGTGTTCGCGCGCGTTGAACTGCAGCTCTTCAAGCCGATCGGCCTCTTCGGCGGTAATTATTCCGAGGAAAAAGACCATGTTGATCTGGCCTCCGCAGTACCCAGTGTCGTAATCCGCTGCGCACCGGTACCGCACGCAGAGCAGCGCGTTACGGATATGCTTGAGCGCCACCTTGCGCTGTTCGTCCGGGCTCACGCTGCACGCTCCAGCCGGCCATTGGCGCAGTCGTCGATCCACTTCTCAATGCGCGCCACCGGGTTGGTGGCTTCGGCTTGGGGAATGGTCAGGGTGTGCAGGTCGCCGTCTACGCGCAGATGCAGGCGCAGCTGTTTGGCCTCGCGATGCACCTGCAGGGTGCCGTAGTTCTGCTGGGTGGTGCCGTAGACGCGTGTGTGCGTGAAAGCCACGCTGAACGCGCCACCGGCGGTGACCTGGGCGGGCAGTAGTTTTTTGCTTAGATCGGTGAGGGTATTCACGCTGCCGACCCTCCGTCCCATGGGCCGAAGTCCTCGACCGTCTGAGCAGGGCGCAGCGCTGCGCCGGCACGATTACCACCGATAACGATGGCAAGGCCGGTGCGCTTAATGATGGCTGCGATAGTGGCCGGGTTGCTGGCCGCTGTGGGGTGCAGGTAGACCCTGCATGGTGTTGCTGGCTGTGTCCGCATGGTGTTGTACCCGTGTGGTAGGTGGGTTCAACACAAATGTACCTTTAAGTAAAAGGTTTTATCAATACCTTTTGGTAAAAAAGGTCACAGCAATACGGAATACCAAAACACCTGGCCGATAATGCGGATCTTCTCGGCCACGTAATCAGCCTCATAAACCTCGTCTGGGTGCTCTGCGTCGTTATAGCTATGCAGGCGGATGCCGTTGCCGGGGCGACGGTACAGCACTTTAACGCGCAGCTGGCCGTCATGATCGATGGCGTACATTTGGCCGTCTTTGATGCCGGTGATGCTGGTATTGATGCCGACTGTGGTGCCGTCAGGCAGTACCGGCTCCATGCTGTTGCCGGTCACGGTGGCGCAGGCGGCGCACTCGGGAATGATGTTCTTACGGCTGAGGGTGCGCTTGCCGAAGCGCAGCTTGCGGCCATGGTCTTCTATTCTTACTTCGGAGCCTTTGCCAGCGGACATTTCAACTTCCTTGTAAAACGGTAGCTCTACCTCGTCTTCTCCGAGGGGGGTGTCGTCACTCCATGTTTCGACTGGGGATAGCTCGTACTGGGTGCGCGGCTCAGCAACAGCCGCAAGAAAGGATCGGCGTTCAGGGCTGTCCATGCCAGATGGTATGTCCAAGGCGCCGGGCAGCATGCCGAGCTCGCGCTCCACGTGGCGGGCGAATTTTTCGCCGACTGGCTTTTGGTTTTTGTGGCCGTCAGGTAGTAGGCAGCGATTGATATAGCTGGGGGAGCGGTCGATCGCTTCCGCCAGTGCGCTCTGCACACCGTCAAACCTTGAGTCTATGAGGGCTGCCAAGTTGGCTCGCCTAATTGCTTGTGCGTCCATGCGGAAATTGTGCGCCTGTTTGTACAAAAAAGTAATTGACCTAAAGGTGTTGACAGTCGTTACCTTGAGGTAACAAAATCAGGCCAAATCAACCTAAGCGAGCCCACGTTATGAACCTGCTGGATTACATCAAGCCGTTGAAGGCGGATGCTCTGGAAGCGTTTGCCCTGAAGTGCCGCAGCACTCCCGGGCAGATCAGGCAGGTTGCTTACGGTCGGCGGGCGAGCGCTGAACTCGCGATCCGCATCGATATGGCCAGCGACGGAGCAGTTCGTTGTGAGGACATTCGGCCGGATATCGATTGGGACTATCTGCGCAATCAGCCAGCCGAACCAGCAGCAGCCTGAGAATCACAACCCGCCGGAGACACAGCCACGTTAAGCACGGCGGGAGCCGGTAGCGGGAGCCTCACCAGCAGACCGCTACCGGCAACAAGAGAGGCAGGAATCAGGGGCCACCTACCACAGTAAGACCCTGACCCTGCAGTCCGGCACCGGGTACCACCCCGGCGCCTCAACAACTAGCCCCCCGGACACAGCCAGTGCAGAGGGGTTTGCAGCTGCTGTAGCCCAATGGTATGCGCCTGCGCGGCCATTGGCTACGGCGATAAAGGGGAATTAAAACCTATGAGCCGTAAAGACCTGCTGCCGGACGCTGGTCCGGTGCTGTCACTCAGGGCCGCGCTGTATCGCGCTTGCCGTGATTTTCGCGGGGGTATCACTGCTGTTGCCCTGGAAATGGGGGTGTCACCCGATGCGCTGACCAAGGCGCTCAGCCCCAGCCTTAACCGCCCGATCATGCCGGAGTGGATCGAGGACATTCTCACCATCACCCAAGACGAACGCCTTGCTGCAGCGCTGGTGCGCCCCGGTGGGGCGGTCGCGTTCAAGCCGCGCCCGGTGGCCATTACGCATGAGGCCCTGCAGGGGCTGGCGGCTATGTCTGGTGCAGATGCCAGCTTTGTCACCAGCCTGCACGAAGGCGTAGCAGATGGCGTGTGGGAACCGCATGAGGTGCTGCAGCTGGAGCACTGCGCAGCGCGGGTGATTGCTGAGCTGCTGGGCATTTGCGCCGGTGCGCGGCAAGCGATGGAAGACGCGGAGGGCGCAGACCATGGCTGATGCTTGCGACCTGGGTAGCGACCGCGCCCAGCAGATGCTCGATGATGCCCTGGAGCATCGCCGCTATCAGGCCAGCCGCTTGGCCCTCGATAACCCCTACTGCATGGACTGTGGCGAGGCCATTCCCCTCAAGCGGCGCGAGGCGTTGCCGGGGGTTGAGTGCTGTGTGGATTGCCAGGCGATCCGTGAGCGCAAGGGGGTGGGCCGTGGGTGATGTAACAACCGGCTGGATGCCGCCGGAAACTGCTCCGAAAGATCGCCTGTTTATCGCTGACATGGGTATGCCTTGGGCCTGCCTCGCCGTCTGGAATGTCCCGTCGCAGAAGTGGTGCGTCACCGAATTGGAGTGCGGTCTATATCAGGGTGAGTGGAATGACGTGAGCATCAGCCACACGTTCGAGCCAGCTGGAGCACTGAGGGGTTGGTTGCCGTTGCCAGAGCTGCCGGGTAAAGAGGTGGAGCAATGACGCAAAAACGCGAGGCGCCCACCAGTACTTGGGCGCGGAAGTACTGCGAGAAGTTTGGCTTGGCGCTGGTGTCGATCGATCCGGGCGAGAAGGCACCCAAGGGTCACGGCTGGAACCAGCCGGGCGGCTACATTACCGATGCTGCCGCTGCTGAGGCGTTTTGGCAGCGTAACCCGAATAACAACATGGGCGTTGTGCTGGGCCCCAGCCGGGTGTGCTCGCTGGATGTGGATGACGTGGAGTGGACGCGGCACGCCCTGCGCGAACTGCTGGGCATTGACCTGGACGCGATGGCAGACAGCAACCCTACGGTGGTGGGCAACCCGCTGCGGTTTCGGGTGTTGTTCCGGGTACCGGATGGGGTGGATCTGGGTAGGCATTCGCTGACGTGGCCACATCAAGATGACCCGGACGGCTCCAAGTTCAAGGGGCTGATGGCTCAGGCCAAGGCCGCGAAGGATGCGGGTGATGAGGCAGCCGCCGCACAGGCCCGCGCCGAGGCGGACAAGATCAAGCGCTTCACGGTGTTTGAGCTGCGCGCAGGGCTGGTGCAGGACGTGCTGCCGCCGTCGATCCACCCCGGCACGGGCAAACCGTACACCTGGCGCACCGCGCCGGATGCTGACGCGGGCCTGCCGGTGTTGCCGCAGGCGCTGTTGGCGGTGTGGCTGAACTGGGATGCGTTCAAGCGTGATGCGCTGGCCGCTTGCCCTTGGGCGCCCAAGCCGGCTGCGGTGGTGAGGCACCCAGCGCGGCCCGCTGCGCCGCCGTCGGGCGGTGGGGATGTGATCGAGCAGTTTAACCGGGCGCACGATGTGGAGAGCCTGCTGGCTGCGCACGGGTATGAGCGGCGGGGCAACAAGTGGTTGGCGCCGTGCAGCTCCAGCGGGTTGCCCGGTGTGACGGTGACCGATGGCCGGGTTTATTCGCATCATGCGTCTGACCCGCTGTGCAACGACCACCAGAATGATGCCTTTGATGTGTTCCGCATCCTGGAGCATGACGGCGATGCGAAGGCGGCGACCAAGGCGGCTGCAAAGATTCTGGGGTTGGATAGTCGGCGCGCGAGTCAGACCCAGCCTGCTGTGCGTGATGATGCTCCGCCTTTGGGTGATGATCTCCCCGGCGCCCCCTCTGGTGCGTGCGATGCACTGGCCGATGCTGAAAGCTCGCCCCCCGAGCTCGCGCACACGCACGCCGGGGGCGAGGGGGTGTTCAGGATTGGTGAGCAGGAGCTGTTGCTGGATTTTGTGCTGATCTACGGCACTGACCTGGTGTGGGACTGCAATCGGCGGCGCATGGTGAAGATGACGGCGCTGCGTGAGGTGGTGGGGCGTGAGCGGATCAAGCTCTGGCAGGAAAGCCAGCACCGTCGGGTGGCAGAAGATGTGGTGTTTGACCCGACCCTCGGCTGCTCGCCGACCATGCTGAACCTGTACGACGGCTTCAAGATGACGCCAGACCCGCGCGCACGTTCTGGCTGTGAGCTGATCCTGGCGCACCTGTGGCGGCTATGCGGGTACCGACAGGACGAGTACAACTTTTTGCTGCGCTGGATTGCTTACCCACTGCAGAACCCCGGGGCGAAGATGCACAGCTCGGTGGTGATGTTTGGTGCCGAGGGGCCGGGTAAGAGTTTGGTGTGGGAGAAGGTGGTAAAGCGTATCTATGGCGATTACGGCGTGACGATCGGTCAGGCCCAACTGGAGAGCCAGTTTACCGGCTGGCAGTCGCGCAAGCTGTTTGCCTTGGCTGAGGAGGTGGTGAGTCGGCAGGAAATGCGGCACTACAAGGGCCTGCTCAAGCACCTGGTGACCGGGGAGACGCTGCAGATCAACGAGAAGATGCAGAGCCTGCGGGAGGAGGCAAACCACCTCAACTTTGTGTTTCTGTCTAACTCGACTGTGCCGCTGGAGCTGGATGACGGCGACCGGCGCTATTTGGTGTTGTACGTTGACAAGGTGCCGCCGCAGGGGTACTTCGATAACCTGTTGGCCGAGATTGCGGACGGCGGTACCGAGGCGTTCTATCAGTACTTGCTTGAGCTGGATATGACGGGGTTTAGTGCGCACACCAAGCCGCCGCTCAATGAGGAGAAGAACCAGCTGATCGAGGGCAGTTTGACCCCTGCGCGCTACTTCATCCGGATCTGGCTGCGCGGTGAAACCGATTGGCCAGTGGGCGCGGTGGTGGCCGGTGACCTCTATCGGGCGTTCTGCCGATGGTGCGAGCGGGCCAACGAGTTCAAGCGCCGGGAGCGCGAGTTCTATCAGGAGGCAATGCGCGATATGCCACAGGTGCGCAAGGATATTCACTACCCTCACGACATGGACAAGCACAGGACGTGCCGTATCTATCTGCCGCCGGCCATGGCTACCAGGGAGCAGGACAAGGCGTGGTTGACCGAGGTTGGCCAGCAGTGCCGGGCGTTCAACAAGTCGCTGAACGATCAGGCCAGGAGTATGGCAGCGTGATTTTCCGACACTCCGACAGTATTCAGACACTTCTTCCGACAGTGCGCGAGCGCTCTAAATCGGGATTTCCGACGCTCCGACACATTTTTTACGGGAGTCTTACGCGCGTGCGCGTGTATGTGTGATTTGTGCGTTTTATCTGTCTGACTGTCTGATTTTCTATAAGTTATTGTTTTTTATATACATATTTTCAGACAGATATTCAGACAGTATTCAGACAGTAGAGTTAAAAGAGTCTGATTAAGTGTTTCAGCCAACAGAAGGGGAACGTTATGGCGGTTTATCGAGTTGAGAAGGGTGAGTGGAGCAAGGTGGCGGACGACATGCCGGAATTACTCGAGTGGCACGATGGCGAGGGCCTAGAGTCAGCGTTGGCCGGGTATGGTTTTTTCCCTTGGGATGAGGTGGACCATGTTTTTGAGGTGTTCCAACGTCGCACCCCTGCAGTCAAGGGCGGGCTTGCTGGTGTGCGCTATGTGTTCTCTGTGCATGCTGAGGGCGAGTTGTCTGAGGAAATCCTGGTGGGTGACTGGTTCCCGGACTACTTGCACGTGCTGGAGCGTTTGGAGGTGCTGCAGCGGCGCGATGCTGCGTTGCGGGCCGAGCTGGCTGCTCTGCATGGTCAGGGAGGTGGGGTGTGATTGAGCGCGTTGAGATGGCGTTGGCCGCGTGGGGCGACCAGTATCGGCGGCGGGGTACGGTGGCTGCGCTGCCGTGTACTCTGGGTGCTGCGATGGATGCCCAGGGCGTGATGATCCGGAGTACTGCGCCGGGCAATGGCTACGGCGTTGGCCTGTATGGCGGGCCGATGGGCGCTGTGGGTGAGGCGGTGGAGCGTGCGCTGGTGATGATCCGGCAGCCGGTTGAGGCAGGTGGGCACGGCAAGGTGGGCGTTGAGCTGGCCAAGCTGGCCAGGGTGCGGTACCTGACGGACCCTATGCCGCTGATCGAGCACCAGACCCGGCGCATGGGTTGGCGGTCGCAGGCTACCTACCGCAGCAAGCTGCACCAGTTGCATGTGCTGCTGGAGCCGCAACTGCTTGCTGACCTGCCGTGGTTGAAGCGGGCTTCTTGAAAATACTTGCTACCGTTCGTCGGGCGTTTTTTGGTGCCAAACCATGTTCAACACACCTTGCACACACCACCCACGCAAAGCACCGAAAATGGCGTTAATCGACGGTTTACGCCTTTGACGGTCTAGCGTAAAAAGTCAGCTAAGTTTTTGATTCGTGCGTAAGCAGCAAGCGCACAACGCTTCCCCTGCTGGACTGGCTGCCAGCAAACCCCAAACCCCGCTTCGGCGGGGTTTTTTTATTTCCGGTGTACAGGCAGCCGGCAGCAATCGATTTGGCCTCATGCGTGTGGCCTCGCACTACGGAGACCCAGTATGACCGACATCAGCAGCGGGAGTATCGCAGCGGCAGGGCTGGTTGGTGTGTCTGCTGCCAGCCTGATTCCCGGTGTCGACCTTGAGGCGGTGATCGGCGCGTTTGCCGGGGCGCTGTTCTTCATGGTCATGTCGAAGGACCTGAGCTGGAAGGCTCGCGCTGCCAACTTCCTGTTCTCATGGATTGGCGGATATTTCTTTGCTGCCGAGGTTGTGGCCCGTGAGTGGGCTACTACCTCGGCGTTGCCGGCCTTGCTGGGCGGGCTGTTCATCGTAGCGTTCTGCGTGAGCATCATGGAGTTTGTGCAGACAGGGAATGCGCCCGGCTGGCTATCCATTATCCCTGGCATCGGTAAGAAATGATGATCGACCTGTCCACCCTGATCGCAGCCATGTTGTGCAGCGCCATCTGTTGGCGCGTTGCCACGTTTCGCCGTCAGGGTGCGCGCTACCGTTTTGGCATGAGTGTATGCGCATACCTGCTGGCCGTTGGCACTGGCGGATATTCACTGACTGTGGCTCTTGCACCGCTTACGGGTCGCTCGGTGGAGCCGGTGAGCCCGTTCCTGTTGATCGTGTTCGTCATCCTCGCGGTGATGGTGTGGCGTTCACGCGGGAACGTGGCAGCGGTGCTGCGCAGGGCTGAGGGGTGAATCGGTGATTGGCGCAGGCCTGGCGGTCACCGACCTGGATGATGCGTTGGCGGACCTTGCCCGGTTGGGCAAGCAAGCAAGCCCGGCATTGGCCTGGGCGGTCAACGAAGTCGGCGGCGAAGCAATCAAGCAGCTGCAGACCGAGGCGAGTAGAGCATTCGACCGGCCCACGCGCTTTACCCTGAACGCCTTCAGGCTGCTACGGGCTAAGCCATCGGCACCCGAGGCAGCGGTCTGGGTGAAGGATGAGAAGGACGGGGCAGGCGGTGGCCAGGCGCCAGAGGCGTGGTTTGAGCCGCAGGTATACGGCGGTGCGCGCTCGGTCAAGCGGTCGGAGTACCGGCTGCGGGAGCAGGGCATTTTGCCTTCGGGCATGTTCCTGGCGCCGGGGCCGGGCGCGCGGCTGGACGCGTACGGCAACATGTCTCGTGGTCACATGCAGCAGATCCTGTCGGGGCTCGGCGCGGACAACCCGTCAGGCTCGACCATGGTCGCTACCCAAAGCCGGCGCTCGTTGAAGAAGGGCCACGCGAAGGCGTTCTTCGTGATGAAGCGCGGCAAGAACCCCATCGGTATCGCAGAGCGGCGAGGCAAGACCCTGGCTGTGGTGCTGCTGTTCGTACGGCAACCCAACTACTCGGCCCGTTTTGACTTCCATCGCGTCGTCCGGCGGGTTGCGGAGAATGATGCGCTGGTGGAAGACGCCATCGGGCGGGCTATCGAGCGGTTCGGGGGGTAGGGCTGGCGGGGCGCCCGTCCGGGGTATCCGGAAGGGTGGCCGGGGCCCCTGGGGCGGCGAAACCAGCAAGGGTTATTCGGCTCGCGTTTTCTCGTTAGCGGGAGGGCGTGAGAGTTAGTTAACAGGGTGAACTGGTTAACCGGGTTTGGTTAACGGTTAACGGGTGATGGTATGCAGACAGCCAGCAAGTCGGAATTCGCGGCGCTGATGGGCTGCTCCAAGGCCTACGTATCCAAGCTGGCGAAGCAAGACCGGCTGGTACTGGATGAATCCGGCAGGGTGCTGGTCGAAGAGACGCGCGCCCTGCTGGAGGCCAGTGCGGACCCGAGCAAAGCAGGGGTTGCCGAGCGCCATCAGCGCGTGCGGGTGGAGAAAGGCGTCGGTACTCACGTATCACCTACCGCCCCAGCAGATACCACTCCGCCGGCACCGAAGGGCTCCGGCCAATACGATTACCAGTCGTCCCGCGCACAGCGTGAGCACTACCTGGCGCAGCTTGCCGAGAGCGAAGCCCGCAAGGCCGCGGGCAGCCTGGTTGAGCGTCAGGCGGTGGAAGAAGCGGCCTTTGCTGCTGGGCGCGCGCTGCGCGATCTGGTGCTGGGGCTGCCGAAGCAAATAGCGCCAGAGCTGGCGGCTATCACTGACCCGTGGGAGCTGGAGCGGGTACTGACTACCCATCTGCGGCGAGTGCTGGAGGATGCAAGCCGACTGAGTGCGGCGGATCTGGAGCGGGTGCTGCAGCCACAGAGCTGAACCTATGAACATTGACTACGCGGACGGTGCCGAGCAGTACCGCTCGGCGTTATGTCGTGGACTGGAGCCAGACCCCGAACTCTGGATTGATGAGTGGGCCGACGAGTACATGCGGATTCCGCGTGATACCGGGGCAGCAGAGCCTGGCCCGTATCGGACTGACCGTACGCCTTACGCCCGCGAGCCGATGCGCTGCTTGTCGCCGGCACACCCGGCCAAGCGCGTGGTGACCAAGGTCGCCTCGCAGATGATGAAGACGCAGATCGCCCTGAACTGGATTGGCGGCGTTGTTCACATGGCGCCGTCGAACATCCTGACGCTGCTGCCGAGCCTTGGGTTGGCCAAGCGGGTCAGCGGTCGTATCGACAAGACGGTCAAGGCGTCGCCAGCGCTGCGCGAGAAAGTCGCGGTTTCGCGGTCACGCGACTCACGCAACACGATGGACACAAAGGAGTTTGAGGGCGGCACGCTGTACGTCACCACGGCAGGCTCTGCTGCCAACCTAGCAGAAGTGTCGGCCCGGTACGTGTACGGCGACGAGGTGGACCGCTGGGACGTTGACGTCCAGAACGAAGGCGACCCGGTCGAGCTGGCCGAGGCGCGCGGCTCCACCTTTGGCCGCAACGCCAAGTTCTATTTCTCCAGCTCGCCAACGGTTAAGGGTGCCTCGCGCATCACCGATCTGTTTGAGCAAGGTGACCAGCGCCACTACTACGTGCCTTGCCCGTACTGCGGCGAGTACCAGCACCTGGAGTGGCAGAACCTCAAGTGGGCAAAGGACTACAGCTGGGCTGGCATGGTCTGCTGCAACGAACACTGCAGCGGTCAGGGTGCTTTTATCGAAGAGCACCACAAGGCCGAGATGTTGGCCAAGGGCGAATGGCGTGCCCATGCCGAAGGCGATGGCGAGACGGTCAGCTTCACCCTGTCTGCCCTCTACATGCCGCTTGGCTGGAAAAGCTGGGTAGATCTGGCCCGTCAGTACGACAAGGCCGCAGCTGCTCTGGCAAAGGGCGACCTTGAGCCCATGCAGGTGTTCTACAACACCCGCCTGGCAGAGGTCTGGGACAGCGCTCAGGAGATGACCAAGGCCGAGGAGCTGCAGAAGCGGGCCGAGCATTATCGGCTGGGTACTGTGCCGGCGCCGGCCATGCTGCTGACTGCTGCCGTGGATACCCAAGACGACCGGCTTGAAATGCTGGTGATCGGATGGGGCGAAGGGCTTGAGCGCTGGATTGTGGATCACAAGGTGATTCAGGGTCGGCCAGAGGATGACCGCACCTGGGCGCTGCTCGATGAGGAGCTGAAGCGCCGGTACCTGCACGCGTCGGGCATTGAATTGTCGATTCGTGCTGCAGCGGTCGACTCAGGTGGCCACCACACGCAAGAGGTTTACCAGTTCTGCCGTCTGCGGCGCTGGCGCAACATCTTCGCGGTGAAAGGCGCGAGCAAGACCGGACGGCCTGTGATTGCACAGCGACCGTCCAAGGTCGACGTGACCTGGAAGGGGACCACCGAGAAAGAGGGCGCTGAGCTGTGGTTGATCGGTACCGACACCGCCAAGGACTGGATCTACAACCGCTACGGCCTCAAGGAAGGGCCGGGCGCGCTGCACTTTTCCAGCGACCTGCCGGACGACTTCTACGCGCAGTGCGTGGCCGAACGGAAGATCACCCGCTATGTGCGCGGGTACCGGCGCGTGGAGTGGACCAAAGCCAAGGCTGACAGAAACGAAGGGCTTGACCTACTGGTTTACAACCTCGCCATGGCGCATTACCTGAGCATCCCGCGTTACAGCGTGGCTGACTGGGAGCGTCTGCGCACTGCGTTCAACCAACGCAGCCTGTTCAGCGAGCCGACTGAGATCACAGCGCAGACGCCGGGTGATGACGAACCACCCGAATCGCCAGCGCCGCCTAGTAAGCCAGAGCCCAAACCTCCCGCGCCTGCACCTGCTGCAGCGCGGCGTCGCACTTCACGCAGCGGGTATCTGTCCCGCAGATAGATCAAGGGGCAAATCATGAGCACTGCACAGCAGCGCCTGGACGGTGTTCGGGCGCAGATCGATGAAGTCCTGAAGAAGGGACAGCGTACCCGCAAGGGCGACCGCGAGCTGCAGCGTGCCGAGCTGGCCAGCCTGCGGATGCTGGAGGCCGAGTACATCAAACAACTGTCGCGCGAAAGCGCAGGCAAGGCCGGCCGCTCACGCACAGTGCGGCTGTATCACGGGGGCAAGGGCATCTGATGAGCAGACTCCGAGTTACCCCACAACGCATCCGCAACAGTTATGACGGTGCAGGCACTGGCCGCCGTGCCAAGGGCTGGGAGGCACCTGCTGCCGCGCTGAATAGTGTTGCGCTGCCAGCGCTGCCGTTGCTTCGCCGACGCAGCCGGGCGGCGGTCAGAAACGACCCGTACGCACTGTCGGCCATCAGCAAGCGCGTCACCAACATCATCGGTACCGGCATCACGCCGCGGCCGCAGATCAAGGACGATGCGATCCGCTCTCTGCTACAGGAGCTATGGGAGGACTGGTGCGACGAAGCCGACGCCGACGGCCGAACCGACTTCTACGGCTTGCAGGCCTTGATTGGCCGGATGGTGGAAGAGGCCGGCGAGTGCTTCGTGCGGTACCGGTACCGACGCGAAAGTGACGGGCTTGCTGTGCCTTTCCAGCTGCAGGTGCTGCCGGCGGAGTTTGTGCCGATTGATCGCAACTTCAAAACCAAGCGCGGCAACGTGGTGCGGGCCGGTATCGAGTTTGATGCGGTCGGCAAGCGCGTCGCGTACTGGATGTATCAGCAGAACCCCGGTGACAGCGGTGCGCAGCTGGCTGGCTTCAATGTCTTGCACCGCATCCCTGCCGACCAGGTGCTGCACGTTTATGAGGTGCTGGAGGCTGGCCAGCTACGCGGTATCCCGCGGCTGACGCCCGTACTGCTGCGCCTCAAGTCGCTGGATAACTACGACGATGCGGTGTTGTTCCGGCAGGAAGTCAGCAACCTGTTTGCTGGTTTCATCAAGAAGCCGCCGTCGGAAGGCCCGCCAGAGGTGGACCCTGTAACCGGAGAGCGGATAGTCACCGCGGCTGACGGCACACCGATGGTTGCCCTGGAGCCGGGCTCAATGCAGGAGCTGCTGGAGGGCGAGGAGATTGAGTTCTCCGACCCGCCGGACGCTGGCAACACCTACGTCGACTTCATGCGGCAGCAACTGCAGGCCGCCGCCGCTGGTGTAGAGCTGCCTTATGAACTGCTCACCGGCGACATGAAGGACATCAGCGATCGGGTGCTGCGCATCCTGCTGAATGATTTCCGTCGCCGCATTGAGCAGTTGCAGTTCTCGGTCTACGTGCACCAGCTATGTCGCCCTGTGCGTATTGCTTGGCTGGACGCGGCATACCTATCCGGTGCGCTCGATCTGCCGGAGTACCCAACTCGGTACCGGGATTACCGGCGTACACGCTGGATTCCGCAGGGCTGGGCATACCACCACCCGGTGCAGGACGTGCAGGGCAAGATCCTTGAGATTGGCGCGGGTCTACTGAGCCGCAGCGAGCATGCGCTACGCACTGGGTACGACGCGGAAGTGATCGACAACGAGAACGCCCAAGACAACGCCCGGGCCAAGCGCCTCGGCCTCAGTTACAAAACCGACACCTCGGCTGTTCAGGACACTGGCGACGGGGGCACCACCGACGAGGAAGACAAACCATGAAGAAACAACTGCACTGTGCCATTGCCGTTGCAATGGCCGCTGCTGCCACGGTGCCGTGGCAGATCATGAACAAAGGCGAAGGGGATGCCACGCCGCAGGACGGCAGCTGGTACCGCATCAACAACATGGATGCCGATGACCCGTCCGCCCCGCTGGAGATCGAAATCTACGGCGAGATCGGCTCTTGGGGCAAAACCGCCGCTCAGTTCCTGGCAGAGCTGAAGGCCGCTGACGATGGGAAGCGCCAGATCGTAGTAGCGATCAACAGCGTAGGCGGTGAGGTGGGCGACGGCTTTGCCATCCACAACGCATTGCAGCGTTTGGGTGAACGGGTAACCGCACGCATCGACGGCTTTGCCCTCAGCTCGGGCGGCGTCGTGGCGATGGGCGCCCACAAGGTCCAGATGCACGACAACGCCATGTTGATGATGCACAACCCTTGGGCCTGGGCTGCTGGCGACAGCGAGGAGTTTCGCAAGCTCGCGGACATCATGGATCAGATGCTGGAGGGCATCATCGCCAGCTTCAAACACCGGCCCAACCTCACGGTGGACGACGCCGAGCTGCGCCGCATGATCAACGCCGAAACCTGGCTCACGGCGGCAGAAGCAAAAGACATGGGCTTTGTGGACGAGGTGCTCAGCGGCGCTGGTAGCTTGCGCAACAGCGCAGGCCTGCGGGTGCTTAACCGCTACCGCAACATGCCTGACTCGGTACGTGCGCAGGTTGAGAAGGAGCCGGAGCAGCCTACCGAGCCTGATGTTCCTGCAACGGATGACCCTGCCACCACTGATCCGCAGAACAGCGATGATCCGGAGAAAGCAGCCCTCGCAGCGCTCGCCGTTGCGGAGTGCAGTAAAGCCGGTATCGCTGACCACGCTGCCGTGATCATCAAGGCCAGTGGGCTGAAGGATGAGGCCGCCGTCATGGCTGCCGTGAAACAGGCCAAGGACGTGAAAGCCCTTTGTGTGCTTGCGAAGCAAGCAGCCATGGCGCCTGACCTGATCAAGGCCTGCGCTACGGTGGACGTGGCCCGAGGCAAGCTCTTCGACAAGCTGGTCGCAAACAGCGGTCAGGTTGAACTCACCAACCACCCCAAGGTGGACGATCAGCCAGCGCCCAGTGCGAAGGCGGTCGACCCTGGCGCCGTGTATGCCAAGCGGCGTAATCAGCAAACTGCCTCGAAAGGAGCGCAAGCATGAGTATTAAAACCGAAGGCGTGCACGCCGGTGAATTCCTCCTTTCGGAGGCCAACGGTGCGCGTAGCCGAGAAAACATTGTGATCGTCACCGGGGCCGGCAAGTTGGCCGCCGGTACCCTGCTGGCCATGATCACCGCGGCCAACGCCATGGTGCCAACGGCGGCAGGTGGCAACACCGGCAACGGCACCATCGGCAGCATTGCTATCAGCAGTGAGGCGGTATCTGGCACGTACCTGCTGACCATCACCGAGGCTGCGGCCAACGGCGGCACCTTTGAGGTCACCTCCTCGAGCGGTGCGGTCATCGGTACCGGCGAGGTTGGTGTTGCCTTTGAGGCTGCAGGCATTGGCTTCACCCTGGCTGATGGCAGCACCGACTTTGCCGAGGGCGATGCCTTCACGCTGGCGGTGACGGCCAACCTGGACGAATACGTGCCCTACGACGATGACGGCACGGACGATGGCCGCCGCACCGCTTCCGCCATTCTGTATGGCCCGGTGGACGCCACTGATGTGGATGTCATGGCAGTCGGCATCGTGCGCGACGCGGAGGTCACCGAGCGCCTGCTGACTGGCCTAGACGCTAACGGGCGCGCTGATCTGTCAGCCCTTGGCATCGTCATCCGGCCCTGACCCAAACCAGCAGAGCTGATCTGACTGTTTACCCCTCAACCCCGCTCTCGCGGGGTTTTTTATTGCAAGGAGCCCACCATGGCTGAGATTTCCCTTTTTGAAGATGAAGCCTTCGGCGTAATGGCGCTGTTGGCTGTCATCAATGACACTCCGCAGGTTGCCGGCCAGATCGGTGCCTCGGGCCTGTTCTCTGAGCAGGGTGTCAACTCCACTGTTGTTCAGATCGAAAAGGACGGCACCACTCTGGCACTCGTGCCCGCGGGCGAGCGCGGTAGCGTTGGCATGGCCGTGCTGGCCGACAAGCGTCAACTGATCCCGTTCAACACCGTGCACCTGCCGCAGACCTTTAAGGTTCTCGCTGATGAGATCCAGGGCATTCGCGCGGTGGGCAGCACTACCGAGCTGCAGCAGGCTCAGCGAGTTATCGAACGCCGCCTGAACAAAGCGCAGATGAACCTGGATGTCACTCACGAGTATCAGCGCGTCGGTGCGGTCAACGGCCTGGTGCTGGATGCCGATGGCAAGACAGTCCTGTTGGATATCTTCCAACGCTTCGGCCTGACCCGTCCGAAGGCGTTCTCCTTTGAACTGAACAACGAAGCCACCGACGTCAGCGTCAAGTGCGTTGAGGTTCTGGATATTCAGGAGGACGCGCTGGGAGCGCTCACCGGTACCGGCGCACGGGCATGGTGCGGCAAGACCTTCTGGAACAAGCTGATCTCCCACAAGAACGTGCGCGAGACCTACCTTGCCAGTGAAGCGGCTAGTGCGCTGCGCGGTGACCGTCGCCAGGCGTTCGAGTTCGGCGGCATCCTCTGGGAGCGCTATCGCGGCAAGCTGAGCGGTCAGCCCTTTGTGGCTGACAACGAGGCCCGTCTGGTGCCGGAGGGTGTGCCGGACCTGTTCATCAGTGCCTTCGCCCCGGCGGACTACATGGAAACGGTCAACACCGAGGGCCTGCCGTACTACGCCAAGCTGGAGCGTATGCCCTTTGACAAGGGCATCGCGGGCGAGGCGCAGTCCAACCCGCTGCACCTGTGCACCAAGCCGCTGGCGGTGCGCACGCTGACCATCTAACCGTGGCCAGCTTCGCTGATCTGGCAGACGACATGGACGCCACCCTGCTGGACTCGCTCAAGGATGGGCGCGTCGACTTCCTCACCGCATCCGGTTCGGTGGCGGTTGAGGGGCTCGATGCCATCGTCGAGCAGGACGTTGAGCGCATCAATGATCTGTCTGGTGCGGTTGATCGCGTGGTCACCATCTGCGTGCTGAAAGGCGCGCTGGGCAGCTATGACCGCAAGGGCGCGTTCCGCAGCAATGCGGGCGAGCCGGTCAAGCTGATCGCTGGCAAGACCATGCACCTGGACGGCATCGAATCTGATGATGGTTCCCTTATCACCTTCTACGTGAGGCCCTGATATGCCTGCTGACGTACAAAGCCTGCTGCTGGCAGAGCTGGAGCAACGGCTGGCGGTGGTGCCCGACTTCGGCGCGCTGGTGTTTGAAGACAGCGTGCTACGGGTGCTGGATGAGGCCGATCCCGCGCTGCCGGACAGTTTCATCATCCTGCAGCCAGGCGACACGCAGGAGCTGGAGCGCGTCGGCCCAGCCGGTGTGCGCGAGCAAACCACGGTCAGCGTCACCTTGGTCACCAAGCTGCGGGCGTTCGCGCCGGCGCTGCGGTCCGGGCGACTTGCAGTGAAAGTCGCGCTGGCAGGGCCAAAGGCGGGGCTGACTGTTCAAGGTGTGCAGCAGGTTGCCATGCCGAGTGAGTCCCCGTTGCCGCCAGCGCCCGGGCGTCAGTGGGCCGCCCACGTCATGCAGCTGCAAATCAACTACCAACAACCCCTCAAATAACCGGAGGCATTCATGCCGAAGCACAACGTCACCGCGCCATTTAACTGGAATGCGGGCGGCAAGGTCGTGGCCTACAAAACGGGCGAGCAGAACCTGCCGCCGGATGTGGCCGCCCACGCCATCAAGAACGGGTTTGTTGCCAAGCCCGCCACAGCAACCGCCAAGCAGCCGGCCACGCCTGAGAAGGTCGAGCCCGCTGCCAAGCAATAAGCCGAGGGACCAACCATGGCACAAGTAGACCGTTCGTTTATCGGTGAGGGCATCGCTTACGCCCGCGCCTATCAGAGCCAAGATGCACTGGTGGATATCGGCAACTGCGATGTCTTCAACATCTCTTACCAAACCAACCGCATTGCCCTGCCGAACTACCGCGGCGGTGGTGGTAACCGCAACGTCCGCGACCGCGTAACGGATGTGAACACCACCATCGGCCTGTTTGACCTGACGCCAAAGAACGTCGCCTGGGCAACTCGCTCAACGGTGACTGAGGTGGACGTTACCCCCATCGTTGATGAAGCCCTGGCCTGTGGCGGTGTTTTGGGTGAGCTGATTCCGTTCAACCACCTGCCGGACCTGTCGGTCGCGCCGGTGCTGAAAACAGCGTCAGACACTGCGCTGGTTGCGGGTACCGATTACCTTCTCAACCCACACGGCATCATCGTGCTGAGCACTACCAACATCACCAGCGCCGGCGTCAAAGCCAGCTACACTCCGCGCGGTGCAAGCGTCATTCAGATGCTGACGGCGCCTGCGGTCGAGCTGGAGATTTACATTGCCGGTCTGAACGACGCCCAGTCGGGCGAGCCCTACAGCTTGCGTGTGCATCGCGTGAAGCTGGGCTTGGTCAGCCAGCTGCAAGCCTTCGGTCAGGAGTACCTGAAGCTGGAGGTGCCCGGTGAAGCGCTGGCGGACGACCGCATCACCGGTACCGGCATCAGCAAGTTCTGCCAGATGGATATGGCGGCTTGATGCGGTGACCGATGTGCTAAGGTGCCCTCTGTCAAAAGGAGGGCGCCTTATGTCTGCAAGGATGGGATGCGTTGTTGCTGGATTGGCTGCATTGGCGCTGCACGCGCCGGGGTATGCGCAGGTTTATCAATGCAAAGACCAGAACGGTCGAGCGGTTTTTACCGACAAGCCGTGTGCTGGCGAGCTGCAAGAGGCTGGCGGCCAGGCCGAAGACCTGGGCGGGCCGATCAGGCCGGAGCAACTGTATTTGATGGAGTCGCAGTACCGGGTAAAGGTTGCCCGGATGCTTAATCGCCTGGCGACCGAGCACGCGCAATGCCGTGAGCGCATGTCCCCGGAGACTGCCGGCGTTTCGCGGGATTACAGTACACCTGAGAACCCCTCTTTCTTCGTTCAATGTGGTGATCGCCAAGTTCCCACGGTCGTCAGGTTTTCCATGCGGGATATCGACGGCAGGGGCAGTATTGCCGTACCTGTTCAGATTGAAAGGCGAGCTGCGATAGGTCGTTGCGAGCAGGAGGCCCGAGACCGGGCTTATCGAGGTGACTCGGTGGACTTCTCGCGGATTTTGGATCTCGCTTTCAACACTAGACCCAATGGCGAGAGCACGGTGCTCAGCAGCTTCACCGCCGAGAACGCTTTCGGCGTGGAGACCAAGTTTGATATTCGGTGCGACTTCTCTGGCGAGAGGTTGCGTGATGTGAGTATTTCACGGGCTAGATAGCTACGTGACGATTTAGCAAACCCTGCCCCGGCAGGGTTTTTTATTGCCCGGAGAAAACCCAATGGCTGGCATCAAAGACCGCCTGATTCAGTTCATCCTGCGTGGCAAAGACGAGATGTCGCCCGAGGCGCGCAAGGTCTCAAAGGCGCTTGAGGATGTGCAAAGCAAAAGCCAGGGGCTGCGTGACGAATTCGACAAAGCTAAGTCAGCCCAAGGCCTGGCAACGGCTTTTCGTACCACTAGTGATGCTGCTGACCGAGTGCGCAGCACGCTGGAGCGCACCGAAAAGCGTGCTGCAGAGCTGCGCGATGAACTGGAGAGAAACGCCGGTAGTAAAGGACTACAGATATCACTGCGCGAAACCGAGAAAGAAGCATCACGCGCTGCCCGTCAGCTTGACAAGCTTACCGCTGAAGCCCAAGCGCTTGAGAAAGCTGCAAAAGATGCCGGGGTGGATACCAGTAAACTGGCAGACGAAGAGCGGCGCCTGGCTGCTGATGTTGACGAGGCCAAGCGTGCGCTTAAAGACAACACCACAGAGTTGCGGGATCTTGAGCGGCAGCAGCGCAGCGCCACCCGTTCAGCAGATGAGTATCAGCGCACAGTGCAGGGGGTGCGCACTGGCGTATCTGATGCAACGATCCGCTTCGGCAAATGGCTGGTCAGTATCTACCTGGTAGACAAAGCCCTGCAGGGTTTGGGTGCCGGTGTGGGGTACTTGCGTGATGGCATTCTTTCGATGCTGTCTACCGGCGATCAGTTTGAGGGCATGCAGACCCAGCTAACGGCGCTGATGGGCTCCATTGAGGGCGGCGAGCAGGCGACCGAGTGGATCAAGAAATTCACCCGTGATACGCCACTGCAGCTGCAAGACGTAACTGAAGCGTTCACGTTGCTCAAGGCGTTTGGCCTTGATCCTATGGACGGCACGCTGCAGGCCATCACCGACCAGTCTGAGAAGCTGGGCGGCGGGATGGAGAAGCTGACAGGCATCTCATCGGCGCTCGGTCAGGCCTGGGCTAAGCAAAAGCTGCAGGGTGAAGAGATTCTGCAGTTGGTTGAGCGCGGTGTGCCGGTGTGGGATCTGCTAGAGAAGGTGACCGGCAAGAACACCGAGCAGCTGCAAAGTCTGAGCAGCGCGGGCAAGCTGGGCCGCGATGTAATCAGTGACCTGATCAAAGAGATCGGTGCGGCGGCAGACGGTTCTGCTGCTGCAAACATGACGCGCCTTACCGGCATCGTCAGTAACCTGCGCGATGTTGCTGGCGACTTTCTTGATCGAATCGCAAAAAGCGGGGCGCTGGATTACGTCAAGCGGCAGCTGCTGGGCGTAGCAGATGCCATCGATCAGATGGATAAAGATGGACGCCTTGATCGCCTGGCTGCGTCCCTCTCTGATGCGTTCATTCAGGCCTCGGAGTGGCTCAAGCGGTTTGTTACTGATGTCGCTGAGGTGGACTTTGGCAACCTGGCTGACAAAGCCGGGGATTGGCTGGGCGACTTTGGCGCCAAGCTAGACGATGCGCGCATGCGTGTTGAGCTGTTTATCGCGCCGTTTACCACTTTGTTCCATGGGCTGGTGGCGGGCTTTGCGACGGTGGGGCTGGCTGCGATCTCGCTGGCCAAGGCGGTGGTTGATCCGTTCCTGGCAGCAGGGCAGGCCATTGCCGATGCCTTTGGGCTGGACGCGCTGAAGGAGCGCATCAGTGGTGCCCGTGCGGAGATCACCAACCTGCAGGGCGCGTTGGTCGACCAGATTGCCCAGTCTGGCGAAAGCATCCGCAACGCGTGGGACGTCACCACGCGGCATCAGGTGCAGGGCGCTCGGGAGGTAACCCAGGCCGTCAAAAGCGAGACCGATCAGCAGCGCATGATGAATCAGGCGCTGGCTGATGAAATGGTCATCGCCCAGCAGGTGATGAAGAGCGCGGCCATTGATGCCGCCATCGCCGGCACCCAGGCCATTGTCGATTTTGCCGAAGCCCAAAAGCTGATCGATACTGCCACTACGGTTGAGCAGCTGCAAGGCCTGCGCACGGCCATGCTGCGGGCGTATCAAGACGGGGCTATCACCCAGCAGGAGTACGCAGCCGGGCTGGGCATCGTCGCTGACAAGCTGGATGAAGTAGGGGGCGAAGCCGAGATAACCGCCAAGTCCCTCTCTGATGTGATCGATGAGCTGGAAGACTTCGCCGGCGTTCAGAAGGCCATCAGCAACGCCAAGACTGATGTAGATATCAGCAAGCTGCGCACCGCCATTAGCAAGCTGTATGAGGATGGCAAGCTCACGGTTGATCAGTACAACAAAGCCATCAAGGATCTGGAGAAACAGCAGGATAAGCTGACCGACTCCACCGGCACGCAGGCAGATGCTCAGTCCAACTTGGAAAAGCAACTGCAGTCCGTGACCGATGCACTGGCCGAGCAGGCTGCGGCAGAGCAAGCAGCCGCCGACGCGCGAGCCGAACAGCAGGCGGTCTTCCGCGACGCGTTCAGTACCTTCTTTGACGAGGTGGTGACTGCAGCGCGAACGCCGTTGGCCGAGCTGAGCGACAAGGCGCTGGAGGCATTCGATTCGCTCAAGGGCATCAGCAGTGTCGACGTTGATTTGGACACCAGTAGCCTGGAGGGTACGGCAGCATCGCTGGCTATCGTTCGGGATAGCCTGGCTGGGCTGCAGGCGGACTTGGACGATCAGTTCCGTGGGCCGTTCGCTCGCTGGGCAGACGAAACCATGTATGCCAGCCGTCAGCTGCAGCAGCAGTTTCTGGAGCAGAAGCTCCAACTGCAGCAGCTGATGGACAGCTACGACAAGGGCGCCATCACGCTATCGAGCTTTCAGGTGCAAGCGCTGGGGCTAAAGAGCAGTCTCGACCTGCTGGATGCCAGCGACTTCTCTGAGCTGGATAGCGCACTGGCGTCGGTCAGGCAGCAGTTTGAGTCGGTAGCCGATAGCGCCAAAGGCACGCTCGCCAGCATCAGGGACGAGCTGGACAAAGTGCGCGGCAATGAGGAGGCGATCGAGCGCCGGCGTATGCAAAGCCGGCAGGCTGAGCTGCAGGCCCAGATTGCCGAGGCGCAGGCGGCGGGCAATCAGGCCGCCGTTGCAGACCTACGGCAAGCCCTCGGCATGCTGCGGTCTATCCAGTCCGAGACTGAGCTGGCCCGCCAAACCGAAGCCCGGCAGCAGCGGCGTGACGCCGTCGCAGCCGCAGCACCGGAAGCTGCGCCCAGCCCCAGCAAGATCATCAGGCTGGAATCTGCGCAGGGCCGCTCTGTGGATGTCAGCGTGCCAGCAGGGCAGGAGGGCGACCTTCTGGGGATTCTTGAGCAGGCTGGATTGAGGAGTTTGTGATGCCATTAACCCTTGGCGCAGTGGATCTGGCAGCTGATCCGGACCTGGCCGGTGACCAGATGGAATGGGTAGACGAGTTTGACTGGGACACCATCACCCAAAGCCAGGAGCGCGGCCTCACCGGCGCGCTGCTGATTCAGGAGGGCGTCAAGCTGCATGGCCGCCCCATCACTCTGCAGAGCAACGGCGGGGCCTGGTTCACCCTGGCCACCGTCCGGGCGCTGGAAGCGCTGCGCGACCAGCCCGGCGCAGTGATGCAACTGGTGCTGCCGCGCGGCGATCAGTACTGGGTGACCTGGAACCGCGAGAACGGTTCGCCTTTGGCCGCAAAGCAGGTCATCCGCTCGCAGGATATGGCCGACACCGTGTATGAGCTGACGTTACGGCTGATAACCGTGGCCGCGCCGCCAGAGCCTGAACCAGACCCTGAAACGTGAACCGACACCAGAGGCCCGCCGCGTGCGGGCTTTTTTACGCCCGGAGAAAAGCATGACCATCACCGTCGATGACGTGAAAATCCTCAAGTCCCAGCGCCTGACAGACGAAGACGACGGCGGTGGACGCGCCACCGGCGATGCGGTCGTCGACGGCGAGATGAACAACCTGTTCCCCGACATCAGCCGACTGGACCGCACCATTGGCCGGATCAACCTGCGCAAGGTGTTCGCGGGTGTGATGACCGATAACGCTGACCCATACCTGGGGGCGCACTCTATCGTCACAGAGGCACCTGCTGATCCGCGCGTCAGCGTGCTGCTGTTCAACTCGGGTAGCCAGACGGATGAACGGGCAGATGCCCGCTCACTGATTGAGGGGTACGTGGTGCCCAGCACGACTGCGCCGTTTGAACTGCTGGGCGATCAATACGCCGGCCAGCGAGCGTTGACCTGCATCCAACGCATTGAGGCCCGCACCCCGGAAGTGGGTGAGGTCTACCAGCTTGCTGCCGGTGGCAACACGCAGTATGTGCGCATTCAGTCGGTCGAGCCGAGCATTGAAGAGTTTGTGCACGACTACGGCAACGGCAACTTTGTGAACTTTACCCGCCGGCGCCTGGCGTTGAGTATCAGCTCACCGCTGGAGCGCAAGTATCCCGGCGGACAGGCACACCCAACCGGCACCACGGCGAACAACTTGAGCGGCGAGCCAAAGGCCAGTGTGTTGTCTACGCAGGTGGCGGACGCCTCTCGCTACGCCGGCATTAGCGCGTTGGCCCAGCCGGTAACAGCAGGCGACCTGACGCTGAATGTGGAGTCGGTGTATGCCCACCTGGTACCCAGCGCGACGCGTGAGAGCGCGCTGGTCAATCAGCTGGGCGGTGCGCGCAAGCGTTACACCGTGGCCTCCAGCCCGAACGCCCGCACGGTAGCGCTCGCTTTTGTGCAGGTCACTGCGGGCCAGAGCAGGGCGTTTCTGACAACGGGTGCGGCTCTGCAGTCGGTTTCACTCAGCATTGCCAGCGGCGTGTATGCCGACAACGGCCAGGGCGAGCTGACCCACCGCAGCGGCACTAACAGCTTCACGCGTATCACTGTTGATTATGAGACCGGCGAGGTCAACGCCTACCGGCCAACCACGTTCACCGGCACGGCCAATGCCTCCTATGTGCCGGCGGCGTCGATCACCGGGCAGTCCATCACCGGTGAGGTTGAGATCACGCTGGGCAGCCGCGGCTTTGCCTACACCTTGAATCTGGCAGATGCCAAGCCGCGCCCTGGCACGTTGTCGGTCAGCTTTATGGCCTTGGGCAAGTGGTATGAGCTGCGTGACCTGGGCAACGGCGAGCTGGCCGGGGAGGGCAGCGGCACCGTGGACTTTGCCAGTGGCGCTGTGAGCATCAGCCTCAACGCCCTGCCGGATGTGGGTACCAGCCTGGTGTATGCCTACGTGGGGCAGATTGACGACAACCTGCAAACCCACGTTGGCGCAGGCGCGGCCCCGCTTATCCGGGTAGAGCACCAGCTACCGCATGAGGGTATCGAGCCCGGCACGCTTGCCGTGACGGTGATGATTGCGGGCGTTGAGCAGGGCATGACTGACAACGGCGATGGCACGCTGTCTGGCGATGCCGGCACCGGCACCGTGGCTTATGGCAGCGGTCAGGTCTCGCTGTTGCTGGTGGCCACTCCCGATAGCGGTAGCGCAGTTGGGTTTGTGTACGACCAGGCGGCGTTCGATGTAGACACACCGCTTACTGCCTTGCCCGACGCTGGTGGTGTTGTCAGTGGTGTGATTCCGGGTGCCCCTCTCAAACCGGGCAGCGTCAACGTGCGCTGGCAGTCCACGCGCCAGGCGCAGGTGCCGTCACAGGCTGGGCCGGATGGCGGCACCTACAGTGGCGTGCAGATGGTTGAGCATGAAGCCAATGACGATGGCGCCGGCAACTGGATTGGCTTCAGCGGCAGCGTCAACTACAGCACTGGGGCGTTCAGCCTGCAGGTAGAGCAGCTCTACGACTACGTGGAGCACGAAGTGCAATACGACATGGTAGAGGTATAACAATGGGCGTTGTCGCGGGTAAACGATACAAGAGCACGCCGCGCACGGTGACCACCGTTGTGCCGCGTCAGGAGGTGTTCGGCGGCACCCTCATGGTGCGCGCCCAAGAGGCCGGCGCCAGTTACGACAGCCAGACGCACTCGGTCAACACGCCGGCGCTGGAGCTGCACCTGTTGCCGGGCGTGGCTGACCCCATCGTGCCGGGCAGCCTGGTGGTGCAATGGGGCGGCGAGACCTACATCGATCGTGCTGGTGTGCTGTTCCGCGCGGTCAATACCAGCACCAACGCCGGTGCGGCAGTGGGCACGGTGGACTACGCTGGTCGCAAGGCCACGCTATCGAGCTACCCGGCTGGCATCAGTGCTGGCGTTACGCGGGTAGCCTGCCTGACCAGCAGTGCCGGATTCAGCACCACCGAGCTGGTGTTTCGCACACCCGGTGCGCCGCTGCGCCCGGCCAGCTTGCAGATCACCGTGGTGCGTGCAGACACCGCAGAGATAGTGACGGCCACCGCTGACCTGAATGGCAATGTGGTGGGCGGCATCATCAATGGCACGGTGGATATCCAGACCGGCATTGTGCGGTTGCGCTTTACCACGGACCCGCTGGATGTCACTGGTGCTGCCAGCGTCCCCGTCATCGCGTCACTGGTCTCCTACAACGCCGTGGTGCAGACCAGCCTGCCTATGTCGGCAGAACTGCTGGGGCTGGACCCTGTGCGCCTGCCGGCGGATGGCCGTGTGCCGATCTACCGAGAGGGTGATGTGCTCGTCGTCCATCACACGGCTGAGCAGGAGGTCACGCCGGCAGCGGGGCAGACGGTAGTTCTGGACCGCGCCTATCAGGCAGTCATTGAGGTGGTGGATGCTGCTGGGGTGCTGATGGACCCCGCGCAATACAGCACAGATCGGGAGCTGGGCTCGCTCACCTGGGCCAACCCGGTGCTGCTGGAAGATGCCGAAGGCAACCCGCTGGTCAGCCCGCTGTACATCCGTGACCGCGTGGAGCACATGACCGTGTGCTCAGAGGTGCAGATCACTGGCGCGCTGGGCATCGGCTCCCCCGTGCCCTGGGATCTGCCCGCCGGCGAAACGCGAGTCAGCAGCGCGGTGACCTGGGGCGATCTGCAGGCCCGTGTATTTCGCTGGTTCACCCAGCAAACCTGGAACACCGGCGCCCCCAACTGGGGTGACGAGCCCAGCGGCAACAGCACCACCGCTCAATACAACCTGCTGAACTGGCCTGTTGTGATCACCAACCAGGGTGCGATTGCCGGGAAGTGGGCGCTGGTGTTTACCGGGGCCACTACCTTCAACGTCGTTGAGCAGCAGCTCGGCGTGATCAGCACGGGCACGCTTGCCAACGACTGCGCGCCCATCAATCCGGCCACCGGCACGCCTTACTTCACGATCCGCAAGGAAGGCTGGGGCACGGGCTGGGCTGCTGGCAACGCGGTGCGCTTCAACACTGATGCCTGCCTGGGGCCGATGTGGGTGGTGCGCACGGTGTTGAGTGGCCAAGGCACCGTCGAGGACGATCAGTTTAATTTGCAGGTTCGCGGCGACGCGGACTGATGCACAGCGTGAGGTGGAAGTATGGGAGCGCCGCGTTTCTATTCCTGGGATGACACAGGCAGCCCTGGCCGCAACTTGAGCGGCAACCTGCAGAGCATGCTTAAGCAAATCCTGGTGCCGTGCTTGGTCACTGGCTATGGCTCCAAGCCAGGGGCTGGGTGGACCCTTGAGCACGAACATGCCAACGGCTTCGCGTTGAGTAATGGGTCGAGCTTTATAAATTTTGTTTCCGACCTGGCTGCATCGTCTCCGTACCCAGCTATGAATGGATACGCGATTCACATCTATGTTGCTGAGTCGATGACCGGGACTGATGGGCCTTTCGTCGTTGGAGCGAACGTGTGTTCGGGAGAATACCGTGTCGGTGGTGTCGACGTATCTCCGTACCGCCGCCACTTGCTGAGCCTATGGCCGATTGAGGCGCAGCTTTCCACCTCGCGGTGGACAGTGGTAGCGGACGATAAAACGGCAGTTATATCGGTCACCAGTGCATCAGGCACTGCAAACCAGTATTACCAGACGACGCTGTATTTTGGTGACGTAGACAACGACATGGGAGTGAGTAACAGGTTTGTTGCTCTTGGGGGCGACTACGCGAACTACAACGGAAACTCCGGCGTTTATACGCTGTGTGGTGGGTTTACCGCACCGCGCAACCAGGCGACAGGCGTTGCCGAGTTTATCGCTACGCAGGCTCAGCCCTTCCTGAACAACCGCACTCAGTACATTAATTCTGGGTTGGCTGGTCAGGTGCCAGGGCGAGTGCAGTTGCAGCAGCCCAGACTGGCGGTAGGTGACGGCTATGCGGGGCGTCTGCGAGGTGTCGTGTATGACGACGTTTTGGCTCTGCACGGTTGGGCCGCCTATGCAAAAGCACTGGGCTTCTCCGGTAGCGATTTTACCGACTCAGGGAAGGTCGTGAACGTTGATGGAGCCAACTACGCCCACGCCCAGGGTTACCACGGTGGGTTTCTTATGACTGATAACGTGGCGTTTTGGTGATCCTATGGCGTTTGTTGCGGTTTACTCTCCGGCCAGTTTGGGCTTCGTGGCGCCGCCTCTGCGCGAGCTTGTGGTCAACGCCACGCGCGATGGCGAAGAAACGCCTGACTACAAAGAAGCGGTGCTCTGGGCGAGCGTCCATGATCGGCGCCCGCTTGTGTTCTTTTCATTGCGTGATGGGCTTACAGCTACTGAGCGCGTCGTTGCGTCGGCGGTTGATGGTATTAGGGCAGTGATGCTTTACGATTTTGATGCCAAGCCCTACGCGGCGGTGCGTACGCCTGATATCGCAGGTGATGTGGTGTTTGCTATTGACCTGAATGATGGCACGGGTAGTTCCGGGCCTTCTGGCAATCCGGCCTTGGTGCCTGCCGTGGTGCGGGTAGATAGTCAAATCCAGTCCAGAGAGATTGTGGCGTTAGAGAAGACGACGACAGGGGAGTGGCGCGTCGCAGGGTTTGAGGAAATTGGTAGTGATGACCTCAACATGCGTGTGTCGGGTGGGCTGGTTTATGCCCTCGGCCTGGATGACTACGGCATGCCCTATCAATCTGGCCTGGCTGTCACCGTAGGCCAGCGCATCCGCCCCTCGGTGTTCCGGGGCTGGTTGTATGACGTCACCGAGGCTGGCACCTTGCCGGAGTCTGAGCCGGCCTGGTGGCCGATTGAGGGCGATAACCCGCCCCGCCTAGCGGGCACTGCACGCCTGCAGGCCGTGCGCTACTACCGCCCCTTGGCCCACGGCCCTATCACCGTTGAGATGACCTGAATGCTGATAACCGATATCCGCGCCGGCTGGAGCCGAGCGCGGCGCCTTCGTGTGCCTGCTGCCCGCTCAGCTTGGGGTAGCATGGCGGTCGCGCAGGTTGCTTGCTCTGGCAACTGGGGGCGGGCGGATGCCTTGGAGGGCGGCGCGGCGCTGCAATGGGCAGGGCATGAAGCAAAGGACGATGCCTCAGTGTTGGCCTGGGGAGGCAGTCAGGCACGCGATGACGCTGCCGGGCTGCCGTTCGGCGATGTGCCCGCGCTGGATCTGCGTCTGGGTGGAAGTTGGGACCAAAGCATCCAACGTGTGGACTTGCGGATCATCGTGGCTTACAACCCGGCGCCGGCGCGCAAGGATGCGGAGGCCGCCCCCCGGTACCACCGTGTGGATGAACACGGCCCCCGCTACGATGCCGCCCTGGAGCGGGACCGCAGCCTGTATGTGCCCGGCACGCTGCTGGCGTTCAACTTTGCCGGCGGCAGATATACCCCTGCGAGCACGCCGGGTGTGTTCTTTGACTTTCGCTATGTGCCGCCGGCGCGGGTTATTCAGCCGGTAGACAGTTCGACCGCGCTGCAGGTCAGCAGCGCGCGCCAGATTGGCCGGTTCCTGCAACTGCTGTGGGGGCGCGCCAGAGCGCTGGACCCAGTGCCCACCGGCGTTGAATACCCCGATTACGATGGCCCCGTTACGGTCATCGAACCACCGCCGGCAGAGCCGGATATTCTGGAGACCTACATGATCGCCAACAGCGTCAGCGTTGTGGTGCTGCCCGACCGTGTGCCGCTGGACGCAACAAACCTGCGCCTTGGGTTGGATATCGACAGCTTCGCCTGGACGCTCTCGGCCAATTTGTTCGGGCGCACGTCGCTTAACCAGGTGCGGCCAGACGCCGGTGGCCCAAAAACGGTAGAGGTCACCATTAATGGCCACGCCTGGGTGTTCCTGATTGAGCGCTACAGCGGCGCTGGTCAGCTGGGCAAAGAAACCTACACCGTCACCGGGGTAAGCCGCACGCAGCTGCTGGCCGCGCCCTATGCGCCAACCCGCAGTCAGGTGAACACGGCAGCGATCAACGCCGAGCTGGCGGCCAGTAATGAGCTGCTCAACACTGGCTTTACCCTTAACTGGGATAGCTACACCCTCGGCCCGCCAGACTGGACCCTGCCCGCTGGCGCGTTCAGCTACCAGAGCCAGACGCCAATGCAGGTGATCGCTTCACTGGCCGAGACGGCAGGCGGCGTTGTCAGCCCCGCGATGGCCAGTGATGAGCTGACCATCTTGCCGCGCTACCGTGCGCCGGTCTGGCAGTGGTCCAGCGCGGTGATGGATCGCATCATTCCTGCAGCTATCGTCAGCGACTGGGGCAGCGAATGGCAGCCGCAACCGGATTGGAACGGCTGCTATGTCAGTGGCACCAACTACGGCGTATCGGTCGATGTGCGCCGGGCCGGTACCGCAGGCGACAACCCCGCGCCGGACGTGTTCACCGACTGGATGACCGGCACCGACCCGGCCCGCAGCAGAGGCATTGCCGAGATCTGCAAGGGCGGCAACCAGGAGATTGTTACCCTGAACCTGCCGCTGTTTCCGGCAGAGACTGCGCCAGGTCTGGTCACGCCAGCGCAGCTGTGTGAAGTACGCGACGTTGATGAAACCTGGCGCGGCCTTTGTCTGAGCACAGAGATTACCGCAGAGGGCATCGGCGCGAGCCGAGTGAAGCAAACGCTGCGATTAGAGCGGCATCACGCGGAGGGCGCGTAGTGGCAACGGTAAACCCTTGGAAGCGCTTCATCGGCCTGCTGCCAGGCGGCAGCCGCACAGTCGGCACCGTGGCTAGCGTCAACAACGTAACCGGTACCAGCACCGTCACTCTGCGCAATGGCGTTCAGGTGGTAGTGCAGGGCACTGGCGTGGGAGTAGGACAAAAGGCGTTCATCACAGACGGCAGCATCACCGGCCAAGCGCCAAGCCTGCCGCAGTACGACATTGAGGTATAGCGGGGAGGGTTGCCGGTACTACAAAACCCGGCGGTACTTCGGTACATGCCCACATCCGTGTAGAGCCAGCCGATAGTGCCTGCCCGCGCCGACACTGTCGCTGGCAAAAAACAGCAAATGATAACCCCATCACAACAGCCGCCGCAGGGCGGCTTTTCCTATCGAGGTTCCAATGGATTTTGATGAAGCCTTTGACCGGCTGATCGGTCATGAGGGCGGGTACGTCAATCACCCCGCTGACCCGGGCGGTGCCACCAACTTCGGTATCACTGAGCGGGTGGCTCGGGCGCATGGGTACCTGGATGACATGCGGCAGCTGACGCGCAGTCAGGCCAAAGAGATTTACCGGGTCGCCTATTGGGGTCGAGCGCGGGCCGACGAATATGACGGCGCTATCGGATTCCAGCTGTTCGATGCGGCGGTGAATCACGGCATTGAGAACGCGGTGCGGTTCCTGCAGCGCGCAGTTGATGTTGCCGATGACGGTGACGTGGGCAGCATCACGCTCAATGCGGTGCGAGCAATGGCCGTCACGGATGTGCTGATGCGCTTCAACGCCGAGCGCCTGCAGTTCTACACCAAGCTCTCCACTTGGCCGCAGTTTGGCAAGGGCTGGGCGCGGCGGGTGGTTGGCAACCTACGTTATGGAGCGGTCGACGCATGATGGGCTTACCTGGCAAGTACAAGCTGGCAGCGCAGATTGGCTTCACCGTCTTGCTGCTGATCGGCCTGGTCGGGTCGGGCTTCTGGGCTGGCTGGAGCTGGAGTGGTGCAAATGGTCGAGCTGACGTTGCTGCCGCTGAGAAGCTGCACTCGGACACGCTGGGCGAGATTGCCCGAGCCGGGGCGCAGCAGCTGCGGCAGCAGCAGGAACTATACGTTGCCCAGCAAGCACGCCTGCAGGCGCTCGACACGAAGCACTACCAGGAGCTGGAAGATGCAAAAGCTGAAAACGAAAGCCTGCGTCGCAGTTACAGTGATGCTGATAATGAGCGCCGCCGGCTGCGCATCGAAGTCAAAGTCGCCCGAGCTGACGCTCGTGTCGCCGGAGCCCTTGCCGACTCCGGCGCCTGCAGCATGGGCGATGTCGCCACCCTCGAACTCAGTGGAGCAGCTGGACAAGCTGTTTGGGATATCCGAGCAGGAATGATCGAGGATAGGGAGAAGCTGGTTTATTTGCAGGGTTATGCGAGGGAGTGCAGAAAGTAGAAGCCCTGTTAGGTGGGCTTCTATTCATATGCTGGTTAGTCTGGGTACTGCATATCAATGCTTCTTTCAATAAGGCCGTATACGGCCTCTGCTACTGCTTGATAGCTTTCCGGTCCTGTGATTTGGATGTGTTCCTCGAGCTCGTCTCCAGGCTGGATGCTGACAAATAAGTCCTTGTCGTCGTAGCTGGCTTCGAAATTGATGATCACTTTGCGTTTTGGGTACGCGTTGGGTGCGGTCTCAATTGCAACTGCTATGTTAAACGGGACTAGTCCATCTTCTCCGGAGAGTTGGAATGGGCGGAGGGTTTCAAAATCTCCGGCGCTGTAAAGTCCTAGAGAGACATAGCGCTCTGCCTTGCCTTGTAGCTCGAAGGCTTTTGACGGCAGCTCAAGGTAGTCCTCAACTGCTTTGACGGTGGAGCCAGCGGCTTCTTGCAGAGGGGTCCAGTAGGCATTCTCTCGCTCTACCCGTGCCCTCTCAATGCTTCTCAGTTGTTCGTATCTAGACATGGTGATCTCCATTGGCGTTTGCTTGGACTACTGGTTCATCGGGACTTCTGGCGCGGCTGGGTATCGCTCACTTATGGCAGCGTGGAAATTTGGCTACCGTATCTGTCTTCCAGCATCCACGCGCGGTTTAGTCGAGTAGACCTGTTGTTGATATTGCCGAGGTGAACCGCCCCGGGTTTCGCGGAGGCTGTTTGGTTTAAGTCAAGCCGCCACCTTGGAAGCCTGACTGGCTAGTTGCCGATAGTAGTTTGCCTCAGCCTCTGCCGGCGGTATATATCCGATGGGTTCGAGCAGTCGCTGGTGATTGAACCAATGCACCCATTGGAGCGTGGCCAGTTCCACCTGCTCACGATTGCGCCACGAGCGTCTGTGGATCACTTCGGCCTTGTACAGGCCGTTAATCGTCTCAGCCAGGGCATTGTCGTAGCTGTCCCCTTTGCTGCCTACCGACGGCTCCACGCCAGCCTCGGCCAACCGTTCGCTGTAGCGGATACTGACGTATTGCGACCCGCGATCGCTATGGTGGATCAGATGGCTACCGCGTTCAGGCTGACGTGCGTATAAGGCCTGTTCCAGCGCATCCAGCACGAAGTCGGTTGTCATCGATGGGCTCACCCGCCAGCCGACAATGCGCCGGGCAAAGACGTCCACAACGAAGGCCACGTACAGCCAGCCTTGCCAAGTGGAAACATAGGTGAAGTCGGACACCCACAACTGATTCGGTCGGTCGGCTCGGAACTGCCGGTTCACCTTGTCCAGCGGGCACGGAGCCTTGTGGTCGCTGACTGTGGTGCGGACGATCTTGCCACGCCGGACTCCGCGCAGGCCAAGTCGTCGCATCAACCGCTCGACCGTGCAGCGGGCCACGGCGTCTCCTTCACGGTTCATCTGCTTCCAAACCTTGTCAGCACCGTAAACTTGCAGGTTCGCGTTCCACACAGCTTCGATCTTTGGCATCAACTTGCTGTCGCGCCGGGCTCGGTGGCTTTGCAAATCCGGATTTCGACGGCGGGCGGCATACCGGCGATAGGCTGACGGGGCAATCTGCAGCACCGTGCAGATTGGCTCGACCCCAAAAGCATCCCGGTGTCCATCCACCAGAGCGTAGATCACTTCAGCCGGCGGTCGAGCTCCGCCTGGGCGAAAAACGCACTGGCCACCTTGAGTATTTCGTTGGCCCGGCGCAACTCCTTGACCTCGCGCTCGAGCTCTTTGACGCGTTGCGCGTCGGCTGTGCTGACGCCCGGCCGTACGCCGGCATCGACGTCTGCACGCTTGACCCATTCCAGCAACGTTTGGGGTACGCAGCCGATCTTGGGTGCAATCGACTCGACCGCCGACCACAGCGAGGGATAGTCGCCGCGATGCTCTTGCACCATCCGCACGGCTCGTTCACGGACTTCAGGGGAAAACTTGTTTGTCTTGTTCATGGCTTCATCTTCTCAGGAGTTGAAGCCTCCGCGAAACCCGGGGCGGTTCAGGTGGTGATTTTGCACCCACACAGAGTCAGGGAAGTCGACCTCTTTCGCCGTGCCGGTTGAGTCGTTGTAATAAATGTCTCGGTCGACGTACTGCTGCAGGTGCTCTGTGTTACTGAAGAATCGAGCGCGGGTATGAGGGTGTTTGGCGTAGAACGCTTTGGCCATCTGGATGAGCGTGCCTTGCCGTACGCTTTCTGGCACGACTATCAGGTAGAAGCGCCAAGACTCTTCAGGGAACAGGGATGGAGTAACGGTGTAGTCTCCCCAGACTTCCGCGTTGATGCCGGCCAGTTGAATGGGGCCGCGCTCTATGGCGCTGGCAAGGCTGCTGCTTAACGCGAGAACCAGAGTGGTGACCAACATGAAATTCCATTTCATTTGAAGCTCCAAGGAATGTGGTGAGCATTTGGAGGCTATCACAATAGCCTCGGTGAGGCATTGGTCTTTACAGCATGGGTCTGCATAGCCACGACTGCGCGTACATCACTCCGTCTATTTCCTCTGTGCCTGTCAGCACCATTGCATTGGCCTGCATTGAATGTAGCTGGCAGTCCAGCAGATCCGGCAGTGGGCCTGCCTCTAATGGGCCGCCGCTACCGAGCGTGCGGGCGACGACCGAAGATCGGCCCTGTACGCAGCCCTCGTGCTCAATGCGAACATTGCAACGCAGCCGCTCGCCGCGGTTCAGCTGGTCGGGTGTGAGCGGCCGCCCCTTCACCCGCATGCGTGTCACGTAGAAAATCATGGCTGCACCTTTGCTGTATATATATACAGCTTATTGGTGCGTACAATGGTTTGTGAAGTCCCCGAGATTACTGGCGTTGGCGGGTTGGTGTTGCGTACAATTGTGCCGCGTAAGTATTTGATGTGACGGCTCAATTTGAGTGACTTGTAATCAGTAGGTCCCGAGTTCGACTCTTGGTGCCGGCACCAGACAAATCAAGGGCTGCAGCGATGCTGCAGTTTTTGACCCCGCATTCAGATGTTCCCGAGGTACAGTTTCAGTACAGTCGTACTGATCGCCACCTCGGAGAACAGCATGGCAACGATCGTCAAAACCCCCTCTGGTACTTGGAAGGCTCTCATCCGCAAACACGGATGGCCTACCACCTCGAAGACCTTTCGTACAAAACGTGATGCCCTTGACTGGTCCCGGCGTGTCGAGGATGAGATGGTGCGCGGCGTTTATATTCAGCGCACAGCCTCGGAGCGAATGACGCTCGAGCAGGCACTCAAGCGTTACCTCTCGGAAGTCAGCCCCACCAAAGCTCCCAAAACCCTTATTAGCGAGCAAGGCAGCGCGAAGAACCTTGTTCGTAGGCTTGGGGGCTATTCCTTAGCAGCCCTGTCTGCAGAGCTGATCTCTGGCTATCGGGATCAGCGTCTATCTGAGACAACGCGGCGCAATACACCTGTAAGCAACAACTCGGTTCGCCTTGAGCTGGCGTTGCTCAGTCACATGTTCAATGTCTGTATCAGAGAGTGGGGCGTAGGCCTCCCGTTCAATCCGGTCCTGAATGTACGAAAGCCTGCGGCGGGAAGGGGGCGGGATAGACGTCTGACGCCTGACGAGGAGCGTCGTCTTTATGCTGCTGTTGACGCCCATTCGAACCCTCTTCTCGGCTATATCGTCCGGATCGCTATTGAGACCGGAATGCGGTCGTCCGAAATTACTAATCTCAGACGGACGCAGGTAGACATTCGGCGCCGAATTGTCACATTAAGCGCGACCAAAAACGGGGAGCGTCGCATAGTGCCGCTTAGCATGGCCGCAACAGCAGTCTTCAAACAGGCACTCGACCACCCTTATAGACCCATCGATACTGATCTCATTTTTTTTGGGGAGCCGGGTGCAAACGGCCGCAGACGGCCTTATTCCTTCAATAAGACATGGCAACAGATTAGAAACAAATTGGGCATGCGCGACCTGCGCTTTCACGATCTGAGGCACGAAGCCGTTAGCCGCTTGGTAGAGGATGGGCTATCGGATCAAGAGGTGTCTGCCATTAGCGGGCATAGGAGTATGCAAATGGTTAAAAGGTACACCCACCTCCGTGCGGAGGACCTCGTGGAGCGGATCGATTTGCTACGTAAGCAGCGGCAAATCTAGAGAAATACAGCCATCTTTCGCATGCGAAAGATTTTATTTTAAGTTTTTTTTGAGAGGAGCCCCAAAAAAGGGCCGAAAACGGGGCACCTCTTCGCACTTTTAGTGAAACACCCGAGAAAATTGGAGTTTCACTATGTCTGCGTCGAACACAAGCGAGTTCACATCCCCTGCTGCGAAAATTGAACAGCATCTTATCAGTACCTATGGACTGCTCCTGACTAGAGAGCACCTGGCCGATGTTCTGAAGCGCAAAGTTTCTGGGCTTAACTGGGAGTTAGCCAGGGCAGATAGCAGCCTACGGCAAGTCCTTGAGCCCGCAACACTGCGGCTTGGCCGTCGCACATTCTATCGTGCGCATGATCTCGCGGTTATTCTGGTTGGGAAGTTGCCCTGCAATGCCTAGCCTGAGCGCCGAGGTACTTCTAGATGATGGCTCCAAAGAGGGGGGGGCACTGTCCGCACGAGGCAGGGCTAAGGACGAGCTTCAAGCTAAGCGTGCTAATAAGGCGGTTGACCAAATTCTTGCGATCCAGGGGCAGAGCGCACAGGAGGCTGACGAGCTGGGTTTTATTGCCCGCCTACTCATTCAGGCCACTATGCCGCATAGAAAGCCTCTTGGCCACGAGTGGAGCCGAACCAATGGTCACTTGTCTATGCACATGATGGCTCCTTCAGCGGTAGGCTTACCATATGGTAGTTATGCTCGCCTGTTGTTGGTGTGGATCACCACGCAGGCCGTCAGAAACAAGTTTCGGATGGAGCACGGCTATATCAGTGAGCAGGACGCACTCAGGCTGGAGTTCGGTGAGTCTCTAAGTGGTTTCATGTCGGAGTTAGGTCTGCGGGCTACCGGCGGTGAAAACGGGACTATTACTGCTCTTCGTGAGCAGATGACTCGGTTATTTAGTACTGCGGTCACTGCCACCGTCACCGAATACCAGGAACATACTGGTCAGGTCGTAAACCGAATAGGCGGCTCTATGGTCGCCGAGAAGACCGAACTGTGGTGGGACACGAGGCATCCTAGCCAGACTACACTTTGGTGTTCCCATGTAGAGCTGTCCCCAAAATTCTTCACGCTCATAACGGAGCGGCCTGTGCCTCTTGATACGCGGGTTCTGCGTTTTATTAAGAAGTCGCCTATGGCTCTGGACGTGTATTGTTGGGCTACCTATCGCGTCAGCTATCTAGCTCGGGATACCGTAATTCCGTGGCGTAGCCTGATGACCCAAATCGGCGCAAGCTATGCTAATACTCCCCAGGGCCGCCGCGATTTCAAACGACGGTTCTTGGATGCACTGGACAAGGTGGGGATGGTTTGGCCGGAATTGGATATCACTCCAACGGATAAGGGGCTGCTACTGAAGCGCTGCGCCCCGCATGTGAGGCGCAAGGGCGTGCCGCCCCAGGAGTGATATATCCCGCTATGAAAACCCAGCAACGGCGCTGGGTTTTTTGTGGCCAGCACCCAAAGGCCAAGTGGTAATCGTACTGCTTGCCTTGCCCCATTTTGCTTGTCAACAACCCTGTGGAAACCATCGTTTGTCCACGCAGGAACTGTCACGCGCGCGCCACACTTGTCCACGCAGGAACTGTCACGACCTGCGCAGGAACTGTCACGCCTCGCGCAGGAACTGTCATGCCTCCCCCCGGCTAAGCCCAGTAACCCCGTGGGTTCTCGCGACCCTCCTGTATGTTTTCCTGTTTGTTATCCTGTAAAAAAGCTTTTACCTATAGTTAGTCTCCCATTATTGGTGGATAACTGAGCGGCCGAGCATGGCCGGTTATTTAGAGCCTTACGTGATTTGCTTCTGATTCCAAGGCGACTAAATTATCGACTTGAAAAACGCCACGTACACATGTAGAAGTATGGGAGCTGGGTGTTACCGCCCAGGTGCTCTTTAAACATGGTTATGAATCGGGCTTGCAGTTGGCGGTCAGGGAACTGACCAGCTCTGGTGTTCTCCAGAGCTACCTTCGCCCCACAATCTGTCGTCCCAACCGACGTGCTCAGCGCTGAGGGTCATGTGGCTAACGTCATGTGGTTGTCAGTGAAGTCTTATCGGCTAAGCGACAGTAAAGCGGCGGACGGCTTATCAATTTTTGATAAGCAGAACTGTGGTTTGTAGCGGCATCTTCAAAGTTCCATTCGGCCCGAAGTGCTTGACGGCGGGGCAATTTCGCCCGTTTGGAGCATTAACCATGAAACATTTGAAGAACGCTGCCGGTCGTACCGATCAGCACATGCACAACATTGAAGATGCCCGCGTCAAAGGTGGGACCGAGCCTCGCCAGGAGCCGGAACGCAAAAGTGAAAAGTGGCTTAAAAAAGTTGCAAAATTTTCAGCCGCAATTGGCCTCAAACGCTTTGCTGTATGGATCTTGGAGGACCCTGAATCTGCTTGGGATGAAATCTGCCTCACGGTGGAGAAAGTCCTTGAGGTAATTGCCTCATGACGCAACAGACCACATCATTCGAATTCCAGTGAGGCCGATCCATATGATCGGCCTCACGTCATTTAGAGATAGGAAATGGATGCCCCGCGTTACCCCTACAAACCCATTTATAGCCTAAAGGCTCTATCTTTGGCGCTTGGGGAGCCCGTCGAACTGCTTAAGAGCTTGGCAAAGCGCAGTTCGAGCTTATACCGCCATGTCCCGCAAACAAAAAAAGATGGCAGCGTGCGTGACACCTACGATGCTCATCAACCACTGAAGGCGATCCAGCGCAAAATCGTTGATAAGTTTCTGGCTCGGGTTCGCTACCCAGACTACCTCCACGGGGGAATCAAAGATCCGAGCTCCCCCAGGAGCATTTACTCGAATGCCCTGACGCACGGTAAAGCCAAAACCATCCTACTTCAGGACATCAAGGACTTCTTTCCGTCCATCCGCGTGCAGCATGTAGAGCATATTTTTACCGGACTATTCGGTTTTTCTGAGGAGGTTGCTCAACTGCTGGCGTTACTGACCACCCGCAACGGTGTCATTCCACAGGGCGCTAGCACCAGCGGGTATCTGGCCAACTTGGTGTTTTGGGATATCGAGCCTACTCTGGTCTCTCGTCTCAACTTGCGTGGACTCAAGTACTCCCGTTTTGCCGATGACATTACGATTTCCGCAATGATGCCTCTGGACGGTCTAGTGCTTACCGAATTGGTGGGGGCGGTAACGGTTATGCTTGCGAAGAAGGGTTGCCAACAGAAGCGTTCAAAGCTCCACGTGCGTAAACGGGGGCAAACGATACAGGCGAAAGCGGGCTTTGAGGCTCTTACAATCACCGGCCTCTCGGTCTTCAATGCGGCACCAAGCCTTACGAAGGCAGAGCGTAAGGCTATCCGCGCAGCGGTAAAACAAGTGGAAGATCAAGCGACCCAAGGCGGCAGTTGGGGGCAATTGGAACCAACGTTTCGCAGTGTAATGGGACGCGTGGGACGGCTCATTGCCTGCGGCCACCCAGATGGTGAACGTTACAAGCAGCGCCTTAAATCCGTACAGGAGCATTGCTACAAAAAGTAGGGGCAGAACAAAGATAGGGGTTACGGAATACCGAGGTCCTTGAACGAGGCCGGAGCTGAGGCCCGGTATTTTTTAGACCTGCGTTTACTACCTGAACACACAGCCTGATCCCTGGATTTGAACTCACGCGATTTTGTAGCCAGCAGGAGCCGTTGCTCATGCAGCTCGCTGGACTCAATCCTGAGCCTATTCTGCATGTCAGCCAGAGCGGCCTCTCGCTCATCAAGTTGACGGGTTCGCACTCGAACCGCGGCTTCGGCCGCTGATACAGCATCCCTCTCAGCGGATGCTGCAATACCCCGCAGCTCTCGCTCCCTGCGCCTGTAGGCGGCCCCAGTAGTGCGCTCGTAAATCTCGGCGGTTAGGTCCAGGGCGAGCAAATAGGTGATCAGGACAGTCAGCACCCACAGTGCCCAGAATCTGCCCAGCACGGCCATTACAATGCCGTCCGCTAGCCCAGATATCTGCGAATAGCCAATCGCTGCGAGTGACAGCAGCAGGACGGTTAGCGCTTGCCCATATTGATCAAATTCGACGAACCAGCGCCTGAGGCGTCGAGGGGGAGTCGCTGGCTCAGTCATAAACTGATACGAGAGCAATTTCTTCATCTGAGATATACCTCTGTAATTTCTGGCCTAAAGTGGCCCATCTCCTGCGAAACAACCCGCAGCGCCGCATCCCTCATGAGCCCTGAATTTTGCAGCTCGCGCATGCGGGACTGCGCGTATGTGTGTCTGACGCCATGGGCACCAGTTGACCACCCCAGGGCGCGAGTGGATGCCGAGCTGTATGACTGGCTCCAGGTGTGGCCACCGCCGATATCGTATCGCTGTGCGTAGTGAACCCCTCGATCAGTCACGCTTATCGGGGTCTGTAGCCGGCGGGCCTCGAGCTTCTCAGCTAGGCCTTGCGGAAGTCGGATCTCTCGCGTGAGCCCCCCCTTGCCCGTGACGGTGTACGGCACACCTGGCTCTCGACCGGAAAATTTTTCAGGTAGGCTCGGCCGTGGATCTGGCTGTCGCTCGGCTATCGGCCTCAGGGTGAATAACTCATGCGCGCGCAGGCCTGCTGCGTGTGCGAGCTGCGTCGATAGCGAGTTCCGCACCTGCTGGGCCTGAGCGACTAGCTCCACCTGGGCGCGTGTGTAAGCCCGCGACCCTTGGGCCTGATCTAGCTCCGACTTGATGACAGGCAGCCGCTCGCTAGGCTGCAGTGCGCCAGTGGTGCGCAGAAAAATTTGCGCCGCCTGGCGATCCAGGTCGAGAGTTTTTTGGCCAACGATTTGAGCCCGAGTTTCCAGGTAGGTGATAACCTGGTCACGGGTCATCGCATACAACCCACCCACTATGCGCTCTGCGCGCGCGTAGTCGGCCGCCCTGACGAGGGCATCACGATAGCCCCTCTGAGTGCCGACGCTGCGTAGCGCGCCGGCACGTTGAACGCGAGCGATGGCCTTAGTGGCCTGAGTTGAAGACTTCGCGAATTTAGCCACCTGCGCGCCCCCTCAGCCAGCGTGAAACCGTGCTGTGCGTGACGCGTATGCGGCGCTCAGATGCAAGCCAGCGCTGCAGTTCCGCTGCGGTTGCTCCCGCTCGGTGCAGCTGCAGCAATTCGCCAGCTAAGCGGTCAAGGCGTGAAGTTCGGTAACTTTTTTTCCTGCGGACCTGCGCCTCAGCGCGCAGCCGTGAGAGTGTGACTTTGGGGTTGAATTCGTCGGTAAGCATTTAGTTTTCCCATGGGTTTGCCATGAAAAAACGTTACGAGATCACCGATGCGTGCGCTACCAAATCGGGGTGTAAAAACGCCTGTAAGAATGACTGATCAACAAGTTGATTCAGCGGTTTCCCTATTCGCCCCTGTTTGCACAATTGTGCTGGCTCGGACTGTTCACGCCAATAAATTCCCAGTTTTGATGGTAGCGGTCGCGTCAATTTGGATGCGGTATCGCCGGGTATCTGACTGGGCAGTGCAGCTGAGCAAAAATTAAATTTGCTCGGCCTGTTCATCATCAGGCTGAATTGCAGGCTGATGGTGATCCTCGGTTTTTCGTGGCGGTGCACGCGCGAAAATTAGCTCGCGTTTTGGTACAGGCACAGGATAGCGCGCTGTGTTACTGCGCGCTATCGGCGTTTGAGTGTGTGCGTGGGTTTGTGTGCGTGATAAGCGCAGAGGCTAGACAGCACGGCTGTGTCAGGCGGGTTTTTGAGCCTGACACAGCCGTGCTACGCACGGAAGCGCGACGTAGTCGCGCTGGGTTGTGCGAGTCGTACTCGCACAGCACGTGGTTGGGTCATCCACGTGCGCAAGAAGCGCAAATCCAGTTGTTAGGGGGGTGTTGACACAAAGTCCGTTGCTGCAGAGTAGGGCTGTCTTGGGAATGGGGCATGTGCTGCAGGGTGCGTATAGGCATCACCTGCAGCACCAAACATCTCGAGACGGATGTTCTCCTGCTGTGTATGAAAATACGCATGTTTAACATTTGCGCAACTCGAATGGGGGGTAGAAATGGTGTTGTTCGATTTAGCTAACCGGTTCCCAATCTTGGGCGCTCAGTTAAAAATTCTGATGCGAGACGAGTCGTCAGCGATTGGAGTCATTGTGTGGATAGAGGAGTACCTATCAGACCTTTGTGATGAGGGAATCATAGACTGGCGCCAGCGTCTCGAATGCCAAGCTGCAGTGGCCATGTGTATCGGTGCCGGGGAAGCGCATTTCCAGCCGCTTGTGACACCGATAGTGCACTAGACAATACGCTTTTGGCCGAGGTTTACGTGATGCAGAAAAGTAACGCAGTCGCTCTTGATGAACTGGTCGGTCAGTATCCGAGTTACCAGTGGCGCATTTGGACTCGCCGCTTCTGCGAAGAACTTGACCAGCATGTTCTATCCGCAAGCTCATTTTTTCTGGATGTGCCGAATGAAATTCTTTACCTCGCTCCCTCCATCGGCGACGGCATGCTCGACGCTCTCCTTGAGGAACTCAATGCGCGTGCTGGCTGGGACGTGGCAATTCAGAAGTGGCAAGCAACTCGTCTGCTAAAGCAAATGAATGATTTGCCAAAACCGATCCCAGGATTTGCAGGGCATGGATAGGGAGCATCATCACTCGAAAAATGGCTCCGTTTTTACACCCCCTTTCGGATGAACGGGATGTGACTTCCTTGTAGCTTGGTTTTTCACCCTAACGAGGAAGAGCCATGTCTGACCATGTCAAACTGCAATGCGAATCCCTGTAACCCAAACCTCAGAACGTGCCGGTCAGTCCAAAGACTTCAGGCGATCATCTGAGTTGAGAGCTCGATTTAGCGACGTTTACGCACTTTACAAGCGGGGGGATGCGAAGACTGCCTTGGATGAGCTGCAACAAATTTTGGAGCATGCAGAATCGGACGATTTACGCCTGGCCGATTGGCTGCTGCTTCCAACGTATCTGCAGTACATGAATCAAACCAAGAAAGCCTGGAAGGTAATAAATATTTTGCGCCAACGGCGCCAGGATTGGAGCTCGCAGTGCGAGATAGCGGAGAAAATGTGCAAGATTGCGAGAAGTGCGAATGATCGCAGCCGTCTTTACGCCGCAATGATGTGGATAAGTTGCTGTGAGGGGTTGGCTAGACTGGAAGAGGTGGATTCTGAGTTCGAATCTCTGGGGTTGACTGAAAAAGAATACGTCTCTCTGTGGTTCTCCATCTGTGGTGAGGGCCGTCCGGTAAAGCCAGTAGCTTCGGCTGATAAACACCTCACCCAACACAGCAATAAGCTCTGGATACATGCATGCTCAATCGACTTTGAGAGCCTTCACCTGCGTTTACAGAACTATGCGCATAGATTTGGGCTTCCGTTCGATGAGCGGTTAACCGAGGCCCTGATTCATTACAGGGCTTTCAAAAAGGGCCTTACGCTTCGAAGACGTGCTTAAAATCGTTCGCCGCCATATTGTCCGTGACAGAATTATTGCCTGGCGCTGGTGACACCGTTTCACTGATTGATGATGACCACTCCAACCAATGAAGGAGTCGTCATCATGAATGTATCTAGCAATAAAGTTGTCAAAATCGGCAAGCTCTCGATGTCGCGGTCCCAATTTATGGTGGCATGCGCTATCGGGGGCGCGCTGGCTGCAATCCCAGGCGCTCTCGCCTCAAGGTCACAACCTTGGCCTTGTTCAAATTTCCTGGAAATCCTCCTGAGCCGACAGCTGCTCAATACTCTGCTGCTTGGGGCGCTGCTCCTAGTCGTATGTGCAGGGCTGACCAGCTTCAAGCCAGCAGTCGAGATGCGTCGGATTGAGCGGTTAACCTGTCTATTCTGGGGAGCTTACGCAGGGTCCTCACTCGGCCCGCTCCTCAGCGGCATGGGTATGGGGTAGTAAGTAGTAATAGTAATAATCCTACGATTACTACTGTTGCTGCGTGGTCTCAGCTCATTTGCAAAAGTTACACCGGGTTCGGTGGTGACGTGTTTTGGTTGACGGTAGCGTGGAGATTCACACCCACATGAGACTGAATGATGACGCTAAGTACCGAAATCCGAGATCGCATTTACACTGCTGCAGACGAGCTGTACGAGCAGGGCGGAAAGGAGTCTTTTCCGACAGTTGATGCAGTAAGGAAGGCTGCACGTGTGAGTATGAATGATTGCTCAACTGGAATGAAGGATTGGCGGAGAGCCCAGACTGTTCGCGCTGCGCCTCTGTCCGTGCAGGTGCCGGAAGCTGTCCAACTGATGAGTGGGCAAGCTCTGGCCCAGCTATGGAATCATGCTCAAGAGCTTGCGAACTCATCTTTACGGGCAGCCGAGGCTGCATGGGAGGGGGAGCGCGGCGAGCTGGAGGTGATGAGGTCTGAGTTGGCAACGGCTTACGAGCTACAGGCCGGCGAGTTGGAGTCGTCGCTGGCCGGGCTCGAGTCCGCAAAGGAAGTGGAGCGAGCGCAGGCCCAATTTGTTGAGAACATGGAAGCAGCCTTAGCGTCGGCTAATGAGGCTGCCGTAGACGCTGAGCAAAAAGCCGCGGAATCTAAACGCCTGGCACGGGAGCTTCGTGCCGAACTGGATCGGGCTCACACAAACGCTGACCTTCTGCGCGAGGAAAGGGATCGGGCGGCTAAGCTCGTCAGGGAGGCGGATGAATCAGCGAAGGCTCAGGAAAAAACGCTTGCCGAGCTACGTATAGCCATGGCTGCATCTGATCGCGCAACAGCGTTGGCAGAACAAAGAGCCGAGGAAGTCGAACGTCGTGCACTGGAGCTACGAACCGAGCTGGACCGTGCCCATCTTGATGCAGACAGAATCCGCCAGGAAAGAGATCATGCGGTCTCGTTGGTCAAAGCAGCGGAAGAGGCGAGGGATGTCGCGCGTCAAGAGCTGGCCTCAGTGCATGAGGAAATCGTATTCCTGCGCGCAGAAGCTAGGGCGCCGGAAACAATTGATTCGTAAGGGATCGCTCGCCCTTCCATCAATGCTGCGGTTACCTCGAGCAGGGATGCTCCTCAAACCCTTCATTGGGCGCTCTACAGTGCTATTTCTACCATTCGCAAAACTCAGCAGGTAAGCTGCCTCCAGAAGAATATTTTCAGGAGCAGTATCTTGAACACGGAAAATCACTCCCAAACCGCCGCTTTCCTTTGGTCAGTTGCGGATCTCTTGCGCGGCGACTTCAAGCAATCACAGTATGGTCGAATCATCCTACCTTTCACGCTTCTCCGGCGCATGGAGTGCGTGCTTGAGCCAACGCGGCAGGCGGTAATCCGTGAGGCCAACGCCCAGGAGGGCCGGCCAGATTTGGTGCGTGAGCAGATGCTGCTGCGCGCTGCGGGTGGGCTGCAGTTTTTCAATGCTTCGCCTCTGTCCCTTGGCACCCTGTCTGATACCCAGACTGCCGACGACCTCATGAGCTATGTCCAGGCGTTCAGTAAGGAAGCTCGGGAGATCTTTGATCATTTCCATTTTGAGGATTATGTACAGCAGTTGGCCTCCGCGGATCTGCTCTATCAGGTAGTACAGCGTTTTGCTGCAACTGATCTGAGTCCGGCGCGCATCAGCAACTTTGGGATGGGCATTGTTTTTGAGGAGCTGATCCGTAAATTTGCGGAAAGCTCGAACGAAACAGCCGGAGAGCACTTTACCCCGCGCGACATCGTTCACCTGACCACCTCCCTGGTGATCACCGGTCAGGACGACAAGCTCAAACCCAATAGCATCGTGACTATCTACGACCCAACAGCGGGCACGGGTGGTTTCCTGTCCGAGGGCGAGGAGTACATCCAGTCCATCAGCGACAAGGTCACCGTCTCACTGTTTGGCCAGGAGCTTAACCCCGAGTCCTATGCCATCTGTAAGGCGGACATGCTGATCAAGGGGCAGACTGTAGGTAACATCAAACTCGGCAACACCCTATCTGATGATCAACTACCCGGCAGTGAAAACCATTTTGACTTCATGCTCAGCAATCCACCTTTCGGTGTGGAATGGAAGAAGGTGCAGAAGCAGATCACCGAGGAGCACAGCCTCAAGGGCTTCGATGGTCGTTTCGGTCCGGGTCTGCCACGAGTGTCTGACGGCTCGTTACTGTTCCTGCTGCACCTGGTCAGCAAGATGCGTGAAGCGAAAGACGGTGGGTCTCGTATCGGCATCATCCTCAACGGCTCGCCGCTGTTCACGGGGGGCGCGGGTTCCGGGGAATCAGAAATCCGCCGTTACCTACTCCAGAACGATCTGGTCGAAGCCATCGTCGCGCTACCCACCGACATGTTCTACAACACCGGTATCGCTACCTATGTTTGGGTGCTTTCCAACAACAAGGCCGCCGTGCGCCAGGGCTGCGTATTCCGGCGAACGTGACCGGTCATTCCGGGGATCGTGACCG
>CEVI01034458.1_pt1 | contig 69584 bp, 55 predicted proteins | sample 531471 | NCBI WGS metagenome assembly CEVI01 (sample SAMEA2623513, study PRJEB7988) | marine metagenome | isolation source: saline water (ENVO:00002010), including
AATGCGGTCTTCCACCCAGTAGCGGCGATGTTCAAAGCTTTTACCGTCCTCCTCGCCACACAAAAATGCGCGGCGAACACAGCGTGAAACACAGTGGTAATACGGTGTGTCTAATAAACTGATTTGTGATTTTCTGGCTTTAGGCATCTGCACTTTCTAGCATTGGTTTACTCCACTAATAGTGTGAATAGCTAACCAAAGTAAAAAAAGTGTACTGAAGTACAGTTTTGGTACCGCCGTGTTATGTCTGTCTTGTTAAGCCTTTGTATGTGGGGATTACCGTACGCTCACGGCTTGTTTATTTTATGCCTGTCTTGTTAAGTTGAGCCAGTTCACCCAGCATTGGTAACAACCCTCACCAGCATTCCAAGGCTAAAAAAAGCCCCACCATCGAAGGGCGGGGCTTTGGATTCAAATCCCATTATTTATTTGAAGTTAACGTTAACGAAATCCAAAGATCATTTGGCAATCCAAAATAATCCAAATTTGCTAACTCAACTTTATTCAAACCTAAAATTTCCGTTTCAAATTTAGGAGGGTTCATATCAAGAAAATTGTCACCACATTCATACCCAGATTTAGAAACTGAGCTACAGAAACTCCGTATTGATGTATATGATGAAAGCTCTCTTGAAAGATCTTTAACGAGGGAAAAGTCATTGTCTTTAACTTCCCCTTTAAATAACTCAATCGATCTCCTCAAGTCTCCATCAGAAGCAAACACTCCCTTTAATAACCTCAACTCAAATCGAACACGAATTTGAGATGAGTTACGAACGACTGTTCCGGTATTGCTTATTGCACCAATTAAACAAGAAAGGAAGTTTGACTCGTCAAATAAAAGGCTGTTTTCACTTAGCGAGTTTGCAGTAGTGCTATAAGCCCAATCTTTCAGAAATTTATCTTTAGTTAATTCTAACGATAGCCCTGAGCATTCACTTTTAGTGAATTCAATTGCGTACTTTCCATCACTTAGTTGATTAACCAAGACTTGAGCTTCCCCCTTGGAAAAACAAGAAACAAGAGTAAGACATAAAGTCAGGATAAAATGTTTATTCATACATGGCCCCCCTACTTATCAGATGTCGGCAGAATCCATGCAGATCCTCCCTCAGACAAGAGGAAATATTTATCACGATAACCTTGTTTTAGTACCGTGGCATGCTCTGGTGACACAATTATCGCAACCTGATTTCCAACTAATCCTTCTGAAATACTCATTATTTGTTCATAAGTTATATTTTGATAATCAGGCTCCCCCCAACGAATCGTGAGATTTTTCTCCAGTTCAGCAGCATTAATAATGAATCGCAAACCATCGTTATCGCCACCAAAATTCAAAAAAGTTATACTTAGCGAGACAGGCATCTTTAATATGTGAACATTGATGCTATGCCTGTCTTGTTAGTTCACTTCGTTCAAGGGCAAGCCGCATATGAGATAGATACTAACCGATTTGCTATCGATGCCGGGGAGAATGATGTTCGCGCACTGTACGACGAAGAAAATGGACTAGTTAAATTCTTCTGTCGGTATGAGGAGGACATGGCTAAGTATGACAAAAAACTCAAACAGTTTGCCCTATCGCACGACGTAACGATTGCTGAGCCATAAGGCAAGAAAAACAAAGCCCCGCGAGTGCGAGGCGATGGGGTTGGATTCAAAAATTACCAACTCTCACTTTATTGATGGTATCTGGGTTAGATAAGCGATACGTCGGGCCTTCTTCGGAGGGTGTTCGAACAAAGTAAGTACCGCCTGCAAATCGAATTCCCCAACCAGAACAGCACTTTTTGTCACCGTTGATCGACAAGGTTCCCACTCGCGCATGATTCGCTACATGAATCATGCCACTCCACTCAATCTGGTCATTCTCCCATTCATAGCCTAAGTTTTTAACTAACGCACTTTCAGCCGCAAATGAAAGGTTAGAGAAAAGCAGGCAAAATTTGGTTTTGAATTTCTTGCCGTTGATCTCAAATTGACAGTCGTTGTAACTGATAGTTTGCCAAATTCCGCGACTAGTTTTATGCGTAAAGCCGTCTTCTTGTTTAAAATATTTTACTTCTACTCCAAAAGGCTCAGTAACAAAACCATTTTCAATAAGATGTGATTTCGGATAGAAAATAAAATCGATACGAGCTGTGACATTTTCAGCTAAATGAATGCCAGAAACTTCATTATAAATATGAAAGTCTTCCTGTAAATTTCCCAGCAGCCAACTTTTAAGTTCCTTCTCACTAGTAAATCTATCCGTTCCTTCCTTTCTTTCTGCGTAGCGCCTTTTTTTGCGCTTTACCGTTTGTGAAATTAGGCTGCTAAGAACTTTTTCTTCTCCAAACTCAGCCTCGAATTCTTCGAGAAGTTCAGATAGTTTACTATTTGCTCTTTCTAACTTTTGTTGCTCTTCTTTATAGGTGCTTTCAAAATCAGCGAGAGACCAACCATGTATTAGTGCTTGTATCTGTCTTTCTTCTTCATACATTGCCCTAGAAGCTTCGAAAGCTTTTTGTCTGACTTCATCTCTCTTCGGCTCTATTGATTCATCAAAAAGGGCAGGTTCTTTACCATCATTCAATTGAAGAGCTTTTTCTCTTTTTAAAGATTGCCCTCTCTGCCAGCCGCAAACTTGACACTGAAATACATAATGCTTGCCACCACCAAAATGTCTTATTCGCAATTCTTTATGGTCATCACAATTGTGCGGCTTAAGTTCAGACAGATTTTCGTGATTTTCCCTCTCGATACGAAGTTCTTCAAGACGATGAAATAGCTGTTCTTCGGTTAAGTCTGACTCCATGTCGTTATATCCTGATATATTTGGCCGCTTAGCGAAATTCTACTCGGATATGTTGGTAATAAAAAGCCCCGCGAGTGCGAGGCGATGTGGTAGGATTCAAATGTGTTCAAAAACATTCAGGCTATTCCCTTCAAAAGCGGCAACTTTTTGTGAATAAGCCCCATGTTTCAATCAGCGGACATATTTTTCTTTAAATCGGTTACGAACAACCCGAACAGCATCACCAGTAGCTAATTTATCAACAGGCAAATCAAGAACAACATTTATAATGTCAGCAACAGCATTGTGGCTAAAGCGAAAGCCTGTTTTTAAGTCATTTGGCTCGTCAAAATGCCCATCAAAAGAAAGTACAAAGTCTTTTATATCAGACTCTCTACCATTAATTACATTCTCAGGGTATTGAATATGTGTTGGATCTGGTTGCATATCTTCGAAACCTGCAATAGCAGATACCAAATCCGCCCTGCTAGGCCAATATTTAAGATCATACTGAGATGTTAAAGATTTCAGCTTTTCAGAAACATGCCACTTGTACAAATAGTTACCCTCACAAGCCTGTTCGATTAAATCGTCTATGAATTGATACCGAGGCTTTGAAAATCCCGAAACCTCATATAACTCCGATTGGCGCTGTAACTTATCAGCCAGATTTGATGCTAACTCAACTATTTCTTCTTTTAATGCTCGTAGCTCTCTTAAATCTTCTCTAGCGTCAACTACATCTTCTTTACGATAGTCAAAGCTACACCAAATATGCTCCAGTGTTAGCCATATATATGCGTTATTTGGCGGGTATCCTTCGAACTTATCTGCATAGCCAAAGGCATCAACTAATTCTTGAAATGGGAGCTTTAGCTCATCGGCTCGCTCAATCATTCTTTCCATTACTGGCCAGTACGTCATCCAAATTGGATCATCGCTTTTATAGCTATCAAGCTCTCTTTGGATAAAAGCTTTGCAAAATATTGTTGGGTTGTCTGTAGGGAGTTTCATATTAATCGTCCATCATTTCTATTTGCCCCAGCATATTCACATTGGAAAGAGTCGTCCGTATCTGAAACAAGTCAATATTAATTCCTTTAGATCGGGTAAACAAAAAGCCTCGCGAGTGCGAGGCGATGGGGTTGGATTCAATGAAGAAACAATTTACTCTGCACCTTTATTTACTTTCCATAATCTCGAAAATTTTGATATTGTGTATAGGCCGTATAAAACTACAAAAAATGAAACAATATAAAAGTAATACTTATTTCTATCTATTGAAGTAATTGCACTTTCAAAAGATTGGATTTCATTTCCATCAACCGAAACTTGATAAATAGCTACAATCGAATCCTTACTAAAATAATTTATTAGATCTAAATCCAAATCATAATGAAGTAATTCAATAACCTTTAAATTATTTTTTTTCATTGAGCTAACCAAATTCTCTTTATTACCTAGTATGTTCAAGTAATAGTATGCGTTATCGATTCCTCTAAGTTTAATTTTAACTCTGTAACTCTCAACTTCGTAGCTCTCTACAACTCCTACAGATTTGGTCAAATCTGTAGGAGCAGGCACAAAATAGAATAGCTTTATTGATGCATACGAAATGATAGTGCCAATACATAAAACAAATAAACCCAAGGCCAAATTTAACAATCGTTTACCGATCATGTTCTTCTAATTCCCGTTTTGCTTGCTCTTTGACAACAGCTAACCCTGTGCCGAGTACCTCTCCCGGCTTGCCTTCAAGACTAGCTGTGCCGATACTAGTGGTAAGCCCAGTAGCAGCGCCATCCAACGCGCCATTTCCAATACTCTCCAAACTAGTTTTTCCTTCTGTAACTAAATCAACACCTGCTTGCGTAACACCACCAGCTATCGCTCCTGACCCAGCTTCAGCCGTAACTTTTAAACCAGTTTTGACAGCTTCATTTTTTACCAGCTTATCCACACCAGTTGCCTTGGCCAACTTTGTAATGCCTTTGATGATTCCGCCTCCAGAAATGCCGCCAACAACAGCTCCAACTGCACCTGCTGCAAACTTGTCACCAAGAGATGCATCTGAATCTAGGGAATTAACTGCATCATATGCACCTACAACGGCTCCAATTACATTGAGTATGCCAAATTCACCATCCGGGTCGGTATATTTATAAGGATTGTTATTGGCGTAAGTATATCTCCCAAACCCATGAACTGGGTTACCACGCTGCATGTGACCTAAATAATCAACCGGATCATTCGAATAGAAACGACCTATGACTGGATCATAGTATCGTGCCTGCATATAAGTAAGCCCAATACTTTTGTCATGCTTATGGCCGGTGTAACCTATTTCATCTTCACCTGAACTGGCATTCGTCTTCCCCCACTCTAGTCCGAAAGGGGCATAGCGCAATCGCTTGATAAGGCCACCGTCGCTGTTTGTCTTCCCAGCCGTTGTACCTAAAATGTCTGGGTGGATAAACGTTTGTTCGCCTGCCCCCTGATGGGCAATTAATTGGCTTCCCAAATAGTAGTTTTGTCTGTAAGCCCCATTTATCCTTTCATAGAGCAATTGACCTGAAAGCGAATACATTGAATAACGTGTGCCTTCACTATCCACCGCCTTAACCCTTTTGCCATGACCATCGTACACGTAGCTATTACCACTCGCACTTCGCATTTCATTAGCCAAGTTATACGTAAAACTATCAAAGCCGTTGTCTTCTACATTTCCTCTATCATCATAAGTAAATGTATAGGCTCTCATTCCAGATGTAGAATATAAACGTTCGTTCGCATCGTACGTGTAGTTAATCGTTCCCGCTATTGAATCGAACTTTTCTATATTGCCAAGGCTATCGTAATTTAGGTCGCCTATAAGTGAATTATTGCCGTTGCGAATATTGTCTAGCCTATCAAGGCCATCATATGTTAAACGCAGGTCATAGGTGTTTGATTGTTTATCGTCCCAAAACGTAATATTCCCATTTCCGTCATAGGAATATTGGTTGTAAACAATATTGCTAGTGTCGCAAATACTTCTTTGAATATTGGGGTACCCTGACGTATGAAGCGTCTGAGTGTTGACACACCCATTTTTCAACGTAACCGATTTTTATAATCCATTCGGATGGAAAGAGATGCTTGTTGCGAATACCCCCACACGCTGCGGCTGCCCTAGTGCATTAGGTTGATACCATAAGCTTCCGCCACCTGGATACACCACATTTTTTCGATTTCCATGGTTGTCGTATAAGTAAGATATTGTCCAATCGAAACCATCAATTCTCAACCTTTCGCTTTCAACCAAATTTAAGTCGTTGTAGGTGTAGTTTTGAATCACATCACCATATTCTAACGATGTTAGGTTACTGTTTTTATCGTAAGTATAAACCTTGTCGTCAGTGCCATCTCCGTATGATACTTTGCGTATGTTTCCCAAGTTGTCGTAAGTGAATGTCGTTTTTTCAGCAGTTTCAACACTATTATCACAGCTAGTTTCTGACGCACTAACCAAGACAGGCATATCTAAAATCCCACTATTATGCCTGTCTCATTAAGTTTTTAGCGGTGCACAAACAAAAAAGGGTAAGCGTTAAAATCGCTTACCCTTTTTTAGTGGCTGTGCCGGCTACATTTGATAGTTTATGCTCAAGTATACGGCTCGGCCTAGTGTTTGATAGTTAAGAACCGTTTCGTATTCTTCGTCAAACACATTATGTAACTTCAATTTACCGGAAATAGCATCAGTGAAGCGGTGATTGACGCTCACATCAACTAGTTGGTAGCTGTCTAATTCCACACCCGAGTCCATTCGATCCCCTTTGAATTCATAATTCAGCATTAGGTCGGTAGTATCAAAGCTTGCGGTAAATTGATAGCTAAACTGGTTCTTAGCGCGTCTCACTAAACGCGAACCCGTGGCGCCATCTACGGCATCTAAGTAGCCATAATTAAATGTGTGGTTTCCACCTAAGCCTTTATAGTTTGCAGTAACGTCAACGCCACTGATATCCGCTTGCGACAAATTTCTGGGTTGCCATACATTATCGGCATCAGGTGCCCACTCAATCAGGTTTTCAATATCTGTATTGTAGTAGCTCACCGTTAAGTCAAAGGCGTTTTTCACATAAGTGACATTCACTTCTTCAGTGTCAGAGGTTTCAGACAATAAATCTGGATTACCGCCATAGGGATAGTACAAGTCATTAAACGTAGGTGCTTTAAAACCAGTACCTTTAGCCACTGACAGCTGAATTTCATCAGTGATTTGGTAACCCACACCTAGATTATAGGTGGTTTCACTGTCGATATTTTCAACGTCGTCATAACGTAATGCTACTTCGGCAGTAAGTCCGTTTTGAGAAAATAAACCATGACCAAAATACCCTTCAACACGACGCTCTGATTGCGTAAATGCAGTAGACGACACCATTTCCTCTTTGTACTGGTCGGTGCCAAGTACAAGGGTGAATGATTCATTGAAAATTGAGGTATTGGTGGCAGAGAGCTGATCGCTTTGCGTTTCGAATAGATCGCCGTCTTGTTTTGCACGATCGTTACCAAAACTGAGGTTTTTATCTTTGATTGCCCCCACAGACAGCGTGGCGGTGTTTTGAATATCAGACGCTGTCCACTGGTAATTGCCAGCTAATTGCCATTCACGATTTTCGTTTTCACTGGTATTAAGGTATGTGGAATCGAAGTCTACATCTTGTTTTGATGACTTAAACAACCAGTTCACTGACAGCGCGTTGGTGACAGTTTGATTACCATTAACGGTAAAGCTTAAATTCTCGTAGCCATCATCATCAGGCTCTGAAGTTTTAAGTACATCAAGTCCGTCGCTGCGCTCTTTGTTTATTGCGAAGGTGGTCGCGCCATTGCCGTGAGAAACACCGGTGCCAAGATAATATGACTGTGTGTTATTGGTCCCATATTTGGCATTTAAGGTTACGCTACCCGGCGCTTGTTCTCGCGTAATGATATTAATAACTCCACCAATGGCATCTGATCCCCACACCGCGGCGCGGGGGCCTTTAACAATTTCAATTCGCTCGATAAGTTCAGGTGACATGGTATTCCATGTTGCTCCACCACTGCTTGACGTATTCACCCGTAAGCCATTCACTAATACCAGTGTTTGATCTGAACTTGCACCTCGGGTAAATACCGACGCCACTTGTCTGCGGCCACCATTTGTGGCGACATCAATGCCTGCATAACGAGAAAGTAGCTCGGGTACCGATTCCACTTGAGCAAGTTCAATGTCTGAACGCTCGATGACAACATGGGTGGCCAAGGTAGGTAGTTGAACGTTGGCCCCACGTGACGCGGTAACTGTGATTGTTTCTACGCCATCGTCAGCGCTAACCATCGATGATGTAGCCGCCGCTACCGCGAGCGCTAATGTAAGTCTTTTCACTTGTGTATTTCCTCAATCTTAAAAAAACAGACGATTGAAGGAGGGGAAAGAGAATGAAGTTAGTTAACTCACTACACGTGCAACGCCGTGCAATCCGATGCTCTAAGTCGACATTCCAATGAAGCCCTCCGCTTCATTCGTAATAGCTGTCATCTGTGAATAATATTTCAGGCCGGTGTCGGGCTAACGCGCTTGGCGTATTACCGTTGCGGGGGCAGCAGTGGAATAACAACAAACGTAAGCCATCATGACGTACAAGCACACTAATATTCATGAAGATTGTTTGATGGGAACCACATTTCCCGTTTAACCTAACCAGACACTTTTGCATGATGTGTCGTTAGGCACCTGTGACAGTGGCGTGAAAGATATCCACGCCGCCGGTTATTGTCAATCAATTACTTTGTGTTATACCTTTGCCGAGCCTGGTCTACAAACGCGCATAGTCGCTCAACTTCCTCTAGCATTCTTACTGTCATACGATGGGTTTTGTCGGCGTTGGGGTGAAAAATCAAATCATTTTTTGAAGCCAAGATATGGGGGTAAACAGACCAATCTAATGCGTCTGCGTTTTTTGCGCTATGGGGAGTAGGTTGAATGACAATTTGAGGGTTAATCGCCAAAACTTGCTCTAAACTGACTAAAGGATAATCTTCATGCAAGTGTGAAAACGGGTTGTTTACGCCACATACTTCGAGTTGTTGTTGAAGCCATGCTTTATTGGCAACCGTTCTAAGGGGGCGAGCCCATAGTTCGTAAAAGCCAGTAACCGGAGGCGCTGAGGCATATTCGAGTTTCAATGTATTTAACCGCTGAAGATATTGATTCGCCAAGCGTTGCGCGGTTTCCTGTTTGTTGACTAGCTTACCCAACATAATGAGTTCATCTGCAACGCTTTCCAGTGTGGTGGGGTTTGAATACACCACCGTTAAACCGTATTTCTTAAGGCGCGCCAAATCATCTTGCGGATTGCCTGTACGCCACGCAATAATGATGTCTGGCGATAGCTGTACAATGCGTTCGATTTGCAGCCGGGCATAGTTGCCCACGCGCGGTATCTGCTTGGCCGCCTCTGGATAATCTGAATGCTCCGACGTTGCAATAATGCTATTGCCAGCACCAATGGCAAATAAAGATTCAACCACGTGGGGGGCGAGTGCCACAATGCGCAAGGGGGCTTTTTCACCCTCATCGGCGCTAACCCCAACGCTAGCCATGACGAAAATAAACGATAGATAAAATAACTTCACCAATGTTGCCCTTTTATTGTTATGCACGCTGACGTATTGCCAAGAAAAAGAAAATACTGCCGATTGCCGAGGTGATAATGCCTATGGGTATTTCTTGCCCAGACAATAAGGTTCTGGCGAGAATATCTACACTTACCATAAAGGTGCCACCTAACAAGACACATCCCATGATCAATGTGCGACTGGTCACCCCAAGCCAATGTCGAATGATGTGTGGGATCATAAGGCCAACAAAGCCTATGCCCCCGCAATAAGACACGATACATGCCGTGAGCGCCGCACAGATAGCAAGGCACAACATGCGGATAACGGTGACATTAACCCCCAACGACTTGGCGCTTTCATCACCCAGTAACAACGCATCTAAATGACGACCGAAAAGCAGCAATACCGCAACACTTAACGCAACAATGGGTAACATTATCCACGCATACCATACCTCGGCACGCGCTAAGCTTCCCATTAACCAAAACACCACTTTGTTAGCCGCGAAGGGTTCAGCAATAAATAAAATAAAATGGGAGAACGCACCCAACATAAAAGAAACAGCCACGCCTGCGAGTAACAAGTGTTCGGTTCGCCTGCCAAGAGCACTGGATACCAATACTTGTACTAACGCCACGGCAAACAATGCCCCCAAGAACGCGGCACCAGGCAGCGTAATTGAAAAGGCCGTGTCAGCGTCTACACCATTTAAGCCAAGCTGAGCCGCCACACTTTCGCTAAACAAAAGCGTGGCAATACTGGCTCCTAGCCCTGCGCCTGCAACCACACCAAACAAATAAGGGTCGGTAAGGCTATTGCGCGTCACATTTTGCAAGGTTGCACCGGCCACCGCTAAGCCTATCCCCACCAAAAAACCAACGGCAATGCGAGGCACACGAATTTGCCAAAAAATGAGGGATTCTGTCGGGTTATCACACTGCCCTAAAAGGCATTGCGTAATCTGATTTGGCGACAGTTCAGCCGCACCAAAAAACAGGGAGATGCCACAGGCACCGATAGCGGCGATAGACAATAACCACCACTTTAGGGTGATACTTAGTGGCGCTCGCCCCATCATTTTCCCCACCTGCTTAAATCTAGTACAGTTTTGCGACTGGGCGTAAATGAAACATGGGGTTTGCCATTTTGCGTTTTTACTTCACATGGAATGCTAAATACGCGGGTTAACAAATCAGCGCTTAATACGGGCTCTGGCTCGCCATAGGCGATCAAATCTCCCGAATTTAAAAGTGCTATTTTATCACAATACTGTGAGGCCAAATTCATATCATGTAAGCTCATGACAACGGTCACCCCAAGTTGTCTGGCTAAGTCGTGAAGCAGTTGCAAAACTTGATGTTGATAGTAGACATCCAGGTGGTTAACTGGCTCATCTAAAATAAGCAGAGGCGAGCCTTGCACCAACGCGCGAGCAATCAGCCCCCGTTGCTGTTCGCCACCCGAAAGACTGCTGTATTCCTGGTGTTGCTTTCCTTCAAGGCCAACTGCTTGAATGGCGTCTTCTACACGTTGCGAATCTGTTGCGGTTTCACGTGACAATAACGTTTTATGGGGGAGTAATCCCATTCTAACCACCTGCTTAAGGGTGACAGAAAACACCACATCGTTGAGTTGGTTTACCACTGCAATTTGACGTGCAAGTGCTTGAATACTGTAATCAGCAACCCCGTGCCCACACCAATTCACAACACCTTGATGGCGTTTTTGCCCAGCTATCACCTTAAGCAGGCTGGTTTTGCCGGCACCATTGGGCCCAAGCACACCTAAAACCTCTCCGCGCTCAACGCCGAAATTGATGTTTTTTAAAATAGCTTTATCACCGATAGACAGTGATACTTGATGAATACAAAGGGCGCTGTTGATAGACAATATTCCACCTGTTTGGGTGGCGAGAATGGGCAAGCAACTAACGTTAAATCGTGAGACTCAAATCCTATGTATCAGCACCATGCGCTGAATTTAGACTTGGCTAACATTCAAGGGGTAAGCAGGCTTGCTATCGTGTATTCCCGCACGCGTTAACAATATGGTGTAGAAGGCTGGTATCTGACTTGAATAGCGCCGGGCTATCTTACAGTTGCGGGTACAGTTTTGGACTTTCACCAAATTCCCAATAGCGATGTGTTCGCAATAAACCTTCTGCACTCTATGGGCACGAATATAGCAGACACGAGATGTGTAAGGCTACGTTTGTTTAAATACAACTATAGTGCGGCTTTCCACGCTGATTCGGGAAGTAAGTACAGGCCATTCTCGCTGTTAGCCCCTTCCCCGACAATATGACCGATCCCTGCAGCCATTACCGCAAGGGTAACGTCAAAGGCGTTTAAACTGTCACCGTATCCGGCGGTTAAATTAAACATGGAGCCATCAGCCAATAAGAAAAGCGTTTTACCATTCAAGTTATAGGCATTCACATAAGGCATAGGCAGGCTATGACTGGCATTGTCTTTTAAATAAGGCACGTCGATTTCTTGTGCTACGTGACCCACATTTAAAATAAAAGTACCGTCTTTCATGGTATCTAAATGACGAGCATTTACTACACCGTATGCGCCTGTTGCAGTGGCGATAACATCTGCGTTTTTCACGGCTTCCGCTAAGTCGACGACAGGCCAGCCGTCATATTTTGCTTGTAGCCCACGAGCGGGATCGAGTTCAGCCACTTGAACCTGAGCACCAAATGCCTTGGCAGATGCTGCTACGCCTTGCCCCACTAACCCATACCCAATAACCACTACCACTTTTTCATGTAACGTTAGGTGAGTGGTTTGGAAGAACGTTTGCCATGCACTTAGTCCCACCATATGTCTGTTGTGCAGACCCTCTTTAACCGGTAAATCATCCCAATTGAAAATAGGGTAATTGGGCGCCATTCCATTTAAGCGGTTAATTCCAGAGCCGGTAGCTTCTAAGCCAGCAACAATAGCGGGAACTGGCTTACCTTCACTCACGTTTTCATGGAGGCGGGTGGTTAAATCTGCGCCCATTTCACACAAGTGTGTGGGTTGCCACGCTAACGCTTTGTCAAAAGACTCCGACCACTGTGCGTTGGTCATATTGCGCCATGCATGCGCCACCGCGCCTTTATCAACAAGGTGAGCAACCACGTCATCTTGCACCGTGGTGGGGTTACATGTCGTCAGAAAAACCTCACAGCCCCGTGACAGCAAGCCTTCAACTAAGGGAGCCATTTTTAAATCTAAATGCATGTTACAGGCGAGTTTTACGCCTTTCAGATCAGGTAGAGAAGACACCGCAGTGCGGGTGCGTGGCATATGCAAGCTTGCCCATGCAAGCTCGGCTTGAAAATCTTGATACATAAACTGTGCTACTCGAAAAAAGAAGAGTCTGCATAATACGTTACCTGTCTTACAAACCACAATAGCCCCATGAGTTTCATTCATCGGCGAGGAATTGGTTGGTCATCATTTACGTTATGCAGCATGCCCGGGCTAGAGCAATTCGCCCGGGCATGCATTCTTTATTGATACACTACGTGTTTCGTGGTGTAGCCAGCATGATTAGATTGAATCTCTGGCGTATTTCTCATCGTGACATTTTCAATGAGGGTGAGCGGTTCTCCATTCGTGAGATATAAAGAAATAGGTGCACTATCCTCAATAACGGTTTCACTAATATGCAAATTCTGAACACCATGAAAATACATAGATGCTCCTGTTCTGTGGGTTTTCCCTTTACCAACATTGAATAGATAATTGTCCTCTACGGTGACCATAGGGCCAAAGGTACTTTCGTCAAACCCACCACGATACACTGTGACCACTTCTTCTTTGATGTTGGAAAACTCATTTCCTTTTAGCGTCAGATTCTCTACGCTGTAAACCCCAAGGTCGTCGGTTTCTTTATTCAAAGACAATATTGCACCGGTAATATTGTCCATTTGCCCCTAAAACTTGTCTAGGGCCGAAGTAGTTATATTCAACCACATGGTTGTTTTTCCTACTGCCTTCGCTATTTATTCGCACCGCCACGGTTACCCCCCCGATTACGCTTATTGACGAACGTGTTGTGACCAATGCGATTGTGTTTGCCATAAATTGCCAACCACAAATCTGAAAGCTGACGCTCTGGATGGCTAAAGTTATCAATGACCACGTTAGTTAACCGAGAATAACTGGCTAACTCAGTTGGCGATGTACGAAAAGCAATAACCTCCCCAGTAGGCGTGTAACCGCGGGTAAACACTAACCCATTTACCACTAAATATTCCCCCGACAAACTTACATTAGAACGTCTAGTAATGACGACTGCTCTCGGAGTTTGCGCCGTTAACGTAATAGGCTTGTCTTCTGTACCCTTACCTTTAAAAATAAGTTCAACATCTTTCCATTCGCCGTTGGCTAACACAATCGTATCACCTGGTTTAGCGTGGGCTACCGCATGATTGAACTCGTCAATATTGGCCACTTGCTGCGCGATAACCGTGGCATGGACAAGCTTAGCAGTGGCAAATCGTTTAATACGCGTATGTTGGTACCCTGCGAGCTTGTATTACGGGAATCGTGTTGCCCACCAAAGCCTTAATAAGTGGGAATTAATAAGAAGGTTGTAGGAATATCAATATTCTAGAATAAATTTTGATACAGTGAATGTTATCCTTATTTTGACTGTTTAACCCATGCTCTCGTTTATCACCAGTACATTACTTCCTGTACTTATTTTGCTTTTTTTTGGTTGGTTTTTTTTCCGTATTCGCTGGCTAAACGAAGCCTTTATTGAGTCCGGCTCGAAGTTGGTTTTTAATGTCGCCCTGCCGGCCTTATTGTTTTTGTCGATAAGTCAGTCTGACTTTTCCCATGCTGCGAATTTCTCTCTCATTGCCATTGGCGTAGTCGGCACCCTCGTAATGTGCGTGCTACTCATGTTGCTCGCGCACTTTACTGTCAACCCTCAAAACGCTCGTGGCGTAGTGGTTCAAGGCGGTTTTCGAGCAAACATGGGAATTATCGGGTTAGCTTATTGTGCCAATACTTACGGCTCAGAAGGATTAGCAGCAGCCTCTGTTTACATGGGCTGCGTGACTATTTTATACAACGTGGTATCGGTATTCGTGCTTAACTTCTACCAAGTAGGCTTTAGTGCACCAATGGCGCAAATTAAGGGGATAACACGAAACCCATTAATTATTTCCATTGTGGCTGCGTTACCGTTTTCGTATTACCAATGGGGGTTGCCCGAAGTCGTATTAAGAACCGGCGAGTACTTTGCTCAGCTCACCCTGCCCCTTGCCCTTATTTGCACAGGTGCATCCTTGCAATTTCGTTCGTTTTCCAGCGACTGGTACAATATTGTGCTAGCGACAGTCAGTAAATGTGTTGTCTATCCCGCGTTTTTGGTGGGTAGTGCCTATTTATTTGGTTTTCGAGGAATGAGCTTAGGCATCATTCTTTTACTCTCTATTTCTCCTACGGCGGCAGCTAGCTATATCATGGTACGCAATTTAGGAGGCGACCATCGCCTTGCAGCCAGTATCATCGCTGTCAGCACCCTGGCGTCACTGCCTATTACTGCCCTAGGATTTGGACTGCTTGCGGCCTGGCAATTAGTCTAAAGCTTATTTTACCTTGCAGCTTACCTTCTTCACACGCGAAGGTAAGCCCTTAATTTTTTCTGTGTCTTGAGTGCTTACCTCACAAGGCCAAAAACTTACCAATAAGAATAAATTGGACTAACCAATTAACTAAAATTTTAGGCTTTTGGGCAAAATTTTCATCCACATTGGTCAAAACAATCTGTTATTGTAGTCGTTACAAATCGATGCACTTTTATTAACAAGTCCCTACCCTTGTTAATAATGTCTTGAAGTGCGGCTGGTTAATAAGGAACTTACAAAAATGAATTTAAAGAAATTAACGTTTAGCCTACTCACCATTGGGATGAGTTTATCTCCCCTAACCCTTCAAGCGAGCGAGCACCCAAACCTTATTCTTACTGAATCTGGCGTTGAGAGAATGCGAGAAAATGTGGGGCAGGTTCCCTTGTTCGATAAAAGCCTTGCGTCAGTAAAACAACAAGTGGACGCAGAAATAGCCATGGGTATCGATACGCCCATTCCTAAAGATTTTTCAGGGGGCTATACCCATCAGCGCCATAAACAGAATTTCTTTATCGCACAAAAAGCCGGGGTGCTGTATCAGATTTTAGGCGACGAAAAGTACGCCAAATATATTCGCGATATGTTGTTTCAATATGAGGCCATGTACAAAGACCTTCCTCTCCACCCGCAAGAGCGATCTTACGCTCGGGGAAAGCTTTTCTGGCAATGCTTAAACGACAGTAATTGGCTGGTATACATGAGCCAAGCTTATGACGCCATATACAACTACCTTTCGAAAGATGAGCGCCAGGCATTAGAGACCAATCTATTTCGCCCCTTTGCCGACTTTATCTCAATCGAGAACCCACAATTTTTTAACCGTGTACACAACCATAGTACTTGGGGTATTGCTGCCGTTGGTATGATTGGCCTAGTGATGAACGATGAAGAACTCATTCAGCGCGCATTATACGGTATTGATGATGACGGTTTAGAGGTGGGCGGCAAAGATAATGACGGTGGCACCATCAAAATAGAAGGTCAGCGCAAAGGCTTTTTCGCCAACTTAGAAGAACCTTTCTCGCCTGATGGCTACTATACCGAAGGCCCTTATTATCAGCGCTATGCCATGTACCCTTTTCTTATTTTTGCACTGGCTATGGAAAACAACCGCCCCGACTTAAAGGTTCTTCAACACAAAGACAATGTCTTGCTTAAAGGTGTAGATGCGTTATTGAATCTATCTGATGCTGACGGCGAATTCTTTCCATTAAACGATGGACAAAAAGGCATGTCTTACTACAGTGCATCGTTAGTCACAGCGGTAGACTTAGCTTATTTCTATGGCAACAAAGACCCTCAACTTCTGAGTATTGTGGAAAAGCAAGGGCAAGTACTGCTGCAAGAGTCGGGATTAGCCGCAGCGATAGGTGTTCGTGATGGAAAAGCCAAACCATACCTAAAGGGTTCTGTGAATTTAAGCGACGGTATTAACGGTAAACAAGGCGGCATTGGCGTTTTACGTCATGGAAATGAAGATTTAACCTTAGTGTTTAAATACGCCGCGCAGGGGTTAAGCCACGGGCATTACGATAAACTGTCCTTCTCACTGTATGAAAAAGGTGAGGAAGTTCTGCAAGATTATGGCCTCGCCCGGTTTGTCAATATCGAGCAAAAAGGCGGCGGTAACTACTTAAAAGAAAATACCACCTGGGCAAAAACCACAATTGCTCACAATACATTATCTATCAATCAGCAAAAGCATTTTGGTGGCGTTTATGATGTAGCAAGTCAACATCACTCAGAATTATTCACCTTCGACGCGAGCAAAGATAATGTGAAAGTAGTGAGTGCAACAGAAGAGAATGCCTACCCTGGTACTTTCATGCACCGCACCATGGCGGTTATCAAAGAGGAGAGCTTTGAGAAGGCGTACCTTTTAGACATTATGCGAGTGACGTCAGACAGCGAAAATCAGTACGACCTTCCATTTTACTATTTGGGACAAGTGATTGATAACAATTTCGACTACCAATCACCGACCAGTTTACATCCGCTAGGCGAAGAAAACGGTTATCAACATCTCTATGTCGAAGGCAAAGGTAGCGCAGTAGAAGGCAATACTAAATTTTCATGGTTAGGCGCAGGTAAGTATTATACCTTGACCATGCTTACCGATGCACAAGACGATATTTATTTAACACGCATTGGCGCGAACGACCCTGAATTTAACCTTCGTCGTGAGGCTGGCATTATGCTACGCAGGGAAAAAACCCAAGATACCGTGTTTGTTTCGGTAGTAGAGCCGCACGGTTCATACAGCCCAGTCAGCGAATCGTCAAAAAACTCTAAAAGCAGTATTGCTAAGCTGGAATTAGTACTCAATAGTGCTAAGTATACGGGCGTGTCTATTGTCGATGTAAAAGGTAAAACCCAGCTATTTATTATTGCCAATAGCGACAACAGTGACACCGCTGAGCATGCAGTTACAATAGACGGAGAGACCTACCGCTGGACAGGGCCTTACTTTTATCAGTAGAAGGTTCACGAGGATATAAAGCTATCTCTCACGGTGTAATAGCGTGTGAAAGGAAATATGGGGCTAAGTACTCAAAACTCAGCCCTTTCGCCGTGCGCTTTTGAAACCCTTTCCAGTAAGTGTGGCTGTCTTTAGCCATGCCCTTTTCATCCATAGCCCATACCCCTTCATTCGCGTGAGGAACTAGGTTTAAATAGTCTTGCATGCTTGTGTCTTCTTTCAGGTATTTACCTAACCATGCGGTCACAAAGTGCTGAGCGATATTATTCATTCGCACGTTATCCCATACAGCATCTATGTAATGACCACTTACGTTAAACCCAAGCGCGTCATTAAAATAGAATGATTCCTCTGGTGCCGGCATTACTGCCCCCGCATTGTGATTTGCATTCTCGTAAGTCAGTAAAGCTCGCTCGGTATTCTGCATTCCTTGCCATATAGCGCGTACGCCATTTTCATAACCAGACACATCGTCCTGAGAACCCGCCACCAGCATCATGGGGACAGACACAGTAGAAAGGGTTTCAGGGCTAAACATATAATAGTTCATTCCCCACGGCGCAAAGGCGATCACCGTTTTAAGGCGGCTATCTACTGGTGCATGATAGCCAGCTTGATGACGCTTCAACGTAGCAAAAGGTGCGCTCTGAGGGCTGTTAACCGCCATTTCAGTTACACTCGCTCCAGCGGTAATTAACGCGCCATATCCCCCCATGGAATAACCAATTAGCGCTGTATTATCTGCATTAACCAATTTGTACAAAAACGAATCAACGTCATTTGACAGTGCAGCAACTTTGTCTAACACAAATTGCTGATCTACCGGCCGGTTTACTAAGGTAGACGCAAAAGCGGCTTGGGTCCTATAGGTAGAATCAGTGTGATCAATAGACACAACTACGTAGCCCTTAGAGGCAATGTTTTCTGCTAAATGTGATAATAAGAAACGGTTGCCAGGATAACCATGAGATACCAGTACTAAAGGAAACGGTGTATCAATCTCTATAGGTGAAGCGTCTCGCCTAGCCTTCCCATGAAGCGCCACTTGTGTTTTGCCGTCGCGGATAAACGCCTTCAATGCCGTTTCACCCGTGGCATTTTCGCTGGCGGGGTACCACACTTCTATGGTTAACGGTCTATCGTAAGTGGGCAGTGATGATGGCTTGGGTTTAGATGCATCTAATTGCAGCATATCTATTTGCTTTGGGTTAACAAGATGCAGCGTTTTTACCCCAATATCATATGTACCATAAGTGGCAAGCTCTGGCGCGTCAGGTCGCTGGGTATCGATGCGGTTTTCGGCAACACTCAAAGCTGAATAACTTATGGTGGCTAATAATAGAATAGCACTACGCCACCCTAAGTTCCGTTTTGTCAGGGCGAACTTTGAACCTCTTAGTGGATTAATTTGCATAAGATTTCTGTCCATTTTATTTGTGTGTAGGGTCGCATTTTTCACCTCTACTCTACTGTATAAATATGAACAGAAAAATACATAACCTATGTATTGCAGGATTGCTTTTGATGCTATTTTTCAAATAGCTGAGGCGCCAATAAAGGAAAATCTTTCCATTGTGAGATCACACGAAAATCGTAGCCTTGGTCACATGCCGTTTTAGCTAAGTGACTGGCGCCCATATACCTGATAACCTGCATGTTCGCTGCTAATGCGCCCTCTATGCCAGCCATAGAATCCTCAATGACCAAACATTTCTCAGGCAATACCCCCATTTTTTCGGCTGCGAGTAAAAATATGTCTGGCGCAGGTTTGCCGTTTTCCACTTCTTCACTTGTGGTGATCGTTCCCTCGAAGAGTGCTGACAAACCTGTCGTTTCCAGAGAGAAGCTGACTCGAGATGGACTACTGCTGGTTGCAATACATCGTTTTACATTCAGTGAATTTAACACTTGCTCAAGCCCATCCGTTGGCTTTAGTTCCTCGGCGAATACCACCAGTAATGCAGCAAGATACTCATCTCGAAAATCATCCGCTAAGAAGACATTAAAATCAGTGACAATTTGCTGCTTGGCAGACGGGAAGCTTTTTCCCAAAAAGTGCTTATCGAAATATTCACCAGTTATCACCACACCTAAGTCAGCTAACATTGAAATGAGCACTCTTTTGCACAGTATTTCACTGTCGATAAGCACCCCGTCGCAATCAAAAATAACCAGTTCAATATGATTAAAATCTGGTTTATGTATGGTGCTTTCCATGTTTATTTCTCGCTGCTTTGTCTATCAATCTTTGGCAAACGGGCAGTGCCCAGTCAGTCATAACCCCCTTGAACACTGCCTCAAACAGACTCAACGGGGCGCTCACAGGATGAACGCCGCCAGTTAGGCTGCACTTTCCTCACCCCACGACAAAGAAGGAATAGTTACCCCATCTTTATCGAAGTGCATTATTTTTTCTTTTGCAGCAGTAAGTTGGATGGTATCACCGTAATTGACCGCACAGTCGCCACCGGCTTTTACGGTTAGCGTACCCACACCATCCACATTTACATGCAAAAAGGTTTCAGACCCCAAATGTTCAATAACACCCACTTTTCCTGACCACAAACCTTTCTCTTGGGTAATAACAAAGTGCTCTGGTCGAACGCCTAACGTGTGCGTATCTTCGTCAGCGTTGGGCTGCACATCAATGAAGTTCATTTTGGGAGACCCAATGAAACCTGCCACAAAGCGGTTTACTGGCTTTTGATATAGTTCAAGAGGGGTACCGACTTGCTCAATGATACCACCATTAAATACCGCAATTCTATCGGCCATGGTCATCGCTTCCACTTGATCGTGAGTTACATAAATCATGGTGGTGGCTAAGCGCTTATGAAGCTCTGATATCTCTAAGCGCATGTTGACACGCAATGACGCGTCTAAGTTGGAAAGAGGCTCATCGAATAAAAAGGCAGAAGGCTGGCGCACAATAGCGCGCCCAATCGCCACACGCTGTCGCTGTCCCCCAGACAACTGTCCCGGCTTTCTATCGAGATAGTCGGTTAGGTTCAGCATTTTGGCTGCCTGTGCTATTTTTTGTTCAATCGTGGCGGCATCAACCTTGGCTCGCTTAAGTGGAAATGCAATGTTATTGCGCACTGACATATGCGGATAAAGCGCATAGGACTGAAACACCATCGCCAAGCCACGTTTTGCCGGGGGCATGTGAGTCGCATCTTGGTTGTCGATTTCAATACGGCCACTGGTAGTGTCTTCAAGGCCAGCAATCATGCGAAGTAACGTTGATTTACCACAACCAGATGGCCCTACAAATACGATAAACTCGCCGTCACGGATGTGTAAATCAAGAGGCTTTATCACGTTGACATCGCCAAAACTTTTTGTCACTTGCTTTAAAGTAATACTTCCCATTAGAGGTTCTCCTACTTAACCGCGCCGAAGCTAAGTCCGCGCACTAATTGTTTTTGACTAAACCAACCAAGAATTAAGATAGGCACCACGGCCATCACTGATGCGGCTGATAATTTTGCGTAAAATAACCCTTCTGGGCTTGAGTAACTGGCAATAAATGCGGTTAACGGTGCGGCGTTGGCCGCGGTAAGAATGAGCGTCCAAAAAGCTTCATTCCACGCTAAAATCACATTTAACAGTAATGTTGATGCAATCCCTGGTAGTGCTATAGGCAGCAATACATGAAAGATTTCTTCCTTAATTCCGGCACCATCCATACGCGCCGCTTCAAGAATTTCATGAGGAATCTCTCTAAAGTAGGTGTAAAGCATCCACACCATGATAGGCAGGTTGATGAGTGTCATCACAATCACCAGCCCCAACCGTGTATCAAGTAAGCCAAAGTCTCGAAAGAGAAGATAAATAGGTATAAGCACACCCACTGGCGGTAGCATCTTAGTCGACAGCATCCACATCAATAAATTCTTAGTTCGCTTAGTTTGAACAAACGCCATGGACCACGCTGCAGGAATGGCAATGAGTAACCCCAACAAACTCGCTCCTAAGGAGATAACCACCGAATTAAGGAAATGGTCAAAATAGGGGGAACGAGCTAACACTTGGCTGTAGTTTTCTAGTGTCCATTCAAACATGAACAAGCTTGGCGACGCCGAAATGGCTTCTGACTCTGTTTTGAAGCTGGTGATCATGGTCCATAAAATAGGAAAGAAGATCATTCCACTGATGGTCCACGCTACCAAGGTGTAGATAATCTTGGATTTATTTATATTTCGAGTTGCCATCACTTAACCCTCCAAATTTTTACCAATTAAGCGCATTAAGAAAATGGCAACAATATTGGCAATAATCACAGCCACTATGCCCCCAGCGGAACCCCCACCCACATCAAATTGAAGAAGTGATTGGGTATAAATCAAATACGTAATATTTGTTGATGAGTAACCTGGCCCACCGCTGGTGGTCACCAGAATTTCTGCGAAAATTGATAGCAGGAATATGGTTTCAATTAAAATGACAGCGGTGACAGCTCGTGATAAGTGGGGCAATACGATATAAACGAATTTGCTAAAAGGGCCGGCACCATCTAAGTCTGCGGCGTCGAGTTGTTCACGATCCAGTGATTGAATCGCCGTTAGCAAAATCAGCGCCGCAAAGGGCAGCCACTGCCAAGACACAATAATAATAATCGACAACAATGGCAGTTCCGCAAAGAAGTCTATTGGGGTAAACCCTAAGAAGGTCGCTAAATGTGCGAATAAACCATTGACGGGATTCATGAACATGTTCTTCCATACTAACGCCGATACCGTCGGCATGACGAAAAACGGCGCAAGCACCATAATGCGAACGTAGTTTCTTCCCCAAATAGCTTGGTCGAGCAACACGGCTAACCCAATACCACCGCAAATCGTGATAACTAACACTCCCCCCACCAGCATAAGGGTATTAAAGAATGACTCTACAAAAGCGGGGTCTGTTAAAAAGAACTCGTAATTCAAGAAGCCGATAAATTCATTATCGCCTGGCATGAGTAGGTTGTAGTCTAAAAACGAGAAATACAATGTCATGCAAAGTGGAACAATCATCCATGCCAATAGCAAAGTGACCGATGGAAAAAGCATTATTTTGGCTAACGTACGAGACTGAGTTGTCGCCATTACTAGACCCCTTACAAGTCAGTGGTAGGTAAGTACTGCAGCACCTTACCCACCGGTTAACGTCTTATTATTTTGGGTAGCGCGCTTTACGCATTGCTCTTTCAACAAGGCGCTGAGAGCTTTGAAGTGCTTGGTCGACTGTCATACGACCGGTCAAGGCAGCACTAAATTGCTGTCCTACCGCGGTGCCTATACCTTGGAACTCAGGGATTGCAACAAACTGCACACCTACGTAAGGTACGGGATCAACCGTGGGATTTTTGGGATCCGCCGAATTGATTGAATCAAGAGTAATTTGAGCGAATGGGGCGGCGTTCATATAATCAGGATTGGCATACAATGATGCTCGCGTACCAGGAGGTACATTTGCCCAGCCTTTCTTTTCTGCAACAAGTGAGGCGTACTCTTTAGACGTGGCCCAGCTTATAAACTTCATTGCAGCGTCTGACTTTTTACTGCTAGAGGGAATAGCTAACGTCCAAGCCCATAGCCAGTTACCGCGTTTGCCAAGGCCGTTGTCAGGCGCTAACGCAAACCCTACTTTATCTGCAACTTCAGAGTCTTTTTGGTTGGTGACAAAACCACCTGCCACTGTGGCATCAATCCACATACCACACTTTCCCGTTTGGAACAGTGCTAGGTTTTCATTAAAACCATTAGCAGATGCCCCTGGAGGGCCATACTTGTCCATCACATCAACATAGTATTCTAGGGTGGCTTTCCACGCATCTGAATCGAACTGTGGTTTCCAGTTTTCATCAAACCAACGGGCACCAAATGAGTTAGACATTGACGTAAGCAGAGCAATGTTTTCCCCCCACCCCGCCTTTCCACGTAAACAAATACCGTAAACGCCCGCGTCTTTATCTGTCATGGCCTCTGCCGCAGTACGGATAAACTCCCATGTCGGAGCTTTGGGCATTTTCAAACCCGCTTTTTCCATCAAATCGGTGCGGTACATGACCATAGAGCTCTCGCCGTAAAAGGGCGCAGCGTAAAGCTTGTTGTCAACCGAAAGTCCACTTCGAATAGCCGGCAGCAAATCGTCAACATCGTAAGATTCGCCCAATCCATTTAGCGCTTCTAACCACCCCTGCTTACTCCAAATAGGCACTTCATAAGTGCCTATCGTCATCACATCATATTGCCCACCTTTTGTGGCAACATCTGTGGTCACTCGTTGGCGAAGAATATTTTCTTCTAACGTTACCCACTTGAGGCTAATGTCAGGGTTTTGCTTTTCAAAATCACTACTCAGTTCCTTCATGGTGATCATGTCACCGTTATTAACGGTAGCGATGGTTATGGTTTCTGCATTCACCGTGGAACCTAATGACAAGGCGCCGGCTAACAGTAGAGAAAGTTTTTTCAACATAGGGTAATCCCCTTAAGGTTTTAAAGATGCAACTTCCCCCTCCCCGCCTGGTGTTGTGCATTCACCACCGATAACAGGGATAGAGGTTTGCGTCGTTTATGACTATTAGGTTTTGGTTGGTTTACCCGCATGAGTAGGCTGAACTGTCGCGCTCATACGGGCAATGCTACACACGCTATCGTGTTAGAATTTCACTGATATTTCTGACGTGATACCGTCAAAGCCGGCGCCTATTTGGCCGCCAGAGTTTGTTCCTTCTTCCTGATCAACATATTCTACTTTCCAAAGTGTTCTGTCGTTGATCCAATACCCTGCCGAAACTTGAAGCCGGGTTACTTCGTTGTCGCTTTGCTCGATAAGATCAGAGGTATTTTCAGCTTCAGCATAGCGCGCTGCGACATAGAGTTTTTCAGGAATAACATACTGCTGTGCTTCAATAACCCAATAATCAACAGAGGAATCGGCTTCAATCACTTGATTAGAATCAAATGTGGTGCCAGTAGGATCTAGCACGCCGTCGGTCCCAAAATAGGTAATACCGGCGACGGCATTACCTTCGGTATCTGCAAAGGTATAATCGTCACTGGCTTTACCTAGCATGAGGATAACGCTGGTTTGGTCTGAAGGCTGGTATGCCAGGTTTAATTGCATAATAGATTGGTTCAATCCGGGCAAAGCACCTACGTGCGTATCACGTTCACTAGAAGCTGACGCCGAAAAGTTATAGTTTTCACCGTCACCAAAGCGATAGTTCGTGGTGGTGACACCGTCTAGGCTTGCGAGTCCGTTTTCAAACACCAGTTGGTCGCCTTGGTTGGCTTGGAAGATGTTTAAACCCGCTTTGAAACCGCCTTCAAATTCTAGTGTGCCCTGAATACGGAAATTGTAGCCTCTGTCCTCTTGAAACGCTTCACCAAAGCTCGATGTTGTCATATGACCGGCGACGTTGTATGCGCGAAGTATGCCGTCATCAAAGGTTTCTGTATAGCTTAATTGAATGCCGTTTTCTGCCGTTGCATAGTCAGTAATACCATTACCAATTAACGCATTCCCCTGGTTGTCAGCACCATCTTGGAAGCCTTTAAATTGAAACGGTGACGCGCCAATATTGCCTGCACGTAAAATTAAACTGGCATTTTCTTTCTCATACCCCGTGAGCCCAAACATATCGAATTCAATACCAGCGAAATCTTGGTGAAAGGAGAAATCTCGATCACCATTGTTACCAAAATCATTAGGTTCTTCTGCGATATCGATGTCTGCCGTAATGTTTTCAGTAATTTTGAATTTAAACATCAAGTTAACGCGTAAACGACCGAAACCGTCGGATTGCGTTTCATCTTCTGGGCGGAACGCGCCGTCTTTGGCCTGAATAGCCTGGTAATTTTGCATGGCCAAAAAGTTTACCTGTACTCGGCCATCAAGGAACTCATTGGGTTCACTAGGCGGCACATACATAGGCTTCTCTTCACTTAACTCTTGCGCCATTGAAAGCGCTGGCGTCGTCACTGCAATAATTGCAGCAGCGAGCGCGCTTAATTTGCTGGCGGTTTTGGTAGAACAAGTTGTAGAAATATGTCGCTGGTTGATGTCTAGCATTGTGAACCCTCTCAAGACTAATTTTTAATTTTTATTCCGCAAAACTGAATATGAAATGGAACATGACACTCTTAGACTGTCACATTCAACAAACAGGCTCCCACTAATTTACACCTGCTCAACATGAGGGCATGTGACCATTTTATCATTTTATCGTCAACAATTTTTTTAACAATTAATTATCATTTTCACCAAACAAACTATATTTAAGATAAAATCAATAATTTAAACTAAATTAAAAAGTATTGAAATTTCTCAAATAACGGCATCCTAAGAAAAAATCCGGCAAACCACCTTCAGACAAAGAGGATATTTACGTTTAACAAATATGCACAAAAAGAGCATAAGCCATAACTTAAATCTTTTGCTCAAATTAACGCGTGAAAACCAGGAGTGAAAACATGGGGGCGTTCATAGTATTCATCTAAATAGGAAATTGGACATCGTCTCTTGAGGCCAGGCTTAATAGGGCTTTCAGATGAGAAGGCAGTTCAACAGACACTTCTGAACTCCCCTTACCTCTCTTTACATTTAGACGAAAGTTTAATTTTGTGTTTAATTTTTGAAGAGGCATAATGCAAAGTCAAACACTATAAAAAGAGAAACGGATTTCAATATGTTAAAAAAATCCCCTTATATCTGCCTTGCTTTCGCCTTAACCCTCAGTGCTTGTGGAGGCGGTGGTAGTTCATCCTCTTCAGGAGGTGGCTCTTCCACTCCAACGACGCCTAGCACTCCAGAACCAACTGGTGCCGACTTTTCTTTAAGTCCCGTGGACTACACCGTAGCGGGTCTAGACACCATGGACAGCATGATCCAACTGGGTAATATCACCAACAATATGCTTAAACAGCCCAGAGGCAATGCAACTGAAATAAGTAACATTTGTGAAAATGGCGGTATTTCCACTGCGACTTATAGTTCAGGCAGTACTACATTCACCTCGGGCGATGTCGTTACTTTTTCATTCAATGACTGTTTTCACAAAGAGATTGGGGGAGACCTGTCTGGAGATATTACCGCTGAAATCACCAGTGTTGATATCAACCAGGGGGCGATGACGTACGATGCCAGCTTTAATCAATTAGAAACGATTGTTAACGATGGCCGTCTTTTTATATCGGGAGATTTCACCGTACAAAGTATAAGCACACTCCCACTGGACAGCTTCACGCTGTCTATATCCGATCCTTTTAGCATATCCCAACCTGATGGTTTTGAAATTCTCCTTGATGATTTTCAACTCACACATACAAGAGACTGGTTGACGGCTAAATACAGCCTTGATGGACATGGACAATTTCTCGAATCAAATGTTTTTGATGCCTTTGCCTTTTCGGTAGATGAACCAATAGTAGGGTATTTTTCGGAATACCCTCATGAGGGCAAAGTTACGCTTTCTTCAGATGTGTCCAGCGATCTTGTAATCACGACAAACTTTGTGACAGATTCAGATATGTACAACTTTGAGTTTGCTGGTGACACTGGCGCAATGGATTGGAGTTTTTCAGTAGATGGAGCGATGTGGAGTGCCAGCACCGAAGTAGGTTATTTCGGCTACGCTACACATCATCGCGCGGATAACTTTCATTACTTAGGCATTAACACTGGGCCCCATACAATTAACAACTACCCGATTTTAGAGAGCCTAGAATTTCAGTTCTCTCGCCCCATCGCGTCAATCGGTACGCAAACAACCAAGTTATATTCGGTGTGGTCAAACAACCCCGATGTAGAGGTAACCGCTGACGTCGTGGGTGCCAAGGTGATATTGACACCTACTAGCCCACTCACGCCAGGAGTAGAATACACACTTTACGGTTTTGAAGTGTTCGATGCACTTGGACAGTCTATTTCTACCGATTCGGTGACCTTAACTGCATCTACTGCAGCCATAGCCGAAATAGAAACCTCAGATAACTTTTACAGTAGAGATAGCCAACCCAGCTTGTCGGTATTTAGTAACTTCGCCAACGGCGGGGAGACTGTGTCAGTTCAATGGAGTGAAATCACGGATTATGGGGTGACCTTTTCCGATGATGGTGGAAGCGAAATTTATGTAGATATTTCTGCAATACCTTCCGATGTGAATGAGGTAACGGTCATGGCAGAAGCAATCAGCGATAATGGATTGATTGCTTTCGCCACCAAAACATTGCTAATTGTACCTGACACAGGCAGCTATCTTGCATTTAAGAGCGAAGAAGGTGACTACATTGGCGCTGGACAATCCGTTATTATGGATGACACAGACAGCGTTTTCTCTGTGCAAACCTACTCAACGCAAGAGATAGAAGCCAGAGTAGATTCTTCTTTTTTCAGTGATTATTGGTCGCTAAATTTAGAAGCACCTGAAGGAAGTGAGCTTGAGGTGGGCACCTATAACGATGCTACTCGCTGGCCTTTCCAAGCTGCATTAGTGCCAGGTCTTGATTTTTCTGGGAACCACAGAGGTTGTAATAACCTATATGGCAGCTTCACTATCAGTGAAATTGCGTTTAGTGATGGGCAGCTTACCAAGCTCGCTGTGGACTTCGTACAATATTGTGAGTCCACTGACAACCCGCCCCTATTTGGTATATTGCGTTTTAATTCAACGGCAAAAATACTCTAGCAACCTCGGCCATAGGGCAACGTTAAGGTACAAAAGAACCCTTTGTACCTTAACGATATGTGCCAACCGTCTTTCTATTCCTTCACCCTGTCTTGTTTTCCCCCCTTTTACGCTGCATTTGTTATACAAAATAACCATGATACAAAGCAGAACTTAGGTGGTAATGATTATGATGGGTACTTCAAAACATAGCGTTGGTTTACGCTTTATCTGCCTTTTGCTCCCGCTAATAGTGCCATTTTTAGTACAGGCTGCCCCTTCGAAGGGTTTGGATAAGTGCCTATCGGAATATCCCTACCCTTTTGCCGTAAATACTTTCTCATTCTCATCTCAGGGTGAAGAATTAGAAATGGCATACATGTACTTGCCACCCAAGGCCAGTAAGCCCGTCGTTACTCTCATGCATGGCAAGAACTTTAATGGCGCGTATTGGGAACAAACTGCTGCTATGTTGCACGAGCAAGGTTTTGGGGTACTGATTCCTGACCAAATTGGTTTTGGAAAATCATCAAAACCCACTCACTATCAATACAGCTTTGCCACCTTAGCCCATAATACCCGCGCTTTACTCGACACGTTAAAGATAAACCGCAGCATCATAGTGGGTCACTCCATGGGCGGTATGCTAGCCACTCGTTTTGCACTTCTATATCCTAAACTCACAGAAAACTTAGTGCTGATTAACCCTATTGGACTCGAAAATTATCTGCTTTATGAAACTTATACGGACATAGAAAATGTGTATCAAAGTGAGCTAAAGAAAACCCCCGAAATGATTAAACGTTATCAACAAAAAAATTACTACGATGGCAATTGGAACGAACAATACGCCAAGCATGCGGCATTTTTACAAGGTTGGATAGAAGGCCCGGATTGGGACACGTTAGCACGTGTTAATGCCTTAACTTACGATATGATTTTTACCCAGCCTGTGGTTGAAGAATTTACCCACCTTAACGTCCCCACCACGTTGATACTAGGTACACGAGATAGAACAGCACCAGGCCGTGCCAACAAAAGAGACGATGTTACGCGGGAGCTAGGCCGTTATGACAAACTAGGGGCAGAAATAACAGCGCGAAACCCAAGCATTCAAGTTATCGAACTGGAAGGACTTGGCCACCTGCCACAGATAGAAGACTTTTCCCGTTTCAAGCCCAATTTTATACGCGCACTATCGACAAAATAACAACTCACTTGACCCAGGTCATCAATAAAAAATAAAAACACAAACGAGAGGAAATAATGAAAACAATCACCAATAGGCTGTTGCTATTATTCGTATTAGTGACCAGCTTTAGTGCACTGGCAGCCGACAAAAAAAGCGACCCCCGCGCTGATTACATAAGAGCAAACTACACGAAATACGAGTACCAAATTCCTATGCGGGACGATGTGAAGTTATTTACCTCTGTGTATGTCCCCAACGACGATAGCAAAACCTACCCCATGATGTTTCAGCGTACACCTTATCGCGTTGCCCCTTACGGTGCAGATAAATACAAAACGCGCTTGGGGCCAAGTGAGGACTTTGAGAAGGAAGGTTTTATCTTTGTTTTTCAAGATGTTCGCGGTAAGTTCATGTCTGAGGGCGAATTTGTCAATATGCGTCCTCAAGATGCATACAAACGTGGTAATTCAGCCACAGACGATGCGACGGACACCTATGACAGCATTGAATGGCTAGTGAAAAATGTAGACAACAATAATGGTAATGTAGGGATGTGGGGGACCTCATACCCAGGCTATTACACGTCAGTAGGTGCAATAAACAGCCATCCTGCGTTAAAAGCCATTTCTCCTCAAGCCCCCATTGCCGACTGGTTTTTTGACGATTTCCATAGGAATGGCGCGTTTGTCACGCCCATGGCATTTATCTTCTTCGATACCTTCGATAAACAGCGAGATGGGCAATTTGCTTATTGGCCGAAAGGGATGGATCAAGTCACTCCTGATGGCTATCAGTTCTTCAAAGATTTAGGCCCGCTAACGAACGTTAATGAAGATTACTTTAACGGCGAGCGACCATTTTGGAACGAGATTATTGCGCACCCTAACTACGATGACTACTGGCAATCACGCGATCTATTGCAACACCTTTCGAAGACGAAACCAGCCACCTTGGTCGTGGGCGGATGGTACGATACAGAAGACCTTTATGGACCCTTGTATACTTACCAAACCATGTCGCAGAAAAATAGTCAATCACACATCAAATTGGTGATGGGCCCTTGGTCACATGGCCAATGGAACAGTACAAAAGGTGGCGCAAGTCTGGGTGAAGCAAACTTTGGCTTTGACACCAGTGCTTGGTTCCAAAAAGAGGTGTTATTACCCTTTTTCAAACAGCATTTAAAAGGCGAAGGTGAGGCTAACCTTGCCACTGCGACTATGTTCGAAACCGGCAGTAATCGTTGGAAGAAGTTCGATACCTGGCCACCTAAAGCGGGTAATGTACAAACGCTATACCTTGGCAACAATGAACAACTTCTCGATGGAAACACTAGCAAAGGGGCAAGTGAATACATCAGCGACCCCAACAAACCCGTTCCTCATTCAGCAAAAGTCAGTCGCGGTTGGGATAAACCTTATATGGTTGAAGACCAACGCTTTGCCGCAAGACGCCCTGATGTGCTTGTTTTTGAAACCGACGTGTTAGAAAACGATATGACCATTGCAGGTGCCATTGATTTAGATCTTTGGTTTTCTACCACACAAACGGCCGCTGACATTGTCGTAAAAGTGGTCGATGTTTTCCCCGGTAAAGATGACAATACCAATAAAGTGGATAAGGAAACCGGTAATCGACACGAGTTAGTTCGCTGGAGTGTCATTCGAGGTAGATTTCGCGAAAGCATGAGCGAACCCAAACCTTTCGTTGCCAATCAACCCACAAAAGTCACCTTCGACCTGTACGACATACTTCATACATTTAAACGTGGGCACAAGCTACAAATACAAATTCAAAGTAGTATGTTTCCCTTTATCGACATGAATCCACAACACTATGTAGACAATATTTTTGAAGCGAAAGAGTCTGACTATGTTAAAGCGATGCACACCATTTACCACAACAAGGACTACCCAAGTGCCATACGCTTTAAAACATTAGACAACTGATCACAATGCGCCACCAGAAGCGCTAGTTTTAGCGCTTCTGGCCCACACCTTTATGCCTGTATAAAGGTGTATTGCAAAACTCAATAATACATAACAACAAGTACCAACAACGGAAAATACACATGAAAAAGAGCGCAATAGCCCTAAGCTGTGTCAGCGTATTTCTTTTTAGCTGCGCAGCACCTAAGTCGATAACGCAACCTGATAGTACAACGCCCCTAGCGCAAACGGTTAAGCCGAATGAGTTGTCTACGCCTTACACGCTAAAAACTGGCGGCGAGATATCAGAGCACCAAAAACATCTCACCGTAGACAAAGCATTGCTACGCTTTTCATTCGATTTCGACAAAGAAATCCTGTTTGGCGATACCACGCTCACACTGAATGCATCAAAGCCACAATCGACGTTTTCTGTTGATTTAGATACCCGATTTACCCTGCAAGATATATGGCTAAATGGCGAGCGATTACCCAACGATCGTTATAGCAACAAATACGGGGAACTCATTGTCTCTTCATCTTCATTAGTCGCATTTCCGGCCACGTTACGCGTTGTGTATTCAGGTCATCCGAGAACACCTATACGCGCGCCCTGGGATGGGGGGGTTATGTGGGAGAAAACCGCTGAAGGGCAACCTTGGTTAGCCACGGCGGTGCAAGGCGAAGGCTGTGATCTGTTTTGGCCATGTATAGACCAACCCTTTGGCGAACCCAATGAGACAGAGCTTTACATTACGGTGCCGAAACCTTTGGTTGCCGCCACCAACGGTGTACTTATTAACACCCATGATGAAGGTGACAACCGCACCTATCACTGGCAAACAAAGTCTGTTCACAATACCTATGGCATTGCGTTAAATATTGCACCATACAAGCAAATGACTACGCAATTTACCAGCATTTACGGAAACACTTATCCGCTTACCTATTACTACTTACCGGAGAAGGAAGATAAAGCAAAAGCGCTATTTGACGAACTACCGGAAATGATAACTTTCTTTGAACGTATGATTGGCCCTTACCCTTTTGCGGATGAAAAAGTGGGCATTGTACAAACCCCACATTTAGGTATGGAGCACCAAACGATTAATGCCTACGGTAATCAATATCGAAAAGATGATGGAGGTTACGATTGGCTGATGCAACACGAATTTGCCCATGAGTGGTTTGGCAATCAACTCACTAATGATAACTGGGATCATATGTGGCTGCATGAGGGTTTCGGAACCTATATGCAACCACTATACGCACAGTACCTTCACGGTAATGAGGCCTACTTTGTTAAACTCAATGCCCAGCGCAAAGGGTTAGCTAACGCCCACCCCATCGTCAGTAATACCTTGATGTCTGAAGAAGATGTCTATGAAAAAGGGCCTGCGGGTGATATTTATGCAAAAGGCGCTTGGGTCATTCATACCTTGCGAGGCGTTATGGGCGATGACGCCTTCTTTCGTTCCGTCACCGAGCTAGTCTACGGTAGAACCGACCCTAAACCTGGTAACTTCAAACCTATTTTTGCTAATACACAAGATTTCATCGATATTGTAAATAAACATAGCGAATCGAACTTAGACTGGTTTTTCGACGTGTATCTTTTCAGTGCGGCTCTGCCTGAATTAACAATGACTCGCCATAAAGACGGTGTCACATTTGCTTGGAAAACTGACAACAACCTTCCCTTCCCTATGCCACTTGAAGTGAGTATAAACGGAAAAATCACCGAGCTTGATATGCAAACAGCGTTTAGCCTGCCAGTGAGCCAATTCGACACAGTGATTGCAGATCCTAATAGCAAAGTATTGAGATACGAACAGCGATATGAAGACTATAAAGCTTGGATAAAAGAAAATAGTAATACCAAGAAGAAGTAACGCTATAGGCATGTCTCTTTTGGATAACACCTTGTTGGTGCTTTTTAACCCAAAGAGGCATGCCGCTGCCTTAGCACCTTACTGTTAGCGAATGAGTGCAGATTTTTGAACGACACCATAACACTACGTCAGCTCGCAAAAAGCTATAAGAAAAAGTGTGCTTTAAAGCCGCTCTCAGTTGCTATCCCTCACGGGAAGTTTCTATTAAGCGGTAGAAATGGCGTAGGAAAAACCACGTTATTAAAGATACTAGCCGGCTTGGAAGAGCCCTCAGAAGGCACAATTGAAAGGCCGCCGTGGGCATCAAGTGCTGCTATTGCCTCTGATTGTATCGTTTACCCAGAAATATTAGCGATTCGTGAGCTTGCCGACTTATATGTCAAAGAAGGTAAACTTGATAAAAATGCCTTTGAACAGCGCATTAAGCATTTCAATCTAACGCCATATTTATCAACCTTAGTGGGAGAACTATCAACCGGTTCGCTTCAGAAGCTACGCTTATGTTTAGCTTTAGCAAGCAGTCACCCGTTGGTGCTACTCGACGAACCGTTAAATGGCTTAGACAACGAAAGCGTACTCGTTGCATTAGATGAAATAGCACAGGAACAAAGGCCCATGATCATTGTTGACCATGAAAAGCGTTGTGCCCCACATGTGAAAGGGAAAATTCATATAGATGAAGCAGGATCATGCACTATAACGCCATAGTTGCTCGTTTGTTTAAAGCGCACAAAATTGAAAACAGAGGGTTATATTCCGCTATTGCCATAGCAGTTATGCTAATTTCACCAGTAATATTGCTGTTTTTTCCTTTATTGGGATATTGGATATTAGCCATGCCCGTTACCGACATTCGATTCTGGTTAGGGCTGGGTCTACTGCTTGCTATCAGCAAAAGTATGTTGTCTTTTCATTCCGCCGTGGTGAAAGTAAAGTATATCAACTGGGGGATAGACTGTTATGGCAAGCATAAGTTTTACACGCTGTACTGTGTCAATCGGCTTATTGCATGCACCCCGGTCTTCATTTTGCTCGCGATTGGATATGCTAAAGCCCCATTGACTCCCTCTAGTATAATAAGCGGTATCACGATAAGCCTTATTTTAGCCGGTTTTATTACCTTAGACAGCGTTTGGCGTTTAACATCATCAACACCAGCGACGTCCTTCGCTTACTCATTCCAACTACGCTTTTTGCTAACGCCTCTTTTGCGGCTTTATTTAAGGTGGATACTGTTTTTATTCGCCCTTAGCGTGCAGATATACCTTATGGACTCGCAGCAGTCATTTTTATTCAACCTTGGCATTTTTACATTTATCGGTATGTTTACTTTTACCCTGCTATATACATGCAGCGCGTATTGTTTTAACTATGTAGAATCCCATCGCCTATTTTTAATGAGTCTTTCTGCTAGGTTTTATCAATCTTGCTGGCGCAATACTCGCGTTGTACTTTTCTTCATTTGGGCTATCGCGATCGCCTTACCTTGGTCAAGATTACTCCTTTTTTAACCCTCTTTCTTGTCATTTACCTCCTCTCCCCCAGCAACTGGTATTACCAATAAAGAGATTTTAACAGGGTGTCATCTTCGCGACGCTTTTTCAGGGTGTCTTATTCGATAAACTCAGTGTCATACGCTAGCTTCCGTGACATTTTTACGCGTTCATTTACTGTGCAAGGGCAATAGGGCTAATCCATTCACGCTAACAAAGGCTTTTTTCGAACAAATCTCTTTTAAGCGCCTTCCATGTGCATTTTTTGGACTTTTTCGTCAGTTTTTGTTTATAAACAACCCGTATCAACACTGGCCTGTCGATTAAATTAACAAAAAACCCAAAAAACAATAGAACAAAATTTACACTTTATTGCCTTATCTGGTAGACCGATATATTTTAATGCTCTAATATTGGTAAACACTCATTGTCATACACATACAAAGAGAAACGAGTTATGTCTAAGAAAATTGCATTGGTTACAGGGGCTACTGGCGGAATCGGATTTCAAGTAGCAAAGCGTCTAGGTGAAGACGGCTATACTGTTGTATTAAACGGTATCGAAGATGACAAAGGCGCGGAACGCGTAGAAGAGCTAGCAGCACTGGGGATTGAAGCAGAATATTATGGCTTCGATGTTACTAACGACGAAGCGGTGACAGAAAACGTTAAAGCCATCGGCGAAAAATACGGTCAAATCGATGCGGTTATTAACAATGCGGGCGGTTTAGGTGGAAGAAGCCCAATGGAAGAGATGACCACTGAGTTTTACCGCTCGGTCATGGCACTCAACTTAGACAGCGCTTTCTTCGTTTCTCGTGCGGCCATTCCTTATCTTAAGAAAACCACTGGCGGCTCCATCGTTAACTACACATCGAATGCAGCTTGGAATGCGGGTGGCCCAGGTGCAGGTATCTACGGCGTATCAAAAGCAGCGGTTAATACGTTAACCCGTGCACTTGCTAAAGAACTTGCTCCTGCAGGTATTCGCGTGAATGCTGTATCTCCAGGCACTATCGATACGCCATTCCACGCGCAAATTAAAGCCACTAAGCCAGAAGTATTTGCGTCATGGAAAGACAGCATTCTGTTGGGTCGATTAGGTCAGCCGGAAGAAGTAGCCTCTGTTGTTTCTTTCTTAGTGAGTGAAGATGCGTCATTTATTACTGCAGAAACTGTTCAAATTGGTGGCGGCCAAGCTCTAGGGATTTAATTCCTATCTGTATTAACGAAAGAGCAAGGCCATGGGCGTTGCTCTTTCGCATTTGCCCTCCTTACCATCATAACCTTTTCAACCACGAGAAGGTGTTGAACTTAGACATTTAGCGACACCCAGAGGCATGACATGTTGCAATTTCATACATTAACCGACGAAGAAGTTCGTCAGCTTTCAGACACGCTATTTAACGCTCGCACAACAGGCAAAGCGCTACCTGAGTTTCCGGGCAAACTCCCCGCCACACTAGAGCAAGCCTATGCGGTACAAGATCTTTCTATTGCAGCTTCTGACGATAACGTTGTGGGCTGGAAAGTCGGCATGGTTATTCCAGAGCTTCGTGAGCAAATGAAATCTGAGCGCATAATGGGGCCAGTCTTTAAGAATGTGGCACACTTTATTGGGCATTCTCACGGTGATAATGAGTACATAGAACTGCCTGTCTATACCGATGGCTTTATTGCGGTTGAAGCTGAACTCATGATTGAGATTAACCGCGAGATCACGCCTGGCAGTATAGATACTTCTGCGGATCTATCTCATTTGATTCGTCATGTTTATACCGCGGTCGAAATAGCCAGTAGCCCAGTGAAGGACTTAAATGACTACGGCCCTACTGCGATAATTGCAGACTTTGGCAATAACCACGGCATGGTGGTAGGTGCGCCAATCGAGGATTGGCAATCAAAAATCGCGACCATTGAAACTAAGTGTTTCATCAACGATGAACTGATTAACTCCGCCCCTGCCAACAATGTGTTAAATGGGCCAATGGCGGCATTTTCTTATCTTATTGACCAAGCAAGTAAACGTAATATCACGTTACCGAAGGGCACAATGGTGTGCTCGGGAGCGATTACCGGTGTTCACGAAACCTTAGTAGGCTCAACGTCCACGGTAGACTTTGGTGAGGCGGGTAAGATCAATATGAAGTTAGTGGCATTTTAAGCGACAAAACTTCTGATTAATATGAAGGGTGTGTAGTTATTGGCATGTGGTACAAGTGACCACTGCCAATAACAGTTAAAGACATGACTTTAAGTTATGATGCCGACGGGCGCGATGTGCCTTGCCTATTTCCTTCATGCCTTCTGCCTGAAGAAGCATTACCTGCCGCTTTTTGATGAGGACGACGACGAGACGAACGCGGTTGACCATTCCCTTGATTATTTCCTGCTGACGCAGCCCCTTGCTTAGGCTTTTTGGCTTTCTTCGGCTTTTTCGGTGCAGACAATGTCGTGTCTGGCACGTTAACCTGAGGTTCAAACCCATCCATGACTTCACGAGGTAACAGACGCTGTATTAAGGTTTCAATGTCTTTTAACTGCTGCAGTTCATCTGCACTCACGAAAGACCACGCTTGACCACTTGCTCCCGCTCGCCCTGTACGGCCTATACGGTGAACATAATCAGCTGCCGTGTTGGGTAAATCGAAGTTCACCACCACAGGTAGCTCACTGATATCAATTCCACGTGCTGCAATATCCGTGGCTACAAGTACGTCAATTTCACCGTTTTTAAACCCTGATAACGCTTTCGTTCTCGCGCCTTGGCTTTTATTTCCGTGTATGGCCGCGCTAGGAATACGAGCTTTTGAGAGCTTCTCGGCAATACGGTTAGCGCCATGCTTAGTTCGGCTAAACACTAGTACTTGTTTCCAGTTGTTTTGTTTTATTAAGCAAATAAGCGCGGTGGTTTTCTTTGCTTTATCAAGGGTAACTAAGCGTTGCTCAATTTTGTCTACCGTGGTGTTTGCCGGCGCGGTAGAAACCTTCACAGCGTCTACCGTAATCGTGTGAGCAAGTGTAGTGATCTCTGGAGAAAACGTAGCGGAGAACAATAAGGTCTGACGTTTTGCAGGTAACAATTTTAAGATACGTTTAATATCGTGGATAAAACCCATATCCAGCATACGGTCTGCTTCATCAAGCACTAACATTTCAAGTTGGTCAAACTTCACCGCATTTTGCTGAAACAAATCCAGTAAACGACCCGGTGTGGCAATCAGTACATCTACACCAGAGCGCAGTGCTTTCATTTGTGGGTTAATGCCTACCCCACCAAATACCACGGCCGTTTTTAGCGAAAGAAACGCATTAAATCCACGAACGTTATCTTCCACCTGCGCTGCTAATTCTCGGGTTGGCGTTAAGATTAGCGCTCTTACTCGATTGGATGAGGCAGGCTTACCTGATGATAGTTTATGTAACATAGGCAAGGAAAACCCTGCCGTTTTGCCAGTGCCAGTTTGCGCAGCGGCTAACACGTCTTTACCTTCAAGTACTAGCGGGATTGCTTGTTCCTGAATGGGAGACGGCGACGTGTAACCCTGTTTTTCAATAGCTTGTAAAAGCGGGGTTGACAGTCCCAACTCAGTAAATGACATATGATGACTCCTAAAAAATAAAATGCGCTATGAGATATAGCCTAGGGGCGCTGGAGAGCTATCAGTTTGTAGCAGGCTTAAAACGGTAAAGGTCACTATGTGAATCGCGTGAGGGACTGACAGAGAACTAACGGCTGAAGCGTTTATCAAATTTAAATAGTACCAACTTATTAGGCGCGCATATTACCACTGTTGCGCCCTTCAAGCCAGATTAATTTTTAATCAAACCTAGACTAAACCTATCCTCTAAGTCAGTTATCTACTGTATTCAACAGCGTATCATGAGTAGCGCTAATCAACATCCTAATGCAAAACCTAAGAGGAAATAACATGCAACCACTACTCCAAAATGATATTCAACGTACCTGCGGGGCAGCAATGAGCGGCACTACACCTTTGACAACCCAGGCTAGCGCGTCTGTGCGTATCGATAACTCTATTTATAGCCACTCTCCTAGCCAGAGTGCATCGACTGTCGTTGTGGCGCACAGCTACGTTTCAGATAATGTTGCTTGGTCATTGAGAAAGTAACTCTGCCAACATGGGAAACAAAAAAGGGTGTTCACCGATAACCTAGGCGAACACCCCTTCTATGTACTATTTTTGTTTTACGCTTTTACTTTTGCGCAGGCATCAGTAATTTTTTGCCATTCCTGATTCACCACCCAATCAGTTTTAGCGACCCAAGTGCCGCCAATAGCGAAAACATTATTTAAGCTTAAATAGTCTTGGTAGTTGTCTTGAGATATACCGCCAGTTGGACAAAATTTGGTATCTTTGAATAAACCGCCTACTGCTTTGAGGAAGCCTGCACCGCCCGATAAGGCTGCAGGAAATAGCTTAAGTTCTCTAAAACCATGCTCTCTGGCTAATACAATATCAGCCACAGTAGACACACCTGGTATCACTGGCTTACCGCATTGGGTCAGTTTACTCAGTAATTTCTCGGTGACCGCTGGTGTCACGATGAAATCGGCACCAGCTTCTAGCGCCACATTTAACGATGCTTCGTCAACAATGGTCCCCGCGCTTACAATCATTTCAGGCAACTCAGCCTTTATCGCAGACAGTGCTTTTGCTGATTGCTCTGAACGCAAAACAACTTCTACGGTTTTTAGTCCAGCAGCATGCATGGCCTTTGCAATAGCCACCCCATCATGTTCGTTGTCTACCTGAATAATTGGCAGCAGAACCTGCCCATCCATTAATGACGATACTGAATCCATATCACTTTTCTCTCAATGTGTTATCTGACTATTAAGCCAAATTTTGTACGAAATCTTGATAAGTGCCCGCTTCTACAATGGCACCACGATGTTGAATAACAAATGCAGCGCATTTAGACGCTTTCTGTACAGCGTCTTCTATCTCTACGCCGGCTAAACGTGCCCCTAAGTAAACACCATTAAACGCATCGCCAGCAGACGTGGTATCCACCACTTTCGTAGCTGGCGTGAGAGGGATAGTCATCCGGTTACCCTCGGCAATAACCGTGACGGGATCACTACCATTTTTTATGATAATTTCATCAAACGTAAACTGCTCTAAGTAACTAATGACTTCATCAATGGTTTCAAAACCATATAAAAAATTAAAATCTTCGAGTCCTGGCAAGACGACATCCGCCAGTTCAAAAGCCTTCGCATAAAGCGCTTTCGCTGCCTCATTATCACGCCACAGAGACGGTCGGTGGTTCATGTCAAAGACTAATTTTGTGCCCGATGCTTTAAGCTTACTTAGCAGCATCCAATATTGTGCTAAATCATCTTCATTCAAAATAGCGAGTGCAATGCCAGAGAACAACACCATATCCAATGCGGTCATAGACGCGATATCAGTCGCATCAAACATAGACATCATTCGTTTTGCGGCAGAATCTGAACGCCAGTAGATAAACGAACGCTCACCCTCGTCATCAGTGTATATTCTGTATAAACCAATATGCTTTTCAGTATCGCGTTTTAAGAAACGTGTACTGATATTTTCTTCTTCCACCCCCGCGACCATTTGATCACTTAAAGGATCGCTTCCTACGGCACTAATATAAAACGTTTCATGTTGGTTAAACGTGCGCTTTAAATACACTGCAGAATTATACGTATCGCCTGCAAACCCTTCTGATAGCTGGCCATCAAGCTCTTTTAGCTCGGCCATGCATTCACCAATAAATCCCACTCTCATGTATGCGGACTCCGAAATGTCTTCACCTATGCCCATTTACTGGCCTAGGGATGTTAATACCTATTAATACGTTTACTTTTGAGCCAGAAAATCGACGATACGGGGCTCGGCTGTGTTATCGAATTTGTTACCACTTAAATGGTTTTGAGGCTCACCCACGGTCAATTCAATGGAAATAGGTGCCGAGTCCTCAAACAGGTTATTTGTAACGTTGGCAATTTGAACACCATGGAAAAATAGGCTGGCGTGACGTGAATTACGTTTACCTTTGCCTACATTATTGATGACGTTGTCGGTCACTGTCACTTGTGGGCCGAAGGTACTCTCATCTCTGCCACCGCGATAAACCAATGCCAAAGCGCCTTCTATATTAGTGAAGCTGTTGTCACTCACGTGTAACATTTCCACGTTGTATATCCCTAAATCATCTTTCTCTTTATTAAACTTTAATACGTGGCCAGAAATATTGGAAAATTGGCTATGGGTAATGGAGAACGATTTTGCAAAGCTTCGTGCCCCTGCAGCAAAAAAGTGGTAACTATGGTTAACGGTTAAATCCACAACCTTAGTGTTGTCCATTTTAAAACGGTAGTTAGTTCTAAGGCCCCACTTTTGCGTGCGAATAAGGGTATTCCCTGTAGCGTCGGGGGCGTCTTCACCTGACAGTACTAACCCTGAAAGAGAAAGCGCGCCATTATCCTTAATTTCAAACAATGCTGAACGTTGGGGAAGCAGTTTGGCTTTATGAGGATGTTTTGCCTTAATCACTAACGCTTTATCAATATAAACAATTTTTTGCTCATTATAGACGCCATCATTGAGGAGTAGCACGTCACCGTCAGAGGCATTGGCAACTGCATCAAATAACGCGTTAGTGCCAGCGGACACTTCATGAACCTTGCCAGAACCAAAAGCGGTATCGTACGCTTTTTTGGTGTACCAGCTTGGGCCAACGTCATCTTTTGTTAGCGCTTTAACCGACTTAGATGCGCCGACGGTAACGCCATCAACAGTTACGTTATAACCCGTGTCAGCCGTTATGCTGTCGTCTACATTAAACCCTTCACTAATTTTCTTATCTACCGGGTAATTAGCTATATTATCGTTAAACGTGATACCGCTTATATCATCGAAAAAGCTAAAGGTAGTGTCTGCCTTATCGCTGATGACAAGGTTTTGTTCAAAGCGACTATCTATAGGCGCAGCGGAGCGCTCTTCATCAGCCCCTGCAGCCAGTTGAATGTGACTAACATCAATGAAGGTATTGTGATGAACATACGCATTTTTAACTTGGTGATAGCGGTTTATGGGCGAATTAGGAACACCATTCATAATGGTAAACCCGCTGCCAAAACGATAACCCGTTAGCGACTTAAATACATTGTTAGCCACTTCTTGGTCTTGGTTGATGATGCGCACACCGCCGGTATTCGCCACCCCGTTTCCTAGAAAAACATTTTCAAGAATCTTATTCCCATTGCCGTGGCGCAACGTTAACGTCCCTCTAGATTCAATAAAGGTATTGCCCTTGAGTGTATTGCTTCCTGACTTAACACTGATAATTTCAACTTCGCCATTACACTTATCAAACACGTTGTTTTCGACAAGGGTAAATGAATCTTCTAGTGAATAGTGGCTAGTACCAATCCGTAGCGTTTCCCCTCCATTAGAACCTAGCTCAGGGCGAAACCCAAAGTAGTTATTGTCAATGCGGTGGTGATTTTCAATACTCTCTTCGCTATTGAGGCGCACAGCGACGGTAACGCCTCGGTTTCGCTTACCAGCAAGATAGCTGTGGTCTAGGCGATTATGCTTGCCGTAAAGCGCTACCCAGTAGTCATTCTCAAAGCGGTCTGGCTTAGAGTAGTCTTCTATAACTAACTCTGTCACTCGAACATGATTAGCTAAACGGTTCTTATTAACCTGGTAATTGACCACGGCGCCGGAAGGAGAATAACCGTCTTTAAATACAAGACCAGAAACCACAAGGTGCTTTCCGCCTATAGCTAGGCTTGATTGACCCGATAAGATAACCTTACCTTTTTCCTCAACAGTCAATTCGATAGGCTCGTCGGCTGTGCCTTCTGCATCGAATACCATTTCGAAGTCTTCATAGACACCGTTTTTTAAGATAACGCGATCGCCTGGGGCTAAATCACTCACGGCTTTTTGATAAGCGCTTAAAGAATCAACCAAGAAATCCTCTGCAAGTGCCGGCTGCGCACTTAATACAACGGTTGAGCCAATCAAAAGCGTGAATCGTTTAAATACTGACATTCGTTCTACTCCCTGACAAAAAGCAAAAACATATGCAAAGCGCAGAACAAACTCGTCCGTTTGCTGCGTACTTCACCCCGTACAGGATGATTGAAAAACAAATATGTTTTATTGCCGTTATCAAATTGTTACTAACTCTAGAGGTTAAATCTAACCAATAAAGCCGCTAAAAACAACCAATTTATTTTACCAAATCAAATTAACCTATATTACCAATTGATAAATGTTAAAAAATTGCTACTATTGTGAATGGTTGTATCTACCTGCTTTTGCGCTTAGCGCTGTTTTCAGGATACAATCGTCATCTTAACAGTGTGTTTGGCATATGTAGAAAAAGGTAGAATTAATGAAAACCCGTCGGCTTTTTTGGAGTATTGTCGAGAAGCTTGAATCGCTTATCGATCAGGGTATATACCCCGTTGGCAGTCGATTGCCTGCGGAAAGAGAACTTGCGGAAACGTATCAAGTAAGCAGGCCTACCATCCGAGAAGCGATAATTGCGTTGGAAGTACGCGAGCGCGTGGAAGTAAAGACCGGCTCCGGCGTTTATGTGCTGCAACAGAAAAACAGCCAGAACAATTCTAAACCTATTAGTGCGTTTGAACTCACTCAAGCAAGAGCATTAGTGGAAGGCGAGGCTGCTGCGCTTGCGGCCTCAACAATCTCTCAAGAAGAACTGGCTGAACTACATCAAACGTTGGTAGAAATGAAGACGCCCGAGAAAGCAGATGCTGCCGATCAACGTTTCCACCAAGTTATCTCTCAAGCTACCCGTAACAATGCCATTCTTATTTCAGTAGAAAATTTGTGGCAATTACGACGCACTGTTCCGCAAGTTGTTAGTGCCTACAGTGAAGTGTGCTCGCAAGGGAATGAGCAGCGCTTGAAAGAACACACCGCAATATATGATGCCATTGCGAATAAAGACCCAGCAGGTGCCCGGCGCGCTATGCATTATCATTTCAATCGCCTGATTAATGCACTCTTTGATGCAAGCGAAGCAAAAGCACTTGAAGAAATTAAACGCAAAACCGATGAAACCCGCGATCTTTACTCAATCTCTCATTTAAGTCAGTAAATTTGAACGACAACATCATCGTTGATGATTTTATGGCGCACAAAATAAAACAGGCTTCTTACGAAGCCTGTTACTTACTAGGGTACTCAGTGAGTTATGTTGTTTTTATTGACTTGAGTTCGTACTGCTTTGCCCGACCGAAGATAAAAAGTAACCTTGAAGGCTCTACTCTATACTTGCCACAAAGTCTTCAATCGGCTTGACCAATAAAGGCCCCACGACGGCACGCACACACCTACGCCGCCGCAGGATAAACTTAAGCTAGACCTGACTTCCTCTGAAGGTTACACCTTAGTGCTTGTATGCCAGAGACAGTCTATTCTTTCCGTCTGCGTAAAATAAATGTAACCAAAATCCTGCCACCGGTCAACCATTTATTTTACCAATGATGACAATAATACATTACCAATACAAAAACTGGTCATTCCAATTTTGAGATGTGTACGTTTTTTCCTATGGGTCCCCCCCTCACCTCTTACAGATAAAATGTGAATATTTCTTTACCTTGTATAATTTAAAGGTTAAAAAGCGGCCTAGTATTAATTATCCAACGTTGAGTGCCCAACGCCGGTATCTCTGGAGCTGACTGCTAATATGAATGTAGATAACCTTGTGATACATCTTGATGAAGCACTAGCCAACATTAAAGCTGCGATCTACACGGAAAGTTTTGCTATACAATTACTTGTTTTAGCCGCTATCTACTTGGTGTCTTTCCTTGTTTCACGTCAGCTTAAGTACGCACTTAAGATTGAACGCCGGCCGCAGCTTAAAGGAACACATACGCTTTACGGATTAGCCCATAAAGCCAGTGACACCCTATTTCCAATCATCACTATTAGCGCTTTAAAGCTTACCTCAGTGCTTTCTGAGCAATATCAGTTTGACGCATGGCTACTTAACGTGGCCATTGTTGTGGCCGTTATGCTTTTTGTTAATTCATTGATTAGGATCTTTGTAGAAAACGCACTTTTTGCAGGCTTCATGCGTTACGTTGCCATGCCTGTCTTGTTTCTACATCTTGTGGGTGTGTTACCTGTCATTACCGATGCGCTACAAAGTATCTCTATTTCTATCGGTAACGTGAATATTTCAGCCTACGGCGTTACCAGAGTGTTCATTTTTGGCGGGTTGCTATTTTGGCTAGGCAGAGCGTCCAACACTGTGGGTCAAAACATCATCCGTAATCACAATACGTTAGACGGCTCAACTAAAGAGGTTTTTGCGAAGCTTTTTGAGGTGGCGCTTTTTTGCATTGTGTTTCTTCTACTACTAAACGTAATGGGGATAAACCTTACCGCCCTAGCGGTATTTGGTGGTGCATTAGGTGTAGGACTCGGGTTGGGGTTGCAGTCTATCGCGTCAAATTTTATCTCCGGTATTATCATTTTATTAGATAGATCTCTTACTGTAGGCGATTATGTGGAACTCGAAGATGGCCAAAAGGGTATCGTGCGTGAATTCAAAATGCGTTACGCCGTACTTGAAACCTTCGATGGCAAAGATATTCTCGTACCCAACGAAAAATTTATTAGTTCACTCCTCATAAACTGGACGCATAAAGACCCAAAACAACGTTATCGTATTGATTTTTCTGTGGCCTATAAAACCGATATTCGTGCCATGGTCGACATCATAAAAGACGCGGTGTCTCAACACCCGCAGGTGATCAGCGGTGATGCTGTGCCTTTTGAAGAACGCCCAGACTGTGAAATAGACAGTTTCGGCGACTCAGGCGTGAATATGTTCGTCGAGTTTTGGATTGAAGGGGTAGACGATGGGAAAAATCGCGTCGGGGGCGATTTGCTACTGACTGTGTTTGAAACACTAAAAGAACATGGTATTGAGATTCCCTTTCCGCAGCGAGAAGTACGTGTACTCAACGAAGGTCCTAGTATTAAAGAAACCACGCCGTAAGGGAAAGGTCTTGCTTACGGCCTTTATCTTGGCGTCTCCCCGTGCTGAATGCGCCTTATAAATTTTGCCATACGCTATCAAAAACACCTAAATAGAGTTAAATAAGCCAGATTTTTCGCTTATTATATGCCTATTTGTATCAGCATGAGATTTTAGGCATGACAAAGCAGCGTATTAAGCAATTAGTAGAAAGCCTTGCTCACCAAGAGGGTGTTTCGGAAACAGGCATTAAAGGGGTGCGTACTTTCAAGGTAACGTCCCCTATCCCTTGTTCTCCAGCAGTTTATGAGCCCACTATCATCGCCATTGTGAGTGGTCAAAAAGAAGCCATACTGGAAGGCAATAAATTGACTTACGACAGTCGCCAATACCTGTGCTGTTCCGTGTCGATGCCCGTTGAAGCAGGCACACCAAATGCGTCAGTAGAAAACCCGCTATTAGGTGTTTCAATTTCTCTAGATACTAAAGTCATGACCGAGTTGGCACTAGAAATTGAAACCGCTTCCGGCCTAATTAAGTCCCCAAAACCTAGTGAACAACTCAGCAGTTTATCGTTAGCTGATTGGGACGATAATTTTTCCGAGGCACTTTTTCGGCTGTTACAGTTAGGGGGCAACAAATTAGATACCGCCATATTAGGCGAGGCTAGGCTGCGAGAACTTTACTATGCTGTATTAAAAGGTAAAAGCGGATTAGCCGTTAAACGTGCCTTCGGCATAGGCAACGAAATTGCGCGGTCTATCGATTATTTGGCTACTCATTTGAACGACAATGTCACCATTGATGAACTTGCTTCGCAGGTAGGTATGAGTCGTGCGGTTTTCCATCGTAAATTCAAACAAGCAACCTTGATGTCTCCCATTCAATTTATGAAGTCTATGCGATTGAATAACGCAGCAATGCAGATAGCATCAGGTAAGAATGTAAGTGAAGCAGCAATGTCTGTAGGCTACGTTAGTTCATCTCAGTTTAGCCGTGAATTCAAGCGGTTATATGGCCTTTCGCCAAAACAATGGACTCAGTCTAGGCCGCTCCCCGAGACGTTTCAACCCGACACTTATAAAGAGGCCAGTAAGCCAGCCTTTAATTAAGTGCAGGCCTAATTAGGGAAAGCATCAAAGCACGAGGTGCTTTACGTTAATAGCGGGCGCGGATGACATCCCATTGCCACTCGACGTCAGACAGGTTGATAAGGGCAAGAAATCGCGAGTAATTGTCTTGTCCCATGGCACTGGCCACGGTTTTTAGTTGTGACTTTGCTTTAACGGCTTTGACATGCAGTAAATCTAGCCGTTTATCCGCATTGCTTTCAAAGTTTGTATCACGTATGTCATTCACTTTCTGCATCGTCTGCCAGTAGGTTAATACGTAATCCACTAGGCGCAAATGGATGCTCACCATTCGCTTATTTTCAAATACCTGAGCAAATAAGGTAGGGGTTAGCCACTTTTTAAAACTAGATTCCGTTTCTTGCTGAACACTTTCTAACAGCAAGGCTAACACCTGCCGATATTCCCGTATCAGCTTTAAATGCACGTTGGTACCGCATTCGTTAGAAGAAAGCAAAGTTAAATCATCAACCAGCATTTCAAGGCTAACAAGGTGTCGCTGAATTTGGGCCATGGCTAAAACTAGTGTTCGCTATTTAGTGCAGAAAATTGCCGTAAACATAAGCCACTTAGTGTACCCAAATTTTGAACTGCTTTCAGAATGGAATCCACGTTTTTTGAAAAATAAAAAAGGGCGATTGAAGATCGCCCTTTGAATTTATCAGTAGATTTCAACGCGTGCGTATCATTATCTACATATTTAATGGCTTGCCAAGATCATGACGCAAATCGAAACGATCGAGAGTCATCACCTTTGTCCACGCTTTTACGAAATCGTTGACAAACTTCTCTTTCGCGTTGCTGTAAGCATATACTTCGGCCACGGCTCTTAGTTCGCTGTTTGAGCCAAAGATAAGATCAACAGGTGTACCTGTGTATAGTACTTTACCTGTATTACGATCCATGGCTTGGTAAACGCCTGCATCATCGGTTTTCTGCCATTTCACACCCATATCTAGCAAGGTCACGAAAAAGTCATTCGATAAGGTACCTGGGTTTTCAGTGAACACCCCATGTGACGCACCGTCTGCATTCACATCGAGTACCCGTAGGCCACCAAGAAGTACCGTCATCTCAGGCACGGTAAGATAAAGTTGATCAGCTTTATCTATCAACATTTCCGTCGGTGTGCGATAGCTCTTTTCTGCATTGTAGTAATTTCTAAACGCATCAGCACTAGGCTCAAGCAATGAGAACGAGTTCACGTCAGTTTGTGCTTGTGTTGCATCGCCGCGACCCGGAACAAACGGAACCGTCACTTCAACGCCTGCATCTGCTGCCGCCTTTTCGATGGCCGCTGCGCCACCAAGAACAATGAGATCGGCCAACGATACCTGCTTTTTATTAAACATGCCTTCGTTGAAGTCGCTCTGAACTTCTTTCAGTTTAGCCACCACCATTTTAATGGTATCAGGCTCATTTACATCCCAACTAATCTGAGGCTCAAGGGCGATACGTGCACCGTTTGCGCCGCCTCTAAGATCTGACGCTCTAAAGCTAGATGCAGAAGCCCATGCGGTTTTCACCAATTGTTGTACCGTTAAACCAGTGTCCAGAATGGCCGCTTTCAATGCCTTGGCATCGTCTTTGTCAATCAGTGGGTAATCCACTTCAGGAACAGGATCTTGCCAAATAAAGTTTTCTTCTGGGATATCTGTGCCTAAGTATCTCTCTTTTGGCCCCATGTCTCTATGAGTAAGCTTGAACCAGGCCTTCGCAAAGGCTGTAGAGTACTCTTTGGGATCAGCAAGGAATCGTTCAGCGATAGCACGGTATTTAGGATCGTACTTTAAGGCAAGATCTGCTGTGGTCATCACAGGTGGATTGCGTTTACCTTCCACGTGCGCATCCGGAACTGACTTATGCAAAGATTCGTCGGTGGGTACCCATTGAATTGCGCCTGCTGGACTGCGCGTTTGCTTCCACTCAAAGCCAAGTAGGTTTTGTAAATACAAACTCGTCCACTTTGTGGGAAGTTGCGTCCAAGCGCCTTCTAGTCCACTAGTGACCGTGTCTTCTGAATGCCCTTTCCCGCATTTGTTTTTCCAACCTAAACCTTGCTCTTCAAGACCTGCACCACCAGGCTCTGCACCCAAACAATCTGAAGGTTTATGTGCGCCGTGCATTTTACCGAAGGTGTGACCACCAGCAATAAGCGCTACAGTTTCTTCATCGTTCATCGCCATGCGTGAAAAGGCAATGCGGATGTTCTTAGCTGACCCCATAGGATCAGGCACCCCTTTTGGACCTTCAGGGTTAACGTAGATTAAGCCCATGTGGGTCGCTCCTAGCGGACGTTGCAATTTGCCATCACGCTCTTCACGGTCACTGGCTAACATCTCTACTTCTGGGCCCCAATACACCATATCAGGTTCCCAATCATCAGTTCTACCACCTGCGTAGCCGTAGGTGTCAAAGCCCATGTTTTCCATGCCCACTGTACCGGCAAGGATCATTAAGTCGCCCCATGAAATAGACTCACCATACTTTTGCTTTATTGGCCAAAGTAAGCGGCGGGCTTTATCTAAGCTTGCATTGTCAGGCCAGCTATTTAGTGGGTCGAATCGCATTTGACCACCATCACCGCCACCACGACCATCTAACGTTCGGTAGGTACCGGCACTATGCCAAGCAAGACGAATGAAAAAAGGACCGTAGTTTCCAAAATCTGCCGGCCACCAATCTTGCGATGTAGTAAGGAGTTCATTTACATCAGCTTTAACCGCGGCTAAATCTAACTTCGAGAATGCTTCTGCATAATCAAAGTCTTCACCTAGTGGGTTTGAACGTGTGTCATGGTCTCGAAGTTGCGATAAATCCAACTGCTCAGGCCACCAAAATTTATTATTTTTAGGCTGAAATGGCACGCTAGTACCGCTACCTTTTGCGCCAGCAGGCTTACTGATTTGATCGTTGGCAATTGCCCCAGTCGCTGCAAGCGACAAGGCGATTAGGCCTGACAGCGTGGTTTTCTTAAACCTTTTTATCGTCATGGTCTTGTTCCCGTTTTTTCTCGTGTGTTAGCCCTCGTCAATGACGTAGGGAGCTTCTTTGTCGTGTCCACATTCTTTACGCCGACAACGCGTTAACAATTTGTTTACGCCAAGCTTTTAAAAGATAGATAGCAAGACGAGAAATTTACAGTTGATAAAACAAATGGGCTTAATAGGAAATTTGAATTAGCCTTTAAAAATCGTTAAGCATCAATAATTAAAGCTATTTTATGAGACCCTTAATGACACTGCAGGGTTAACTATAAAACACGTGTGTGAGCGTGAAGTCTTTACACTTGGTGAGTAAAGTTGTGTTGCTCAAAATACCGGCAACTTTACAAAACTGTTTATATACTCATCAAATCCCTTTTCGCTTTGAAAATATTACCCAATTTCTCCCCCGGTTTTGGTCATATTTACGCTGGCACACCTCTTGAACACCTCCCTATGAAAACTCAACAGCGAAAGCGGGGGAAATTCTTCTCTCATCATATCGTGAAACTTGAGTCGCCAAATTGCCGGTTAATCGGCACTTGGTGAAGGACAACGTTAAAGACAAGAGGAATCATTATGAAAAACACACTTACAGCTATTGCAAGTATTGCCGCATTAACTTCATTTGGCACATACGCCCAGTCTAGCGACTACCCTATGGATGACAGTGGGTTTTACGTCGGTGGTAACTATGGTTACCTAAAAGCCGAAGGTGAAGATGACTTCGACGACGATAAGGACGTATGGCAAGGACTACTTGGTTATAAGTTTAACGAATGGGTAGCACTAGAAGGTAGTTACATAGATTTCGGCGATTATGGCAGTGACCTTGCTGGCGCTGAAACCGACGGCTACACTGCTGCGGTAAAAGGGATCCTTCCTATTTCAGACCGTTTTTCTCTCTACGCAAAAGTGGGGCAACTTTGGTCTGAAACAGAGTACAACTTCGGTACTGCTACTGGCGACTACGACGACGAGAGCTTGTTTGTTGGGGCTGGTATCAGTTATGAAATCACACGTAATTTCCTCGTTAATGCAGAGTACACGGTGTACGACACGACGCTAGATGCAGATGAAGCTGTTGACGACATTGACGATACTGACTTTGAAACAGATTTAAAACAAGCCAGTTTAGGGATTGAATACCGTTTCTAATCATTATTCGCAGAAATAAACGTTATTTCTTTGAAGGCGGCACCTCTCACGGTGCCGTTTTTAACGTTGAATGTAAATTCGCCTATTGATAGTCATTTTATACGCTTTCACTTGTTACCCCGCTAAACGAATTAGGCTAGCATACCAATCATTACACCTTCGGCGACAACACTATGCTTTTACTTGCTTTAATATATCTCACGGCGGCGCTCGTGGCTGTGCCTCTGGCCAAAAGGTTAGGGTTAGGTTCTGTTCTAGGTTATTTAATAGCAGGTATCCTGATTGGGCCCTATGCCCTCTCATTAGTGGGTGACCAAACTGAAATTATGCATTTTGCTGAGTTTGGTGTCGTCATGATGCTGTTTTTGATTGGCCTTGAGCTGCAGCCATCAAGATTATGGACACTTCGCCACTCCATCGTTGGGTTGGGAGGGCTTCAAGTTCTGCTCTCAACCGCCGCTATTTTCAGTGTAGCTTACTTCGCGCTGCAATTGGCTTGGCAAACCTCTCTCACCGTGGGGCTTATGCTCGCTCTTTCTTCCACGGCAATTGTGGTTCAGTCGCTAGAAGAAAAAGGCTGGCTTAGATTGGACGCTGGGCAAAACAGCTTCTCCGTGCTTTTATTCCAAGATATTGCTGTCATCCCTATTCTTGCTTTATTACCGTTACTTTCTTTTATGCCTGAAAGTGCCATAGAAAGTGAGCACTCACTTATTTCGAGCTGGTCTGCGTGGGAGAAAGTTGCCGTATCCGTTGCGGCCATTGCGGGAATTATCGTGGCGGGAAAATATGTATCTGCGCCGATATTTCGATATATTGCACAAACTCATATGCGTGAAATTTTCACCGCGTTTGCATTGTTTCTTGTAATAGCCATTGCTTTGCTGATGCAATCTATCGGTTTGTCGCCTGCACTAGGCACTTTCCTCGCCGGTGTCGTATTAGCTGAAAGCGAGTTTCGCCACGAGTTAGAAGCAGATATTGAGCCTTTTAAAGGATTGTTGCTCGGCTTGTTCTTTGTCACGGTGGGTGCGTCTATTAATTTTACGTTGTTGCTAGATAACAGCTTACTCATTGTCATGTTAGTGGTGGCGTTAATTGCCATTAAAGCGTTAATTCTCTTCGCGCTAGGCACCTTATTTTCAATCAACAAACGACAACGTCTATTGTTTGCCATTGCCTTAGCCCAAGGTGGAGAGTTTGCCTTTGTTCTTTTATCCCTTTCTCGCCAATTGAGTATAGTCAGTGACAACGAAGCGAACCTAGTCACCTTGGTGGTAGCGCTATCTATGGTCATCACGCCGTTGCTACTCATGCTCTATGATTATGCGCAAAAGTACCGTAAAACAGACACTCCTGCTTTTGATGCGCCGAGTGAAATTGGGGAGTCGAAACATGTCATTATTGCTGGATATGGGCGCTTTGGACAGATTATTGGCCGCTTACTCAAGGCACAAGGGTATGAAGTGAGTGTGTTAGATCATAGTCCCACGCAAATCGACCTGCTCCGTAAGTTTGGTAATAAAGTGTATTACGGGGACGCCGCGAGAAAAGAGTTATTGGATGCAGCAGGCGCTCAACATGCGCAGCTTCTTGTTATTGCCATCGATGATGTAGACAAGTCTATGGCAATTGTGGATTTAGTGAGAAAGCACTATCCCAATCTCAAGTTAGCGGTAAGAGCACGAGATCGACGCCACGCTTATCAACTCATAAGATTGAACGTCACTACATTCAACCGTGAATTGTTTGACTCTGCTATTGTACTTGCCGTTGAATCTCTCAAATTGCTCGGCAATGAAGATACGGATGCCGAAAGAGCGGGCAGGATGTTTAGGGAGCACGACATTGAATCAATGAAAATGCTTGCCGATGTATGGGGCGATGATAAGTCTTACGGAGTGGCAATTAAACAAAGAATGCAGGACCTCACGCAAGTGTTGGCGCAAGACTCTCAAGCGGGAGATAGATTTAATACCTGTAACAATAACGACAAGTTCGAGAAAGCTGAGGTAAAAAATAACAGTAAAAGTGAATAAGCGGCCTGATAGAGGGCATTTTATTTCTACAGGTTTTAAGCATGAAAAGCCATACCTAAATATTGCATCGCATACGTCACCGTAAAGGAGTTAACTTTTTGCTGATTCATACTTAGGTATAATAATGGGGACTTAACTATTCGAGTAGGCAAAGTGCAAAGTCTCGTTTCCCTTTCATTTTTCATTGCTATCGCTGCATGTACTGCCACTGGCAGCGCTTTAGCGACGAAGGCGAAACGTGGTAAATCGAAAGCTGATACACATGCTTCTTTGGCTTGTGCACTGATTGCGATAACGTTAATCCTACGTTGGACTACCACCGAGTTACCATTGCCCACTGTGCTCATTCTCACTGGCTTTGTTTTTGGGCTATTAGGTTGCTACCAACTCTTCTTGAGTTTATCTGCGCTTCGACAAAAGAAGGATTCATTGAATACCTATGCGTGGTGGACGTTTGTAGGTGGCAGCATCGCAACCTGCCTCTGCTTCTATATTTCACCCAGTCTTACCGAAGCGCTTAATATGAGTATCGCTGCATGCATATTACTTCTTTGTGAAGGCACCCTTTACAATGAAAGGCTGGTCATTCGATCGCATGGATACGCTATGAAGAAGTTGTTATTCGCAAGCGCGTTTGTGCTATTTTTCCATGGGGTAGTGTCCGCTGCATTAACGCTAGCAGGAGAATTCAGCGACATCCATCTTCTCCACCAAGTGAGTTTAATATTGGTCGATGTCGCCACAATTGTATTGGCGTTTACCCTTTTCAATAACCCACTTGCCAGTGAAATTAGCGTGCCTTTAAACACACTGACACCTAGCTGTGATGGTTACTACTCTCGAGAGCAAATGATACAACTTTTTGAATCTTATCCTGCCTATTCTACTCATTCTGTTATTCTTGTAAGAATCAATGCTCTCGCTGATATTAAACAGGATCTGGGCGAAAGCTTTTACAAAAACAGTATTAAAAAGGTGGTTTCCAGCCTTAAGCAATACACCCGTGAGCAAGATACGATAGCGCGATTGTCAGACGATACTTTTGCCGCTGTGCTAAAGGGTGTGCCGGAAGAGGCCTCTTTAGCGATTGCTGACCGGTTCGCTAACGACCTCACTGCACACAACCTACAAACACATTCGAACACGCCGGTTTTTACCACTCACATTTGTGTGTTTGACTCTATTTCGGCTGCGCTAACTGCCACATCAGAATCCTCCACTGATAGACCAGAAGGGAAAGGTAATTGCGCCCTGCAGCTGGCATATTAACCCCTTGCCTATATGGCGTTAACTTCCGAACTCCGTGAAAAAGTTACACTGACGGGCTAACTACATATCAAAGCCCATTCATCTATTCAGATATATATCAATAAGATAGAGCAGTTTAAAGCGTCACTCTATTAGGAATGATTCCTGCACTTCTCCCTGTTATACAAAATGACATGGATTCGATGTCGGGAGAAAGATTGTGACTAAAAATAATATATTCACCCCTGGTGAAAACTGTTGGGTCAGTAGCGAAGCACGCTATGTGACGCCGCTTATTGATTGCGCGAATTATTACAAGGCGCTTCATAATGCGATTTCCAAAGCCCAACACAGCATTTTTATTGTCGGCTGGGATATTGATAGCCGCATAAGATTGCTAAGAGGTAAAGATGAAGAAAACGCAGAAGCACCAAGCGTAGTCAGTGATTTACTGGCCTGGAAAGCAGAACAAAATCCCGATATTAAAATATATCTATTGCGCTGGGATTCTTCCTTAGCATTTTTTGCGCAACGTGAAATGTGGGCCAAAGAAGTATGGGAAGAAAAGACACCCGATAATGTAGAAACCCAACTGGATGACACCATTCCTATGGGCGGTAGTCAGCACCAAAAAATAATTGTGGTGGATGACGAACTTGTATTCTCTGGCGGTATGGACATTTCAACCAATCGTTGGGATACCCGAGACCACCCCGTGCAGTCGGAAGAGCGTCAAGGCCCTGATGGTGAATATCCACCACTGCATGATGTACAAATGGTATCCAGTGGCCCTGTGGTAAAAGATTTCGCAACATTGGTGAGATGGCGCTGGGAGCGTGTTGCTGACAGCGAGCCTATCGCATTAAGAGAGGAAGCTGACACAGGTTTAACCGCGGCTAAACCTCGCACCTGGCCGGATGATTTTCCACCAGAATTTGAAAATGTAAGCTGTGCATTGGCGCGTACTATCCCGTTTATGGATGAAGTCGAGCCCGCACAAGAAGTTCGCACGATGCTGCTTGATTTAATTAATCAGGCGGAGTCGTTTATATACATAGAAAACCAATTTACTACACGTCAGGAAATCGCTGAAGCGCTTAACAAACGGCTCAAGGCGTGCCCTAATTTGCATGTCATACTTGTAAGCTCCTATGAACCCAAAGGTAAGTTTGAATGTGAGGCTTTTTGGGCCAGTCGAATCGAGTTTAAGGCTATTTTAGAGAAGGGTATTGACCCTAAACGTATTCGCCTCACCTACTCTTCTATTGAAGACATGCAGGGCCGAAAAGCCTACAAACGAATACATTCGAAAGTCATGACGGTTGATGATAAATACCTTGTTATAGGCTCGAGTAATCTAAGTAATCGCTCTATGACGTTAGATACAGAAATTGACGTTGTTTTGCATGGCAATAGTGAGCATAACCGACAGCAAATTTTACACGTACGAAACGATTTACTTGCAGAACATACCGGGCGAAAGCTGGAAGATATGCCAGCATTATTTGACACTGACTATCCAGTAGACGCGTTAATGCAAGGTCAGATTGCCCACGGTTATGTGCTTACTGAAGTGCGTGACGAAGTGTTTACCAATCATTCAGTGAAGAACGTATTCCGTTCACTGTCTGACCCAGAAGAACCGCTTATTTCCCTGCCTACTCTAGATGGGGCGGCGTTGCCGGCTCGTAACCCTCGCCGTCGCAGTATTATGATCATGCTAGGTATCGCCGTTATTGCCATTTTAGGCGGCCTAATGTTTTGGGCTAGTCAGTCTATTTCGTGGCTAAGTTCAGAGAGCATTAATGACTTTTTAGAAAAAAGTAGAGGCACCTATTTTGCTCTACCGACGGTACTGTTGGTGTACGTTGTGGGCGGCATTTTGTTTTTCCCTGTGACGGTATTATCTCTTGCAGTGGCGGCCATCTTCGGGCCTATATGGGGCCCTATCTACGGTATTATGGGCGCGCTATTGAGTTCGGCCATATTGTTCGGTATTGGCAAACTTTCAGGAAACGCTGGCCTACGAAAAATAGGCGGCCCAAAAGTGGAAGCAGTCGACGAGAAACTGAAAAAGAGCGGTATCGTGGGTGTTGCAGCCATTCGAATGCTACCTATTGCGCCATTTAGCTTAGTGAACTTAGTGGCGGGCATTTCTTCTATCGGTATTGTTCAATTTCTTATTGGAACCTTCTTAGGTATGTTCCCCCCCATGATAGCCAAAGGCTTAGTGGGCGACTCTATTACGCAAATTTTTAGAAACCCGTCTGCGACCTCTATCGGCTATCTTGTCGCGGGTATCGTTTTATGGGGGTTAATGATCTGGGGCTCGCAGAAATTTGCTCGCTATTACCAAGAGCGAAAACAGAAAACCGCCACGGATGAGAAAGAATGTGCCGCATAATTAGTTATAATATTCATAGCGGAATTGGGCGAGACAAGGTGCAAGACTACCGTCGAATTGGTCAATTCCTCGCGGAGTCAGGCGCTGACGTAGTGCTACTTCAAGAGATGGACACACGCCCTTCGGAACGGGCCATAGAGCGCGACATTCACGACATATGCGCTGGCAATGCTTTTAAACTGGTGCCGTCACCTGCGATTCAAGAAGCCAGCGGGTGGTATGGTAACGCCATACTCACTCGCTTCAATGTGCGTAAACAAGAGACCTTCGATGTCAGTCAGGAAGGGCGGCAACCTAGAAACGTGCAAATAGTAGAACTGCAAACAGAAAAAGGGCCTATCAGGGTAGTGAACACCCACAAAGGGTTAAAAAAACTAGAGCGCCGCTCTCAATTTGCCATGCTTCATGAGCACTTGGCCAATCGCTTAAAATCCGACCCTGTGCCCCTTGTGTTGGCGGGCGACTTTAACGAATGGCAATTCTTCACCCGCGCCTTTAGAGGCTTAGATAACTTACTAAACCAGCAAAAAGTAGGCGCAACCTTCCCTAGCCAGTTCCCTTTATTTTCTCTTGATAGGGTATGGACCAGCGACGATATTACGGTGATTAACTGTCGCAAGTTAAGGAGCAAAAGAACCCGCGTATTCTCCGACCACCTGCCCGTTCAGTTGGATATAAGGCTGCCCGATAAACTGGCACCCCGAGATTGAGCCTGCTGAGCGAAAGCAAGCAGACCACACCAGTGATGTTGCTTTTGCTCACTCGCCACCACCTGCTTAATGATAGACAGCATTCTTGCGGTAGCATCGTTAAGTGGCGCGGTTTTATTGGTAGCAGCGAGCACCAACCTTGGCATTTCCGGATCCACAATTTTTAATAACTTAACTAACCCTGATTCCTGCAAATGAAACACCGCCGACGTAGGCAAGATCATCACCCCCTCACCTTGCATAACTTGTCGCAATCCCGTCATCAACTGGCCTGAATAGGCGCGATCGTGCTGTAAACTGACTCCAGTGAGGCGCTCATAGTGCGCAATGAGCCTACCTAAGGCATCTTTTGTACTGGGTGATAAAAGCGGGAACTGACTAATTTCCCAAAACGAGATAGTGTCTCTTGAAAGCAAATGCTGATATTCATTGTTGGTGGCCGCGTTCGAAACAACGAGATGAAGTTCTTCGCGAATGAGAGGCTCTACCGTCATAAATTGCGGGTTAACTTCCTGCTCGTAAGTTAGCGCAATATCTACATTGCCTTCCTCCAGCCAACTCTTGACGGAATAAGAAGGGCCAGTACTAATATCCAAAGTAAGTTTGGGGTGTCGGGCTTTCACTTCTGCGATTAAAGGCATGGAAAGTACGTTCCCAATTGAAGGCAACATGGCAACTTTTACCACACAATCAATGCGATTAAAGATGCCATTGAGCTCATTTTTCGCTAGATTAAAATCATCAACCAACTTTATAGCGTGGTTCAAAAAGACTTGCCCCGCGGGGGTTAATACCACTCCTGAAAAACTGCGAGTAAGAAGTTGCCCTCCCATCTCTCGCTCTAAACTGGCGAGTTGTTGGCTAATCGCCGGTTGTGCAATGTCCAATTCCCTTGCTGCTGCAGCTATACTTCCTTTTTTTACCGTAGTGAGAAAATAGTGAAGCTGTTTAAAATTCAAAAGTGTCGCCCCATCAACAAGTTACAATAAATTAACACACAGTTCGTTTTTTAACGCTTTCGCAGCTATCAAAAATAACTACTTTGTTTCAGCAAGTTACAGCAACTTCTGTACCAGGAAACGAGGCATTTTAACTTTACACATGTTAGTTAATAATTAATTAGCTTAATTGATTTAAATTTTAACGATTAAAAATGAATATAATTTCTCTTTAAATACAAATAATTACAAACACCTTCAATATTTTCCTTATACCCCTATATATTCTTTTTTCTTCCGCCAAAGGCTAAGAGTTTTTAGCTTGTATATCGAACACAGGCGATCGCTAACAACAATAATAGTGTGCTTAATGCATCGAGGCGGTGCCTGTGCGTGCCATATGTGAGCAGAAGCAAACGTTATTTCTGCAGCAGACAACAAATTAAACACTGCATATTCTGGGAATACACATGAGAAAAACAAAAATTCAGCACGCTATTACAACTGCACTTTCCGGTATGTCGCTAGCGGCGCTAGCACTTACTGCTCCTCTCGCTCTTGCGCAAGAAGCTGAGACGGAAGCAGCGGAACCTGAAAATCTGGAAAAAATCGCGGTGGTGGGTGCACGTGGTGCTCCTCGTTCAGTCACCAGTTCACCAGTACCTGTAGATGTGCTTAGCGCGGAAGACATTGAAGCTGTAGCGTTTACAGATATGAACAACGTTTTGATGACACTCGTGCCCTCTTACGCTGTAAGTCGTCAGCCCATTTCAGACGGCGGTACGTTTATTCGTCCAGCCACACTTCGAGGCATGCCCACGGATAAAACCTTGGTGCTAGTAAACTCGAAGCGCAGACACAGAGCTGCTTTGGTTTCCATTGGTGGTTCGGGTACGCAAGGCCCTGATATTGCGACTATCCCTACAGCCGCTATTGCGAATGTTGAAGTGTTACGTGACGGCGCAGCTGCACAGTATGGTTCAGATGCCATTGCCGGTGTTATCAACTTTCAGTTAAAAGAGAACACAGAAGGCGGTTCTTTCACCGCTGATTACGGTAGCTATTTCGAAGGTGACGGCGACCAAATTACCATTACAGGTAATAAAGGTTTTTCTCTTGGCGAAGACGGTTTTTTAAGTATATCTGCTGAATACTCAGACAGCGAAGCCACCTATCGTGGCGAGCAATACTGTGAATCTTGGTTCTGCGTTGATGAGCAATCAGATCAATACATTGCAGACGCCACTGCAATGGCCAATTCAGTGCATGGCTCAGATGTGGTTCAACCATGGGGACAACCGAATACCAGTGGTACGCGTATTTTTGTTAACGCAGGCTACGCGCTTTCAGACGATGCTGAGCTTTATGCGTTTGGTAACTACTCAGAAAGTGAAGGTGATGGTTCATTCTACTACCGTTATCCAGGCAACGGCACCATCGAAGATCTTCGCTTAGAAGATGGTTCTATCTGGAGCCCTTTAGAAATATACCCAGGCGGTTTTACGCCGCGCTTCTTCGGTGATGTGACTGACTATTCCTTAGTAGGTGGTATTAAAGGCATGTCTGGCGCATTGGGTTACGACATCAGTGGCCGCTACGGTTACAACGATATTTCTTACACGCTGTCAAATACCATTAACCCGTCAATGGGTAACGAATCACCGACTTCCTTTAAGCCTGGCGACCTAACGAACGAAGAAACCCAATTTCAAGCAGACTTTACCTATGATTTAGATGAGTATGTGTTTGCGTTTGGTCTAAGTTATTTAGATGAATCTTATGAAATTTCCGAAGGTGAAGAAGCGTCATATTTCGCAGGTGATTATGCCCAGGCTGATCCTTGGGGCTTCTGTAATGACGATTATACCACCACGGAAGCGGGTGCGGCGGTCATCGCCAACGGTTCAACACTCAATTGTGCAAACTACACAAGCAACGATTCCGATGAAGATGGTATTGAAGATGACGGATTTGAGGGTGTTGATGCGGTTTACACCATTGTTGGTGTAGGATCTAACGGCTTCCCTGGTTACTCTCCTGATTACTCTGGCTCGTATGAGCGTGATTCTTACGCTGTGTATACCGACATTTCTGGCGATATTACTGATTCATTATTCGCACAGGCAGCGTTGCGTTATGAAGATTACTCAGATTTTGGTTCAGAGCTGGTTTATAAAGTAGCCGCCTTCTATCAAATTAACGATGATGTAGGTATTCGTTCTTCATATGGAACTGGCTTTAGAGCTCCAACACCAGGTCAGCAAGGGACCACAAACGTGTCCACTCGTTTGCCTAATGGGCAACCTGTAGCCACGGGGCTCTTCCCAGCTGGTGGTGAAGTGGCGCAAGCGCTTGGTGCTGAAGAACTGTTACCTGAAAAATCCACCAACTTTACCCTTGGTTTAACTGCCAACTATGGCGACTTAACCTTAACGGTGGATTACTACAACATTAAGTTGGAAGATAGACTCTACTCTGTGTCAACCCGTGATGTTTCCACCACTGTGGTTACTGACCCTGATGCTGATGGCTATGATGCCTATCAAAACTACCTTGCATTATCTTCAGCGGGTGTATCTGGTGCTGAATCTATTGGTGGCGTGTTCTTCTTCCAAAACGCGTTTGACACAGTTACCGAAGGTTTGGATGTAGTTGCGACTTATAAAATGGACAGCACCTATGGTACAACTATGATTACTGGGTCGGTTAACTACAATGATACCGACTTTGACTCAGATCCTAGTGAGTATTTAGATCCAGAGGACATTTTTGACTTTAAGAATGGCACACCTGAAATGCGCGGCGTTTTCTCTGTTACCCACAGCTACGATGTATGGTCTGCGGTAGCAAGGTTAAGCTACTACGGTGAATATGAAAATGTAGGTAGTGATGATGGTGACGTCATTAATGAAGACACTATTCAAACTTACGGTTCAGAATTTATGTTTGATATAGAAGGCTCTTATATGATTAATGAGAACCTCACTTTATCAGTGGGAGTGAGAAACCTGTTTGATAACTATCCTGACCCAACCGTTAACGGAGATGCATGTTGTGGACAAATCTACGACTCCGCTTCTGTTGTTGACTGGCAAGGTGGCTATTACTACACCCGTTTAGCCGCACGCTTCTAAGCGTTCAAAACAAACACCGGTGAAAGCCGGTGTTTGTTTATCAGCCCTAAAATTAGTAAAACTTAAAGGTTTATTTATGTTTTTAGCAGTATTCATTGGAGCAAACTTTTAATGGAAATAGAACTATTGTGGTTCGTGGTTACCCTTTGCTTAACAGGGGCTATTGCTGGCATCACGGCAGGTCTGTTTGGTAACGGTGGAGGGTTCGTCGTCGTTCCAGCATTGTTAGCGGTATTTCCGTTTTTCACCCCTCCTTCAGAAGAGTTAGTTAAAGTCGCTATAGGGACTTCCCTCGCTTCAATTGTAGTGTCAAGCGCACGATCTGTTATGGCACACCGCGCGAAAGGCGCAGTAGATTTTGACATTCTCCGCTCTTGGAGTGTATGGCTTGTGTTAGGTGTAATTGGCGGCGTCATTATTGCCAACAATACCAGTGCAAATGGCTTAACCGTCGTGTTTGCTGCAGGCGTACTTCTTTACTCGGTTTACTTTCTATTTCCAGAGCTTGTTGTTAGACCAGGTTTAGTGTTCTCTATGCCCAAAGGTATAGGAAAAGCAATTTTGGCATTTGTGCTCGGTGGTTTTTCTGCCCTATTGGGTATTGGTGGAGGAACACCCACTGTGATCACTATGGTGATGTGCCAGCGCACTATTCAACAGGCCGTCGCAACTGCGGCCGGCGTTGGCTTTCTAATAGGTTTACCAGGTGCGATTGGCTTTTTATTCATGAGCCACTCAGAAACAGCCACCCTACCTGTGGGCACTATTGGTTACATTAACATTCCTGCGCTTATAGCAATCAGTATCGGTTCAATTTTTACCGCCCCAATTGGTGCAAAAATGGCTCATAATTTTAGTGAAAAGAAACTAAAACGCCTGTTTGGCATTTATTTGGTCATTGTATCTAGCGCCATGTTTTATAAAGCAATGTAGTGTTTTAAACACAAACAATAAGGAAGAATCGACATGTCTTATAGTCGTTCGAGACGTTTATTTTTAGGTGGTACCGCTGCTGCTACTGCTGTAGGCGCAAGCGGTATTATTACATCCAGTGGCGTGAGTGCGGCGTCTACCATGCCAAAGGTAAACTTTGGCCCCAAAGCTGGAGTGGCAAAGCTAAATGCTAATGAAAACCCCTTTGGCCCGAGTCCTGCTGCCTTAAAGGCCATTTCAGAAGCCGCCGCACAAGGTGGAGCTTACTATGCCTACCCCGCAGCGATGACCTTGCTGGACATGATTGCCGAGCGTCATGGAATTACCCGAAAGAACATTTCCATGAGCGCAGGATCGAGTCCCATATTGTCTTACGCTGCAATAGCCGCAAGCAAAAAGGGACGAATTTTAGGGCCAGATCTGTTCTGGGATACCACATCAAAAGCGCCTGAAAAACAGGGAGCCCCAGAGATTGTTCGCATTCCCAATACAGCCGACTTGAGCATTGACCTTGATGCGATGTATGCCGCCATTGATGACTCCATATCCATGGTTCATATTTGTAACCCTAATAACCCTACAGGAAAAATTTTAGATCCTGACAAGCTTAGAGCGTTTTGTATAAAAGCCTCTAAGAAAACCCTAGTGTTAGTGGATGAAGCCTATAACGAAATTATTGACGATCCCCCTAAGCATTCTATGATCCCTCTGGTTAAGGCTGGCCATAACGTCATTGTTGCTCGTACGTTTTCTAAAATATACGGGTTAGCCGGGCTTCGTGTGGGATACTTGATCGCCTCTGAAGAGAATACGGCGTGGATCAATAGCTATGGCATGGCTGGCTACACGTTAAACCAAACAGGCCTAGCGGCGGCCATCGCCAGTTACAACGACGATGCTTTTATTACCTTTTCAAAGGAAAAAATTGTTGAAGCAAAAGGCTTAGTGATGGATGCGCTTAAAGCCAATGGCCTCTCTGCACTTCCCTCAAGCACCAACTTCATTTTTGTCGATTTAGGAAAAGGCGACGCTGATCTTTTCCAAGCTGCGATGGCGGAAAAAGCGGTATTGATTCGCGGCACCTATCGCTCGTATACCAATTGGTCACGGGTAAGCATGGGTAAAATTCCAGATGTTAAGCGTTATATCGATGCCATTCCTTCTAGCTTAGAGGCTATGTACAAAAAACAAAACAGTTAACACATAGGTAGCGCCATACTTCCACTCTGGCGCTACTTCTTTTATTTCACCCTCTTTCCCAAAAAGTCTAATACGTATAAAAGTCACCTTTGTCATATACTCTAGTCATTGAAATACAATCTAACCGTAGGTGAGTCTTTTAGCGAGTTTGAAAGCACTTAGCTTGCGTGAATGGATTTATTGCACATACTCTATTAAAAGTGCTATCCGTAACGCCCATTGAGGAGGCTTTATATGGCGATACCTGTATTAGTAGCAGATGACTCAAAGTTGTCTAGGCGCAGTGTTATACGCTCGCTTCCTCCAGAATTAGAGTACGACATATCAGAAGCGACGAATGGTAAAGAGGCGATCGCGTTACTAGCGCAACAAACCTTTGACCTCATCCTGCTCGATTTAACCATGCCTGAAGTCGATGGCGTCGGCGTTTTGGAGTACCTTTCAGCGCAGGAAATTAAAACTAATGTCATTGTTATTAGTGCAGATTTTCAACCCGAAAAACAACGCATAGTTCTGTCACTCGGCGCAAAGCGTTTTATCCGCAAACCCCTCGATAAAGAAGAGCTTGCCATGACTATGTTTGAATTGGGGTACTTATGAGCATTGTATTACCACTTGACGAAGAACAGCGCGATGCCTTGCAAGAGCTACTGAATATCTCTATGGGTCAAGCGGCGAATTCACTGGCGCAATTAATTGAAACGAAAATAGACATTTCTATCCCCAAAATCACATCGGTCACGCCAACACAGCTTTACACTTTACTTTTTGAAACGCAAAATGCTTTTTACACTCGGCAATCGTTTTTAGGCGACGTTCATGGCGAAGTAATGTCAGTACTATCGCAATCGGGGTTAAATGAGGTGGCTAGTTTAATGGAGTATGATGCACCATTGAGCAAAGAGGATATCCAGGAAATTATTCTGGAGCTCTCAAATATCTTAGCCGGGGCATGTCTAGCGGGCCTTTCCGAGCAATTAGAGCTGTCCACAAACTTGAATATGCCAACCCTATTCTCGCCGCAAAAGGCAAATTTCGATGAGCTACAATGGCAGCACAGCCTTGTTATGGAGGTACAGTTCGCTATTGCCATTTCCTCTTTCTCCATGCGCGTTGTCTTTTGCTTAGACGATGAGTCACTCACTCGAATGAAAGCGACTCTCGACGAACTGCTTGCCTAATGTTTGAACAACTCGTGGGTAAATTACCTGTTGGGATCGCCGTGGTCGATGCGCAATTCCAGGTGATTTACCTTAACGATTTTTTTCTCGATAGGTTGCCCCACGAATGGCGAAACACCTATAAAAAAACGCCCGTTACCGACATTTTTACTGAACAGGGGAAGTTTTTAAAACGCCGGCTCAAATCGGTATTTGTGCTGCGCCATCCTAGCTTCAGTTATTGGGAGCAGCGCCCCCATATTTTTCCTTTTAAAAGTAGCCGCCCTATAACGGGGGAAGAAACACAGATGTACCAGAATATGGAAATTCTGCCTATCAAAGACAAGGAGTCTGGCCATACCTATGCGTGTATCTTTCTACAAGACGTCACTGCACAAGCCAGTTACTTTCGAGCCCAACAAAAACTCTCTCATGCGTTAAAGCAAGAGCACGAGGCACAACGAAAATTAATTAAAAAACTCGACTCAGCACAAAGCCATCTTATCCAGGCTGAAAAAATGGCGTCTACAGGGCAACTGGCCGCAGGCATTGCCCATGAAATTAATAACCCTATTGGCTTCGTTAATGCCAATTTGGATACGCTTAGCCAATATGCGTCTCACCTTGTGGCTATATGTGACGGCGTTGAAACCCACCTTTTCGAGATGGAAGGCGAACTAAAAGAGCAAATCAAAGCACTGTATAACAGTAATCGCTATGCCTTGCTTAAAGACGACATTCATGAATTACTCGTTGAATCTCAAGACGGCTTAACGCGAGTAAGAGATATTGTAGAGAACCTTAAACAATTTTCTTTAGACAACAAAGAAGGAATGCAGGTCATCGAATTAAAGGGGCTGCTAGAACAGCTCATTAAACTCATATCAACGCAATACGGTAAACCTCAATACAAATTGCAGTGTGATGCAGAACGTCTCCAGGTTACTGGGGATCCCAGTATGATAAAACAGGCATTAATGAATATTGTGCTAAACGCGGCGCAAGCCATCGAAGAAAAGGGCTTCGTTAAAATAAGCCTCTTAGAGCAGGAAGATACCGTAACAGTAAAAGTGCTTGATAGTGGAAAAGGCATTCCTCCCCAATTACACAAACGTATTTTTGAGCCCTTCTTTACCACTAAGCCTGAAGGCCAAGGCCAAGGGTTAGGGCTGTCAGTCGCGTACACTGCCATTGAAAAACATAAAGGAAAAATCACGGTAAGCAGTAAACAAGACAAAGGGACTGTCATTGACATTTGCTTGCCTAAATCTCAGCCTGACCTTATTGATGAGACTTAACCGTTAACATAAAACCTCTCGACGCTATTCCTTTGCTTGAAATGCAACTTTCTATAGGGATTATTCTGCCTAAGGTATAATATTGTGCTTTGCAGGAAGTTTAAGGCGCTGAGGACAGTTTTCCCCTTTCGCGGGCGCTTGTGTTTCTTCAGGGGCGCTATTCTCCATCTTCAATATTAGGCATAAATGAATATAATTCACGCCAGTTAACCAACTACCGCTATTGATGGCATCGTGATAAAACAAGGTTACATACTAAGTCGCTCTACTATAAGCATTGGCAATCAAAGCTACGTTGAACTGTGGGTGGCCACCGAAGAAGGCGCAGTTTGCTTACATAGCGACCCTCAGTATCCAAGTTGTTTTATTGCTGCTTCTGAAAAAGCCAAGCTGACCACATTGGCTAGCCCAAATAACCTAGATATTCGCTATAGCGATGATGACTTTCGAACCTTAGAACAAACCCCCGTCATTACCGTGAAAACTGCCAATGAGTCCACCATGCATCAACTTAGGGGATTAGCTAAGGATCACGGAATAACCTTGTTTGAAGCAGATATTCGACTTGCCGATCGTTTTTTAATGGAAAGGTTTATTTATGGCGCACTTGAATTTTTCTGTCCTAGCAACATAGAACATAGCCATAAGGGTATACCAAACACAATTAAACAGGCCAAAGTGCGTGCGGGTCATTACACGCCGTCACTCACCTCAATCAGTTTAGATATTGAATGTGATGAGCATGAAAACTTATACAGTATTGCTATCGCATCTTCACAGTGTAACCAAGTCATTGTTGTGAGAGATCCTGCGCATCCAGCACGCTACATCACTGACAACTTGCCCTTTCAGATAGAGGAGGTTCATTCAGAATCAGCCTTGCTGACGAAAACCATGGCGACAATTAATGCTATCGACCCCGATATTATTATGGGCTGGAATATCAAGCAGTTTGATATGGCAGTTCTGTTTCGACGTGCGCAAAAAGCTAAGCTAACGTTCACTATTGGACGTAATAATAGCGCCTTATCTATTCGCCAGTGGGAAGGGCAGACATGGGTTGATTTACCGGGCAGAGCCGTTATAGATGGGATTGAAGCTTTAAAAACAATGACTTATCACTTCGATTCTTTTTCTTTGGATAATGTATCACGGCAACTTCTTGGCAAACAAAAGCTTATACAATCCGAAGATAAGCTAGCTGAAATAAAAAGGCTATACAAAGAAGATCCTATCGCGTTAGCCAAATACAATCATGAAGACTGCGTGTTGGTCAACAACATTGCCTCTCAAACAAAATACATTGATTTTTTAATTCTTAGGGGAACGTTAACTGGTTTAGATATTGGGAGGCCAGGCGGCTCTGTTGCAGCATTCCTAAACGTCTACCTACCCAAACTCCATCGTAAGGGCTACGTTAGCGGCGTTCGTCCAGAAAACGGAGGGCTCGCGAGTCCTGGCGGCTATGTTATGACGTCTCAGCCTGGTCTTTATGATGATGTGCTGGTGCTAGACTACAAGAGCCTATACCCCTCTATTATCAGAACCTTTAAAATCGATCCCTTAGGGTTAGCTGAAGGGTTAAAGCATCCAGAAACCGCTATTCCCGGTTTTAAAGGCGCCATGTTCAGCAAAGAATCACACTTTCTCCCTGCTATTATTGATAATTTGTGGAAGCAAAGAGACGAAGCTAAAAAAGCGAAGGACGCGCCTCGCTCCCAAGCCATCAAAATATTAATGAACTCGTTTTATGGCGTATTAGGCAGTGGGGGCTGTCCCTTCTACGATCCACGACTAGCCAGTTCTATCACGCTAAGAGGCCATGAGATAATGCAAACCACGGCGAAGTGGATAGAAGAGCTAGGCTATGTGGTGATATACGGCGATACTGACTCCACCTTTGTACACATAGAGGGTAATACTGATTTAGGTACTCCTCAGCAAACCGGCGAAGCACTAGCCAAGGAAATAAACCAGCGGTGGCGTGAGAAGCTGAAGAAAGAAATGAATATCACGTGCTTTCTGGAAATTGAGTTTGAAACGCATTTTTCAAAATTTTTTATGCCCACTATTCGCGGTTCCGTACTGGGCAGTAAAAAACGCTACGCGGGGATAAAAGTAAACAGCTCATCGAAGGAAATTGTATTTAAGGGCCTTGAAAACGTCCGTTCTGATTGGACAGAACTTGCTAAGCAATTTCAGTATGAGTTATATAGCCGCGTTTTCAACGATGAACCGGTTATTGGTTATATAAAAACGCTGATACAGCAAGTTCGTGAAGGGAAAATGGATGAACATTTAGTTTACTCGAAACGCCTTCGAAAGCCATTAAGTGAGTACGTGAAAGCTATGCCGCCTCATGTTAAAGCGGCAAAACATGCCGACAATCTTAATAAGCAACAAGGATTGCCCCTACGGTATCAAAACAATACCAGTGTATCCTATGTTATTACCCTCGCAGGGCCACAAACCTTGGAGCATGTGAGTGCGCAATACGATTACCAACACTATATCGATAAGCAGATTAGGCCTATCGCAGACAGCATTTTACCTTTAATCAACCTTAGCTTCGATAACATCACTGCCGACCAATTACCGCTATTTTCATAACCTCACGTAACATACCTGTGCGTGACGATCCCTGCCCCATGGTATGAAGATATTTCATTGCTTCGTATCGATTTAACAAAAATCTAACCCTCCTTGAACAAAAACTTTTTCAACTAAAATCGTAACATACTGTTTATTAATATTTTAATATCTTGGCATAAAGCATGTATCAGTCATGGTGACGAAAAGTTTCGCTCATTGATTTAGCGAAATCATTCAATAAAGAAGGAGTTTATTATGAAAAAGCTTACATTATCTGTACTGATCGCGAGTGCTATGTCTCTACCGGCAATGGCGGGAGATCATGACCATAAAATTTCTACGCAATTTAGCGCATTAGATTCTGATGGCAACGGCGTACTAGATAAAGAAGAACTGAAAGATAGTCAATTAAAGGACATGCTATCTAAAGTCGACAGCGATGGCGATCACACTATTACCCGTGGAGAATTTGACGGGTTTGTAGATGAGCACCCTCGAAAGTTTAGCGATGACATTGTGGCTTCGGTAAAAACAAAAGGAACCACAGATGCGATGCTGACGAAATCAGTAAGCAAAAAAGTAGTCAGCCGAACTGACGGTGAAGTGATCAGTGAGAAGAATCGCGAGTTACGTACCGAAATGCATGCTACTGCGGATGTGAAGTTCGATAAAGTGGATAAAAACAATGATGGTGAACTTACCCTCAATGAGTTAACGAAATCCGACGTTAAGGGTAATTTCGACAAAATGGACATGGACGAAAATAACCTCATTACGCGTATGGAGTACCGCAAATATTTTGATTCGATTGATCAATAATATTACCTGCAACAAACCAAGTACCTAAGGCCTCTTCACTGAGTAATGCCGATCAGTTAAGAAATAATTTAACGATCGGTTGACCGAT